>ERZ827452.1767-NODE-1767-length-18781-cov-75.277048_pt1 | contig 18781 bp, 19 predicted proteins | sample MGYA00519866_ERZ827452 | MGnify/ENA primary metagenome ERZ827452 (study PRJEB31778, sample SAMEA3449307) | human gut metagenome | biome: human gut; feature: human-associated habitat; material: faeces | place: United Kingdom | collected 2010/2012 ... | reverse complement strand
CGGTACTTTTCCGTAAGGCGTGCTGCTATGCCTTTCCGAATATCCCTTTACAAGCCCGTTCATGAATTCCAGGGTCACAGGCCTGCCTTCCGCCATATTCCCCCGATCATCTATGTCCCGTATCTCCAAAAAAAAGTTCTTGTTATCCTCCGAGGCGTAGGCAATCAGTGCCGCCTTGGGGATAAGCAGGTTCTTCAAAGTCCTTGTAAGTTCGTTTGTTTCCATCATAGTGTTCAAATTATTATGTTGATGAATTTGTCCGCCCATTTGAAGAAGCGTTCCGGATAGTCATCCATGCGGAACAGCTTTTCCGTTTCGGGAGACAGGTCGAGTGTCGTAACCGGTATGATGTCGTAGGTCTCCCTGCTGTGAGAATTGTAACAATCCACGAGGTAATCCGTCACCATATCGTAACTGTCATAGATCACACGTATCTGTTGGTAGAGGTACATGGGGTGGAACTCCGGTTCTTTCTCATAAAAGGGATCGTAGCTGTATTCCATGATGCCACGTTCCGGTGACAGGAATTGCAGCCCCTCCTTCATGGCGGAGACCAGTGACCGTTCGTAGTCGTTCCGGGCTTTATACCTGTCAAGTGCCTTCGGCAGGTTCTTGTAGTAACACTTGCATTCCACCCTTTGGAGCAGCCTCTTTATTCTGCCGTTCTCGTAGGAGCGCAGGAGTCTCAGCCGTTTTTTCCTTTCCTCCGGAGTCTCTTCCGGTACTTCCTCTGAAATCCAGGTCAGGACATATTCCGTGTCGTCCTCATCCAGAACGGTCTGTATTCCGTTTGCCTTCATCAATTCATGGATGAACGTGATGGAGATACGTCTCAATTCCGATCCGAGAGCCTCCACGAACTTCATCGGGAAATAATACAGTGTCAGTTTTCCCCAATGATGGGCTTTCCAGAGCTTGAACAGCAACCGTCCGTCTTGCTCTTCGATATTGACGTTCAGCCCCTCACCGACAAGGGCATCCATCTCCTCGTGCAGCCTTGCGATCCCTTCCCCGAACGTCCGGCCCGGGGTATGTACCGCCTCCTTCTCCATCAGATAGGCATATCTGAAGAAGGAGTCACGCAGGAACCCGTAGTTGTCCCGCGTGATGAGATTGTGCCTTTTCCCGTCGGAATCTTCCACGACAAGACTCGGCAAAGGTTTTGGCTGAAACGTGGCGTTCAGAAAAGAGGAACGGCACCCCTCGGTGCCGTAATCCTTTCTTTCCTGTCCGTACCGTAACGGATATTGCGTACGGTCTGTCCGATGATGAGCCTTGCAAGCCGTTCCACCTGCTGTTCGTCCAATGGTACACATGATTTCTTCTGTTTTTTATTGTCCTTTCCCATTGCTTTTATCCTTTTGTCCCGATGGTAGTTTTGAATTCATACACCGCCTTGTCTTCCTTGATGACCGGCCCGTGCACCGTCGCCGTGGTCAGTTCCGGATAGAAGTTCGAGTAGTAGTTCATGACCATTTCGGGGCTGTCCGACGTGTTTGGGTCATCGAGTGTGACCATCCCGTTGCCTTTCTTGAATGTGAATGAACGTGTCATTCCCTTGATTTCTAATGCCATAATATTAAATGCTTTGATAATGTGAGACATTGGGTTCTAACATAGATTGCGGAAAATCGGGATATTCCTCATAATCTTCCGGGCGGTAGGTAGGGACTTCCTGTCCCCTCTGATAGTACGGATAGAGGTCTTCGGGATTTTGCTCCCGTTCCTGCCGGTATGAAATCTGTTGTTCCGCGTATGCATGCTGTGGAGGGAGCTGGTGGCTCATCGGCCGTTGCCCGGCATATTGCGGCTGTGGGGGAGCCTGATGCGGTGCAGGCCTTTGCGCAGGCTGCTGTGGCGGCCACATTATCTGCTGCTTGTCAGGAATTTGTCCGCCCGCTGGTCCTGATGCCTGGGATTGCGGCGGACAGTGCGGTGCAGGCTGCGGCTGTTGTGCCGTTGCTGCCGGTGGTTGTGACCGGAGCTGTTGCGGTGCAGGCGGTTCTTCCATCAGCTCGAACAGGCTTCCCCGGTTCATGGCCTTTTTCTGCTGCTCCAGCATCTCGTCAATCTTCTTCTGGTCCTGCGGCTTGGCATAAAGTCGGGCCTGTCCGAGAGCCGTCACTGCATCCTTATGGTTTCCCGCGGCAATCAGTTCCTCAGCTTTCTTGAGATGCTTCTCGTACTTCTCCCGTTTCTCTTTCTCCTCTTTCGTCTCCTTGGCCTTTGCATCCTTCGCCACCTTGCTCTCGGAAGCGGCCTTTTCCGTCTGTGCCTCGAACTGCGCCATGTTGGTGATCAGTCCCGTGGCTTTCTGCACCGGCCGGGCGACGGCTTGCAGGAATCCGGTATCCAGTTCCTGCGGAACTCCCTTGAGGGTCAACGGGATAATGTGGTTCTGGGCTTCGTCTTTCAGCCCGTTTGACTTCGGCAGTACGGATACCGCCATTTGTCCGTTCGCTTTACGGATGACGAGTGTCAGGTCGACTCCTTCTGTCATCATCTGGTTGATTGCTGTAAAAAACATAATTATATGGATTAAAGTGTGAATAACCGTATTCTTTCTATCTGTTGAAGAACTCCACCAGCAGCCTGTTCCGGTCGGGATGACTGCTTATCTCCAGTATCGGGTCCAGCAGTGTGGAGATGTGTACGGGTCCGCCCTTTTCCCGTGGAGGGAATTTGACGGTCGGTTCCGGGGTATGGTACTTTCTTCTTGCCGGTATCGGCATTGGTATCTGTACCGGTGCCGTCGGCGGTCTTGAGATGATTGCTTGATTCATGGCTTTATCATTTTAATTGTGGATACTCGGGCTTTGGCAGCCCGTTGAACTACAAGGGCTTTACGGCAGACGCTTCCGGAAAGGCAAGGCTTTCCGGAAAAATACCGCAAGCCCTCCGGGCGAGGATGATTTTTCCGCGAAACCCGAAGGGTCCCGGCCTTGCCGTCCGAAAAGAAGCGTTTGCCAACTTTGCCCTGTAGTTCCCGGTCTGCCAATAGCTGTATATGCCCTCTTTTCTTTCCGTCCCTGTTCCCGTTACCCTTGTCCTCATAAAGTGTGGAATACAAAACAGGGCCGTTCGTGGGGACAGCCCTGTTCTGCAAGGTATTACAGTGGTTTATATGCAGCATTTGTTTCATTTCCCGATATTGTATGCCGGTGGAATCAGAATACCAGGCAGCTGAGGATGCAGAAAAGTATCGCCGCCGCTACCAGAAGGCAGGCGATTTTATAGAGGAACCTGAAGAATCCCCTGAAACAGACGATGGCGACTGCCGTCCATACCGGCGAAATTCCTCTTGAATAGAGATAACTGAACACTATGAAGGCTGCGGCGGCCAGTGCCATTCTTTTTATCCATTTGCCGGTTCTCGGTTTTTCGATACATTCCTTTGCTTTCATGATCATTTGCTATTAAAAGGTGAAACATGCCATTTCCAATTTCAGGGGCCAGTATGCGGACCGCCTCCACAGGCAAGGTTTTCGGGGAAAATACCGGAGTAGGGCGAGGATGATTTTCCCCGAAACCTGCAAGGCCCGACCTTGCAGGTGGCAACGGGCGGTTCCGCTACCTTTGCCCCGGAATTGGAATGACGGTATCATTTACCTTTCCCGCCCTTGGATTTTGGGAAAGAAAGTTTCAGGTTAAAACTTTCGTCAAAGATGACCGTCGCGTCGAAAGGTACCCCTTTCTTGCCCTTGAAGCCCTTGATCAGCCGGGTGGAGCCGGAAGAGAAAAGCTGTTCGAGATGCAGGTCCGTCAGTTCCTTGTTCAGAAAACGGCGGAACACCAGCAGTCCGCATCCTTCACGGTCGCATTTTGCGACTTTGGACTTCACCACCACGTTGCCGGTCTTGCACTTGGGGCAGGCAAGGACGCATGATGACGGCTCCGGAAATTTGAGACGCAGTATCTCGCCGGTAACTTTTCCCGTGTATTCCCTGATGGAGAGCATGAAGCTTTCCGGATCGAGGGTACGCCACTCTATCTGTTCCAGCGCCTTTTCCCATATGCCGGTCAGCTCCGCGTCAGCCACCATCATGTCCTTTACCGATTCATAGAGGTAAAGCCCCTTTTCCGTCGGACGGATGTTCTTGCCGGAACGCTCGATGTAGTCACGTTTGAGCAGGGTCGTGATGATGGCGGCACGGGTGGCAGGCGTACCGATACCCGTATCCTTCACCGCTTCGCGTGCCTGTCCGTTAGTGATTTCCTTGCCGCAGTTCTCCATGGCCGTGAGCAGGGTGGCTTCCGTATAGAGAGGTTTGGGCAATGTTTTTTTCTGTGACAGTCCATGTCCCATGACCGGTATTTCCTCACCCTCTGTAAAAGATGCTGTGCCTTCGTCTCTTTCCGGCTCGTCTTTTTCCCGGTCCTCCTTTCGGGAGAACACCGCCCGCCAGCCCGGATTGGCGATGACAGTGGAACGGGAGCGGAAGTCCAGTCCCCCGCATACGCACTCCATGAGCAGCAGTTCTTTCTCGCAAGGGGGAGAGAAGGCTTCCAGCATTCTGCCGGCTATCAGAGTATAAACCGTGGATTCCGCCTCGGACAATCCCTCAGGGACGATACCGGTGATAATCAGCGCATGGTGGTCGGTCACTTTTGCGGCATCCACGCTTCGTGTATTCAGGGCGGAAAGGTCTAAGCTCCTTCTGTACTCACGGAACTCCGGCATGGCTGTTATCTTTTCCAACAATACCGGAATGTGCGCCATGACATCCTGCGGAATATACCTGCTGCCTGTCCTCGGATATGAAACCAGTTTTTTCTCGTACAGGGACTGTGTGATGGCAAGGGTCTTGTCCACCGGAAGATCGTAATGAATATTACAGTCCTTCTGGAGGGCTGTCAAATCGTAGAGGAGCGGAGCCTGCTGGAATGCCTTCCCTCGCTTCACTTTAGTGATTGTTACCACCGATCTGGGGGTAATACTCTTGTATGCCGCTTCCGCCATATTCTTGTCCTTGAACTCCTTCGTGTGGATGAACTGCCGGTGCCCGTTGTCCCTTTTCAGCACTATATGCAACTGCCAGTATGGTGTGGAGACGAAGTTACGGTTCTCCTTGAAGCGTGCGCATATCATGGCAAGGGTCGGTGTCTGTACCCGTCCGATGGAGTTGTTCACCGAACCGGAGGCTGCCGCCAATGCGCGGCTGGCATTCACGCCCACCAGCCAATCCGCCTTCGCCCTGCTGTCCGCGGCTGCATACAGGCTGTCATATCCGGTTCCTTCCTTGAGGCTTGCCATTCCCTCACGGATGGCCTCGTCGGTAAGCGAGGAGATCCACAACCGTTTGAACGGCTTGGTACAGCCCAAATAAGAATATATCCACCGGAAGATGAGTTCCCCCTCACGTCCGGCATCGGTCGCCACGATGATGCTCTCGCATCCGGTGAGCACTTCGCTGATGACCTTGAGCTGCCTGCCGGCTGCGATGTCCGTCACCATCCCCCTGTCAGTGCGTACCTGCCGCACGACAAGACGGAACGGATCGGGAATCATCGGAAGGTCTTCGGCGGCGGTTCTCGTGTAGCCGTATGCATCCGGTAAGGCCAGTGACACCAGATGTCCCAGTGCCCATGTCACCATGTAACCGTTTCCCACTATGTAGCCGTCCTTTTTTTCTGTAGCCCCGACCACACGGGCTATGTCCTGACCGACACTCGGTTTTTCTGCTATGATTGCTATCATGATTCGGATAAAGTCAAGCCGTTTCCCGCTTGCCGGTGTGTGGTGGAACGGAAAACGGCGGTTATACATTCAGTTTACATATTATATATAAGGAGGGGCTACTGTTGTCCGATGGGTTTGATGCCGAGGATTTCGAGCAGCGGTCCGCCGTCCTTGCGCACCAGCTGTAGCGTGGCGTCCATCACCACGTCCACACCAAGCAGCACCAGGCTGAGCCGTATCACATTCGTTTTCTCCCCCTTGAGCAACGTGTCGAGTTCTCCCGACATTTCCAGCTCGTCTTTCAACATGCCGATACCTGCCAGTTCCTCCCAGTTTACGTCCTCTACCTTGAAAGGCGTGTTGTTTTCCTTGTTCATTTCCATATTTCTTTTCTTTTAGGATTCCACATTCATTTGATTCATGCATCATGCTATACTTGCGCCTTTGGATTTCCGGCTGCCCTGTTCCTGCCTCTGTGTTTCAGCCACGACATTTCGTTGCGAGGCGTCACGCTTGCGGTCGGGGTTCTCGTTGTAGAAGTCCAGCCTGCCCTGGTTGAAGTTCGCCTTGACATACTGGGAGATGGTCTTGCCGTCATATCCCTTGATACCCTCCACCAAAACAGCCTTGCCACTCTGCAGGTCGGAACGCTGCTTGCGGGTAAGCTCCACATCCCACACCTTATCCGGAATCTTGAATTCCGCACGCTGCTCGAAACCGTCCGGAGTGCGTGAATAACTGAGCCGTCCGGTTTCCAGGTCCGCCTTGATGAACGAGGAGAACTCCTCGCCCTTGCGGTTCACCATGTCATTGAGGAAGATGGTCCTGCCCTCCCGTAGTTGTTGCTGCTCCTCGGCGGTGATTTTCACGCCATTGATCTCGTTCGGGATATAGATTTCCCGTGCGCCCTCCGGGGAGTCGGGATTGTAGCGGGTATAGGCGGGCCTGCCCGTCACCTCGTCCAGCTTGACATAGGAGGAGAATCTCTCCCCGTCCTTACGCTCCATTCCCTCCACGAAAATGGCCTTTCCGGCATTCAGGTCTTCAACCTGCTGTTTGGTCAGTTCCACGCCACCCAATGACTGGCGGTTGAAGAGCTTGTCGTTATCGAAGATATATTCGATGCCCCTGCGCTCGGCGTTGATCTGGATGTGGGCGTCGAACTCCTTTCCGTTGTTGGAAATCATACCCTCGATGAACACCTTCTTGCCTTCGCGCAGGTCGTTCTGCTCCTGCTCGGTAAGCTTTACGCCTTTAATCTCCTTCGGGATGAAGACATTTTCCGCACGCATGGCGACCACCTCATTGGTGAGCTTGTCAATGCTGACAAAAGAGGGGATGTATTCACCGCCCCGTCCTTTCAGTTCCACGACACGTCCCATATTGCCTGTTTCAAGCAGGTTCTTCTTGTCCTCCTCGGAGAAGATATGCCCGAAGTACGGGCGGTCGAGTTCGGGTTTCTGCCGGATACCGTGGATGCCCAGCACGATGGGACCTCCCACGGACTGCTGGAGTGACAGCCGTGCGTCGGTACGCAATACGGCAGAACCGAAATTCATGCTGATGGGCACGACCTGGTTGGTCTTGTAGCCCCTGAGCATCTGGTCAAGGAGTCCGCGTTCCTGAAGATACTCGCGGGACAGCCCGTATTTCTTCAGTTCCTCCCAGTTGATCATGGATTCATTGTAGCGGTATTTCGGCTGCTGCGCGGTTTCCGGAGCGGCCTGTTGCTGTGTCTCAGTTTTTTTTGCCATTTCTTCTTGATTTTGATGGTTTATACTTTGGTTTTCTTTGGAGCGGGGAACAATCTCGTATTTCTTTAGAAATTCCTCCACCGCGTCTGATTTTCTGCCTGCGGCAAGATCCTCAATTGCCTGTCTGACTTCCGGGTTGTCCAGCGCATTCTCCTTGACGGAAAGGATGCCGAAACGAGTCGGGTCTTTCAACTGGCTCCAAAAGTTCTTCAGAAAATTCTCGAACATGCTGGCATATCGGTCAATTTTCAGGAAAGAGTTCCGGTGTTTTTTGTCTGCCGGAACCGTCTTGTACCTGCCGTTCTTGTCGATGTCGGATATTGCCTGTAGAAGCAGTTCCATCTTGTCGAGGATAAACACGATGTCGCTCAGCTGGGCGTTCTCGGTGACTTGCGTTTTTGGGGGTTCGTCCCTTACATTTTTCTTTGCCATAACTGTAATTTTTAGGGTTTATAACTGTTGTTGTCACCGCAAATATATAGTCATAAATTTGATAAATCACTATGTCTCAATGCGTTGTGCTATCTGTTTCATCGGATGTCATCACGTTTCACCGCAGAGGGAGAAAACGCAAGGCGGAAAAACGGAAGAATCAAGGATAAAAGTGTGAGAAACGTACCGGGTCCGATAAAAGAAGAGAGAGAAATACGCGAAGGGAAAGCCAAAAACAAAAAAGGCGGAACGGGAAAATGGGAAAGGGTGGAAAAGCCGCAAACGACACGAAGCCGATAAAGAGAAACTGTATTATGCAGAGTGGAGAGCGAGCTGTCTTTAGTCCCCGCTTCCTTCTGTTACTCCATAGGACTGGATGAGAATTTACGTGCGGTTGATGTTGACAGCATAATCCATTAGGACATCAGGTGTCGGCAAAATACCGCCGCCGGATTGTATCTTGGTTTTGTCCTATGCGTCGTAGGTCGCTTCGCTTGCTAAGTCCCGGAACGTTTCTCCAACTCGGACGGCGATACCGGAACGTTTTTTCGGGTGAAAAATTACCGAAGGGAATTTTTTGCCCGAAAACCGCAGGCCTGAACGTAGAAGGTATCGTCCCTCCGAGTTATCTTCTTAAAGGGACTTGACAAGTGAAGCGTGGCTTATGATGGATTTTTATAGAGGAATATGGAAAAATGTACCTTTAGCCCAAGAAAATTGCAATCATTTCGCAGAAGTAATCAGAAAATGATTACTCTTGCAGAACGATAATACATGAAAAAATGTTTTTGTTCACTCATCTATGGATGTTCATTTTTAATGAATGCGAGCAAATAATGAACATGGATTCGCTTATATCCGCCTTCTATTGGAGAAAATTGGTCTTTTACCCATTTTTCTCCAATAGAATAACCGTAATACTGATAATTTTCACTACTTTTGCAACATGATTATACCAAGGGATAAATATTTGCAAGAGCTAAGAAGTGTAATGCACAACGGAATGATTAAGATTATTACCGGTGTACGCCGTTGTGGAAAATCTTATCTTCTATTTGAATTATTCAAACAATCATTACTTGAAAACGGTGTGAATGAAGAGCACATTATTCAAGTTGATTTGGAAGACCGACGTAATAAACACCTCAGAGAGCCGGACAGATTATTGGATCACATCGATGGACATATCACAGATAACGATATGTATTACATACTATTGGATGAAATACAACTTGTTCCTGAGTTTGAAGATGTACTCAACAGCTATCTGAAAATTAAAAATACAGACGTATATGTGACAGGAAGCAATAGCCGAATGTTGTCCAGTGATGTAAAAACAGAATTTCGTGGTCGAGGGTATGAAATCAGAGTCCATCCACTGAGTTTTTCGGAATTTCTCAAGGCAGGACAGTACACAAATGAACTTTCTGCCCTACAGGATTATATGATTTATGGAGGAATGCCACAAGTCGTATCTTTTTCAAAGAAAACAGAAAAAGAAAATTATCTAAAATCCTTGTTTCAAGGAACTTATATACGCGATATAAAAGAGCGTTACAATATTAGAAACGATGATGATTTGAGTGAACTTATAGATATTATTGCTTCCAACATAGGCTGCCTGACCAATCCGACAAACCTTGAAAATACATTCAAGTCCGTAAAAGGTCATAGTATTTCAGATACAACCATACAGAGTTATCTTGGAATGTTACAAGATGCCTTTATGTTGGAAAAAGCCATTCGATATGACATCAAAGGAAAGCATTACATCAACACGCCTTCAAAATATTATTTTGAAGATGTCGGACTACGTAATGCCCGTCTGAATTACCGTCAAATTGATGGGGGTCATCTTATGGAAAATATCATATATAACGAACTGCGTATCAGAGGGTATTCGATTGATGTAGGGCAAGTGGAAGTGAGAATAACAAATGATGATGGAAAGAAAATGCGAAAACTACTGGAAGTTGATTTCATTTGCAATAGTGGGGATAAACGTGTGTACATACAATCAGCACTTGATATGCCCACTCAAGAAAAAATTGACCAGGAAACCAATTCCCTTCGTCATATCAAAGATGGATTCCCTAAAATAGTCATTGTGGGAGGTTTGACCCCTTCTCATGTGAATACAGATGGCATATCAATCATTAATATAATAGATTTCCTTAAAGATACAGAAGGAAATCTATTATGAATCCACCATAATATGTAGCATAATAGTGTGTAAAAATAGTAAGGACAATGTGCATAATGCACCCAAAATATAAATCCACCCCTGCTACAAATAGCTGTAACAGGGGTGGTTTTATCAGAAAGGGAGTTTTGACTTTACCTGCACCGTTTTTCACGCAATTGCAGATTAACTTGTGGTATAAAAATTTTATGTATGTATGCTCCAGCCGTGAAATGGTTCCATCATTACGGCAAAAGACTCATCCGGTCTGCCGTGATAGAGCAATCCACCCACAATGCCGTTTCTTCCATCCGGTGTCCTTTCCGCAAATCCGAATGAATACGGAGCGAAATCGTAATACAGTTCAATTTCATACCTGCCGCCAGAGTTCTTCTCCCATTGTTTGAGGCGTTCAATGCAATTCTGAAAGGTTGTGTCACCAATACTTTTGGCGTATTCCGCCACCTTGTCGTAGTGTTCCTGACATTTGATTTTCATATCCGGTAATTTTAAGTTGTTTGTAGCAATTCTTCGTATATTCCGAAATCGAGGCATCCGGCAACAGTAAAATCCTCCCCATCTTTGTCCGTCAATGATTTCAAGTCTTCCAGACTATTGCAGTAGAAGAATATCTCGTCATCCTTTTCCGTGTCGGATTCCATAGCCAAAGCGATCCTTACTTCTACTGTTTCCAGTGTGTCACACCATCTGATGACACAGTCCGCATAATGAGGTTCACATCCTTGCTCACTGTAGAACTTCAGATAAAGACCTCCTATTTCCTGTCTGACTTTATCGGGCTTTTTCCATGTACTGTCATCCACGATTTCAAAGCCTATTCCTTCAACCAACAGGCACGTGCCATTGTCATTGACCATCATGGTGCGCTTGCCGATATGTTTTTCTCGTATTTCCGCCCAATCTGGCAAGTCCCAACGTTCTACAGTCCAGATTCCACGGTAATTTTCTGGGATGGCATTGTATTCACTCAATATTATCTTTTTCATTTCAAATCGGTTTATGCTGTTATAAAAGTCACTTCATACGTTTTACATGGTTTCCCAAAGGCCGGGTAAGCATCAAACTCTCTGTATGCTTCCCAATCCACCGACATGGTATATCCGTTCGGAAAATTTTCACCGATGAATCGGGTTATCAGATCCTTGTCTTCATCGGTAAGGAACAATTCTTCTTCAATGCCGTACTCCAATGCAAAAATCGCCCATTCGGGAATGTTGTTCCAAACGAGCGGTGTATTATTGTTTTCCTTCATACTTTCAAGTTTATTGCGGTGATACCAGCAGTCTTTGGATGATGCCGTCAAGTTCCGTTTCCCATTTGTCCGTACCGTTAAGGAGAGACGGGTAAGTCAACTGTTGCCATTGCCGGTAGTCGAAGAGTTTCATCCGGAGCGGATAATAATCAAAAAGTTTCCGTCCTTCGGAGAATATTCTCAGGTGATTGACACCTACTTCCATCAGTTTCAGACCGTAATGGTCGATAATCTCATGAAATCTATTCATCGGTGTGAAATTGCTTCTTTTCCTCATAATTCATTTGTCATTATAATTCGTTCAACAATACATTTTATACAAATCGGTATCTGACAGCGTACACAACTCTTCATCCGTACAGTAACCGTCAATCTCTTCGCTGGCTTCCATTGCCTCATATATACCGTTACGCATATCGTTTGCCAGTTCATTCCGCAGGCTCTCCACTGACACCCTGAATATATGGTTGCCGGCATCTATTTCCCTGACGGGATAGACACATCCTTTCCAATGGATTTGCCCGATGACGATTGCTTCATTCGCATTTTCAGCCATCCAGTCCAGGTATTCTTTAATGATGTCCCCATGACAAGGATCCGGTTTGCAGAAACATCCCAATGTCTTGCCCTGCAAATTCCCGATCCGCTTGCGGAACTCTTTATCCGTACTCAGGCGATGATAAAAGTATTTCCTGTATCGGCCAAGCGTACTGCCTTTTGCCATCGTTGCTTCCAGTCTGAACGGATTCCCGAAATAACCGTCCTTGCCATATCCAGCCCTGCCAATGTACACGTCACAGGTTTCCTTGCGGATATTGACCACTCTTGTTCTGCCCATAGCCATATTTCTTTTATTCAGTTAAACATTCACCGGCTCGTGAGCCGATATTTTATTTCTTGCCTGCATCACTGTCCCGTGCCGGATTGTGCAAGGCTTTCCGGAAAAATACCGCAAGCGGAGCGCGGAAGATTTTTGCGGAAACCCGTAAGGGCTTGGCCTTGCTCAATCCAGGCGGGCACGGGACTACCTTTGCAGGCTGAAATAAAAAAGCGGACTTGTTCTATTCGTCTTTTTTATCATCTTCCTTCTGCGGAATCAGGTGTTTCAGATCCGGATCATTGGCTATCCTTGCCATCTCTTCCTCAATGATCTGCAGTACGTCAGCCTTGATGCGTGAATAGTTGCGGTCTATCTGTTGCTGCATGATGTCGTTGCCGTCCTCGTCCTTGAACTCGTTGATGACGGGTATCTTCTTGTAGGCTTTTGTTTCCGCCGCCACTTTTTCACTGTCGACAATAATCCGCGCATGGAAAATCTTCTGTTCTATCTCTTCTCCGAAATTGTCCGCCACGCTGCCCACGAATGTTCCCTGCGAGAGATTGGCTATTTTGGATGCCGGTATCAGAGAATCCAACTGCGTGTTGATGGAGGTGGATGTATCCTGCCGGTTGATGGAGATGGATTGCCTTTGTTGCAGGATTTTACCGAACCGCTCGGAAAGGCTCTTTGCGGTTTCACCTACCACTTGGCCGCTGAATATATTGCCGACCGTATTTTGGATTACCTTCGCCTCTTTTTCACCGTAGTCACGGGTCAGCTGGGAGAAATCCTGGAAGCCGAGACAGACTGCCACTTTGTTGCTTCGGGCGGTGGCTATCAGATTGTCAATACCCCGAAAATATATCGTGGGTAGCTCATCTATGATGATGGAGGATTTCAACTGTCCTTTCTTGTTTACCAGTTTCACTATACGGGAATTATACAGACCGAGAGCCGCCGAGTAGATATTCTGCCTGTCCGGATTATTTCCCACACATAGGATTTTCGGATGTTCAGGATTATTCAAATCCAACGTGAAGTCATCGCCTGTCATGACCCAATAAAGCTGCGGTGAAATCATCCTCGAAAGCGGGATTTTAGCACTTGCAAGCTGCCCATAGGCTAAGCACCCGGCGCCTTGCCGTGTTTTATCACGGTAGGTTTCCAAGCACTCGCCTCCGAACCGTGCATACAGGTCTCCCCGTACACGGCTCTCCACCTTCTCATTCAGTCTAACTTTCCTGCGTGTATCTTGTGATGACATACTGAACATACTGCTAATGTTTTACGTTTACGTGAAATCATTTTAATCTCCCAATCCCTTTTGCCATTAAGGTCTTTAAGTTTACGTATATGGTGCATTTCGAGGTTGTCCGTAGCACCGCAGTTTTCACATACCCGTGCTTGAAGTCTCTTGATTAAACCATTTCTGCCGCCCGTTATGGCAATCGTGTTGGGTAGTCTGTCATCTAAATACCGATTAGGCAGTTCCTTACGTTTAAAGCCTTTGTCATAGAACTCACGTTTGAACTCATATCCATTTTTATTGGTGTACGGTATGGCAAATACTCCGTTTTTCTTGTACCTTGCTATGATTTTCTTTTTCGAGGTACTGTATTTTGCGGCATATGTCTTATACATACTGTATTCCATTATATTATAGAATGAATCTATCACAGGACTGTTGTTTGCAATCGAATAGAAGTTATAGAACCCCATGATTTCGGAGTTATATTGGCTTATAATCTCCAAATCATCAAGACAACGCATGTATGAACGACCTTTTGGCTTCCAGACTTCCTTTCCATTTTGTACGGTGATTTTTACCGCATCATATTCAAGGAGTTTCTTTCTCATAACCTCGGTTGTCACATACAAAACTATCTTGTGGTCTAAGCTTCTTGTTAAATGTCCGTTTTTATCCCTATGGGTATCGTTTGACTTTCTCACGAATATGTCATATCCGAGAAATTTAGCATGTTTCCTTGCATTAGTAATCAGCGTTTTCTCATCAGATAGTTCCAATTTCAATTTTTCAGCCATAAATTTCTTTATGTCCTCTTTGATATGGATACAGTCTTCTTTACTGCCAATAATACCAATTAGGAAATCATCCGCATATCTCACATATTTCAGTCGTTTCATGTCCGAGTCCATTTCATCACTTGCGGGATACTTAAGACGTTCTTTAACAATCTCTTTGATTTGCATCATCAGTCGTTGACGTTCAACTTCGTCCGTTGACTTTTTTAGCTTCTCAACTAACTTGGCTTTCCGTTGTCCAAAACGTTTTACTATCGGATTTTCTTTACGCCTTTTCCCTTTATCAAATCTATTGATGTATTCCTTAATGTATTTGTCAAACTTGTCAAGATAGATATTTGCCAATATGGGACTTATTATTCCACCTTGAGGTGTTCCACTATACGATTTGTGAAATACCCAATCTTCTACATACCCGGCATTCAGGAACTTTCGGATAAGACGCAGAAAGCGTACATCCGAAATACGTTCTGAAAGAATTGCTATCAATACTTCGTGGTCAATATTATCAAAGAAACCTTTGATGTCTCCCTCGATAAACCACTTTGTATTGTTGAATCTTTTTTGGACGTTCCAAAGTGCAGTCTGTGGACTTCTCTGTGGTCTGAAACCATGAGAGGAGTTTTCAAAACTACCCTCATAGATTGCTTCCAAAATCATTCGAATAGCTTCTTGCAGGAGCTTGTCAATGAATGACGGAATACCCAGCGGTCGCATCCTCCCGTTTTTCTTGGGAATATACACCCGTTGAGAGGGATTCGGCTGATACGTCTCATCTTTGAGCGTATCAATCAACCGTTCAATATGAGATATACTGAAGCCGTCAACGGTTTTTCCGTCAACACCTTTGGTCATATTACCCTGTTTTGCATATATGCGTTGATAGGCAATATAGTACATCTCGTCATTAAACAGTATCCGATACAAACGTTCAAACTTGTAGTCCAAGTCGGAACTATGTTGTGTTAGACTGTTTAATATCTTCTCTGGATTTCTTTTCATGTCTCTCACATTTTCCAAAATTTGACATTAAACGATATTGGCTGCTTCCCTTCGCCATGTACAAGGCTTTCCCTTGCTCGGACTACTACGGAAGCTCTGTTGCCATATGGGTTGCCCCACTTAGGCAATCCCCGTTTAGACATATAATAACTATTGGCATGATAGATTGTCGGATACGACTTTCGTCCTTTACTATGTATGTAGTTGCTCCGTGATAAGTTCTTTTGCCCAAACAACCTACAAGGCGAAGTTGGGTATCACGGCTTGGCGTCTGTAACTGTCTTCCGCCAAGGCTTAACCATCGAGCCGCTGAGACTATCGTTTAACCAGTATAGGCTTTATCCTCATATCTATCGTTTCACCTCGCCACCCGGTCAGGACTTGACAATTAGTCCACTTGTGGCTTTACCGACATGCTACACTCCCCATCGTCTTTCGTTGAATGGATAAGTCGGCTGGTGATAAGTAATTATTTCAAAGAACACGTACTTAATAGCTTGCCAAAGCTATATTTATTATATGCCCTTACGGGCGCACCTGCAACTGATCTTGTGCTCCGCCCTGCCAGGCATCCATAAAGGGGGAAAGATAGTTTTCGAGGGACGGGTAAGAGGTGAGAATCGTGAAAATATCAGCATACGGCTTGTTAAGGAATTCTATCGCGTGAGGGAAGGTACAATACTTGCCGTCCTTGTAAATTCGCAGATACCAGATGATTGCCGCGAGCAGGATAATCGGTGATTCCACGAAAAAATCACCCTGCTTCTGTATCCAGGTCTTGTTCAAATTGAGCATTATCGTGTAGGCACTTTCATAAGCATCGGAAATATCCGCCATGAACTTGGGATTGATAGGATTACAGCGGTGGCTGCGCCTCGGATCGTCAAAATTAATGACATAGAACTCCGGTCTTACCTTGTAATGCTCCTTGTGCTTAAGCAAATGGTTGTATGCAATTTCGGACAAATCCGGAAATTTGTAATCATAAATATACATGGCAAAGGATTTCTCAATCTGCTGTTTTATGTAATTGTTTACCACTGCATAGCTTTTCCCCGAACCGGGCGTTCCCAGTACGATGGACGCACGAAAAACGTTTACAACGTTGATCCATCCGTCCCATTCCTTGCCCTGATAGACAAACTTCGTGGGCAAGTTGACGGAATACTCGTTCTCCATAAGCCTTGTTTCCTGTATGAAACTCTCGTTGGCAGTATTGAAGACATCTTCCATAAGGTTATGTTTCAGCATACGACTGATCCACATACCCGACATCAAGAGAAGGATATATCCTGCGGTAAGTGTTACCGTATATATGACAGCGTTGGCCGTCGGGCTGAATGGCAGGTCAAGCATCCACCAGTTCATGAAAAACAGCACCAATCCCGAAAGGAAAGCGGCGTATATCCTGCCCCATGTCATCTCCTGATTTTTCACTCCTTGGGTACCCAGGCATGAGAGGGCAAGGAATATGACGGCAAATACTTTCGTTATAAGCAGGTTGCTGAACAGTCCTGCCGTCCGTTGGAAATTGAGCAGTATCCTGTCGACCACACCTATATTTATACCCATATCCACAAATGACCGGTAGCAGAACCAGTACACGTGAATGACAATAAACACAATGGAGATAGCTCGCATGAATTCCATGACTTTGGCCAGTCCTCTCAAATCATCTTCCTGTTGCATAATGAACTAATTTTAATATTAGAAAAATCGGTAATTAGGAAATTCCGCGTGAGCGGCGTTTCTTCTTCTTTTTACGTTGCAGTCTTCGGGCAAGAGCCTCTTCCTGTGGGTCGGGACCGTTCTGTTCCATGGCGAATATACCGAAAGCCTGTTCGATGGCGCTTTCCATATCGGAGGAGAATCCGCTTTGCAGACCGATGTCCGGCATGTGAGCATCCACATTGGGGATGTTGTCAGGATTATTGAAGAGCCGTTCAAAGGCATTCGCCGAGAACTCCTTGCCAAGTCGGGAGCCGTTATAGACCTCGCGGTTCTTGTGGTCGATGAAGGTCGCTCCATAGATGCGTCCTTCATCGTTTTCACGGAACAGCGCGTCTATGCCTTTGTCGGCAAGCAGACGGACAAATTCCTCTCTGTTGCCACGGCAGCCGTGCATGGCAAGGGTAATCTCGTTCCGTATCTTCGGTTGCCATTTTTTTGCTTTATACTCGCGGGCGTTGTAACCGATACGTTTTTCCAACCCTTCGTAACCGTAGCGTTTACCGATAAGGGAAGACTTGATGGGTGTGCATACCGGTTTTCCCGTATCATCTGTCATGATATAGACGATACCGTTATAGGGTACTTCACCAAATTCGCCTTTCACTTGTTTCGCCTCGATATTGAAACAGGAAAGCAACGCGCTGTATTCTCCGAAAGACTGGTAACGGTAGGTACCGAATACGCTCTTGACGATATTGGATACCTGTTTCTTCACGTCACCGCTTTGGTAGTCCGCTTTTTTGAGATACGGTTCCAGCAGTTCCTTCCGCTTGTCTTCCACCTGTTTCAGGCCGAACTTCCGTTCCAGTTCCCGGCAGGCTTTCATCGAGCGGTTCCACTCGTAGGCATCGTCAATCTTTTCCCCTTTCTCGTTCACGCAAGTGGATACGATATGGATGTGCCTGCGGCTGATGTCCTCGTGTACATATACGATGTAGGGCTGGTCGCCATATCCCATCTTCTGCATATACTCTTTGGCGAGGTCGGCAAATTGGCTGTCTGTCAGCCGGTCATCCAATGAGGGGTTTAACGAGATGTGCAGTACGGGCTTCTCCGTGTTCTTGTTGGCAAGCAGGTAATTCTCGAACGCCCATATCGTCTGCCGCATGACCTGTTCAGGATTGCCCGTGACATCGGTAATCATGCGGTTCTCGTAAATGATACGTGCCGTGGCATCATCCACTTTCTGCTGGTTATAGACGATTGCCCCGTAAAGGGAAACGCCTCTGTTGATTTTCGCCACCATATCATCCTTCCTCCCTTTTCCTTTTGATAAGGTAGGCTTCTTCAAACTCGTGGGTAAGCATAATAATCCGCTTGCTCAGCACTACCAGGTCTATGGTCGCCTTTTCTAGATTTCGGAGCAGGGCATATGCCCGTTTTTCCCCGAAATTGGTCTTGACCGCCTTGACCGTCTGGTTGTAATTGTTGCCGATACCCTGGAACTGGTGGTAGAAATTGGTCAGGCGGATGTAGTAGTCCATCGTTGCCTTGTCGATTTTAACCACCTTGATTTCGTGTCCGAAAAGCATCGCCTTGATAAATTTTGAATGTTCTTTCAATCCGGATTTCTGGAACTGGATGTTGAAACGCCCGTTTTCTTCCGAGTTCAACCGTACTACATAACGGTGCACGGCAGGGTCGGATTTTGGCTTCCGCCCCACACCTTTTGTCGATTTTTTCTTTCTGTTTTCTTCCATACGCATTGATGTTTCCTGTTTCTGATTTTCCGTCCCGGATTCACGACTTTGGAGTGAATCCCTCCCGAGCCGTCAGGCGAGCGGCAAGTTGTTTTGAGTGCCCGAATTTATTTCGGGTGCCTCAAAACACAACTTGCTATTACCGCTTGGTAATGAATTTTCCT
>ERZ827452.1754-NODE-1754-length-18900-cov-5.426267_pt1 | contig 18900 bp, 25 predicted proteins | sample MGYA00519866_ERZ827452 | MGnify/ENA primary metagenome ERZ827452 (study PRJEB31778, sample SAMEA3449307) | human gut metagenome | biome: human gut; feature: human-associated habitat; material: faeces | place: United Kingdom | collected 2010/2012 ... | reverse complement strand
TAATAAAAGGTTGAAAGTAAGAAAAAGTTAATGGAAAACCTATAATACAAGAAAAAGTTTGCATATAAAAGTTATTAAGTAGGTAATGCATAATAAACAAGAAAAACAACGCTCCTACAAAGATTCCTAAAGCCATAGGTACAAGAATTGCTAAATTAATAACAGAAACAGCTTCCAAATAAATATAGTACACACCAAGAAACATTAAAATAACGGTACTGCTTATGCCTGGAAAAATTATTCCAATAGACATAAGAAAACCACAAATAAACAGGTACAGAAAGTTTACATCTAGTGAGTATGCAATAATGTAATTTTCAAAATGAATTAAGAGCATACCTAATAAAAAGCTAGATAAAATAAGAATAATACTTGAAAAATTAATATGTTTATTAAAGTTACTTTCTTTAAATAAAGAAGGCAAACAGCCTAAAATAAAACCAGCAAAAATATACCTAGCAATAGTATTAAATGTAAAAAATATATATTTTAAAATATTTCCAAACAAAATAATTCCAATAAAAGAACCTAATACTAGAGGAAACAGAAAAAGAAAATTCTTTTTGAAATCTTTGAATAGATTAAAAATACTGTCTACTAAATTCTGATAGATTCCAAAAATAACACAAAGGACGCCACTACTTATTCCAGGCAAAATGGCACCAGCTCCAATTGCAATACCTTTAAAAATAGAAAGTATAAAGTTCATAAAACCTCCTTTTTGTATAAATATTCAGTAAAATAAATATTATGAGTAGTTGTATATAAAAAAATGATGTGATAGAATATGTAAAAGAATAATATATGTATAATAGATAATGTTGAAAGGATTCGATTATATATGAAAAAGGAAGAACTAACATTAGAAGAAAAAATAGGACAAATGCTGATTATAGGTGTTAACGAAAAGAAAGTAACTAATAAAACTATAGAGATGATTGAAAAATATAAGGTAGGTGGATTTATATTATATAAAGATAATTACCAAAATTACGAAGAAATGGTAAATTTGGTAAATAAGCTTAAACAGACGAATTCGAATAATAAAGTTCCACTTTTTATAAGCATAGACCAAGAAGGTGGAAGAGTATATAGAATGCCACCGGAAATAGTTAGAATAAAAAATGCAAAAGCTTTTGCTGAAACAAAAAATATAGAAATAGTAGGAGAAAGTGGAACAGTAACAGGAAAAATGCTAAAACAGACAGGGATAAACATGAACTATAGTCCTGTGCTAGATATTGGAAGATATAAAGATGATGATGCAATAGGAAATCGTAGTTATGGGAAGGATGAAAATGAGGTTTCTATATATGGAATAGAGGTTATGAAAAAATTACAAGAGCAAAAAGTAATATCAGTGGTAAAACATTTTCCAGGACATGGAGCAAGTAAGTTAGATTCACATTTTCAAATACCTGTAATAAAAAAGAAAATTGAAACTTTAGAAAAAGAAGATATAAAACCATTTAAAATAGCTATAGAAAATGGAGCAGATACAATAATGGTTGGACACTTAATTTTAGAGGATGTGGATAAAAAATACCCTGCTTCATTATCAAAAACAATTATTCAGGATTATTTAAGAAATAAGTATAAATTTGGTGGTCTTATTATATCAGATGATATAAAGATGCTAGCAATACGATTACATTATTCGCTTAGAAAAACAATTATCAGTGCAATTAATGCTGGAGATAATATTATATTAGCAGGCTACAGTTATGGCAAAATAAAAAAGATAATTAACATAGTAAAAAAAGAAATTGAAAATGGTAAAATAAGTATAGACAAAATAGAAGATAGCGTGGAAAAAATACTTAAAATAAAAGAAAAATACAATATTACTGATGCTAGGGTAAACGGAGCAAAAATAGAGAACATAAATGATGAAATAAATAAGCTTAATGAAAAAGTTTTAAAATAATAATTTAGAGGTCATGCACTTTTATATTTCACACACATATAATTTTTATATGAGTATAAAGTATGGAGGTGCATTTATGCTAGCCCTTTCAATATCAGGTTTTTTGGCTTTTTTAAGTACAGCTACATTTGTAGTTGGATATATTTCTAGTAACAGTTTGTTTCCAGAACCATTAAGTTCGGAAGAAGAAAAAATGTATTTAGAAAGATTTGAAAATGGAGATGAAGAAGCAAGAAATATATTAATAGAAAGAAACTTAAGATTAGTAGCACATGTGTGTAAAAAATATGTAACAACTGGGGTAGAACAAGATGACTTAATATCTATTGGAACAATAGGCTTAATAAAAGGGATAAATAGTTTCAAAACTGAAAAGAATGTAAAACTTTCAACATATGTTTCTAGGTGCATAGAAAATGAGGTGCTAATGTATTTTAGAACTACAAAGAAGATAAATGCAGAGGTGTCTTTAGAAGATCCAATAGGAAAAGATAAGGATGACAATACTGTAACATTGCAAGATGTTTTAGAAAACAGTGAAAGAAACATAGAAGAGGAAGTAGATTTAAAAATTAAAATTAAAAAAATGTATGAAAAGATTAAAGAAGTATTAAAAGGTAGGGAAAAACTAATAATAGAGTTAAGATTTGGGTTAGACGGGAAAAAACCAAGAACACAAAGTCAAATAGCTGAAATGATGGGAATATCACGTTCGTATGTATCAAGGATAGAAACTAAGGCAATAGGAAAGCTTGCAAAAGAATTTGAAGAATAATATTATGTAAATGACTACAAAAATATTGTAAAACTAAGCAATTAGTGGTATAATAAGACTATATGCTTTGTTAAGTGTAAAAAGTAAAAATAAACAATCTTAAAATTTTAGGAGGAAAGTTACTATGATGTTTTTTATTAATCCAGAGGTGTGCAAACGGTCAGAAACTTATGAATTGAATTTCTTGGAACCAGATAGATTGAAGTTAACAATCTACAATTTTTTATCTAGAAAAGGGAATGAAACAGAAGAAGAGTGTATAGAGTTTACCTTTTGTGGAGCGAAACCAGAAGACATGAAATGTTTTTACAGAGGATTTGGTTTAAATGCAAAAATTGAAAAAACAGGAGAAAATGAGTATCAGATTTGCTCTGATGACACTACAGATACAAACGTATTATATGCCTTAATACGAGGTACAAAATATGTTAATGATGAAATCTTTGTTCCAAGCAGTATGAGAGACAACGTGGAAGTAATAAGACGAATACGCCCAGTTGATGAAAAGCGAAATTATGGTGCTTATTTGGGAAATGTGTATTTAATAAAGGTAACGTTAGATGATTATGAATGTTTACCAATATATTATGCACATGAAAAAACAAAGGTGCTCAAGTATCATGATGTAATTTATAAAACAAAGAAGAAATGTGACTATAGAATTTATAATGGTCTAGAAACGTATATTTTACTGAATGATAAAAATAGGGGCGAATATGTAGCTTTGTCAAAGCTGTAAAGCTAAAAAAATTTTTATGTGGTTAATAACTGCATAAAAATTTTTTTGCATAATAGGAAAATATGAATAATTATAAGTAATATACGAATAATATAAGATAGATAAATTAATAAGGAGGAAGTTACAATGAAGGTTATAGACACTATCGCACTAATTTTAGTTATAATAGGTGCTATCAATTGGGGATTAATAGGAATTTTTAATTTTAATTTAGTAGATACTATTTTTGGAGCAATGAGCGCAATTTCACGTATTATATATACTTTAGTAGGAATAGCAGGACTATGGAGTATAAAGCTACTATTTGATAACAAATAAAAATTGTGAAAATAAAAAGTAAACTATAGATTATTATAAAATAAGTCTATAGTTTATTTTTTTCTATTTATTTGGAAAAAAATTAAATATTTCCTTGCTATTTTTTGGATAATATTGTATTATAATATAAGTATAATTTGTGAAAAAATAATTAAGAAAAATACGTAGAAAGGGGCAACTATAAATGAAAAAAGTATTGGCAATTTTTGCAGTACTAGCATGTATGTTATCTACATCTATGGTATATGCAACAGATACAGTAAGCAATGAAGCAAATAAAAAAGTACGGAAATGAAGCTGTTAGTCAAATTGTGGATTTTACAAATAAGGAGAAAAAAACAGTAGAAGACTATACAGCAGCATATGGTTCAGAAACATATGGATTAACAGCATATGTATTAAGCAGAGTACAAATATATAGCATTCCATTTTGCTTTTTAGGAATAGCAGTAAGTGCTATATATCAATATGTATTAGGAATAAGAAAACTAGACACAAGAGATAAAGGTTTTGCAATTATGATATCAATAGTAACACTATTTGTTATAGCTCAAGTGTTACCATTAATATTTGCAATTGTAGTAAAAGGTTGGAGGGGTTAACAAATGAAGGTTTTGTTTGCAGTAAATAATGAAAATATTTCAGAATCTGTAATAAAGAAATATCAAAGTATGTATAAGGAAATAATAGTAAGCAAAAATGTATATTACTTTAATGCAATAATAAAAGAATTGCAAAAGGATAAAACTTATGACAGAATAGTAGTAAGTGAAGATTTAGAGCCATTTGCAAATAAAAATTATGATACTATAGATAATTTTATTTTTGAAAAATTAGATAAGATTTCTGATGAAGCAACTACAACAACTGGGGAAGATATACCAATTATATTAATTGCTACAGATAGAAGATCAAAAGATGATGCTATACTAAGCAAAATATTTGGAATTGGTGTATATAGTGCTTTAATAGGACAAGATAGAAGTATTGATGAGGTATGCAAACTTATAAATAAACCAAGAACTAAAAAAGAAGCTAAAATATACTATAAAATTGATACAAATGAAGTTGAATACAAAGCCGAAAGCGAAGATACAGTAGATGAAGTTGAAATACAAAACATATTAACACATTATAAAAGATTAGGAAAGAACGAAGAAAAATATGTAGAGAGTTTTGAAAGTATAGCTGCACAATATACAGATGAACAGTTAAGAGTAATAATAAAATTTTTACCTTTAAGTGTAAAGGCGGTTTTAGAAGAAAGATGTCCTAGATATCAACAGGTAACTATGCTAGGTGGGGAAAAGCCACAACTAAAAAAACAGCAACCATATCAATCAACACAAATAAATCCAAAAACAAAGAAGGCAAGAAGCACAAATGATGCTGTTACAGATGATGGAATTATGATAGAATCAATAAAAACAGCTGATACTAAAAAAATAACAAAACCAGTTATAATACCATCAACAAATGGCAATGTGGTAAAGAAAACAAGAAAAGTAGCACCAGTAGTCCAAGAAAGTGTAAAAGTAGAAGAAACTCACCAAAAAGTACAAGAAGAACCTGTAACACCAGTAAAAAAAGGTAGAGGAAGACCAAAAAAAGCTCAAGAAGTAGAAGAAATAAAAGAACCAGAAAAGAAGAGACGTGGAAGACCAAAGAAAGTTCAAACAGAAGAAAATAACACTCTTCCAGGATTCGAAGAAGATACTCAAGCTGCAATATTGCCAGGCTTCGAAGAAAATAGCAATGATACAATGCTACCAGGATTTGAAGAAAATAGTGCAAGTAATATTGAAGAAAGTAACAATAGTTCAACATTACCTGGATTTGAAGAAACAAGTAGAAATACAACTCTTCCAGGATTTGAAGATAACTACGAAAATATTACTAGTACAAATGCTAATGAAACAAATCAACAAAATGAATTAGTAAATAATATACAAAGAAATAGCAGTTTAGAAAATTTATTAACATCTGACAAGAAAATTGTTGCTTTTGTTGGAACTACAAAAAATGGAACATCATTCTTAGTAAATAATTTAGCAGACATGTTATCTATGCAAGGAGTAAAAACAGCAATATTAGACTTAACAAAAAATAGAAATGCATATTATATATATACTAAAAATGAAGAAGAACTAAGAAAAACAGCCATTGAAAGCATAGATAAATTAGCACATGGAATTGCAGAAGGAATTAAAGTTAATAAAAATTTAGATGTATATACATGTTTACCAGGAGAAGAAACAAGTGTAGGGCAATATAAAGCTATACTAGAAACTTTAATTCAAAATTATTCATTAGTATTATTAGATTGTGACTTTACTACAGATTGTGGATATTTACAAGAATCTAGTGAAATTTATTTAGTACAAAGTATGGATGTACTTACTATACAACCACTTACAGCGTACTTAAGAGATTTAAAAGCAAAAGAAATATTAGACCAAAATAAATTGAAGATAGTAATTAACAAATATGTAAGAGTTAGAAGTGTTACAGAAAAGACAATTATTGGTGGTATGGCATTTTATAATGATCCATCTATGTCTTTTATGACAGAATTATTTAACAGAGAAACAATAAGATACAATGTAATACCATTTGACGTACAAGCATATTCTAAATATCTAGAAGGATTAATAAATTGCAATATAACAATAAGTGGTTATTCAAAAGACTTTATAAATAGCTTGAAAAAGTTAGCAAATATGGTATATCCATTAATTGCTAACTCACAAAATAAATATAATAATCCAAAATATAATCAATATATGGCAAAAAACAATTTAAACAATATGAATGATACATTAAATAAAATGAGAAATAATTATTAAAAGCCTATAAATGGAGGTGCAGATTTTGATAATAGCAGTTATAATATTGCTAGTCGTAATAATAGTATTATTAATGATATATAATATGACTATTCATAAAAAAATAGATACTTTTAGCAATTTAAATCAAAAAGTTGTTAGTTTAAATGTATTACAAGAATTTATGGATACGATTAGTGAAGAAAAATCAACAGACGAAAAAATAAGAAAAATAAATGAAATATTAATAGAAAAATATGATATAAAATATTCTACTATTGTCATATACAATGGAGCAGAGTATACTATAAAGGCAACAAATGTAGACATACGCCATTGGGACATGCTAAAGAACTTACATTCAGAAGAAATCTTTAAAGATAGCATACAAACTGCAACTCCAAAATACATAACTGTAGATAGAGAAGGGGAAAGACTACCATATCAAAAAAGTGAATTTGGTAGAGCAAAATCTGCTATGTTTTTCCCTCTATATGTTGACAATGTTTATATAGGATATTGGATAATAGAAAGTGGACAACCACATGACTTCGATAAAATTGATACAACAATATTAGAAGTTGTAAAGAATAATATTGTATCAGTTATAAAAACTGTAGAAAATCAAGGAACAATAGAAAATATTGTAAGAGACGACTTATTTACAGGATTAAAATCTGAAGAATATTTATACGGAGAAGGAAAAAGAAGAATTGACCAATATGATATATCTTCAGTATGTATGTTTAAAGTAACAAATGTAACTGATGTAAACGAGACTTTAGGAAGACATACAGGAAATGAAATTATAAAGAAAGTAAGTGAAGTTGTAAAACAAAATATTTCAGATGACTATATATTTGTAAGATATATGGGACCTAAATTTGTAATAGTATTTTCAGGAATAGAAGTAGACGGAATAGAAGAATTTGTGGAAACTTTAAAAGCAAATGTAGAAAAAGTAGAAATAGAACAAAGCGAAGAAGACCTATTTGAAGATGAAGATGCAAAAAAAGTATCACCAAAATTGAACATGGCTATTACAGCATATTACAAAGGTACAGCGCTAGATGGTACAACTAAAAAATTAGAAAAATATCTAGACTTAGCACCACAAGAAGAAAATGATATTAATTATATTTAAAAGGAGGAAACTATGGCAATTGATGAAACAATGTGTTTTAAAGTTCCAAAGGAAGAAAACACAGATACAAAAGAAATATTAAAAAATGTATATGAGGCATTAAAAGAAAAAGGATATAATCCTATTAATCAAATAGTAGGATATATATTGTCAGGAGATCCAACATATATAACTAGTCATAATGGTGCTAGAAATCTAATAAGACAAATTGAAAGAGATGAATTATTAGAAAAAATGGTAAAAAAATATATAGGAGTAGACTAAAATGCGAAAACTAGGAATTGATTATGGGGATAGTAGAGTAGGAATTGCAATAACAGATGCATTACAAATAACGGTGCAAGGACTAGAAACAATTCATCATAAAGGTAATGATAAAATAGTATTAAAAAGATTAGAAGAAATATTTAATCAATATGAAATAGATACTATAGTTATAGGAATGCCTATTAATATGAATGGAACAAAAACTGAAAGAGTAGAAGTTACTAAAAAATTCATACATAAACTAAATTGTAAATTTCCTAAAATTCCAGTTGAAGAAATAGATGAAAGACTAACAACAGTTGCAGCACACAAAACTATGAACTTTTTAAATGTAGACAAATATAAAAAGAAAGACATAGTAGACACAATTTCAGCTGTATATATATTAGAAACCTATATGAACAAAATTAAAAATAATTAAAAGTATATGAATATAAAAACAAGAAATAATATAAATGAATGGATAATAATATTGTAGAAATACAGTTATTATATAAAATTACCTTGTAAAAAGGAAATATGAAAGGAGAAAAAAATGAACGAAGATGTAAACAACAATATTCCAGAAGAAGAGGAATTAGACAACATAATAGTATTAAATGACGAAAACGGAGAGGAAGTTCCATTTGAATTTTTAGATTTAATAGAATATGATGATGAAAAATATGTGGTATTATTACCAGTAGAGGAAGAAGAAAGCGAAGATGCTGGAGAAGTAGTAATACTTAAAGTTGAAGATACAGAATCAGAAGACGAAGAATCTTACGTAAGTGTAGATGACGAAGATATATTAAGTGAAGTATTTGATATATTCAAAGAAAAATTTAAAGATGAATTTAATTTTGTTGATGATGAAGACTAGAAAGGTAGGCGGTTGGAAAATATTTTCCAACCGCATTTTGAGTATTAAAAGATACTTGTAATAACCGTTGTAAGTTATTACATAAGAGGAGGAAATAGAATGAAAAATTTAAGTAGTTGGTTAATATGTTTTTTTATGATAATGTATTGGGCTTTTAGAGTGGTAGTTGCAATAACAGGCAGCATGGGAGTAGATTTTGTAGTAAAGCCAATAGATAACAATATTGAGATTATATTATTATTTGTAGTATTAATATGTATTCCATTTATATTTAAAAGAAAGTTAATAGGAGCAATAATATATTTGTTATCATATGGATATTACTTTGGAAGAGGTTTATATACAAATGTTATGCAAATGATAAATGGCGAAACATTATCAATGGATGTATATACAAATATGTTCTTTTCATTAATAGCTGTAGCAATACCAATATTTGCATTATTTGATATATTATTAGATAAAAATAGACAAAAAAATCCAGTAGACAAAAAAACAGATTGGTTTTATAAGAATAAAGATTATGATAGAAAATTAGACGAGAGAGCAGATAAAAACAATTATAGAACATTATAAAAGATGTGAAAGACAAAAAGAGATAAGGAAGAAATATTAAAAAAATTAAATAGAGAAAAAAACGAGAAAATATAGAAAGTGAAGAAAAATGGAAAAACAAAAAATTAATTTAAATGATATTAAAGTAGCAATTTTTGATTTTGATGAGACTTTAGCTATTCATAAAGATAAAAATTTTGTAAAACATCGCGAGGAAAGTGAAGAAAATTTTTTAAAATTTTTTTCGAACGCTTATGCTAATCCAGATTGCTTTTATGATGAAATAGAGCCTTGTACAAAATCGGAAACATTATATAATCTTATTAATAATTTAAGAAATAGAAATATTAAAATATATTGCTTATCAGGAATGAAATTTTCATTTCATTTAAAAGCAAAACAATCTTTTATTAACAAACATTATGGTAAAGATATTGAAGTTATAACAACAACATCACAAGAATTAAAACTAAAAGGTGTAAAAATTCTTCAAAGAGTAAATAAATGCAATTTAGATGAAATTCTATTTGTCGATGACAGACAAGACGTTATTGAACTTTTAAAACAAAATGGAATAAAAGGGATAAATGTAGATGATATTAATTTGTTGAGATGCAGTCTTTAGGAATTCATTTCCATAAATAAAAAAATTGTAGGTGATATTGTGAAACTTAATTATATTGATTTCAATTTATGCAAAGACAAAAGGATGATTAAAAAGATTTATCATGAATCTTTTGATAAAGAAGAAAGGTTCCCTTTTTTGCTATTAAAATTTTGTGCAAAAGAGGATAATATATTATTCAATGTAATTTATGATAATAAAGAACTAATAGGATTTGAATACATTGTTAAATATGATAACATTGCATATTTAATGTATCTTGCAATTAGTAATAATAAAAGAAATTTAGGATATGGTTCTGAAATATTAAAGCAATTAAATAATTCATTTGATAATGTGTTATTAAGCATTGAAAGGGCAAGAACAAAATTTGATATTAAATATAAAAGAAAGCAATTTTATTTAAGAAATGGATTTACAACTACAAATAAATTTTTACTAGATAATAATGTTGAATATGAGGTGTTGTGCAATAATAATGAATTAAATATTAATGATGAATTGTTACAAAAAAGATACACAAAAATGACAAGCTCAAAAATAATAAGATTTATTATTAGCAAAACATTTGACTCTTATAATTGATTTTTAGGTTGCATGATGTGCTTATTGGGACAAAATATTTACCAAATATGGACAATAATATTTTATTCATTGAAAGTTGTATGAAACCTCACCAAATGAATGCCAAAGAAGATTTCCGCATCTAAAACAATACGTGATATTTGACAAAATAAATGGCGTTGTTATTGGATATAATTATGATTTACAAAAAGATGGAAATACATATCCGCAAATGGAAGACATATTGATGGACTATACTAAAGAGTATAGTTTTCCAATTATTAAAAGTAATGATTTTGGACATAGAATTGTTAATAACATAATTCCAATCGGAGTAAATGTAAAAATAGAAAATGATGAATTAAGAATAGAAGATGGGTTTTTGAAGTAATTTTATATAGAATCCCATGGACTCATAATATGTTAAATTTAGAGAAAATAAAAGAAGAAGGTGAAGAGTAATATGGACATGTATCAAAAAAGAAAAATGAAGATAATAATGAAAATCAAAATAAGATAAATCTCTCATGGGTGAGACGGATTTATGGAAAACTTCCTAAAAGCATTGAAGATACAGATATTCTTACTTTAAATATATTACATATTTTGATAAAACTTTAATATTGGAGAGAATATATGGATGAAGATAGACTAAAACATTCGATAGCCGTTGCTAGAAAAATGATAGAAATTGGAAGAAGATATAATTTGAATGAATTTGAATTACAAGAATTATTTGTATTAGGATTTAATCATGATATTGGATATGAATATGGAGATAATTCAAATCATGCACATATAGGTGGAGAAATATTAAAAAGAAATAATTATAAATATTGGAAAGAAGTTTATTATCATGGAGATATCATTTCAGAATATACATCAATGTTTTTAGAGATTTTAAATAAAGCAGATATGCAAATTGATAAATATGGTAATGATGTTGGATATGATAAAAGACTAGAAGATATAAAAAATAGATATGGAGAAGAATCAAAAACATATTGTGATGCAAAAATTTTAATAGAAAAATTGAGAGGTAATTATAATGGATAAATATATTATAGTAACGACACTTTGCAATAAGGAAGAAATAGCAAATAAGATTATAGATACATTATTGGAAAAGAAACTTATAGTTGGAAGCCAAGTGACTAAAGTTCATTCAAAATATTGGTGGAATAATAAATTAGAAGAATGTGATGAATACAAATTAGAATTTAGAACAAAAGAGACTATATTCAATGAAATAGAAAATGAAATTAAACAAATACATGACTATGAAGTTGCAGAAATATCATATTATGAAATAAAAAATGCAAGTAAAGAGTTTTTTGATTGGATAGATAAAAACATATTATAAATTTTAAAGGTATCGAATCCGAGACCTTTGAAAGCAAAATTAGAGAAAGAATGCTTAAGATTAATATAAATCCGTCGAATTCGACGGGATACGCGTAATGAATAAATTAGGAAGGAGGAATTTTATGGATAATAACAAAATAGAAACGATTTCAAATCTCTTTGAAGATAAGGAAATTAGAAGTGTATGGGATTCTGAAAAAGAAGAATATTTTTTTAGTGTCGTAGATGTTATAAGTGCATTAACAGATAGTAATATTCCAAGAAATTATTGGAGTGATTTGAAAAGAAAGTTAAAATCTGAAGGAAGTGAACTGCACGAAAATATCGTGCAGTTGAAAATGAAAGCACAAGATGGAAAAATGAGAGAAACAGACACTTTGGATACAAAAGGAATTTTTAGACTTATTGAATCTGTTCCAAGTAGCAAAGCAGAACCTTTTAAAGTTTGGCTTGCAAATTTAGGTAGTGAGAGAATTGATGAAGTATTTGATCCAGAAATTGCAGTTAATAGAGCAGTGCAATATTATCGTAATAAAGGATATAATGATGAATGGATAAAAGCAAGATTAAATGGTATTGTAGATAGATTTAAACTTACTGATGTTTGGAAAGAGGGAGGAATAACTAAGCCAATTGAATATGCACTTTTAACAAATGAAATATATAAAGGATGGTCTGGAATGAAAGCTAGTGAGTATAAAAAGTTAAAAGGACTTAGGAAGGAATCTTTAAGAGATAATATGACAGATATAGAAGTGGCACTTACTAATATAGGAGAGATCGCAACAAGAGATATAGCAAGAGAAGAACATCCACAGGGATTAAAAGAAAATTTAAATGTTGCTAAGCGTGGTGGAGGAGTTGCAAAAGGAGCAAAAGATTTATATGAGAAGGAAACTAAAAAATCTGTCATATCTAAAAGTAATAGTTTAAATTATAAATATATAGAAGAACAAAAACAAATTGAAGAAAAAAAAGGTAAATAATATGGCTGAAAATATTATTAATGAAGATAGAATAAAATTGAACAAGTATAATGAGCATATAACTAGTTTAGAAGACCTGTTGAAAAGTGTTACTATAAAAGGCAATTATGAACAATTTCGCTTAGCGCCATGTTTTTTATTATTTTCTTTTATAGATTTACTTAGAGGTGTCGCTATTTTAGATAATAATCACATGGTAGTAGCAGGAAATATAATAGTCAGAAGTATGTTTGAACTATTAATTGATTTTCTATATTGTGAAACAGACAGAAAAAATTTATATTTAAGATTTGGAGAATATCAAGATATAAATCGTGTATTATTATATAATTCTGTTTCAAGTGATATACAAGAAAAAGTAGATAAAGATAAATATGAAAATGTTACATTAAAAAATTATAATTTGTTTTTAGAAAAATATAATATTAATCCAAAAGATAAAAGAAAACTGTCTAATTGGTGTGGATTATCAATAAAGGAAAGAGTTGATAATGTTTCGAAAACAGTGCCAGAAATTTATAATTTATATTTAAACATATATAAAATAAACTGTGACTATACACATACAGATGCTGGGACAATATGCGAATATGCAGAGCATATAAATGAGGGCATTGATTTAAATTATCAACGAAAATATAATAAAGACAAATTTTTATTAATTAAGGAAATTAATAGTATGGTAGAAATTTTTTACAATAGATTTAAGGATACATATGCCAATAATAGCTTAGAAGAAATAACTTTCTAATTTACTATACTAAAAAATTTGGTAGGAGGAATTTAAAATATTAAAATTAAGGGTAGCTGCATATATAAGAATTTCAAAGAAAGAAAAAGAAGTAAATAGCATATCAAATCAAAAAGATTTAATAGATTATTACATTAAAGATAAAGAAGATATGAAGATATATAACTACTATGTAGATAATGGCTATAGTGGGACAAACTTTGATAGACCAGAGCTAAAAAGAATGTTAAAAGATATATCAAATAAAAAGGTTGATATAGTAATTGTTAAGGATTTATCAAGATTAGGTAGAAATTTGACAGTATAGAAAAAGGCTTAAGTAAGAAAGAAATAGTAGATATTTTAAATAATAAAAAATTCAAAACTCCAATGGAACATATTAAAAACACTAATGAAGGCAAAAAGTGGAATGTCAGTATGATTACTGGAATTATAAAAAATAAAGTATATACTGGAGACTTAATTCAACAAAAGCGAAAACGAATTAGTTTTAAAAATCATAAATTAATAAAGACAAAAGAAGACGAGTTAATAATTACAAAGAATAATCATATGGAGATAATAAGCAAAGAGCAATTTGCAAGATATAATTAAACATTCAGTAAAAGTAAATTCAAATAATGAATATGATATTTTTTCAGGATATTTGAAATGCAAAGAATGTGATAGTAATTTGACTATTAGAAAGAGCAAAGAATATACATATTATGCATGCTCATCACATGTAAGGAAAAGAGGATGCAATAACAAACATACTATAAGAAAAGATATTTTAGAAGAAAAAGTTATTACAGAAATAAATAATAGACAAGCTAAAAAAATAGATAAATTGAACAGGAAGTATATTTTTGATTTAATAAATATGATATATTTAAATCAAGATGGATCAATAAAAATAGAGTTTAAAAGGAAATAAGGTGAGTAAAATGAATAATGAAAAAAGTTGTGCAAGTACAAGTATCAATTGGTACCCAGGTCATATGGCAAAAACAAAAAAACAAATACAAGAAGATTTAAAACTAATAGATGTAGTAGTAGAGGTATTAGATGCAAGAATACCAAAGTCTAGTAGCAATCCAGATATACAAGAATGGATAAAGAATAAGAAAAAAGTGATTGTACTAAATAAATCAGATTTAGCAAGCGAAGAAGAAAATAACAAGTGGATAAATTATTTTAAAAGAAAAGGTATACCTGCAGTTCTAACTGATTCAAATTCCGGAAAAGGCATTAATGAAATAATAAGAGAAATTGAAAAAGTAAATAATGATGATAAAGAAGTCTATGCCAATAAAGGAAGAGTAGGAAAAAGTATAAGAGTAATGGTATTAGGCGTACCAAACGTTGGAAAATCTTCTTTTATAAATAGAATTACTAAAAAGTCATCTGCACAAGTAGGAAATAAACCAGGTGTAACAAGACAAAAACAATGGATACGTGTAAATGAAAAGATAGAATTATTAGATACCCCTGGTGTACTATGGCCAAAATTTGAAAATGAGCAAATAGCATTAGACTTATCATTTACAGGAACAATAAAAGATGATATTTTAGAAAAAACAGAAATAGCTTACTATTTATTAAAATTTTTATTAGAACAAGAAAAGGAAAACTTAGTAAGTCGATATAAATTAGATATACAAGAAGTAGGAAGCATACTAAGCAATACAGATAATATGGAAAATGAAAATATATTAGAAATAATGCACATGATAGGAAGAAAAAGAGGAGCAATAATATCTGGAGGAAATGTAGACGAAGAAAAAGTTGCAACAATCTTATTAGATGAGTTTAGAAGCGGAAAGCTAGGAAGAATAACAATAGAAAAATGTTAAAATAAGTATTTAGATTTGGAAAGAAATGACTCTTACATATGTAGGAAAGGGAAATATTAATATGGAAGAAATAGAAGGAATAATAGAAAGAGGTAAGCCTATAGAAGAGGTAAATATGATGCCACCGCTTGTGTGGGCATATATAGGAGATAGTATTTATGAAATTTTTATAAGAATGCATTTTGTAAATACAACAAAACTAAATCCACATAAGTTACATATACAAACAATAAATTATGTTAAAGCTAAAGCACAGGCAGAAATCTTAAACAAAATATATGACAAATTAACAGAAAAAGAACAAGAAATAGTAAGAAGAGGAAGAAATGCTGAAAATCATCATTTGCCTAAAAATGCAAACATGAAAGAGTACATGTACGCAACTGCATTTGAGGCATTAATTGGATATTTATATTTGTCAAAACAAGATGAAAGACTAAGAGAAATTTTGAGTATGTGCTTAGAATAAAAATATACTAATATATTTAGAAAAATCAGTTTTAGATAATATACAAAAATGAGTTATAAATTTTTTCGAAAATATTGAAACAAAAATAGTTTTATGTTATTATAAAAAAGAAGTTATTTATACACAAAGGAGGATGTATTATGTCAAAAAATAATAATAAAATAGATAAAAGCAAGATATTTGTAAGAGTAATGGCTTTTTTCTTAGCGGCTCTTATGGTGCTAAGTGTGGCTGCTACATTAATTTACTGTTTAGTATAAAGGGAAAAACTGCTATAAAATAAATTGTAAGGCTAAGCTTATAACTTAGAAAAGGAATGAAATTAAATATGAAGGATAATTTTTTTACAGCATTTAGCGACTTTTGGAGTTTAAATGTATTAAATTATATAGAAGAATTAAATCAAAATCCAATAAGACTTATCTCATTAATTTTAGATTTAACAATAGTAATATTTTTAGTATATAAATTAATAAAGGCAACAAAAAATTCAAGAGTATGGCAATTAATAAAAGGAATTACATTACTAATTGTACTTACTGTAGTAAGTGGATGGCTTAGATTAGATATATGTCATTATATATTAACATCAGTAATGACATATGGAGTTATAGTAATGATAGTTATATTCCAGCCAGAATTAAGAAGAGGTCTAGAACAATTAGGAACTAATAAGTTTACAAAGTTTTTTGGAATAGATAAAGATATTATTACGAAAACAAAAGAAAATATTTATAGAATCGCAATAGCAGCAAGTGAGCTTTCAAAAACAAAAACAGGAGCATTAATAGTAATAGAAAGAGATATAAAAATAGGTGATATAGCAGAAACAGGAGTAGAAATGGATTCAGAAATTTCTCCACAACTATTAGTAAACATTTTTGTGCCAAATACACCATTACATGATGGAGCTGTTATTATAAGTAATAACAAAATACAAGCAGCAGCATGTATTTTACCACTTTCAAATGATAAGCAAATAGCTAAAGAATTAGGAACAAGACATAGAGCAGCAATAGGAATTTCAAAAGAGACAGATAGCATAGCAGTAGTTGTCTCAGAAGAAACAGGAAAAATATCAATAGCTAAAGACGGAACATTAATTGCCGATGTTTCAGAAGAGACCTTAAGGAAAATATTAATTAAAAATATAGTTACAAATAGAATGGTTGATGAAAAACAAAAAAAGAATGAAAGATTAGCAAAAATAAAAAATAAATTTAAAAGTAAAAAGAATAAAAATTAGAAGTTAGAGGTTAGAATATTACAAAAGATTTTCAACATCTAACTTCTAACTGTTAAAAGAGGTTAAATATGAGAAATATAAGATTAACAATAGAATATGACGGAAAAGATTTTAATGGGTGGCAAAAACAGCCTAATAAGTTAAACATTCAAGGAGAAATAGAAAGAGCAATAGAAACAATAACAGGAGAAAAAGTAGATTTAATAGCATCAGGAAGAACAGATGCCGGAGTTCATGCTCTAGCACAAGTAGCCAATTTTAAGACTAATAGTAAATTGCCAATAGAAAAATTTGCAATAGCAATAAATTCTAAATTGAAGAAATCTATTAGAATACAAAAAGCGGAAGAAGTAGATGAAAGATTTCATAGTAGGTATAGTTGCAAAAGGAAAACATATAGATATATTATAAATAACGGAGAGCAAGGTTCAGCAATATATAGAAACTTAGAATATTACATACCAACTAAATTAGATGCAAACGAAATGAAAGAAGCAATAAAATATTTTGAAGGAGAGCATGACTTTAAAGGATTTAAGGCAAGCGGAACAAGCAGTAAAAGTAGTGTTAGAGTTATTTACGAAACAAAAATAAAAGTAGAAGGTGAAAGAATAGTAATAGAACTAACAGGAAATGGCTTTTTGTATAATATGGTTAGAATTATAGCCGGAACATTAGTAGATGTAGGATTAGGCAAAATAAATTCAAAAGAAATACCAGACATTATAAATTCAGGAGATAGAACAAGAGCAGGAAAAACATTACCACCATATGCACTATATTTAGTAAGTGTAATATATGAATAAATAGAGAAAAATAAAAAAACAAGGTATCATTATTCGATACCTTGTTCCCGCTTTAATGGTGAATCTGGTAAGCGATTCATGCTTCTACAAACCTGCAATGCCGGTTTGTGAAAAGTAGGATTGTCCTCACGCAGTTTTCGCTGCTTTTCTAACTCCTCAATCATTTCTCGAGCCTTTTTATCCCGATAATTTTCACATTCACGTTTACGAATTTCGTGAATACGAGAACTATTAAAAGAAAATGAATCGGGGGAGATGAACTGTAATATACAATACATGACAAAACCTCCTTAAAAAAGACAAAATTTATTGTTACGCGCACATTATAGCATAAGCAATGCATAAAATCAAGGATTTTCCTAAAACAAAGCACATAAAAAATGCTAAAGTCATAATATATATAAGAAATATATAATAAATTAAATTATTATATAAAAAGAGAATTAAACGTGCAGCATGTGCAATGCTGGCGGCGGGATTGGTATTTACGGGGTGCCCGGAGGTCTTTTTGAGCCAATCTGTATTAAAAGTGCATGCGGCACAGGGGTATGAAAGCTTGGTTAAATCATGTATAGACAATATTAATACATTTGATGCAGATGATGAAAATACATATTTAGCAGAGATAATTAACGGATTGGAAAGTGATGAAATTGATGCGGCAAATAAATATGTTGAAGAATTAATGTGGCAGAGTGATTATTATTGGCTGGATTTGTGTTTTATAAGCGATTTTATCGGAAACAGTGTTCTTTGGTACTCTGTAAAAGATAAATATGTAAATAAAGATAATACAATAGATAAAATAACAGCAAAAAATGATTATATTAAATTACATACA
>ERZ827452.1750-NODE-1750-length-18927-cov-5.200456_pt1 | contig 18927 bp, 23 predicted proteins | sample MGYA00519866_ERZ827452 | MGnify/ENA primary metagenome ERZ827452 (study PRJEB31778, sample SAMEA3449307) | human gut metagenome | biome: human gut; feature: human-associated habitat; material: faeces | place: United Kingdom | collected 2010/2012 ... | reverse complement strand
CTTCAAGGTTCATTTCAAAGTCCGGATTCTGCATTTTTGACAAAATCAGGAGATCGGCGACAAGACGCTCCATACCGGTGCATTCCTTGCGGATTCTCTCATAATATTCCTGCTGCTTCGCCGGATTGTCCACATAACCATCCGCCAGCGTCTCCGCGTACCCTTTTACAACGGTGATCGGCGTGCGGAGTTCATGGGAAACATTGGAAAAGAAATCCCGTCGGTTCCGCTCCAGATTTTCACGGAATTCCTCCGCATCGACCAATTTTTCCGACAAAATATCCATACTGTCCGCCAAAAGCCCCAACTCGTCTTTTCTGCGGATTCCTGTCTGCTGCGCGTATTCGCCTGCCGCCATATGCAGTGCAATTTCCTTAATGCGTATGATCGGACGCACAAGCTGGCGCGAGAAAAAAGCCGACACGCTGAGCGCAACGACGAGCGCAATGATAACACTCAATGCCATATAATTCTGATACTGGCCGATCGACCGCTCACGATAATCCATCTCTCCATTGACAAGAACCACGCCGGCATTTTCACCCTGCACATTTTTGACCGGCGCCGCCACATGCATCATATCCATCTCGTAAATCTGGTCATAATCGCTGAAGCTACGGGTCTTTCCCTCGCACGCCGCCGCGATCAGCGCCTTCGTACGCGTATCACTCTGCGCAGAAATCGTATTTATATCTGCGTTGACAAAACTATCACTAAGCGGCTCGTCCACCTTGTCATTTGCCAAAATCCAGATATCGGTATTTTGAAACACACCAAAATCATCGATCGCAAGAAGATATTCCTGAATGCCATCCGTACTTCCGTGTGCCATCGTCTCCGTGATCCGCTTAGACACACTCTGCGCAAGACTTTTCAGCTCATCCTTGTACACATTCATAACATTGCGTCTGTTAAATTTTGTAAATATAAGACCGGAAATCGCCGTCATGATCAACAATGTGACCACAAAGCAAAGGCCTACTCTCCAAAATATTTTCTTCACATTGATTCCCCTGTTCTAACTATGTCAGACATTGAGCTCAAATTTGTATCCAAGCCCCCATATCGTCTTAATCTCCCAGTCGGGATGCTCCACTTTGTCCAATTTGGCGCGAAGTCTCTTGATATGTGAATCCACAGTGCGGCTGTCGCCAAAATAATCCTGCCCCCACAGACTGTCAAGCAGATTGTCCCTGGTAAATACTTTGCTTGGATTTTTCGCAAGGATCCACATCGTCTCCACTTCTTTTTTCGTCATCGGGATTTTCTCTGTTCCGACAAAAACAGTGTAAGCTTCTATATTGATCGTAAGATCGCCCACGGTAAGAACTTTTTTCTCTTTTTCTTCCTCTCCGCGTCCCATACGGCGGAGCACGGCACGCACACGCGCCATTACTTCATTCGGACTGAATGGTTTGACGATATAATCATCCGCTCCGATATCAAGTCCCATCACGCGCTCGTAATCTTCTCCCTTTGCTGTGATCAATATAATCGGAACCTGCGAGATCTCACGGATCTTCTGGCATACTTTATAGCCGTCCAGACCCGGCATCATGATATCAAGCAGCACCACTGCCGGATTACATTTTTTAAAGGTCTCGAACGCCTCAATCCCGTCTTCTGCAACGATTGGCTCAAATCCTTCTTTTACTACATAAGTGCTCAAAACTTCCCGGATATCTTCATTGTCATCCGCAATCAATATGTACTGCATAAAAACCCTCCTTATCCATTTCTCTTCTTACTTATCAATAGACTACTTTATTTTTATGTTTATTTTGTGACACATTTCCCCTTTTCTTTCTTCTTTTCCTGACACAACTGTGCCATAGCTGCTTGCTACACTCATATCAACAAATAGAGGATGGTGTAAATTATGATGCACAAAATTAAAATTATTTTTTCATGGCTGCTGATCGGCGTCCTCTTTCTTGGTGCATTGGAACCAGGCAGTGATGCCTTTGCAGCAAAGAAAAATAAATATATCCGCATGAATGTAAAATCCGTTACATTGTCAAAAAACGGAATGTACAAACTGCGTCTCTACAATACAAAGAAGCGCCAGACCATCGTATTTTCCTCAGACAATGAATCCATAGCGACGGTAACTTCTACCACACAGCCAAAACTAGCTGTCGTGACTGCTGTAAACCCGGGAAATACTTACGTTCGTGCGACGATTTCCAATTCCCGTGGACGAGTTGTGCGCACTTTAAAAGTAAAGGTAAAAGTGACGCCGTATGCCGTCAGTGTCAAATTTGGGAAGAAAAAAATCTACCTAAACGAAACTAAAAATACCAAGCTAAATACGATCATAAAGCCGAATATTTCGCAGGAAATTCCGCTTTATGAATCTTCTGACACCGATGTGGCGACGGTCAATTCCCGCGGCATCGTAACCGCTGTCGCAGCGGGTGAAGCCGTGATTACGGCAACCCTTTTGTCCAGCGGACAGTCTGCGTCCTGCACGGTAGTCGTAAAACCGGAACCGGTCGAAACCGTCCCACCTGAGGCCACTTCGACAACGTCGGCAGCAAAAAACATCCGCTCGAACTAAAAATCACAAACATTCTCCTGGGAATGTATCGTTCCCTCGCGGAGCTCCGAAAGAAGCTCCGCTTTTTTTGTCCCCAAAAGAAGCTGCTCATTGTATTTGCGGAACCGCTCATTTTCATTTTCTGCCAGAAAAACAGCCGCCTCCGGATCCATCGCCAGCTCTGTCACAAACACGACAAGTTCCTGTCCGTCTGCAAATGCTGCCTCGATAAAATCAAACGCATGCTCCAATTTTTCAGATGCCGTCTGCTCCCGCATTTCCAATTCTTCCACTGCCTCTGCAAATGGTCCGCGTGCGAGATCAAAAATTTCTTCCGGCGTTTTTCCCACGACATCTTCTGCCTGTGGACAGGCTCCGCATAACTTCTTGCCAAGTTTTTCCAAAAAGTGTTCCTCGTCTTTTTCCAAAAATCCCTGTTTTTTACGAAGTGCCGTCTCCGCCTCCTGCTCTGCACACAGCTTCTGATAGGCAGCCACCGGCTCCTCTTCCGCCATTACACAGCTTCGATACTGCTTCAAAAAAGCAAACCATTTGTCTGTAATTTTTTTCCAGTTGTGCACCGCTTCAAACGAAGTGTGAAGTCCGGAAAGCACAAGATGAACGACGCTGATCTTCTCATCAAAGGAAGCCCGGAAAAGCCGCTCATAAATCAAAGTCGTGACCTTGCCTTCCAATATTTCCGGAATGCCATAATGATCTTCGTACTTCTTATACAAATCAATATATGCAGCTACATCTTTTGCCACATCATCGTGCGCAAGATATTCGCGGATGCTCTCTTCCGTAAGCGTAATCCCCAGTTCTTCATACACTTTCATCAAACTGCTGAGATCCTCCCAGCCGCGCGCTGTCACAAACTGCATGCCATCGACATCATTTTCGACCACATAAAAATTCGCCGGCCGCAGATCAAGATACGTCAGCAATGCCGGGTGAATATGTCGTTTGACTGCATATTCTTTCCACACCGAAAAATCAGCTTCAATCCGCATCCGGCGCACGCGGTCCAATGTCACCATGTCAAATTCGCGCACAGATTTATTGTACTCCGGCGGATTTCCTGCCGCTACAATGATCCATCCTTCCGGCACTGCCTGATTGCCAAATGTCTTGCATTGCAGAAATTGGAGCATCGTCGGCGCGAGCGTCTCCGACACGCAATTGATCTCGTCGATAAAAAGAATCCCTTCTTTTAGTCCGGTTTCACGCATTTTTTCATACACACTCGCAATAATTTCGCTCATCGTATACTCCGTAATGGAAACCTCTTTTCCCCCAAATGTATCTTTTCGGATAAACGGAAGGCCGACTGCGCTCTGTCTCGTGTGGTGCGTAATGGTATAGGAAACAAGCCCGATCTCGCACTCTTTGGCAATCTGTTCCATAATCTGTGTCTTTCCGATCCCCGGCGGCCCGATCAAAAGCATCGGACGCTGGCGCACCGGCGCGATCCGGTAATCCCCCTCCGGCGTCTTGGCAAGATACGCTCTTACCGCATCTTTGATCTCTTGTTTTGCCTGTTTGATATTCATCTGTTTCCTCCAATCTCAAAACGCATCGCCCACGGCGGTACCTTTGACTTTTCATACTCATCTAAGTAAATAAATGCGACATCGTATTCCGGTCGTTTTGCCGGATATGTGCCCTTTCCATCGGTAAAATAAAGGAGTCCCCGCAGTCCACGGAGTTCTCCCTGTTCGCGAAGCCCCGCGACATAGGAAAATGCCGGGCGGAAATCTGTCCCTCCGCCGCCGATGACGGTAAACTTCTCCAAATACGCATCCAATTCGGAAATATCCGTAATCTTCGTATCTTCGCGCACTGCGTCATCGCATTGCAAAATGCGGATATGGCATTTATGGAAAAAACTGTCTTTTTCGGTGAGCAGGGTAAAAGTCTCGCGCAAAAACCCTTTGATAAGCTCCCCATCGGTCGAATAGCTCGTATCGAGCACCACAACAAACTCCTGAATCCGCATCACTTCGCGTGTTTCGACCGGTTCAATGAGCGGCATATTGCCATACAAAGAAAGCCCATACGTATAAAAATTCAGATCAAACGTATCCGGGTCGCATTGCATTTCTTCCCGAAGCACCGCAAATTTCCGCAGAAAATCCCGGTAACTCCGCCTGCTTTTGTCCGCCTTTAACCGCCGTAAAAGGGATTGCTCGCCCTCTTCCGGCTCATCGCCGCGCTTTTCTTCCTGCATCCGGCTCTGCCGCGAAATCTTGTCCCACATTTCTCTCGCCTGATTTTGCATCGGGGACTTTTTTTCCTCTTCCGGCCAAAATTTGTGATTGTCTGTATAAAATTCCCGACGCAGTTTTTCCCGCTCTTCGATGCTAATTTCTTTCAAATATTCATAGATCTTCGCCGCCGAAAGAAGTTTTCTCTCTTCCATGGCTTGATACATTTTCTGGCGTTCCCACGACAATGCGCGTTTCACACTCTTCTTTTCCAAACGATCGATAACGTACTCGACTTCAATATCACACGCTGTATCCCACCAAGGCCGCTCCCGCCCCTGCTGCAGCCACAAATGAGCAAAAAGGCAGTGAAGCACCGTATGAAGATACACGCGGTTCGGATACAGTGGATTGTCTGGAAATATTTTACATATACGTTCTGCCGGAAAGTACAATTTACTGCCATCCGTCGCCAATGTTTGAAGTCCCTGTGCCGGCTTCCACACCAATGCAGAAAGCGCCACATCCAGAAAGCGCAGATCCTGATACAATTCATTCTGCACAAACCTCAGAATTTTTTCTGCCATCTGATTCTGCCACGCCTCTTCGCTCTGCACTTGCTTTTTACTCAAATTCATAGCGCGCCTTTTTGCCTCCTTCTTTTTTCCTGCCTGCTGCCAAAAGAACCGCCGCTCCTTCTGTCCAATCCTGCTGCACATAGGTTACCAATGCTTTTTCTTTCACCGTTGTTTCTATTTTACCCCCTGCAAGTACCGAATTTACAGAAAATTTCAGCCATTCCAATTTTCTATTTTTTAAACAGATCTCAAATATTTTCTCCGGCACACTCACCAAATATTTTTCGTATCGAAGGCGGTTCTTTTCCGTCAAACCAATCGGGGTCATAAGCCTGTCCATCGCCATATGCACGAGAACCCGGTCATTTTCCTCCGCACAGGCCTTCTCAAAAATCGAATCGTACGCCTCGAAATCCACTTTTCCCTCTCGGAAACATTGTCTCGCCCGGAACCCTTCCCCCTCGATATTTAAGCCAAAAATGTGCGCCGGCGCGATCGTATCATATCCCTCATAATACTCGGGATAAAACAAAACCGCATCGTCAAACTGCACCTCGACATCCCATGAAATTCTTGCAAGCAGCTGCTTTGCGCCCGTCTCCTCTCCCGCCTTTCCGCGGATACGCACCTTGTGCAATGCACTGCAGTTATTAAACACATCGCTTCCAATCTCTGTCGTCCTTTTCCCCACTTCAAGGGCATACAATTTTTTACAATTAAAGAAAGCTGCATTTTCAATCCGCTCAACCGCATCCGGCAACGTAATCTTTTCCACAAACTCCCCCTGCGCCGAATGATCACACGGCTCCCCCATTACTGTCGTAATGCCATTTTGATTTGTTTCTTTTCGTTTCCGGTCCGAAAAACAATACGCTCCAACCGCCACAATCTTACGCCCTTCTACCGTTTCCGGCAACGTAATCTCCGGGCTGTCTGAGCGCACTTCGTGCACGACCGCATTTTGATTTTGTTCGTTCCAAATAAGCTCCATGGTGGATTACCTCTTCTCCAATCTCTTGATCATTTTGTCAAAATCGGATTCAATCGGCTGTGTCTTATTAAAAACATCATATTCCTGATATGCTTTTTCCACTGCCTGTTTGTGCGATACACGTCCATTGTCTTTCAAAACATCATATCTGCGGAATGCAAGAAACTCATTTACGCTCTTGGAAAATTCTTCCATTGTAAAAGTATTTTCCCGCTCAATCAAATCTTCTATATAATCAAAATATCCCGTAACCGCACGTTCCAATCGGCGAATTTGTTTTTCATCTAAATAATTTTTAGCAATAACAACATCAGATTTCAAAATTCTTCCATCTGGTGAATTTTTCCAAGTAGTTAATCCCATATTTTCTTTAGTATGATCTGCTTTTTGATATATAATTTCTGCTGCTGTATTACCTGTAATCGCATAATGGAATTTATTTTGAACAGTTGCATAAAATCTTTGAGTTATATCAGAATCTTTATCATAATCTATACTACATTCTGCAAATATATCTGTTATCTGTTGCCATATTCTTCGTTCACTTGTCCTAATTGAACGAATTCTTTCTAATAGCTCTTTAAAATAGTCTTTTCCAAATTTAGGGCCGTTTTTTAATAGTTCATCATTTAAAACAAATCCTTTTTTTATGTATTCTTTCAATGTATTAGTTGCCCATATTCTAAAGTCTGTTGCTTGTTTTGAGTTTACTCTATACCCGACTGCTATAATAGCGTCTAAACTATAAAACGATATTTCTCTTGAAACCTCTCTATTTCCCTCTTTCTGAACTATTCGAATTTTTCGAATAGTTCGATTTTCTTCTAATTCATGTGTTTCAAAAATCTCCTTTAAATGATAATTTATTGTATTTACTTCTACATCAAATAATTTTGACATTGATTTTTGAGTTAACCAAAAATCTTCATTATCATATAAAACTTCTACAGAAACATTATCATTATTTTGACTTTGGTATATGATTAAATCTTTTAAATTTTCTATTGGATTCATTTATACTCTCATCCCTTCTCTTTATATCTCTATAACTTGTAATTTATAGTTATCAACTATACTTATTTTTCAATTTTCTTATATACTCTATCTTCAACATATATCATCATTTGATTATATCTTACTACATAGAAAAAAACTGCTAATATTCCAGATATAGTTCCTATTAAATAACCTTCTGCATTTTGTAATTTTAATGCAACGATAACTACTAGCCAAGCAATTATACATAGAACAATATCGAATATATGCTCTTTTAACCATTTCTTTTTATGAAATTCTATTTTTTCCTTTAGAGTAAATATACTATTCTCTAATGCAACAATTAAATTTTCTTCTGCTTTTTCTTTATAATCTAAATCATTTATCTTTTCTCCTGAAATTAGTTCATTTATACTAATACTAAATTCTTTACTTAATAATTGCATCATTTCAATATCTGGTAGATAATGCCCATTTTCCCCTCTTGAAATTGTTTTATTAGTTACACCTAATTTTTCTCCTAGTTCTTCTTGTGTTATATTTTTTTCATTTCTACATTGTGCAATAAATTTTCCTATTTTTACTTGATCCATAATAATTACCTCCTACAATAAGGATAGTATATTTTATAAATTTTGTCTTTACCATAGATGTAGAATACAATATAGGATGTTTGTTAATCATCTTAATTTTATAACTGCAATCTCTGGTCTATTAAATAGCCTTATACTGATTGGATAATTCCCAAGTCCACTTGATACATATAAATAAGAATTATTTATACTATATAATCCTTTAATATAATTTGTTTCTACATTTAATCCTTTTTGTACTATTTCTGGAAACCATATTCCTCTATTTATTATTGCACCTAAAAATGGAAGTCTAACTTGTCCTCCATGTGTATCTCCACATAATGATAAATCAATTCCAAATTGTTCAAATTCTTCAAAGTTTGAAATATGTGCTAATAAAATGTTGTACTCTTCTTTATTAATTTCAAAAGCATTTTTCAAATCAAAAGTTGCTGAATAGTACTGATTTGTTATACCATATAAATTTATTTTTGTATTTTTTATGGCTATTGTTTCTTTTTTATAATCTAGAACATTTACTTCGTTATCTTTTAAATTTTGTATGAATTTTTCATCACAATCATGTTCTCCATTTACAAAATATACTTTATATGATTTTGCTAGTTCTTTGAGTAGCTTTAAAGCTATTTGTTTGCCTTTTTCATCTTTTGCTGTATACATATCTCCTGTTACACAAATAATATCAGGTTTTTCTTTTTCTATTTTTTTAATAAGTTCTTTGTTATTTCTTCCAAATGAACTTCCATGCAAATCTGATATTTGAATTATGGTTATTTCATCTACTATTTTTTCACTTTCTATTATTTCATAATTAGTTTTAATTGTAAATGTATTAAAATACCATATTATCAAACCTGCACATATTATTATTATTAAAATAATAAATTTTTTCTTTTTCATTTTTACCTCATTTACTTAATTCTATATAAAACTCAATAAATTCATTGTCATTTTTAGCATAAATTTTTCCATTATGTAGTTCAATAATTTGCTTTGTAATTGCAAGTCCTAATCCTGCTCCCCCTGTGCTAGATGTTCTTGATTCATCTGCTCTATAGAATTTATCAAATATTTTTTCCAATTTGTATTCTGGAATTTTATCTCCTTTATTTTTAAATACAATTTCTATTTTATCTTCATATTCTTTTATATCTATTTTTATAGTTGTATTTAGATAACTATAATTAATAGCATTCTTTAATAAATTTCCAAATGCTCTTGCTAACTTATCTCCATCTCCCATAAATTGAATAGCTTTCGGCTTATTTAAAATACATTCTAACTTTTTTTCTTGTAACATTGGATAAGATTCTTCTACAAGCTGTTCTAACAAAAATACCAAATCTATATTTTGTTTAGTAATAGGCATTGATTGTAAATTATATCTTGTAATATCAAAAAATTGATTTGTAAGTTCTTCTAATCTTAAAGATTTTTTTAATGCTATATCCATATATTTCTTTTGCAAATTTTCAGGTATTTCTTTTTCATCAGTAAGCAAAGTTAAATATCCTATAATTGATGTGAGTGGTGTTTTTAAATCATGTGCCATATACATTATTAAGTCATTCTTTTTTTGCAATGCTTCTTTTGCCTTATTTTGATTTGACACCAAATCAACTCTTATATTGTTCAATTTGCTTTCTAATAGTATTAAATCATTTGATAACTTTACTTCCTTCTCTGGTTCTTTTATTATCTGATCCATAGCTTTTATTATTTCTACCATATTATTACTTGTATTTCTGATAACAAAAAAAGATATAATTGCAAATATTACTAAATATGTAATTCCAAGTAAGATTATCTTATTTGCTATGCACCAATAGTATATATCTCTATTTACACTTGCTAAACTGTTTGCTAGTTCATCATTATACACTCCATCTATTAATACTGAAAATAATATAATCGCACCTAAACTATATAATAATATTTTTATGACAGATTTTCTTGCTATACTATTTTTTAATTTTATAAATTCCTCATTTTTCAATTTTATATCCAACTCCCCATACTGTTTTTATAAATTTAGGATTTTTTGTATTTTCTTTTAACTTTTCTCTTATTCTTCTAATATGCACCATTACCGTATTATTATTTTCTAAATATTTTTCTTTCCATACTTTTTCAAATAGTTCTTCAGAACTTACTACATTTCCTCTTTTTTGTGCTAAATATAATAATATATCAAATTCCATAGGTGTTAATTCAATTTGCGTTTCATATAACCTGCAAATATGCTTATCTTGATCTATTTCTAATCCATTTATATAAATAATATTTTCTTCGCTTTTTTCATTGTATTTTGTATATCTTCTATATGCAGATTTTACTCTTGCAATTAATTCCAATGGGTTAAATGGTTTTGTAATATAGTCATCTGCTCCCAAAGTTAAGCCTTGTATTTTATCTTTATCTTCAATTTTGGCAGTTAGCATTATTACTGGAAAGTTGAGTCCTTTATCTCTTATCATTTTACATATTTTAAATCCATCAACATCTTTTATCATTACATCTAAAATAGCAAAGTCTAATTTTTGACTTTCTATACAATTTATTGCTTCTTTTGCATCGTAAAATTTAAAAACATTGTAATTCTCATTTTTTAAATAAACTTCCACTAAATCTGCAATTTCTCTTTCATCATCTAATACTAAAATATTCATTTTTTCCTCTTTTCTATTTCTTGTATTTTACCATATTTTTTTAATATTTTCTATAACTCTCTTCAAATGTAAGGAAATGTTAAGATTTATTTAATCATTTTTTAAAACTTATTTCTTCGTTCGGTTTTATAATATAAACAGGTTATAAGAAAGAGGAGGAAATCAAATGAAGAAAAAAAGAATAATAATACTTTTAATAATAATTTTAGGAATATATCTATTTTTTAGGAACACTCCATTTAACGATATATCTTATAATTTGAATAGATTTATTTCTAAAGTAACTAACACTTCAGAATATAAAACAATCAAACAAGATGTAAATAAAAATTATTCTGGCATAGGACAAGAAAAAGTAAAAAATAAAAATGGTTATTTTACTACATTTACAACTATTGAAAATCATAAAAAAACATATATTGAGTATAAACAAAATAGTGATGCTTCTTGGAGTAATAATCAATATTGGGGTGGAACTATGGCTGAAAATGGTTGTGGTATTACTGCACTTGCAATTATTTTGAGTGGATATGACCAAAAATATACTCCTGAAGATCTTAGGCAAAAATATTATCCTGTGTTAGATTATGACACACTTTCAAAAGAGTTAGCTAATACATTTAATATTAAAAATACGGATTTTTATTATGATAATGTTCATTTATCTAAAGAAAAGTTACAAGAGCATTTAAAAACTAATAGACCTATTTTAATTTGTTTATGGAATCAGCCACACGATAATCGTTGGACTACTGCATCACATTATATGGTTTTACTGGCAACTGATGATAATGACATGGTATATATTTCTAATCCAAATGGTGGAAAAAATGATAGCAAAAGTTCAGGTTGGTATAAATTTAAAGAAATAACTCCTTATATCGCAAAGGCCTTATATATAGAAAGCTATAATTAAAAGGCTGCATTAAGCTGCCTTTATTCTTATCTCTTATTATCACGACAAATTACTATTTTTCTAACTAATTACTAAATTGTAATTTGTAGAGATGATTATAACATAAAAAATTACAAAATTTCAAATAATTCACACTAAATAAGAGTTACTATTTTGAAGTAACTCTTTAAAATAAAAGGGGATGTTTGTGCTAACTGCTTGTTCTACAGTTAGCACTGTTCTTATAATGTATTAATCCAATTATCAATTTCATCTAATGAAGTAATCAATTTTCTTGTTCTATAATCTCCTGCATCATACAAAATATTTAATCCATCTTCTACTTTTGAATTAGGACATAATTTCTTAATTTCTATAAAAGTTCTTCCAATCCAACCTGCATTTGTTGCAAAAGGTTTTATTGTTTTTCCTGATAAGTCATTTTGACTTAAAAATGTTCTTATGGCTGGAGCTGGTCTATACCACCATACAGGAGTGCCTAATATTATTTCATCATATTTGCTTAAATCAACATTAATAGCTTGAATCTTTGGTAAGTGATTACTTGCCTCGCTATTTTGCTCATCATCTACAACTTTATTGTAATCTTCTGAATATGGAATAACTGTTTTAATTTCTAAAATATCACAATTTATCTTTTCTTTAATTCTATTTGCTATTTCTTTTGTGTGATTCGTATATGAAAAGTAAACTATTAATTTATTCATTTTCATTTTCTCCTTATAATTTAATTATTTTTGTCCATCAAGATCTGGTTTCATTTGAGCATAACTTGCAACTTTTTCTGGTGTTCCCTCATAATATCTTTTATTTTTATTGATAGCTGCTATTTGTTTCATTTCATCTTCTGTTAGTTCAAAGTTAAAAATATCAATATTAGCCTTTATATGTTCTTCTAGTCTTGCACCAGGTATAACAATATTATTTTCTTGAATGTGCCATCTTAATATAATTTGAACATTGCTTTTTCCATATTTTTCTGCTAGTTTTGTAAATATTGGCTCATTTATTAAGTTACTATCCCCATGTCCTAATGGATACCATGCTTGTATTTTTATATCATTTTTTGCTAGAAATTTCTTCATTTCTGTTTGTGGGTAATAAGGGTGTGCTTCTGTTTGCAAAACTGTTGGTTTGATTTCACAATTATCTAATATTTCTTGGATTTGTGTTTCATTAAAATTAGATAGTCCTATTGCTTTTACTTTTCCCTCCTTAACTGCCTTTTCCATTAATTTATAAGCATACATATAATTTCCTGATGGTTGATGTAGTAATAATAAATCAATATAGTCTGTACCTAATCTTTCTAGTGTTTTATCTATTTGGTCATCTTCTTCATAAAAGGCAGGCCATAGCTTTGTTTCTATAAAGATTTCTTCTCTTGCTATGCCAGACTTTTTTATTCCTCTACCAACTGCTTTTTCATTAACATAGGCATTTGCTGTATCTATTAATCTATATCCATTTTTTAAGGCATGATATACTGAATTTTCAGCCTCATCTGGTGTAAGCATAAATGTTCCTATTCCTAACTTTGGCATTTCAATACCATTATTTAATTTTACTTTTTCCATTATAAATTACCCTCTTTCTTATTTTATACTATCTGTCCAATTTTTAATTGTAGAATCTGATGGTCTTTCATTAAATCTTTGCCCGTTTTTCCAATCTCCTCCATTTGCTTCTCGTTCAAGTAATTTTCCACTTTGTCCTAGACCGCTTGATGCAGAAGTGCAAAATGGAATTACTGTTTTTCCATTAAAGTCATTTGCTTTTACAAAAGTGTCTACTGGCCATGCAGCTATTCCCCACCATATTGGATAACCAATTAATACTGTATCATAATCACTCCAATTATCTACTGTGTCCTTTTCTAATTTAATATCTCTTAATGATTCATCATCATGTTCTTTTGAAACTTTTGAATTTCTATTAGTCCAATTCAAATCTTCTTCTGAATATTTTTCCTCTGGCTCTATTTCAAAAATATCTGCATTTAAGTTTTGTGCAATTTTTTCTGCAACTGCCTTTGTATGATTTTGTGCTGAATAATATACAACTAATGTTTTACTTCCACTTTTTGTAGTATTTTTTTCTTGTTCGCTGTTTGTCATATCTTCCTCATTTTCTTTTTGCTCATTCTCTCCTACGAGCATATTATCATTTTCACTACCATTCATAGCTGATAGAGTATTATTTTTTGTATTGTGATGGCTGATTATAATAACTCCTGCAACAACTGCAATAATTGCTAATATTGCAACTATAATTCCTATTAATACTTTTTTATTCATTTTCAAATCTCTCCTTTTATATATTTTTACCAATTACTGTTTTCAAAAGCATATAACCATTGAAAACTATGTGTTAATGTATAAATAAAGTAAACTGTAATTCCTATAACAATGAATATATATATTATATAAATTGCTTTCTTAAATTTTTTATTCTTTACTTTTTTGAATATTCTATCTAAATGTAATCCTAGATGAATAAACATTGTTATAATTGCTAATCTTCCTAAAATTAGATGTGTAAGTACAAGACCTAAACTACTACTCATGTGAAAATTAAATACTTCATTTGCTATTAATATTCCACAAATAATTGCTCCTAAATATATTATCATTATAAGAATATCTATTATATACATGATTTTAGTTTTTGTATTGGTCTTTTTAAAATTTTTTGTTACTTGCTTTATCCATTTAAAGTTTAATAAAATATGAATTATAATAAGGATAGCCAAAGCAATTCCTAATATTTCGTGCATTAGATTTCCTATTAGTCCTATATTGAATAAAGCAATCGTAATTATAAATAATAAAATATCAATTATTATTTTTAATTTCTTCATTTTTCCCCCTTTCCTTATTATTATAAATATTTTGCATAAAATTCTTTTAATTTATTAGAATGAATATTTACTTTTCCAATCTCATTTTCTGTAATTGCTCCATCATAGACTAAGCCAAATTGGTTTTCTTCTTCTTTACTCATTTTAAGTACCTCCCATTATTTTTATAGTTTAAATTACTATATTTTAATTTTTTCTTTTACTTGACTAATTAATTTTTTTGTTTTACAATGGAATTATATCAGTCGGTAGTTACTGTCGGTCAATAGCTTTTTTAAAATTTTTTAATTTTTTTTGGGAGGTATAGATATGTATTCAATGAAAGAAACCTGTGAAAAGGTTGGTATGACTTATGAAACACTAAAATATTATTGCAATGAGGGATTAATTCCTAATGTAAAAAGGGATAAAAATAATTATAGAATTTTTGATGACAATAATATTTCCTGGATTAAAAGTTTAACTTGTTTAAAAAAATGCAATATGAGTATTGAAGAAATGAAAGAATATCTTGCTTTATGTTTAAAAGGAGAATCTACTATCCCTGAAAGACAAGCTATTTTAGCTGTAAAAAAAGAACAGCTTTTGAAAGAAATGTCTGACTTGCAAGAGAGCCTTGACTTTTTAAATTGGAAAGAAAATTTTTATAATGATGTACTTTCTGGAAAAACTGAATATTTTAGTTACTTAATTGATACTAACCAAAAGTAGTAAAAAAAATCAGTCTGTATTTTGCACAAACTGATTTTTTTTTATTTATTTCATATCTAATCCATCTTTAAAAGCTTTTCCTACAACATCTCCTAATACTCTATAAGTATTACTTACCATGTCAAATGCTATTATTTGCATTTCCATTTTCATCATAAGTTTCAATAATTAAAACTGGAAGTGGCAGAAAATTCATTTTACTTCCTAAATCTTTTCTCATCTAAATCCCTCCATTTAATATTTTATATATGACCTTATTTCATCATAACTCTTATTAATTTATAATCTATTTTACCAATTTTTCTTATCTTTATTATGGTCTTGATTTTCTCTCCTTGATTTTACTGTTTCATCAAACCATTTTACCATTTCTGGATCATAGTGATTAAAGAAACTACTTGTTTTTGTATCTAATTTTGCAATTTCTTCCATATCTTCTTTTGAAAGTTCAAAATCAAATATATTAATGTTTTCTTTTATTCTTTCCATTAAGGTTGATTTTGATAGCACTACTACATTTCTTTGTGTTAGCCATCTTAATATTACTTGTGCTATTGATTTGTTGTATTTATCTCCAATTTTCTTTAATGTTTCATTTTGGAACATATTGTTTCTGCCTTCTGCAAACGGAGCCCATGCTTCTATTTGTACTCCAAATTGTTCCATGTTTTTCTGTGCCTCAAATTGTGCATTAAATACATTTGTTTCTACTTGATTTACTTGTGGAATAGTTTTTCTTTCAAATAAGCAAATATCACTTAATCTATCTGGATAAAAGTTACTTACTCCTATCGCTTTTAGCTTTCCTTCTTCATATAATTCTTCTAATGCTCTATAAGCTCCATAATAATCTGCAAAAGGCTGATGCAATAGCATTAAATCTAAATAATCTACTTTTAGTTTTTCCATTGATTTTAAAACTGATTCTTTGCACTTTTCATATCCATAGTTATCTATCCAAACTTTTGAAGTAATAAATAATTCTTCTCTTTTTACAAGTCCATCATTTATAGCTTTTTGAATAGCATTTCCTACTTCTTCTTCATTAAAATAACTTTGTGCTGTATCAATCAGTCTATATCCTGCTTTTATAGCATCCATTACAATTCTTTCACATTCTTCTTTATTTACTTGATACACTCCAAAACCTGCTTTTGGCATTTTAACTCCATTATTTAAAGTTATATATTCCATCTTTTCATCTCTCCTTTAATTTATATTTTTTGTTTTACTAATTTGAATTATATCAGTCGGTTGTAACTATCGGTCAATAGTTTTTTTGAAATTTACAAAAAAAGAAGAAATAAAAACTTCCTCTTGGATTAAAAGCAAATAATTTTCTCAAATTATTTGCTCTAAAAATTACTATCTTGTGTTTAGATTATATAACAATGGGCAGATAAGTTTTAACTGAATTACCTGCCCTACTTATTGTAATTTGTCTTATTATATGGCATTCCAAAAAAATAAAAATATAAATATGCAACCCCAAGCATTATTTGTTTTTTCTTTAACTATTAACATACCATAAATTATTATAAAAGTAGTCAATGCTTCAAAAATTGTATATATATCAAAACCCACCATACCATGAATTAGTACACAAACTATACCACAAACAATAGCACCATAATTTAACCACTTATTTTTGCTTATATATCTCTCGTTTATTTTTTTAGATATTACAACATAATTAAAGCCTTCTACAATTCCCCAGACAAATGCTATTAAGATATATCCTAATATATTAGTCGGATAATTTGAATTTAAAAATAAACTTGTAAAAAAGCAACCTTTTAATGGTAAGTATGAATTTATTTCATTATTCACTAACAGAAAAATCATAGATGGAATACATACAACTAATGATAATATTATTGTTTTAAAAAAGTTGTTTTTTACTAATCCATATTCTTTTAATTCTTCTTTTCTATAACAAATAACAATTAAACTTCCTAACCCAGCTAAACTAAATTGAATCAACATAACAGGTATAAATCTTAGCCATATATTCATTTCACTTGTTTTAGCAAAATTCATTATATCATTACCAAAAATCAAATAAATAATTAGCGGTATTAAGGTAGCATATATAATAATATTTAAGTCTTTATCTGCTTTTTTTTGTTCTATACTAAGTTCTTTTTTTCTCATATTCACTTACTCCTTTTTTAACCATACAAATCACTATCTTGCGTTTAGATTATATCTCAATGGGCAGATAATTTTCAACTGAATTACTTGCCCTACTTATTGTAATTTGTCAATTACTCATATCTTTCTTCTGTTTGATAAATTCTATGTTATTTTTTTCTAAATCTTCAATAGTTATATCTCCATATTCTAAAGATGATTTTACAGTTTCTTGATAACCATTAGAATATATAACTATTACATATTTACTTTTTTCGCAAGGAAAATAATATATATATTCTTTATCTTCATAAAATTGTTCTAATGCAGTATTACATGTAATATTTTCTTCTTTTGTTTTATCTATTATCTTTAAGTGTGTAAAAGTTTGACTATTTTTATCTATATACTTATTTTCACTTATAAAAACAACTCCAATAATACAGATAATTGGTATTAAAATAATAATAATCTTTTTTATTAAATCTTTATAATCAATTTTATTTTTTTCTAAAAGGACTATGTTTCTTAAAAATTTGTTTATAGATGATATTCGCAATATTACAAACATAATTAATGAACCTAATACATTTAGAATCACATCATCAATATCACAGCAACCAGATATTGTAATAAATTGCAATAGTTCAATACCCACAACTATACAAATCATTGTTAGTAAAAAGTTTTTTAATTTCTTTTGTTTTTCAAATAATATTGGTAAGAAAAAGGCAAAAGGCATTAAAGCAACTGCATTTCCTAGAATATTATATATAAATATATATGGTGCAATATCTCCACTAATAAATTTTGTAATGTAACCAAAAATTGTTTTAAATGGAATTAAATTAAATGAGTTAGACATATAGTTTTTAAACAACTCACTATTCCAATTTAATATATTAAAATCTCCTCTAAAAAAATAATCATCAAATAAAGTAAGTGTTGATAACAATATAATATATAAAATAAACCATATACCTATATTTATTTTTAAAACTTTATTCTTATATTTTTCATCTATATATTTAGTTAAAGCTAATCCACCAAAATACATAATAAGACAACTTAATAGTAATAATACTATTCTTCCAGTTGGACTTAAACGTAATAATTCATTAAACTCTAAACTAAAATAATATATTAAAATAATTATAGCAATCAAATATAATACCATACTTGCCATTAAACTTATTTTTTTCTTCATATATCAACACTTCTTTCTCAACGATAACTTTCTAATTATTGTTTGCATTATAACACAAAGGACAGATAATTTTCAACTAATTACCTGCCCTATCTATTGTAATTTGTTACTATACAATCATAAATATAAATCCAGGTAAAAGTATTCCAATAAAAGTAATTGATAACCATTTTCCAACCTTTGTAAACAAATTATCTTTATATTTAATAGATAATATTAGTGCTGGTATTAAAAATATAAATGAATAAAAAATAGTGTAATGTGTTCCAGTCGCATTAGCCATATTAGACCAAGTAGGTATGTTCAATGTTGCTAAAATGTGATCTCCTACACAAACTCCAAAAATATTAAAAGCCCAAACGAAAGCAATAATTACTAGTAACAATGACAATGAACCTATACCAATTTTTTTATTTTTCATTACAAATACCTCCTCGATAAATTACTATTTTTCTAACTAATTACTAAATTGTAATTTCTCGCTATCATTAACATGACTCTTTCTCAACTTTATTCAAATAGAA
>ERZ827452.1746-NODE-1746-length-18976-cov-7.048676_pt1 | contig 18976 bp, 19 predicted proteins | sample MGYA00519866_ERZ827452 | MGnify/ENA primary metagenome ERZ827452 (study PRJEB31778, sample SAMEA3449307) | human gut metagenome | biome: human gut; feature: human-associated habitat; material: faeces | place: United Kingdom | collected 2010/2012 ... | reverse complement strand
TTAATAGATTTCGTAAGAAGTAAAGTAAAGGAAAAATATAATATAGAATTAAAAAGCGAACAAGAGTTAATAAATTGGGAGTGATTTGTGGTGGCAAAAAAGAAAAAACGAAAGAAAAAAATTAAAGTTTTTAGAGTTTTTCTTGTACTTGTAGTGATTGCGCTACTAGTTCTTTTAGTTATGTTTTTAGGAAAAATAAAAGTAAGAGGATTTTATATTAGTGGTAATACATATTATGATGATCAAAAAATATTAAATATTACTGGACTAGATAAATATCCATCATTTCTTTTAACAAACTCATATAAAGTTAACTCAAAAATAAAAGATGATAAATTAATAAATAATATTAAAATTAAAAAAACTTTAGATGGTAAATTTAAAGTTATAGTTACAGAAAATAAAATATTATTTTATGATAGTAATAAAAATAAATCAGTAATAACAGATGGTTCATTAATTGATTATTATTATGAATATTCACCAGTATTAGTAAATGAAATAGGTGATAAGAAAATATATAAGAAATTTTTGAAAAAATTTAATTTGGTTGATAAAGATACACTTTTAAATATTTCTGAAATAAAATATGAACCAAATGATATTGATAAAGAGAGATTTTTATTATCAATGAATGATGGTAATTATGTATATGTTACTATGAGTAAGTTTAATGCTATAAATAATTATTTAGAGATATCTAAAACATTAGGAGAAAAAAATGGTATTCTATATTTAGATTATGGAAATTATTTTGTTCCTAAAGAGTAAAATCTCTTTTTTTTTTCAAAAAAATATAGTATAATAAAGTTATTATAGAGGAGAGTATATATGAAGAAGATATTTTCATCAATAGATATTGGTTCTGATTCTATAAAGATTGTTGTATGTGAATACTTTCAAAATAGATTAAATGTACTCGCATCAACTAAAAGAAAATCAGATGGAATTAGAAATGGTATTGTAGTTGACTCAGCTAAAGCAAAAGAATCTATTAAAAACGCAATAAAAGAAATTGATTTATCATTAGGTGTTAAAATAGATAGAGCTATTATAAATGTTCCTATGTATGATGCTGAATACATGATTAATGAAGGAAGCACAACAATAACAAACGAAGAAAGAGTTGTAACAGGAACAGATATGGTTAATGCACTTCAAGGGTCAATATATAATAAAATTCCAAAATCAAGGGAACTTGTAACAATTCAACCGATTAAATATAATGTTGATAATGAAAAAAAGGACTTATATAATCCTAGAAGAATTAGAGCAGATAAATTATATGTTACTTCAATGAGTACAACACTTCCTAAGAAGAATATATATGTAGTTATATCTATACTTCAAGAATTAGGTATAGAAGTAATTGATATATTATTTGGTATTATTGGTGATTATTATGAATTTAAAACTAAAGAGATGGAAAATAGTGTTTGTGGAGTAATTAACATTGGATCTGATACTATTGAGACAGCAGTATTTAAAGGTGGAATCATATTTAACTCAAATACTATAAAAACAGGATCAGCAAGTATTGATACAGAAATATCATATATATATAATGTTAATCCTAAACAAGCAGAAAAAATAAAAGAAACATTTGCAATTGCTCATAAAGAGTTTGCAAGTAAGACAGATGTATATGAAATCAATAATAAACTTGGTATTAAAACAAAAATTAATCAATATGAAATTAGTGATGTAGTTAATTCTAAATTAAAGGAAATGCTAGAAATTGCAAAAAAAAGCCTAAATGACTTAACAAAAAAGGAAATAAGTTATATAATAATATCAGGTGGAATAGTTAATATGCCTGGCTTTGACATTTTAGCTAAAGAAATAATTGGTGACAAAGCCGTTGTAAATATGATCAAAACAATAGGTGTTCGTGATGAATCTTATTCACAAGCACTGGGAATGATAAAATATTTTATTGACAAACTTAGTATTAGAGGAAAAGAATATACGATGTTTGATGATGAAAAATATTTAGATTTAGTAGAAAACAAGAAAAATAATATAAATAATGGTAATACATCAGTGTTTGGTAGGTTATTCGGTTATTTATTTGACAATAAGGAGGACTAATTTATGTTAGAAATTGATCAATTAGCAAAAATAAAAGTAATAGGTGTTGGTGGTGGAGGAAATAATGCTGTTAATCGAATGATTGAACAAGGCCTTCAAGGTGTTGACTTTATAGTAGCAAACACTGATTTACAAGTATTAAATAGTTCAAAAGCACAAATTAAAATTCAACTTGGTTCAACAGGACTTGGTGCAGGTGCTGATCCAGATGTTGGAAGAGAAGCAGCACTTGAATCTAAAGATAGCATAGTTGAAGTATTAAAAGGTGCTGATATGGTATTTGTAACATGTGGTATGGGAGGCGGAACTGGTACAGGAGCTGCTCCAATAATTGCTGAAATTGCACAAGAACTTGGTGCATTAACAGTAGGTATTGTTACTAAACCATTCTCATTTGAAGGAAGAAAAAGAACAGAACATGCGCTAGCAGGACTTGAAGCATTAAAAGAACATGTTGATACATTAATAGTAATACCTAATGATAGATTAAGAGATATAATAGATAAATCAACTCCAATGCTTGATGCATTTAAAGAAGTTGATAATGTACTTAGATTAGGTGTTCAATCTGTATCTGACTTAATCGCAGTAACAGGACTTGTAAACCTAGACTTTGCGGACGTTAAGACAGTTATGGAAAATAAAGGAGATGCACTTATTGGTATAGGATGTGCAACAGGTCCTAATAGAGCTGTTGAAGCAGCTAAACAATCAGTAAGTAGTCCACTTCTTGAAAAAGATATTAGAGGAGCAACTGATGCTATTATTAATATAACAGGTGGTAAGAACTTAAGTTTATTCGAAGTTGAAGATGCTGTACAAGTAGTAAGAGAAGCAGCTGGTACTGATATTAATACTATATTTGGTGCTGTTATTAATGAAGCACTTGATGAAGATATAGTTGTAACAGTAATTGCAACTGGATTTGATAAAGTAGGTGAACCACTTACAAATACTCCTAATACAATGAGTACACAAGTTATTGATATGATTGATGATGACGATGATGATTCATCTGATGATGATATATATGATATTCCAGAATTTTTAAGAAATAGAAGAAGTTTATAAAAGCTAAAATCAAACTGAAAAAGTTTGATTTTTTTTGTTATAAAATATAAAAAATATCAAAAAGTAAAATTCAAAATAGGTAAAAGTGAAAAAGTAATAGAAAAATGTAAGAGAAAGTTAATGAAAAAACATTAACTTTTTTTACATATAAAATATAAAAATATAGAAAACTATATTTAGGTGAATAAATATGAATAATGAAGAAAATAGTAAACTTATTAAATCAATATTAAAAATATTATTATTAATTTTTATTATAATTTTTATTTATATATTACTAATGATTAATAAAGAACTTAAAATAACAAATATTATTTTTACTATAATAAAAATAGCATCTCCATTATTTTTTGGAATATTAATAGCGTATTTATTAGATCCTATTATAGTTAAAATGGAAAAAAAGAATATTAAAAGAGTATATGCTTCACTAATATTATTTATATTAATAATTATTATAATATCTTTAATAATGTATTTTTTATTTCCAAGATTAATTCATCAAATAAAAGATATTGGTGAATCTGTTCCAGAACTTGTTGATAAAGTAAATATATTTATTAATAATATTATTTCAAAATTTTCAAGTAATAGTGATTTTAAAATAAATATTAAATATGAAATATCATGTATATTAAAGAAAATTACAACTGATTTTCCAAGAAATTGTTTAAGTATATTTTCAAGTGCTATATCATCTATATCATGTGCAGCATTATCATTAATAGTAGGATTTTATATACTTTTAGATTATGATAAAATAAAAGAAAATATATATATACTTCTACCTAAAAAATATAGAAGAAGACTTAAAAGATTATTTAAAGATATTAATAAAGATTTATTTAGTTTTATAAAAGGAACATTAATATTAACTATAATTGTATTTGTTATTTCATTAATATTATTTTCATGTTTTAAACTAAAAGCACCAATATTTTTCGCGCTATTTAATTCTGTTATGAATATAATTCCTTATATTGGACCTATTATTGGAGGAGTTCCAATAGTAATAATAGCATTTACTCAAAGTAATGAAATTGGGATATTTATTTTAGTATCCGTATTAATTATACAAGCACTTGATAATTTTATATTTCAACCTATAGTAATGGGTAAAACAATGAGTCTTCATCCTGTAACAATATTAATTGGCTTATTGATATTTGAATATTTTTTTGGTATAATTGGAATGTGTATAACTGTTCCTTTATTAGCAGTTATAAAAAGAATTATATTATATCTTGATAAAAGGTATAAAATATTTAATTTTGATAAGTTAAAAACTAATGAAAGTAAAAAGTAATTAATAAAAAATTATAGAGAGTTAGTGTTTGGTGGAAACTAATATTTTAAGTTAATGAAAGCGCTGTTACTGGAAGTTGCATTTATATGCCGGTTTTAAAAATCGTTAAAATAATTAAGTAAATAAAAGGATGGTACCGTGCATATGCACTCCTTAATAGGTAATGTACTATCCTTTTTTTATATATAAGGAGGTGTTTTATGATAATCGCAATTGATGGACCTGCTGGAAGCGGGAAAGGAACTATCGCAAGTTTAGTTTCAAAAAAATTAAATTTAGTTAATATTGATACAGGAGCAACTTATAGATGTGTTGCACTTGAAATGTTAAAAGAAGGAGTAAGCTTAGAAGAGACTGATAAAATTATAGAAATATCAAAAAATATTGATATAAATTTAACAGAAAATTCTAGAGTATTTTTAAACAAAGAAGAAGTAACTGATAGAATTAGAGAAAAGGATGTTACTAAAATAGTATCACAAGTATCAAGCATAGAAGAAGTAAGAGAAAACTTAGTAGCTCTTCAAAGAAATATGGCTAAAGGTAAAAATGTAATAATGGAAGGTAGAGATATTACAACAGTAGTATTTCCAAATGCTGACTTTAAATTTTACCTTGATGCATCTTTAGATGAAAGAGTAAAAAGAAGGCTTGAACAAAATAAAGAAAAAGGTATTGATATGAGTGAAAGTGAAATAAGAGATAATATTGCTAAAAGAGATTATAATGATATGCATAAAAAAGTTGGAGCATTAAAGAAAACAGATGATCAAATATATATCGATACTAGTAATATGACTATAGATGAAGTAGTAAATAAAATAGTAAATATTGTAAAGGAAAAAAACTAAAATGACATTAAAAGAAGAATTTATAAAATTAGGATACACAGAAGAAGATTATGAAATAATAAGAAATAATTATGCAGTAAATCAGATAAAAGATGAAACTTTGATAAAAAAATTAAAGGATAATTTTGCTTTTCTTCTTAAAATGGGTTATACCAAAGAAGAAGTAATCAAGATGACAAAAAGCTTACCACAAATTTATAGTTATTCAATAGAGAATATGAAGCAAAAGATAGAAGATATAATTTCATTAGGTTATACCAAAGAAGAAGTAATCAAAATGACAAAAGGTATACCTATAATTTATAGTTATTCAATAGAAACTATTAAACGAAAGATAGAAGATATAATTTCATTAGGTTATACCAAAGAAGAAGTAGTCAAAATGACAAAGACTTTACCAGCAATTTATGGTTTATCAATAGAAAATATGAGACAAAAAATAGAGGATATAATTTCATTAGGTTATACCAAAGAAGAAGTAATCAAAATGACGAAGATATTGCCATCAATTTATGGTTTATCAATAGAAAATATGAAACAAAAGATAGACTTTTATGATTCAATTGATATGCATGAACTTGCAGTTATTAATCCAAAACAATTAATGCAAAGTGTAAATTTAAGTTATGCAAGATATTCATTTTATAAAGATAGAGGAATTGATATAGATATGAATAATTATGGAAAATTATTTGTTGGACAAAAAAATTTCGAAAAAACATACGGAATAACAAAAAAAGAATTACTAGAAAAATATGACTATAATAAATATAAAGAAGAAAAGGAAAAAGAAAATGGAAGAATTATATAGGATAGGTATAAGCGAAAATACAATAAAAAATATGTTAGAGTTAGTTCCTACTATCTCAGAAATGAGTGAAAAGGAAATAAAAGAAAAAGAATTAATACTAAAAAAAATTAATTGTGATGAAAACCAAATAATAAATATTATCAGTAGTAATCCAATGTATTTAGATAAAACAAATGACATAGTATTGAGATTAATAAGTAAATTAAAATCATACGGATTTAGTATGTTAAATATATTGTTTGATTCAAATCCATATATATTAAATTTAGAGGTGTTTGAAATAGAAAATTATATAAATAATAGATTAGATAGTGGTGAAGAATTAGAAGACATAATAGATGATTTAGATTCAAATCCCATACTATTTAATGAAATATAAAAAAGTAGGTAGATAAAATGACATTAAAAGAAGAATTTATAATATTAGGATATACAAAAGATGATTATGATGCCATAAGAAATAGTTATCCAATAAGCTCTATAAAAGATGAAACATTAATTGAAAAAGTAAGAGATAATTATTCTTTTCTTCTTAAACTTGGTTATAAAAGAGAGGAAATAATAAAGATTACAAAAAGTCTGCCTGAAATTTATGGTTATTCAACTAGAACAATAGAACAAAAAATGAAAGACATGATTTCTTTAGGTTATACCAAAGAAGAAGTAATTAGAATGACAAAAAATTCTCCATCAATTTATAGTTATTCAATAGAAACCATTAAGAAAAAGATAGATGATATAATTTCTTTAGGTTACACAAGAAAAGAAGTAATCAAGATGACGAAAGGTTTATCTCAAATTTATGGTTATTCAATAGAAGGTATAAAACAAAAGATAGATGATATGATTTCTTTAGGTTATACCAAAGAAGAAGTAATCAAGATGACAAAAAATTTTCCGTCAATATATGGTTATTCTGTAGAAAGCTTAAGAAAAAAAATAGATGATATGATTGCATTAGGCTATACTAAAGAAGAAGTAATCAAGATGACAAAAAGTTTTACACCAATTTATGGTTTGTCAATAGAAAGTATGAAACAAAAAATAGATGATATGATTTCTTTAGGTTATACAAGAAAAGAAGTAATTAATATGACAAAGGATTTACCTGCTATTTATGGTTATTCAAAGAAAAACATGAAACAAAAAAAGGATTTTTATGATTCAATTGGTCTACATGAACTTGTTAGTGTTGATCCAAAGCAATTAATACAAAGTGTAAATTTAAGCTATGCAAGGTATTGTTTTTATAAAGATAAGGGAATTGATATAGATATGAATAACTATAGAAAATTATTTGTTAGAGAGGATCAATTCGAAAAGTCAAATGGAATAACAAAACAAGAATTAATTGAAAAATATGATTATGATAAATATGAAGAACAAAGAAAAATGAATTTATAGGAAAGAAGGAGTTAATATGAATATAAGAGATAAATATATAGAATTTTTTGTAAGTAAAGGACATAAACAAATACCTAGTGCGCCAGTTGTACCAGAAAATGATCCATCAGTATTATTTAATACTGCAGGTATGCAGCCACTTGTACCATATTTAATGGGTGAACCTCATCCATATGGAACAAGACTTTGTGATTATCAAAAATGTATTAGAACAAATGACTTAGATGAAGTTGGAGATGTAACTCATCATACATTCTTTGAAATGCTTGGTAACTGGTCTTTAGGTGATTACTTTAAAAAGGAATCTATAACATGGAGTTTTGAATTATTAACAAAACATTTAAATATACCGGTTGAAAAACTATCTGTAACTGTATTTAAAGGAAATGACATTGTACCAGCAGATAATGAATCAGCAGATTTATGGAAATCGTTAGGAATTTCAGAAAACAAAATCGCATTTTTAGGAGAAGATGATAACTGGTGGCCAAATATGGAACTTACAGGGCCATGTGGACCAGATACTGAAATATTCTATTGGAGAAGTGATGAAGAAGTTCCATCTAAATTTGATCCAGAAAATGATAATTGGGTAGAAATATGGAACAATGTATTTATGCAGTACAATCATAAGCCTGATGGAACATTTGAACCATTAAAAAAGAAAAATGTTGATACAGGTATGGGACTTGAAAGAATAACAGCAGTACTTGAAGGAGTTAATGATAACTATGAATCAAGTATATGGAAAGGTACTATAAAGAAAATAGAAGAAATATCAGGTAAAAGTTATTATGGTAATGAAAAAGCATTTAGAATAATTGCTGATCATATTAAAGCAGCAGTATTTATTTCAAGTGATCCAGCAGGTATTAAACCAAGTAATACAGACCAAGGTTATATACTTAGAAGATTAATCAGAAGAGCAATTAGATATGCAAAAATGATAGATATAGATATTAATAGTAACTGGGAAAGTGAAATTGCTAAAAATATAATAGATGAATATAAAAAATATTATAGTGAATTAAGTACAAATGAAAATGTAGTTATGGAAGTACTTAAAAATGAAAAGATTAAATTTAATCGTACACTTGAAAAAGGACTTAGAGAGTTTGAAAAAATTGTTAAAAATTTAAATGAAAATGAAATAAACAAAGATTTAGCATTTAAATTATATGATACTTATGGTTTTCCAATTGAACTTACTTTAGAACTTGCAAAAGAAAGAGGACTTACTGTAGATGAAAAAGGTTTCTATGAAAAATTTAAAGCACATCAAGAATTATCTAGAACGGCATCTGCTGGTAAGTTTAAAGGTGGACTTGCTGGTAACAGTGAAATAGAAACTAAATATCATACAGCAACTCATCTTCTTAATGCTGCATTAAAAGTAGTTATTAATAAAGATGTACACCAAAAAGGATCTAATATAACTGATGAAAGAATGCGTTTTGATTTTTCTTGTGATCATAAATTAACAGATGAAGAAAAGAAAGCAGTAGAAGATTTAGTTAATAAATGGATAGAAGAAGGTCTTCCTGTAACTAAAAAAGAAATGAGTAAAGAAGAAGCTATTAAATCAGGTGCTGAATGTATGTTTATTGAAAAGTATCCTGACATTGTAACAGTTTACAGTATTGGAGATGTTTCAAAAGAATTATGTGGAGGTCCACACGTTAATAATACAAGCGAACTTGGTCACTTTAAGATAAAAAAAGAAGAAGCAAGTTCTGCAGGTGTTAGAAGAATTAAGGCTATATTAGAGGAGAAATAAATGAGAAGTAAGAAGAATAAAAAGAAGAGTAAATTTAAAAAAATATTTATATTACCTATAGTAATTATAGTACTTGTAATTATTTCATGTATTTATTGTTATATGTGTACAACTCCAGTAAGTAAAAAGAGTGATAAAGTAACATTTGAAATAACATCAGGTTCTACAATAAAAGATATAGCGACTACTCTTAAAGATGAAGAATTAATTAGAAATTATTACTTTTTCTTAGCATATGTAAAATTAAATAAAATAAGTGGTATGCAGGCTGGTGATTATTCACTTGATAAAAATATGAGTTTAAAAGAAATAACTGATATTCTAAAAAAAGGAAGTAATGTTACTAATAAAGAGATAACTATAACCTTTAAAGAAGGAAAAACAATGAGATCAATTGCTAAAACAATAAATGAAAATACTACTAATAGTTATGAAGATGTATTTGAAGCATTATCAGATAATGATTATATTAAAACATTAATCAATAAATATTGGTTTTTAGATGATGTTATATTAGATAGTAATATATATTATCCTTTAGAAGGTTATTTAGCACCTGATACATATAATTTTAAAGTAAATGCTAGTGTAGAAGATATATTTGAAAAGATGCTAGATCAAACAGATAAAATATTAACTGAATATAAAAGTGGAATTGAATCATCTAATTTTAAAGTTCATCAAATATTAACACTTGCTTCAATGGTTGAAAGTGAAGGTGTTTCATTAGAAGATAGAAAAAATATTGCTGGAGTATTTATAAATAGATTAAATAAAAATATGGCATTAGGTAGTGATGTAACAACATATTATGCATCAAAAATAGAACTAGGTGAAAGAGATCTTTATGTTTCTGAAATAAATAGTGATAATCCATATAATACTAGAAGTGCTAAAAATGCTGGTAAACTTCCAGTAGGTCCAATATGTAATCCTAGTAAAGGTGCAATTGAGGCAGTTATAAGTTACACACCAAATGATTATTTATATTTCGTTGCAGATAAAAATATGAAAGTATATTTTACTAAAACAGATGCAGAACATAATAAGAAAATACAAGAACTAAAAAAACAAGGTTTATGGTTTGAATATTAAAATTAACTTCGGTTAATTTTTTTCTTAAAAAGGTTTCTTTTATTAATGGTTTTATGCTATAATTTAAAGTAGGAGTGATAACATATGTTCGAATATATAAATGGAAAAGTTACTATAATTGAAAGTGGATATATAGTAATAGATAATAATGGTATTGGATATAAAATATTTGTAGGAAGTCCATATTCATTTAATATAGATGAAGAATATAAAGTATATTTATATCAAAATATTAGAGAAGACGAAAATACTTTATTTGGATTTAAAACAAAAGAAGAAAGAGATATGTTTTTAAAACTGATTAATGTTAAAGGACTTGGTCCTAAAATGGCTCTTCCTATGCTTGCTGCTGGAAAAGTAGAAGGAATTGTTGATGCAATAGAAAGAGAAAATATACTTTATTTAAAGAAATTTCCTAAGATTGGCGATAAAGTAGCAAGACAAATTATACTTGATTTAAAAGGTAAACTTGTAAATAAAGAAGAATCATCTAAAGTAAATGAAGAACTTGTTTTAGCACTTAATGCATTAGGATATAAAAATTCTGATATAAATAAAGTTGTTAAAAATGTACCAAGTAATTTAAAAATAGAAGATCAAATAAAAGAAGCATTAAAATTGTTATTAAAATAAAGGAGGTAGTTTAAATGGATAGAGTACAAGATGCAGAAAAAGCAGAAGAAGATAATTATGAATTATCACTAAGACCTAAATATTTAAGAGAATATATTGGTCAAAAGGATGTTAAAGAAAATATTGATGTTTTTATTAAGGCTGCTAAATTAAGAGATGAACCGTTAGATCATACTTTACTTTATGGTCCTCCTGGACTTGGTAAAACAACACTTGCATTTATAATTGCAAACGAATTAGGTAGTAATATAAAGACATCTAGTGGACCCGCAATTGAAAAGACTGGCGATTTAGCCGCAGTACTTTCAAGTTTAGAGCCTGGTGATGTACTTTTTATAGATGAAATTCATAGAATGCCAAGGGTAGTAGAAGAAGTACTTTATTCTGCTATGGAAGATTTTACCCTTGATATAATAATAGGAAATGATGGTTCATCTAGAAGTATAAAAATAGATTTACCACCATTTACTTTAGTTGGAGCAACTACTAGGGTTGGAGATTTAACTTCACCATTAAGAGATAGATTTGGTATTATATCAAAGCTTGAATATTATACTATAGAAGATTTATGTAATATTATTAAAAGAACAGCAGATGTATTTGAAGTTGGAATTGAAGAAGCTGCTGCGATTGAACTTGCTAAAAGAGCAAGAGGTACACCAAGAATTGCCAATCGTCTTTTGAAAAGGGTTAGAGATTTCGCCTTAGTTGAAGGACTTGGAACAATAACACTTGATATAACTAAAAAATCATTAGATAGATTAAAAGTGGACTCTGAAGGACTAGATGACACAGACCATAACTTATTAAAATCAATTATATATAAATTTAATGGAGGACCAGTTGGAATAGATGCATTAGCCGCATCCATTGGTGAAGAAGCCTCTACAATAGAAGATGTATATGAACCATATTTACTTCAAAATGGTTTCTTAAAAAGAACTAACAGGGGTAGAGTTGTAACAGAAAAAGCATATAAACATCTAGGGATTGATTATCAAAAAAGTATGTTTGATTAAGAGTTTTATATAGAAAACTCTTTTACTATGTGTTATAATACTAGGAAAAAAGGAGATAAATCGATTTATGGGCAAAGTAATAGAGTTTAGTAGAAATCCAGGATTTGATGATAGAATTGAAAAAATTTTTAAACAATTGCATGGATTTTATACTTCTAATAAGGATGATATTAAAAAAAATGAAAAAATGAGAAATTTATTTATAGAATTTTTTAATGCAGAACAAAATTATTGTTTAAAAAAATGGAAAATAAATGGTGATCAATTTTTGGAAAAATTTGACGAAGTAACATATAGTGATGATCCTGAAACTAAATTAGTTAAAGAACTTATATACATAAATTTATATCATGCATCTAAATATATTTTTCCATCTTTGTCTGTTAGCGATATGTCATTTTTAATTAGAATAAGAAGTAAATATATTGATTTAAGTGAATATAAAACAAAAAAATTAATAGATAAAATTGCAAATCCATTTGATAAAGAAAAATTAAATTTATTAAGCGATGAAGAAAAAGAAAAATATTTAATGGATTATATTAACAATATAAAAGAAAACCCTAAAAAAGAAGAAAAGTATGAGGCGACATTTTATGATATAGAAAAATATTATATAAATAAGGCTTATGATTTTTTAGATTATGTAGGATTAGATACAGAAAAATTTAATGATGAAAAGGTTTTAAATACTGTACTTAAAATACGTAGAATAGAAAAATATAATAACATAGACAAACGTAAATTTTTGGAAGTTGCAAGAACTATAAGATATATATCCCTTACTGATGAGCAAGAATTTACTGGCATTGCAAATTTGATAAATCTATTCTTGGTTTATAAAAATAAAGTAAGAGGATTAATTGTTAACGATATATTTAAAATATTAATAATAATGAAAAAGAATAAAATAGAAGATGTAGATGAAGCAATAAAAAAATATGAATTAGAGAAATGAGGTAGTAAAATGAAAACAGATGACTTTGATTATTATTTACCAGAAGAATTAATCGCACAAACTCCAATAAAAGAAAGAGATCATTCAAGACTTTTAGTGCTTGATAAAAAAAATGGTGAAATTACGCATGAAAGATTTGATCATATAATAAATTATTTAAATAAAGGTGATGTACTTGTTATAAATAATACAAAAGTAATACCTGCTAGAATAATTGGTACTAAAGAAGAAACAGGAGCAGTTATTGAAGTACTTATGTTAAAAGATCTTGGAAAAGATGAATGGGAATGCTTATGTAAACCAGCTAAAAGAGTAAAGGAAGGAACTATTATTAAATTCTCTGATGATTTAAAAGTAGAATGCACTAAGGTATTAGATGATGGTATTAGACATTTTAAATTTATATATGATGGAATACTTTTAGAAATATTAGATAGATTAGGTGAAATGCCACTTCCACCTTATATACATGAAAAGTTAGAAGATAAAAATAGATATCAAACTGTATATGCTAAAGAAGAGGGTAGTGCAGCAGCACCTACCGCAGGTCTTCATTTTACAAAAGAATTACTTGAAAAAATAAAAGAAAAGGGTATTGATATAGAAGAGGTTACTCTTCATGTTGGACTTGGTACATTTAGACCTGTACAGGTAGAAGATGTAACTAAACATAAAATGCATAGTGAATTTTATATGATGAGTAAAGAGACTGCTGAAAATCTTAATAAGGCAAAAAAAGAAGGAAGAAGAATAATTGCAGTTGGTACAACATCAACAAGAACAATAGAAACAATAATGAATCTTTATGGTGAATTTAAAGCATGTTCTGGATGGACAGAAATATTTATATATCCAGGTTTCGAATTTAAAGGAATTGATGCATTAATTACAAATTTTCATTTGCCTAAATCAACACTTGTTATGCTTGTAAGTGCTTTTGCTGGTAAAGAAAAAATAATGAATGCATATAATGAAGCAGTTAAAAATAAATATAGATTCTTTTCATTTGGTGATTCAATGTTTATAAAATAAAAAATTAGGATTGTTTTCCTAATTTTTTTATTAGTGCAGAACTATTTGATTTATTAAATCTTTTAGCAAATTCTCTTTCATAATCAATTAATTTTGTATCGTAAAATCCAAATTGTTCTGTAATTATTGTTTCAGTTTTAAAACTATCATTACTTCTCATATATACTTTTAAACATTTTAAGTTTGGATCGACTGTTTCTATTAGTAATGCAATTGCTTCTTCAGGAGTGTATTTTTTTCTTTTTTCAATATCACTTGTTATATGCATCAAAATATTATAATATACAGGTCCAATTTTTTCATTATCTATATATCTGTTTTTTAGTTCATTTGCTTCTTCAATAAGTTCATTCCTTCTATCATCTGATAATTTATCAAAACTTTCAAAATTTCTATTAAAGTAATAAAACTTTGATTTAACTTTTATTTTAAGTGAGGGGTATTTGTGACACATTATTTTAAAATTTTCCATATATTCCTCCTTTTAATTATTTTCTGGTTTAAATACTAAAGATTTAGGTTTAGCTTTATTAAATCTTTTAGCATATGCTAGTTCATAATCAATAAGTTTTGGATCATAAAATCCTAATTCTTTTGTGGATTTACTGTCCATTTCAAAATCAGTTTTACTTAATAAAAATATTTTTATTAATTTTAGTGATGGATCAATAGTTTCAATTAATAAAGTGACTGCTTCATAAGGGGCATATGTATGATTTTGTATATCATTATTTAAACAATTTAATACTTTATAATAGTCTGGGCAAAGTGCATTTTTTTCTTCACAATATTTTTTTTGAAGCAATATTGCTTCCTTTTTTAATTCTTCTTTTCTTTCAACAGTTAATTCATTAAAACCATCAAAAGAACTTGTTAGATAGTAAAATCTATTTTTTACACCCTTTTTAAAAGTTTCATATTGAAATAATAAATTATCAGTATTATAATCAATTCTTGCTCTATATGCTACTTTAGTCATGTAAATAACACTCCCTTTTCATTAATGCCACATATTATATAATAACTATTAAAAAAAGTCAAAATTTGTGTTATAATCTTCTTTGAGGTGCATTATGAAAATTAAATACGAATTATTAAAAACAGAAAAAAATACAAAAGCAAGAAATGGAATATTACATACAAATCATGGATCATATGAAACACCAATATTTATGCCAGTTGGAACACTTGCAAATGTTAAAACACTTGTTCCAGAAGAATTAAAAGAAATGCATAGTGCGGTAATATTATCTAATACATATCATTTATGGCTTAGACCTGGTGAAGATATTGTATCAAAAGCAGGAGGACTTCATAAATTTATGAACTATGATGGGCCAATATTAACTGATTCAGGTGGATTTCAAGTATTCTCGCTTGCAAAACCAAAAGATATTAGTGAAGAAGGGGTTAAATTTAAAAGTCATATAGATGGAAGAGAATTATTTTTAACGCCAGAAAAAAGTATTGGAATACAAAATAAATTAGATAGTGATATAGCTATGAGTTTTGATGAATGTCCACCAGCAAGTGCAGACTATAAATATATGAAAAACAGTATTGAAAGAACACTTAGATGGGCAAAAAGAGGAAAAGATGTACATAGTAATGAAAATCAATCATTATTTGGTATTATCCAAGGTGGTGCATACGAAGATTTAAGAAAGTTTTCGGCAACAGAAACTGTTAAACTTGATTTTGATGGTTATAGTATTGGTGGTGTTGCAAATGATAATGAATCAAAAGAAGATATGTATAAAGCAATAGATTATTCAATTCCATATATACCAGAAAATAAACCTAGATATTTAATGGGTGTCGGAGAACCAGTTGATATTATAGAAGGTGTTATTAGAGGAATTGATATGTTTGACTGCGTTCTTCCAACTAGAATCGCAAGACATGGTAATGCCTTTACAAGAGACGGTAAAATGAATCTTAGAAATTTAAAATTCAGAGAAGATTTTACACCTATTGAAAGTGATTGCGATTGTTATACATGTAAACACTATACAAGAGCATATATTAGACATTTATTAGTTGCGAATGAACAACTTGCGGGTAGATTACTTTCTATACATAATATTAGATTTTTAATAAGACTTACAGAAGATTTAAGAGAAGCAATTAAAAATGATAATATATTAGAATATAAAGGAGAATTTTTAAGTAGATATGAAAAAAATAAGAAATAAATCTTATTTTTTTTGTTTCTTAAAGTTAATTCCAATCATACTAGAAAGTACTAAAGTAACTATAGTAATTAAATAGTAAATAATTTCTTTTACATTAATTTTATATTTAAATAATAAAGATAATCCTAAGAATATAACAATTGTAATAAAAGCCATTTTAAGTCCTTCAAGCCATCCTTTTTTATTACTTAATCTTCCAATTTTAATACCAGTTAAAACAAATATAAGAATAAAACTTATTATTTTTAAAGCATTATTAAATGAAGTACTTGTGATATTAAAATAATAAAGAATAGTATATATTAAAGTAAAAATTAGAATTAGAATAAATTCGTAAACAGTAGTTTTTAAATATTTCATATTAATCACCTAGTAAATATTATTCGTTTTGAATAAATTTTATACATTTAATCATAATAAAAATAGGTGATAATATGATTTGGACAATTATTTTTAGAACAGTACTATTTTATTTTTTAGTTGTAATAGCATATAAAATAATGGGAAAGAGAGAAGTAGGAGAACTTGGTGTATTTGATTTTATTATATCAATGCTTATATCACAATTAATCGCAATATGTATTGAGAATTATAAAGATCCAATATGGTTTGTAATTGTACCAACATTAATACTAGTTTTATTTCAAATAGTATTTTCATTTTTATCATTAAAAAGTAATAAGTTTAGAGATATATTAGATGGAAAAGAAAGTGTAATAATATCAAATGGTAAATTAAATTTTAGTGAAATGAAAAAACAAAAATATAATTTAAATGATTTATTACTTCAACTACGCGATAAAGGAATAAGAACAATAGAAGAAGTAGATTATGCAATATTAGAAACAAATGGTAAATTATCAGTATTTCAAAAACAAGATGATAATAATAATGTTTTTCCATTACCATTAGTACTTGATGGTGTAATAGAAGAAAATAATTTAAAATTTATTAATAAAACAAGAAAATGGTTAAATAATGAATTAAATAAAAAGAAAATAAATCTTGATAATATTTTTTATGCTTTTTATAAAGATGATGATATATATGTAATAGAAAACGAAAATTAATTTCGTTTTTTTATATATTTATTATATAATGTTAATATTAGTTGACAAATTTCAAAGCTAAAACGCTTGAATGCAACTTATATATTTTTTATAATGAACTTGAAATGAGGTGAAAGTATGTCTTTAGGAGAAAGACTATTAGATTTAAGAAAAAAGAAAGGATTATCACAAGAAGAAATCGCAGGATTATTAGATGTATCAAGACAAACAGTAAGTAAATGGGAAACAGATCAAAGTACACCAGATTTTGATAAAATTATTCCTATTTGTAAGTTATATGAAATAGATGCGAATGAATTATTAACAGGTGAAAAAAGTAGTGTAAAAGCACCTAGCGATAATAGAAAAAGTGCGAAAACAATAAGTTTATCAATAGTTCTTTATATACTATCTACTGTATGGATTATTTTTGCAACAGCAACATTAAATAAGCCAATACTTGGTGTATGTATATTTTTAATAATAATTGCATTAGCAACTGGATTTCTTATTTATAATGCCATCTTAAATAAAAAAGAGAAAAAACAAAAAACAAGAGAAGAAAAATTAGTAAGTCAAATAAATGAAATAATAACAATATTTATACTTGTTATATATTTTATTGTAAGTTTTACAACTATGGCTTGGCATATTACGTGGATTTTATTCATAATAAATGTATTAATTGAAGAAATAGTTAAATTGATTTTTTCTTTAAAAGGAGGTAAATAATGAAAAATAATAAAGTATTAACAATTGTTTTGATATGTATATGTTCTATTTTTACTATTTTATTATCTATATTTTTAGTAGTATCAATAAAAGATAAAAATAAATTTACATTTAATTTTGGTTTTCTTAAAAAAGGAGAAAGTAATAATTTAATATATAATGAAAGCTTTGATGATATAAATAAAAATGTTAATATTAAAGTTTCTTCATCTAATATTTATATAAAACATTCGAGTGATAATAAAACAACATTAAAAATGTATGGAAGTGAAAAATCAAAAGATGATTTAAAAGTAACAAACGAAGAAGATTTAAATATAAATGTTGAATCAAAAGGATGTATTGGTTTTTGTTTTAATAATGAAGTAGATAAAGTCATATTATATTTACCAGAGACATTTGATAAAAAAATAAATATTGAAAATTCTTATGGAGATGCAAAAATAGAAAAATTTGAAAATGTTATATTAAACGCAAAAATTTCATCGGGTGATATTAATGTAGATACTGTAAAAGAAATTAATATAGATAATGATTATGGGGATGTTTTTATAAAGAAAGTTGAAACTGCTAAAATTAATGCTAGTGCGGGAGATATAAAAATTGATGAAGTAAATAATATAAATGCTGATAATAACTATGGAGACATAAAAATTAAAAATGTATATAATTATATAAACTTAAATTGTGATTGTGGTGATATAAAAATAAATAATGCCACTTTAAATAAAAATTCAGTAATTAAAGATGATTATGGTGATATTACTATTTCATATATTAAAAATGTGTATATTGATTCAAAAACAGATTATGGAGATAATGATATAAATAATAATGATAGAAAATCAGATATAGTTTTAAAGATTAAAAACAATTGCGGAGATATAAAAGTTAATTAAGTTAGTTAAATAGGTAAATGCAAATTTCATATAATTATTGAAATAACAAGGTA
>ERZ827452.1744-NODE-1744-length-19005-cov-4.065066_pt1 | contig 19005 bp, 14 predicted proteins | sample MGYA00519866_ERZ827452 | MGnify/ENA primary metagenome ERZ827452 (study PRJEB31778, sample SAMEA3449307) | human gut metagenome | biome: human gut; feature: human-associated habitat; material: faeces | place: United Kingdom | collected 2010/2012 ... | reverse complement strand
ATAATCCGAACCCATCTCCTATCGGAAACAAGTTCGGATTATTTTTGTTTGGTCCACCTGACGCATCCTCACTCGAACAATTTTACTCTCTACACCACCCCCAATTCTTTCTACATACTTCTTTCAAATCTTACTTTTTCTCGTACATAGTATCCGCTGCATTATACAGCATCTCCAAAAACTGTCCCGCCGTTGGCCGATGATCCAGCGGGTGTCCCGCCAACACCTGCACTTTCTCCGGGTCAGTTTTCCATGCCAGCTTTGCCGTCCTGCGAACAGCGCTCTCCACAGCCCTCCAAGCATGACCAGAAGCTTCCGCCACAGGCAGATAAACTTCCTTCTGCAAGGCTCGCAACCGGTCAGGCCTGGTGCAAATCAGCGTCATACACTGCCGGAGAGTATAATAATCATTCTTTGTGCGAATGATACCCAGAGGGCGCAGCAAGTGGTCAAATTGTGTATCAGTCATTCTAACACATCCTTTCGCCCATCATGCTACGCCTTTTGTCGAAAGAAGTCGAAAACACAAACTCAGCCCCGAGGAACCATCAGGCTCCCCGGGGCTGTTGTCAGCTGCCGTTCTTTTCTTCCGCCCGCTGCTTCAGCACGTCCACAGCACGAGTCAGCGCCGCCGGGATGGGCACACCCATCAGTCCGGCATTCTCCACGATACTGATAGTCTCATTGCATACAAACGCAATGACAACGGTGTCCCGAATAAAGTTCGACCCGATGACAGCATCCAGCCTGCAGGCCACCAGTACCACCAGCAGGCTCACACCCTTGCGGCACAGGCCCTTCCAGCCTGCCCGGCTCTCAAGGGTGCCAGTTTTGGTCTTGGGACTGGTGTGGAACACCCCCGCCACGATCAGGCCGGTGATGTAGTCGATCGCCATAAAGATGATAAGCGTCTGCAGCGCCGTGTCCCAGCCGCCCAGCAGGCTGGCAATGGCCCCACCCACAATGCCGATGGCCGCACAAATCTCATTTTTCATTGTCATTCTCCTTTCACTTTGCCCAGCCCCTTGCGCTGGATGATGGTGGCGTAGTCCTTATACGCATGGCTCAGGTCTACCGGGCCGCTCACGCCTGGGATCTTGCCGCTGCTTGTGTACTGCCACATGCCGTGGCGGCGGGCGGGGCGCTTGCCGCGGTAGTCCGCGATCCACAGATCGTAAGCAGCGAGTGCTGCCATGTCGAGGGCGGTATCCGCGAAATTGGTGTAGGTGTACACCATTGCATACAGCCCCCACGCTTCGAGTTGGGCAGCGGCTTCGGCCACCAGGGCCGAAAGCTTTGCGGGGGCCAGGGAGCGCAGGCGTGGGTCCTCCACATCGATGGCAATGGGCAGCTGGAACGTTTTGCCCCGGAGAGCTGTTTTGAGGGCGGCCAGCTCCTCCTCCGTCTGCCGCTGCGTGACCGCACAGGTGTAGTAATAGCCGCCCACGGGCAGGCCCAGCCGGGCACACTCGGCGTAGTTGCGAGCGAAGGCCGGGTCAACGTAGGGCTTGCCGCCCTTGCTGCCCAGCACCCGCAGCATCACGCCGTCGATTTTGCCGCTGCGCTTCACCGCGTCCCAGTCGATGCTCCCCTGCCAGCGGGAGACATCCATAATTTCAGCCATAGCGTCCTCCTTACTGCGTGATTTCCTCAAAGCCGCTCTTGATAAGAATCGCCTTGACCTTCTCCTTTAACAGACGGGGGCAGCGCTCATACAGAGCCTTTGCTTCCTCCGCAGTCTCAGCAGACATAATTTCCTGTGCCCATAACATAGCCATCATAATTACCAACCTTTCGATTTTTTGTGTGATTTTATGCATAGACAGTCTCGCTCATCTCAAGCAGACACTGTTTCAGCATCTCGTTTTCCTTTTGCAAAGTAGCCAGTGTTTCAGGCAGCTGCGCCATCTTGGTCTGGGCGCTCTCCACCGTAGCAAGCCGCTCCTCAAGTGTAGGGGTCGGCTTCGGTGCATCGGCAGGATCTGGCTGCGTGCCTGCTTCCACCACAACGTAGGCCTCCGGCTGGTCGTCCATGCTCCACAGGGCCTCGCCCACGGCAGCCGCTGCATTGTGGGCGGTAATGGCATCCACAACGGCAGAATAGGCATCGCACTCTTCCTGTGTGATAACAGGCTTCAGGATTTTTGTTCCGGGTTTAATTTCCATTTACGTTCACCTCACCACCAGCGGCCAACAGCAACGCTATAACATGTTGTATCGTTTGTTCCAGGTAGTGTGCATGATGTCGTGCTTTTGTTCTTACAAACAAACGATAAAAATGAGATAGGGCAGCCAACAACAGAATATGCCGTATTAGAAAATGCCACCGGAAATGACCATGTATAATCGTTTCCGTCTGAATTGATGGAGTACCAGCAGATCTGTGTCCCATCTGAAAATCTTACCCAGTTACTGCCGCTGGCTGCTACTGCTGAAGCACCCGCCGGGCCTTGCGGCCCCCGCGGCCCCTGCGGGCCGGTAGCGCCTGTGGCACCTCCGGGTCCTGTTGCCCCGGTGGGTCCTTGCGGTCCCCGTGGCCCCTGCGGGCCGGTAGCGCCTGTGGCACCTCTGGGTCCTGTTGCCCCGGTGGGCCCTTGCGGCCCCTGCGGCCCCTGTGCACCGGGATCACCCTTGAACGCTCCAGACGCAGCGGCTTCTTTCAATGCTTTCATTGCCGCATTGGCCGCATTGGTGCTGGCTTTCTCTGCCCGGTCGGCATCGTTCTTCGCCGCCCCCGCGCTGGTGGATGCCTCCCCGGCCTTGGTGGCGGCGGTGGAAGCGCTCCCCGCAGCGTCGGTGGCCTGCTGGGTGGCAGTGTTTGCCGCAGCGGTGGCTGTCTTGGTGGAGGCCGCCACGTCGTTCAGGGCCGTGGTTCGGGCCCGCGCGATGTCCTGCAAGGCGGCGGTATGCTCCGTCTCCGTGTCCTGCAGGGCCCGCTTGGCGGCGGTCTCGCTGGTCTTGGCGCGCTCCTCGCTGGCGGCGGCGTTGGTCTCGCTCAGGGCTGCTGCGTCCTCGCTCTTTTTCGCCGCCTCTTCACTGTCCTTTGCCTTTCCCGCACTAGCCTTGGATGCACTCTCACTCTCGGCGCTTTTCTTAGCGCTGTTCTCAGATGCCTCTGCGCTCTTTGCTGCCGCTTCCTCACTTTTCTTTGCCGCAGCAGCACTGTTTGCAGCCTTTTTGGCATTTTCCCCGCTCACCCGCACGCTTTCTTCCATGCTGGCGGCAGAGTTCGCTGCTTCTTTAGCAGATTTGGCCGCTGCTTCCTCACTGGCCTTGGCCGCGTTCATGCTCTCCAGCGCCTGCTTGGCGTACTTCGTCACCTCGGCCACGAACTGCTCATAGATGCTCGGCGTAATGTTCTCGGTGGTCGTGTCGGTGTCAATGGTGTCATAGCAGGTGTACTTGCCGGGCTTGGTCATGGCAATGTAGCCGCTGTCGTTGATAGCCAGCAGCATCCAGGTGCCCTCTTTTTCCAGTGTCCAGCGGCGGTCCACCAGCACGCTGTTGTTCTCGTCCAGGATCTGCGGGTCCGGCAGGGTGCCGCTCAGCCGCTGCACATGCAGCGAGATGGTGCACGCCTTCCACTCCTCCGGCACTTCAAAGTGCAGCCGGTCCACCTTGGCGCTCCGCACACCGCCCAGATACAGCGTCTCAATGTTTGCCCGAAACGTCGAACCATTGTCCTGCAGCTTTCTGATCTTAATATCCAGTTGGCTCACAGTTTCACTCCCTTCCTGCCCCTATCCTATCACGCCCCGCCGGGTGCAACTACCCCGGACATACATAAGTTCCCGCCTCTTGACAAATACGTAAAATACGTATATAATCAAATCACCAACGAAGAAAGGAGGATTCCACCGCCATGCCGCTAACTCCAAAAGAGATGTGTCGGCTGTTGGAGCAAAACGGCTTTGTTTGCATTCGCTCCAATGGCTCTCATCGGATGTACAGCAACCCCGTCACCAAAAAATCCACTGTCGTTCCTTATCATGCAAAGGATCTGAAGCCCGGTCTAGAAAAAAGTATTCTTAAACAAGCCGGAATCAAAAAATAACATTATCTTGTTAGGATCAACCTGGAAAATTTCTGGTTATCCTAATACTACATTATAGATTATTGAAATAATTGAATATTAGTTTTCTCGTTATCATATAATATTTTCAAAACTTACATCACGCTATATATGAGGTAATATTAAAATGACTGCTGTATTTTATCCTGCTGTTTTTCATCCAGAAGAAACAGGATATTCCGTTACAATTCCAGATATTGAAGGTTGCTTTACCCAAGGGGAAACTATGGATGAAGCGGTTGCTATGGCCCAGGATGCCATTGGTCTGATGCTTGAAGATTGTGAAGTATGTCCTAAGCCTTCTCTTCCTTCTGCCATCCATGTGGATACCGGTGATTTTATTGCAATGATTCCTTTTGATATGGAAGAATATCAGAAGCAGTTCAAGCCCGTCAAAAAGACCCTGTCTATTCCCGGTTGGCTCAACGATGCCGCCGAATCCGCACACATCAATTTTTCCAGTGTTCTGCAAAAAGGTCTGAAATCCGAACTCGGCATGATTTAACAGAATAACATAGCAAAAGGGAGGCCGTTCACCCCGAACGGTCTCCCTTTCTTCTAAGCAGAGCTCCCCCAAAAAGAGCAGCAACGTGAACTTGGCTCCCCTACTAGGGGAGCTGTCACGCAAAGCGTGACTGAGAGTTTCACCTCACCCCTGCCCACTCATCCTTGCTGTTTTTTGCCTGTTCCTCCTTTTTTGCCGCGTCCTTCACCCACTGGGCAAAGTTCTTTTCCTCATACATGGCCGTCCCGTCCTCTTTGGTCAGGCTCGTCAGCAGCTTCTCCAGCTTCTCCCGGTCGTGGTCGTTGCCCGCCAGATACTCCTCTTTCACCGCATCGGTGATCTCGCTCTTGATCTGGCTGTCCGCTTTGCCCGCCGTCCGCAGCCGCCGGATCTCGTCCTGCACGTCGCTGGTCCTGCCGGTGTCCACCGCTTCAGTCAGGTCATCGTACACGCTGCCCTCGGTGCCGCCCTTGTACAGCTGTTCTGCCTTCTCGTTCACCGCCTTATCGATGAGTTCCCTGAACCGGGCTCTCTGGGCCTTGTCCTCGTCGGTCTCGCCCTTTTCGCCCAGCTTCTTCACGCCGTAGGCCGTACACAGCCGGTCATAGACTTCCTGCTTTGCATCCACCCGTGCTTCCAGGTCACCGGCATTCTTCGCCCTGGCAGCGTCCAGAATGTCCTCATCGTACTTTTTCAGCCGGGCTTTCAGCTGGTCATCTGTCTTGAGCTCCTTGATCTTGCCCTCCGCCAGCATTCGTTCCAGCTTCTTGGTGGCCGCCTGTACTTCCTCGGTGTTTCCAGTCTGGATGGCCTCAAACAGCCGGTCGTACTGCCCGGTGGCGCTGTCCGGGGTGGAATTGAAGTTCTTTTCTCCGGTCTCGTCCCACTGCTTGGCCGTGTCCATCCAGGCAAACACCGCCTGCACATACTTCTTACCGTTGTTGTAGGGCACGCCCACCAGCATCATCAGCTGGCCCGCCGTGTCAGCCCAGGCCCATTTCACGCTGTCGGCATAAGCGTCCAGCTCTTTTTCGGTCATCTCGCCGGTGTCCTTATCCAGCAGGGCGTTCAGCTTGGTCATGCTGGTCACCGCGTCGTTGATGGCCGAAAATCCGGTCATGCTCACGCTGTCGTAGTTGCCGAATACCCTCTTGCTGTGGATGCTCTCCCCCGCCGTCCACAGCTCGCTTCCGCCGGTGTAGTTGCTCACCATGCTGTTGCTGAACTGGTACAAAAAGCTTCCGCCAAGGCTGGCAAGGGTCATATCCCCGTTTTCGTCCTGCAGGTCATCCCACCGGTGCAGAATAAACTTTACCAGTATTCCCAGCCCGGCGATCACCGCCGTCTGCACGCTCTGGCTGATGGCCGCATCCCAGAACCGCTTCAAAGCCTCCGCCCTGTCTGATTTCGCTTTTTCCGCAGCGGCCTTGCACTCCGCCAGCCGGGGCGCGTCGTTTTCGGCCTTTGCTTTCTCCAATGCCGCCTTTGCCTGGTCGTTCCGCTGCCACTGGGCCGCCAGATCCTCCACGGCACTTACCATGATCTGGGCGTTCTGCTGGCGCTGGGTGCTGAACATGCTCAGGGTCTTCAGCATCTGGTTCTTCGAGCGCTGCATTCCTGTCCGCTGCATCACGGTATAGTTGGGCTGTGTCCGCTCCACCACCCGCCGGAACTTACTCATCACGGCTTCCTGGTAAGCCTTGCTGCCGTCCTCCATCGTCTTGGTGGGCAGGTCTGCTTTCGTCAGGTCGTATTCGGCCAGGTTCTTTTGTACATAGTTCTCAGCCCCGTGGAACAGGCTGGCCACCGTCACCTTGTCCATCCAGCCAATGCTTCCGCCCGCAAAGTCTGCCAGAGCGTCCACGGCCCGGGTGCCGTACCGCAGCACCGCGTTCTGGCTGTTCCTGGCCACGTCGTGGGCGGTGCTGAACACGCCCTGTTCTTTCGCCGCGCTGCTCAGTTCCCCCCGGCTGCTGCCCCGCAAGCGGGTGGGCAGCAGGGAATCTCCAAAGCGGTAGGCCCGCTCAACGATGCTGTTCAGCTGGCTGGGCTTCAGGTTCATCACAAACTGCACGGCAGATGCACCGGTTCCGCCCCAGCCCAGCTCTGCCGCTGCCGTGGGCAGGCTTGCTGCCTGCAGCAAGGTCACGTTCAGGTTTCCCGTCAGCACGGCGGCAGCGGCATTGCCCCGCAGCACGCTGCTCAGGTGGTCAAACACCTCGCTGTCTCCCTTGCTCCCGCTCAGGTCGGCCATGGCCTTCTGTATGTACTTGCGTCCGGCCCGTCCCCAGCTCCGTTCAATGGCTCCGTATTGTGTCTCGCCGCCCTGCATACTGTTCAGCACCTTCTCGGCGTTCCGCAGCGGGATCGCCATGCCTGCAAACTGGGCGGCATTTTCTATGCTCTCGCTGGCCTGCTTCACCAGGCCCACCAAAGCCAGGGGCTTGGAGCTGTTCTGTCGGGTCTTCATGTAGCCCTCGCTGCCCACGCTCACGTCCCGGCGCACGCCCTCGTTCTGCTCCACAAGGGTGTTTCTGTCCACGTTCATGTGGATGTAGTTTTCCACCCGGGCACGCTTTACGCCGTACAGGGTCATGCTGGCCTCGTTGATGTACCCCTTTGTCAGCTTGCCCAGCTCCCGGAAATCGCTGATCCACAGGTCATCGTAAGCCGTCAGGTTCTTTTCGATCTCACCAAGGATGCTGGTGCGCAGCGTGTCCTCCCGCTTGCTGATCTCGTAGGCATTCAGCTTGCTGCCGTCCTTGTCGGTGGTCACCAGTTCGCCCAGCGTCACAGTCTCGGAGTATTGCTCTCCCAACCCGGCAAGGCCCTTGGTGGAAAAGCTCATGTCCGCAATGGTGGCCCCGCCGTACAAAAGGTGGTGCATGCCCTGCCTGTTCTGCAACTGTACCCACAGCTCGGTCATCACGTCATGGGTCACCAGCCAGGGCTTGCCGTCCCGGGTCTTTAGCCCGATGTCCACCAGATCGTGGGTAAAGTGGTAAAGCTCCTCGGCATGCTCCGGCCCGGTCACGTTAGAGAAAATGCGCTCACCCTCGGCTTTAATGCGTTCCTTTCGTGCCTGGCCCTCGTTCAGCTGCCGTCCCAGCTGCTCCATGCAGCCGCCGTGGTTGTAGCCGCCCAAACGCTCAAAGTTCCGTTCAATGTTCATGGTATTCAGCTTGTACACGCTGGTCACTTCCCGGAAGATCTTCCCAAATCGGGTATCCTTCCGCTGCTGGCGCACGCTCTTCAGCTCACCGGAAACACCCTCGGCAAAGTCGTCCACCATCACATCCTCTATGCTGCCCAGCATCACATTCTCGTTCTTTACAATAAACAACGTCTTTTCCAGGATCTCACTCAGTTCACGGGTCTGGTCTGCGGTCAGGGTGGCAAGGTTCCCGTCCTGGTAGGCCTTCAGGTCAGCGTTCAGTCGGGCAATGTAGGCCTTTTTCTCCGGGGTATCCTTTTTCAGCCACTTTTCGGCATTCTCGATCTCGCCCCGCAGCTTCTCCATCTCAATTTCCCGGGCCTCGTTCACATCGTTCAGCCAGTCGCTGATCTGCTCCAGCAGCCTGCTCTGCTGCCATTCCATGGCGGCACGGTCTCCCAACTTCACCTCCCGGTCAATGCCCCGGCTCAGGCCTTCCACAGCCTCCCGTATGCTCCCCCCTTCCGGCACCGGGCCGTATGTACCGTTCAATTCTGCCCTCAGCTGTGCCGCCGCCTTGCGGTTGCCAATGGCATCGTTGGCCAGAGCCGCCACGGGCCGAACCTTTTCCAGCAGGTATTCCGGCACATAGCTTTTTTCGTTGGGCTTTTCCAGCATCTGGGTCAGCTGGCTTGTCATCTTATTGATGTTCCGCCGGGTGGTGTCCATCTCCCGGGCATCCCGGGCCTTCTGCAATTGTTTTGCCGCCCGGTCTTTCGCTAGCCGGATGGTGGTGCTCACGCTTTCCCGCTGCTTCCTGGCAAAGGCTTCCGCCTTGTCTGCCCGGGCGTTAGCTTTGGCAGCTTCCAGCCGGAACGGGTCAGCCGCGCTTTCGGCAGCTTCTTTCAGCTCCTGTTCCCGCTTTGCTCGTTCCAGTTCCACCTTCGCCCTCGCTTCCAGCGCCTCCTGCTTTGCCTGCTTGCGCATCTCCTCCCACTGCTTCGTGAACTCCTGCCGGGCCTCGGCGTTCTGCTCGTTGGCCACCTCGGTGCTGTTCATGTACCGCAGCATGATCTGCATGGCAATGTCCTGCTTTGCCCCGTCCCAGTCCTCGCTGTAATCATTCTGCATCACCGGGCGGATTGTGTCATGGGCCTCTGCCATGGCTTCCAGCGCTTCCACGGCGCTATTGGGCGTTTCGGTGGGGAACAGCCCCGCCCCCAGCTTCTGCAGCTCGGTAAAGTCTGCGTCCCAATGGCTGTGCACTCCTTCTTTGCTCTGGGTGATCTTCACGCCGCGCCGGGCCAGCTCCTTGCGTGCGTTGGCCCAGCTGCCCCAGTGGTACAAGATCTCGCTGTAGTCCTTCGATCCCTTTTCGATCACCATGCTCATCTGGTGCAGCTCCGGGTAGTGCTTCCACATTTCGTCGTTCTTATGGCTGCTCCTCTGCATCAGCTGTTCGGCAATGTCAGAGGCAAAGGTGTACACATCGTCCCAGCTCACATCCTTATTCAGGGCAATGTAGTCACTCAGGGCCCGCATTCGCTCTGTAAAGGTCTTGGCATCCAGCTTACTGCCCGTGTCGCTCAGCACGGCCCGCACAATGTCGGTAATGCTCTGGTCGGAGAGGCGCACCTTCCCGCCCAGTTCGCTCACCTGTCGCATCAGGTCGGTCTGCTTGTCCACGTCACCCAGGGCGGCAGTGCGGGTTGCTTCTGCAGCGTCGCTGTCCACGTCCAGCTGGTATTTCGTCTGCGTCTCTATTTCTGTAAATGGCACACCTTCCATCTTGACGTTTTGCCCATGATAGGATATACTACCCATAGAACCATAGCGTTGCAGTTCGCTAGGCATTTGGAAGCCTAGTGTCCTAAGTAACGCTGTGGTTCTTTTTTTGTTTTCAGAGGTATACAGCACTTCGCTGTTCCGCACAAATCTCACAGGGTCGTTATCCTTGGTATAAGCACTGGTTGCCTTCTGCATATCCTGGATCACGATCCGGTTTTCTACTGGCTGAAGATCCAGCACGCACAGTACGGGTCTGCCATCCTGCGCTTTCACGCTTCCAAACAAAACCAGTCTGGTATTCTGTGAACCGGCGCGCCCCTTATTCCGGCTGGAAAGCACCAGAATGGGGTCATCCAAAATTTCCGGAATGCGTTTGATCTCGTTCAATGTCATCTCCGGGTGTTGTTCCAGAATCAGGCTGATTTTATCGCCTTTCATGTAGATGTCATTCTCTCGTGCGCCCAGTCCCTGCAAGGCTTCCGCCGTGCTGCCCAGCACAAAGATTTCCCGGCTGTTTCGTCCGTCCCGGTTCCACTCGTCAATGTCCTGTGCATAGCTCGGGTCAATGGAGTATTTTACCTCTGCGCTGCCCTGCTCCTTGGCTCCCCTATTAGGGGAGCTGGCGCTTTGCGCCTGAGAGGTTAATACTTCCCGGTATTTGCTGCCGGCCTCTGCCTGATGTTCAAAGTAAAGGTTCTGCAGGTCTTTGAGCTGTTGTTCTGTCAGGCTCCTGGCGGCCTTGGCGGCGGCGTTGGTGGGCTCGTTCTTCAAAAAGCGGTTCACGTCAGCAAGCACGGTGTGCAGCAGGCTGTCGATTTTGTCCATCACCTTCCCGATCATCCCCCGGGCCTTGGCGTTCATCTTCGCTTCCGCCGCCTGCTGGCGCACGAAATTCCTAAAGCCGTCCGCCGTGCCGAACACGGTCTCCATGGCATCGGCGGTGATCTCTTCCAGCGCCTGGTTCCAGGTCATTTTCACGCCGCTGTCCTCATACCGGCCCAGATAGCTTTCCACCAGCTTCTCGGTGCTCTCCATGCCGTTCTGCTGCACAAGATAGGTCAGCAGCCGGTCCATCACGGCCTGACCAGTCTCCGGGCTCCACTCGTTCAGCATGTGGAAGGTCTCGTGCATCACGGTCTCGCTGCCCGCCTCACCGGAAAGGTACATTTCGCCCGCCGCAGCCTTGATAAAGCCCCTGGCGTTGTTCTGTAACCCCTCCACGGCCCGGTGGATGGCGGTGCCGCTGCTCTTGGCTCCCAGCTCAATAAAAGCGTCCATGGCATTGGTGCCTTTGCTCACGTTCCGGCCCTTGAAATAGGTGCCAGCGTCCGGGTTGACTGCTCCCTGTCCGCTGCCAATTTCGCTGGTTTTCCGGGCGTTGTAGGCTTCCGCCTCGCCCTGGCCGTAGGTGTAGGCAATGCGCAAGGCATTCTCGCCGGTCTTTCCCAGCGCCAGCACCTGCCGCACGGCACCGCCCAGGCTGTTCATGCCGCCGGTCAGGTTCACCGCCTGTTCAAAACTCTTCACGTCCTGGGTCACGCCCATCCGGTACAGGCTGTTGGCCGCCTGGGCATACACGGCAGCACCCACGCCCTGGGGCATGGCATCCACCACAGCCTGTGCCGCCTTTGTCGTCATCTGCGCCCGGTTCACCAGCTGCCGTGCGGCGGCTCTCTGCTCACCCCGGTTCCAGTCCGCCGTGTCCAGCTGTGCCGCATCCACCCGGTTCTCTACGTCCGCGTAACTGCTAAAGGCTTCTCCTTGAGGGGAAGCTGTCTGCGCAGCAGACGGATGAAGTGTATTCCCGTCCGCCGCTGTTTCCGCAGCACTTTCCACCGTTTCCACGCCGTTTTCCACACGGTTCCCGTTGACGCTGGCCCCGGCAGGTGCTATACTATTGTTGGAAGCTCCCGGTAGTCCTCTGTAGTCGGATTCAACAGATTCGATGTCAGTTCGCCGGGAATCTTCGTTTGCTTTCACAGACCTGTTGCCAGAAGCATCTGCTTCTGCGGTTTCTGTGGGAGCATTTATTTTTGTGGGCTGAATGTCAACCACATCATAGAATACTTCACGGCCGTCCTGTTTGATTGCCGTCAGAACATCCGCATTGTAGTCTTTGGCTCCGATGCGGATGTTTATTTTTCCGCGATTGAACGATTCCGCATTCTTGTGGTTTGCCGGTTCATTCTGAACATTGTCGGATGTAGAGATTACTTCGTCGAGATTGGGTGTCATCCGCAGTTTGTCCGCATAAGTATCTGTATTTGTGCGTTCCAAACCACGGCTATATTTTGAGCGCACAAATTCGCCCCGACCCTCACGGGTGTTATAAATTGTCTGCCCGCCGCGTTCAAAGTCATCCGGGAACAAATCACGGATAGCATCCCGCACCGTGTTCTTCCAGTTTTCTTCCGGCACGCCTTCTAAGAAGTCCCCGTCCACCTGAACAAACTTATTGCCGTCATCGTCCGTTTGAATAGAATATTTAACACTGTTGCCCTCAGCCGCATGGCCCGCCGCTTTCAGGTCAGCAGAGCCTTTTTCAGTCCCATCAGACTCCACCGACATGCCAAGGGCCCCCATACTAGGAGGGCTGTCAGCGCTCACGCGCTGACTGAGGGGTTCCGGCTCCCGCGCCAGCTCCTCCCGGCGCTGGTGTTCCTTCAGCGCCTGCTCGTATTCGTCCTGAGCGGCATACCGCTCCACGTTGCCCCGCAGGCTGGAATCTCCCGCGTTCATCCTGGAAAGCCCTGTACCCACAGCGCCACCCAGTGCACCGGACGCGCCGCCGGTCAGCCCCGCTTCCAGCGCCTGAACCAGCGTGTCCGTGGTAAACATGGTCTGGGCAGCTTCGCTGTCTCCCAGGGCCGCATCAATGGCCTTGTCGGCGTAGGTCTCCACAAAGGCCTGCATGGCGTTGTCAATGCCGCCGGAAATGGCGTTGGCAACTGCCGGATGTGCCGCCGCAAAGGCCGAATCCCCAGCCAGCGCCCGGATCTTGTCCGCCACAGCACCCGCCACGGAATTTCTGGCGTAGTCCGCGCCCATGGTTCTTGCCAGATCAGCCGCACCCACGCTGTTGATGGCCCATCCTGCGCCAAACTTGGCCACGCCGCCCACCAGCGCCTTGCCTGCGCTTTCGCCCTTGGCCGCGCTCTTGCCCATGGCATCCGCAGCGCCCTGGGCACTCAGCACCGGCAGCACCGCCGCCGGGTTGATGGCAGCCACGGCAAGGTTCTCTGCCGCGCTGGTCGCCACGCCCTGCACGGTCCGCTGCACATCGGTCAGGCCGCTCTGGGCCGCGCCCGTCAGTTGCTGGCCCCGGTTGTACAGCTGGTAGCCCACGCTCTTCTCCGTGTCGATGCCACCCTTTGCTTCCGTTCCGGCAATGCGGCTGCGCATGTCCTCGATCTCCTGCCGGGTAAATCCCTGCTGCAACAGGTCGCCGGTGCTGTACTTGGGCTGGTAGTCCATGTCAGTTTCCATCAGCTGGTCATACAGGTTCTTCTCGCGGGGGTTCCGGGCAAGCTCTGCTTCCAGTGCTTTCCGGTTCTCGCTGCTCTGCCGGATGTTCTTTCCGGCCTGCACCAGGTACTCCGCACCCATCAGCGGGGCAGCGGCCACGGTGTCCGCAACGCCGCCCACGGTGTTTGCCGTCCGCCGGGCCAGCTGCTTCCACTCCGGGATTTCTTCCATAGTGTCCAGATACTCTCTGGCCTGCCGGATCTCCGTGTCCGTGTACCCCAGCTTTTTCAGGTCCGCCGTGCTGTAGGTGTTGCCCACCTTCCCCTTGATTCCCGTGGTGCGGAAGGGGTCGATGCTACCATCCCCGGCGCTGGCCCCGTTTCTGCTGGTGCCGGTCTCGGCATAGCTGGTATAATTGCTCTTCTTTTCCAGCAGCTTGTTCACAAGCTCCTGATTCCGAGGCTGGTCAAACCACTGGTTGGCCTGGTCAAAGTCGTCCGACTGGCTGTACTCCGCATAGCTGTTCTTCAGCTTCTGGGCCTGCTGTCCGTACCACGTTCCCAGAGTATTCCCCGCCGGGCTCACTGTCACCTTCTGCCGGTTCAGCTCGTCGCTCCGGCTGTCCATGGCATCCGCAAAGCCCAGGTTGTTCCTTGTCCGGTAATCCTCCAGCGCCGTGGAATACAGGTCGGTGCCCGTCTGTCGGCTCGTTGCTTCCTGCTGTTTTTGTGCACGCAGGGCAGCAGCGCTGCCCTTTGCCCAGCTTGTTCCCGTACTGCCAAGGTCTAACGGGTTGCGACTGTCAGCGCTCTTGCGCTGACTGAGGGGTTCTGCCCCGCCCGCTGCTGTCGCCATCACAGTCTTTTCCTGCCGCTCTTTTTCATTGCGGTTCCGCAGCGCAGCAGCACTTCCCGATTTCCATGCCATCCTGTTTCCTCCTTAAAATCCAGCGTTCTGCATTGCCCTGTCGATCACATCGTCCGATGCACCCAGATTCATCAGCCGACTGGCGATGGTATTTGCATCCATTCCCTGTTCCTTCCACCCCTTTGCATAGCTCAGGGCGTTGCTGTACGGCATTCCGGTACTCTTACCCGTGCTCCCTCCCGTGGTTCCCCTGGGCAGGGCCCACTTGTTCGGATTCGCCAGCGGGGCGATCAGTCCGCTGCCAGTTCCGGTCGCTGCTGTTGTGCCCGTGTCACCGTCCGGCAGCATTCCGGCGCTGGCCAGAATGTTCGCATAGACGTTCTTGGTCGGGTCATCATCCTTCAGGCTCTGATACTTACCCAGCGCCGTCAGCAGTTGGCTGTTTGTCCACCCGCTTCCGCTCTTGCTGGATCCGCCGGAACTTCTCGAACTTCTGCTGCTCTTCGTAGCTGCCGCCTTTGCCAGCTGGGTCGCCAGCTGACGTTTTGCAATGGTGCCATAGGAACCGGCTGCATTGCTGTCCAGCCCGTACATCTTCAGCAGGTTGGCCGCTGCTTCCTGATTTCCGCTTGCCACCAGAGAAGCCGCGGTGCTCAGAACACCAGCCTGATCGTCCCGGGTCACCGGTGCGCCGTTGTAGTTGGCAAAAGCGTTTGCGTTCAGGCCGTACCGGTTCAGCACGTCGCTGGCCGCATCCCCAGCTCCCTGGGTGTACAGGTTGAACGCCTGCTGGTAGGCGTTCAGAGCATCGCTCTGGTCGGTGCGGTTCTTGTTGTACTCCCACTGTTCCCGGGCAAAGTCATTTTCCCACTGCTGCTGGGTGTACCCCTTGTACCCATCGTAGGCCGTCAGGGCCGCCGAGCCGATGTTCTTTACCGTGTTCCAGAGGTTGTTCCAGTAGTTGTCGTTCTCGTTCCGGGCCTGTTCGCTCTGGTTGGCAAGGAAATTCTGCCACGCCGTGTAGTTGGCAAAGTTGCTGCCGTAGGCACTGCGGTCCAGCGCCTCGGTGTTGGCCATGCCGGAAAGGGCACTCAGCAGGTCGTTCTGCTGGTTCTGGTATTCGCTCAGTGCCTGGCCTCTCAGGCCGGGTACCGCATTGTCAATGCCGCTCAGCGCCTGCTGCTGGCCCTGCTTTGCCACGCTGTCGGCGTAGCTGCTGCCATACCCGCCCGCCAGCATCGCCGCGTTGGCCTGGGCGTTCTCCGCGCTGGCGGCAGCATTGGCCTGGGCCTGGGCGCGGTACTGCTGGTAGGCTTTGCTGCCGGTGTCCCAGTCGAACCCGCTGCCGATCTGCCCGGTCAGGCTGTCCATTGCGTCCTTGTTCCGGCTCACATAGTCCGCCGGGCGGTTGGCATTCCATTCCCGCTCTTCCTGTTCCGCCTGGTTCTTTCTCCGTAAGGTATCAAATAACATAAAGTTCCCTTCTTTCTATCCTCTGTCGCAGGGCCCCACACCGGTCTTCAGAGCAAGCCACCCGTCATCATCTTCACGATAAGCGGCCCGGCGAGCTGTGCGCCGACCTGCAAAACGTTCCCCCAGAAGTTGGTGTTGTTCGCATCCTTCTGCTGGGCCGCTGCCACCGCGTTGGCATATTCGGTGTTGGCATTGTTCAGCTGGCCATGGTAATTGTTCAGCTTGGTGTTGTAATCGTTGATCGCCAGCTGCTTCTGCTGCTGTAAAGAGCTCAGCCGGTTGCCCAGGTCACTCTTCTTGGTGGCATATTCGTTATAAGCCTGGCTGTACAAGCTGTCTGCCACGTCCGAAAGTCCGTTCATGGTGCTCTGGTAGGCCGTCTGCCCGCTGGAAGTGCCCCAGCTGTTGCCGTAGCCGCCGCTGCGGGCCGAAGCATTGGCGGCAGCGTTCTCGCTGGCCAGCTCCGCACCCCGGGTGTACTGGTTCTTGTACTGCTGGTAAGCTGCGTCCTTGGTGTAATCGTAGGAAAAGCCATCCCGGTTCATCTTGTCCAGCTGGCTCTGCGTGCCGCTGATCTGGCTGTCATACTGGCCCGTCGTGTCCTCCGGCTGCTGTCCCTTCCAGTAATCCAGATTGTTCTTTGCCGTGGTCACCCGGTCATTGCTCTGGGCGTACTGGTAGCTGTTGGAATCGTTCTTTCTGGTTCCAAACACGCCGGTGCCCGCATTCTTTTCGCTGTTGCCGGTAATGCTGTCATACACATCACCTACCATCAGCCCCACATTGTGGCCCGGGATCAGGTACTCCCACCACTTTCCTCTTGCCATCTTCTCACTGTCTCCTTTCGTCTTCGCATTCCTCTAAGCAGAGCTCCACCTTCGGGGGAGCTGCAAGCAACTACACCGCAGGTGCATTGCGCGCTGAGAGGGTTACTCCACCTTCAGCCCCATGGCCACCAGCTTGTCCCGCATGGTGTCGCTGAAGTTCGTCTCGTCCAGGTTCTGCATCATGTATATCATCTGGTCCCGCAGCTGCATCAGGTAGTTGTTGATGCTTCTCCTGTCCTCCGGGGCCATGTTGTCACTCAGTTTCGGCATGGCGATCTCGCCAAGCCTCGTAATATCTGCCATATAAAATCTCCTTCCTCTAAGCAGGGCTCCCCCTTCGGGGGAGCTGCAAGCAACTGCACCGCAGGTGCATTGCGCGCTGAGAGGGTCATCGTTTCGGCTCCCCTCCGGCCACCCGGTTGCCCCGGCTCTCTGCCATGCTGAACGCAATGCTCCGCACCGCGATCTGCCCGGTGCCCTTGATCCGCAGCCGCATGGTGTCGTGCCGCTCTGGCACAAATGGCAGGTTGACCCGGGTGTATTTGTTCAGAACGGCTGCCTGGCCCAGCGTCTCCCAGGCCCCGCCCTCATAGCTGGCCTGCAGCTCCACAACGCTGTACGTCAGGGCATCCACCCGCAGAAACACCCGGTTGATGTACTTGTCCGCCGGGATGTTCAACCCAATGTCGCCGCTCACAGCCTCAAAGCCCACCTTCTGTTCCAAATTCGCCTTTGCCGTGTCGGTGTCCCGGTCGGCCTCCCGTTCCGGTTCGGTGGCCCACAGGTTTACGCCGTCCCACTGGTAGAGCTGCCGCCCCGTGGAGCACATTGCCCAGCCGGAAGCATTCTCTTCTGCCGCCGTGTCCTCCTCGTGCCAGAGCCGCCGTTCGGTGTCGTAGACCAGCAGCCGGGTCTCGTTCCGGCCCGGCACCCGCAGATGCAGGTAATACCGGGTGTCCAGCACACCGCCCACCGCCCCGCGCACGTTCATCAGCCAGGTGTTGTCCAGTCCGCCGCTGATCTTCACCGGCAGGCTGCCGTCCCAGGCCATCACGCCGTCAGGGGAAAGGTAGTACAACACTTCCGCCAGCACGCACATGCTCTTGCTTGCCTGCTTGGCCACGCCCCGGCACTGCACGCTCACCAGCTGATAGTCCGCCGGGCGGCTACCGTAGAGCTTGTGCAGGCAGTTCTCCTTGAAGAACAGCACATAGCCCATGCAGGTGGCCGCACCGGTAAAGGGGCCGTCACTGCCCACGTTCACGGCGTAGCTGTCCGAAGCAATGCCCCGGTAGCTGTACCAGTTTGTGGGGTCGCCCAGCTTGCAGCTGTAGATCACGTTCTCCTCGCTGTTGCAGCCCCATACCCGGTTTGCGTTCTCGGTCACATATTCCAGCCGGGGCACCCGCCGCCGTGCGGTAATGGCTGCACCGCCCGCTGTGGCGCTCTCGCTGCCGTTCATGCTTTTCCAGGTGGTACCGCCCGCCGTCACGGTAAAGCTGCCGTAATAGCGTGCGCTCTCGGTCCTTGGGCTGCCGGTCAGCACAATGCTGTCCCCGTCCATCTGCTCAATGGTCACCTCGCCGTTCACACCCTCGGCCAGATACTCTTCCACCAGCCCGGGCACCTGCTCCACCGTAATGGTGTCCCCCTTCTTGAAGCCCGCAGCGGCCAGCCCGGGCAGGGTCATCTTCACGCTGTTCAAAAGGATCTCTGCCCACTTGCCGCTCTTGGCATCGTACTGTTCCAGCACGTTCACATAGGCCCACTTGCTGGAAGAGGAGTTCTGTTTCAGAAACAGCGTCCCGTCCGCCGGGCCAGAAGGTTCCGTGGTGCCCACGCTGCTCACGGTGTAGGTCTTGCCGCCCGCGTCGCAGGGGGCAATGGTCACCGTGCCGGTCTGGCTCCATGCGGCGCTCAGGGCTTCCAGCTTTCCGGTGGCCGTGTCAAAGCTCTTGGCATCCGGCCAGATCAGGATCTTCGTGCCCATGCCGATCATAATTTTCTCGCTGTCCGTCACGGCATTTTCCAGCACGATCTCCCCGCCCGCAGCCGCGGTGGCCACGTCGTCCTCGCTGTCCTCGGTGTAGCGCAGGGTGGTGCCCTCGCACAGCAGCAGGCCGTTCAGGTGGTATATCCCGTTGCAGCGGCCCATGGCCCGCATGGTGCGCCGGGGTGTCCGGGTCTGCAGTGCGGGGTATCCCCGGCTGGAAAAGTTCTTCATCTCGGTAAATTCTGCCTCGGCGCAGGCATAGCTTTCGTTCAGGCCGCCAAAGGCCGTCTGGATGCTCTTCCCCGTCGAGATGCTGTATAAACTCGGCAGTGCCATCTCAGTACCTCCACTTCGTGGCCATCCTGGGCAGGTAGGTGTGCCTGCACCAGGCTGCAAACTCCTGCTGGTTCTCGTTGGCCAGCTGCATCTCGTTGGCATAGCGGTCGGTCTCGCCCAGGGCCGCGTCCATCTGGGCCGCCAGATAGTGGGTATAGTAGCTGTCGTAGGGCTCCGGCAGCAGCAGCTCCGCGTCCTGCCGCAAAAGTTCCTGCTCCCGGTCGTATAAAATATCCGCACCCACGGCATCAAAATCGGTGGTGTCGCTCTTGTCCACCACGCTCTTTCTCAGCCCCGCATCCGCCTGCCGCAGCCATAAGATCTTCAGCTCGCGGTCAAACCCGTTGTTGGGCCGCAGCTTGTCAGCGGTTTCGATTGCTTTTCCTACAGTCATATTTCAATCTCCTGTCTAAAATCCTTCTGTCCTCGGGTAACATAACCCCCCAGTCACCTACGGTGACAGCCCCCGCTAATAGGGGGGCCCTTGGCATGGCGTAAAACTTTCCCTCTTTGCCAAGGCCGCCC
>ERZ827452.1738-NODE-1738-length-19057-cov-14.046574_pt1 | contig 19057 bp, 16 predicted proteins | sample MGYA00519866_ERZ827452 | MGnify/ENA primary metagenome ERZ827452 (study PRJEB31778, sample SAMEA3449307) | human gut metagenome | biome: human gut; feature: human-associated habitat; material: faeces | place: United Kingdom | collected 2010/2012 ... | reverse complement strand
TTATGGGCGCTGCCCAAACCCGCAATTTTTGAAAAAATTGAGTAAACTTTTTTGCCTTTGGGAGGATAATTTAGCGTTAGCTAAATTTTAATGCCCGACCGACACTCCGCCAAACCCAATTTATCAAGTTTAACCAAAATTTAGAACAGAAAAAATACCCTATAAACTCATTTTAATATGTCTGATATTTACTTAAATTTATAACTTGTATTTTGTGCGTTGACTATGAATTTTACTTATAATTCCTATAAATAATAATTTTGAAAAAAATTAAAAAAATAGCGTATTTATGAAGAATTTATCGTAAATATCGGTTGACAAAGCGCAAATACTTTTGTATAATAATCAATAGCGTTTTAATATGCGTTTATGCGGTCAAGAGGTGCAATTATGCTTTTTGAACTTAAAAGTGTCTTTCAAAATGAAGGCGAAGAAAAAACAATCAGCTATAAGCTGGATATAAGCAATATTGACATTGACGGCGTTTTTCCATTCAAAACACCGCTTGATATTACCGCAACAGCAGGAAACAGGGCATCACTTGTTGACCTTACTTTGCTTGTCAGCTTTGACTATGTTCGCAGCTGCGACAGATGTGGAGAAGAATTTACAAGGAAGATGAAGTACAAGTTTACTCATAAGCTTGCCCGTACTCTTGAAACTGACGGCAACGACGACTATATTGAAACACCTGATTTTGTACTCGACCTTGATGAAACGGTTATTTCTGATGTGCTGTTGTCGCTTCCGCAGAAAAACCTCTGTAAAGAAGATTGTAAAGGACTGTGCAGTCAGTGCGGCCATAATCTTAATGAGGGTGAATGCGATTGCGATAAAAAGCAGGTTGACCCAAGGCTCGAGATTCTTAAACAACTTATGGATTGATATATGTTATTGTAAGGAGGTCTTTGTAATGGCAGTACCAAAGAGAAAAACTTCACACGCAAGAAAGAGTTCAAGACGTTCAACAGTTTGGAAGCTCAACGCTCCAACACTTGTAATTTGCCCTAACTGCGGTGAGTACAAGGCAGCTCACAGAGCTTGCGGCAACTGCGGTATGTATAACGGCAGACAGGTAATCGTAAAAGCTAACGAGAACTAATTACGGTACAAACATTATGGGCGGCAGAATTCTGTACGCCCTTTTGTTTTGCTCTGATACCTTGAATTTTTCGTGATTTTTGTGTAAAATAAGTGTGAGGTGAGTTCGTGGCTGTAAATATATTTGGTGTGACTGCTAACAGTCACGCAGACAGAGCAAAAATTAAAAGCGGTGAAATTCTGCTTAGTATTAACGGAAATATAATCGAAGATGTCCTCGATTACCGCTTTTATCAGGTAAACAGAGATTTGACACTCGAGATTAAAGATAAAAACGGCGAAATCAGAACAGTGCGTATTGTGAAAAGTGAATACGAGGAAATCGGTCTTGAGTTTGAAACTTATCTGATGGACGAGCAAAAGAGTTGCCGTAATAAGTGTATTTTCTGTTTTATAGACCAATTGCCTAAAGGTATGCGTGAATCACTTTATTTTAAAGACGATGACAGCAGACTTTCATTTTTGTTTGGTAATTACATTACGCTCACAAACCTTACACAGCACGAAATTGACAGAATCATAAAAATGCACATCAGCCCGATAAATGTGTCGGTTCACACTACGAATCCACAACTGCGCTGTAAGATGATGCATAACCGTTTTGCAGGTGATGCGTTAAGACATCTTGAAAGTTTTGCAAAGGCAGGAATCAGTCTTAACTGTCAGATTGTTGCTTGCCCCGGTATAAATGACGGTGATGAACTTATCCGTACTTTTACCGATCTTGAAAAACTTGGAGTTAATATGACCGCTGTTGTGCCTGTAGGACTTACAAAATACCGTCAAGGATTATATCCGCTTACGGAATACAATCAAGAATCTGCCGCACAGACGCTTGATATAATCGAAAAATTCGGTGATGAATGTGTTAAAAAGTACGGCAGAAGAATTTTTTATGCCGGCGATGAATTTTATATAAAGGCTAACAGACCGATTCCCGATCCTGATTTTTATGAGGGCTTTCCCGCCGTAGAAGACGGTATTGGTATGATTGCCTGTCTTAAAGAAGAAATTGAGTTTGCTGTGGAGGACAGCGACTACAATGATGCATTGAATTATAAGGTGACTATGGCATGCGGCGAGGCTGTTGCACCTTATTTGAGAGATATGATGAAGATTATTGCAACAAAATTTCCGAATATAGAGATAAATGTTGTTGCAATTAAAAATAACTTTTTTGGCGGAGGAGTTAATGTGTCGGGTTTGGTCACAGGCGGTGACTTGATTGACCAGCTGAAAGACAAAGACCTTGGCGACAAACTTTTTATTCCGTCATCTATGCTTAGATTTGAAAATGACATTTTCCTTGATGATGTTTCGGTTGAAGATGTTGAGCGTGAGCTTAATATTTCTCTTGGAATTGTAAATAACAACGGTGACGAACTTGTAAGAGAAGTTACCACGGTAAAGGAATGATAGAAGAATGAATAAACCTGTAATTGCGATTGTAGGCAGACCGAATGTCGGTAAATCTACACTTTTTAATAAACTTATCGGTCAAAGACTTTCAATAGTCGATGATACACCGGGTGTTACCCGTGACCGTATTTACGGCGAGGTTGAATGGCTCGGCAAAAAAGCGTTTATAATTGACACAGGCGGTATTGAACCGAAATCCGACGATATTATTTTGTCGCAGATGCGCAGACAGGCACAACTTGCCATTGATACCGCAAATGTAATTATTCTTGTTACGGACGGCAAAACAGGTATGGTTGCCACAGATATGGATATTGCGCAGATGCTTATGAAATCAAACAAGCCGATTGTGCTTTGTGTAAATAAATGTGACGGAATCGGCGAACCGACTCCTGAATTTTATGAATTCTATAATCTCGGACTCGGAGATCCTATTCAGGTTTCATCTGTTCACGGACACGGCACGGGCGATTTGCTTGACAATGTTTTTGAACACCTTGATTTTACAGAGGACAGCGAGGATGACGGCACAGTAATTAATGTGGCTGTTATAGGCAAGCCAAATGCAGGTAAATCATCGCTCATTAATAAAATTACAAACGAGGAGCGCTGCATAGTTTCTGACATTGCGGGTACTACAAGAGATACCATTGACACAATGATTGAAAATAAGTACGGTAAATTCAACTTTACCGATACAGCAGGACTTCGTCGTCAGAATAAAATTTATGATGATATTGAAAAGTACAGTATTATCAGAGCAAAGATGGCTATTGAACGCAGTGATGTATGCGTTATTATGATTGACGCAGAGGCAGGCGTTACCGAGCAGGATACAAAGGTAGCAGGACTTGCTCACGAGGCAGGCAAGGCTTGTATTCTTGCGGTAAATAAATGGGATGCAATTGAGAAAAACGACAAGACAATGCAGGAGTTCAGGAAAAAACTTGATACAGACTTTGCATTTATGTCTTATGCTCCTAAGGTATTTATTTCTGCAAAGACAGGTCAGCGTATTGACAGATTGTTTGAATTTATTGTAAGCTGTGCGGAGCAGTCTGCAAGAAGAATTACAACAGGTATGCTCAATGAATTGCTTGCACAGGCTACAACAAGAGTTCAGCCGCCGTCGGATAAAGGCAAGAGATTAAAGATTTTTTATGTTACCCAGGCATCGGTTAAGCCGCCGACATTTATTTTCTTCTGTAATAACGCTCAATTATTCCACTTTTCTTATCAGCGCTATCTTGAAAACAGAATCAGAGAGGCATTCGGACTTGAGGGCACACCAATCAGAATTATTATCAGGGAGCGTGGCGAAAAGTAATGAATTTTTATTTATCGTTTTTAGCGTATAATTGTTGGAGAATTATAATTACTGCCGTTATAGCTTATCTTTTAGGCAGTGTGAATACAGCCGTTATAGTTACAAAGATTGTAACGGGCGGTAAGAAAGACATTCGTGAAATGGGCAGCGGTAATGCAGGATTTACAAATGTTCTGCGTTCCGTAGGAAAAGTGCCTGCAATTTTTACAATCGTATGTGACGCACTTAAGTGTGTGGTTGCGGTTATTATCGGCTGGTTGATTTTCTCGACTATTCCTGCAGACAGTCAGATTCTTTCAAATGAATTTGGCAACTGCGGCAAGTATATAGCCGGTATTTTTGCAATACTCGGACATTCGTATCCTGTTTATTTCCACTTTAAAGGCGGTAAGGGTGTTGTAACCGCTGCCGCTCTTATAGCAAGCGAGGATTGGAGAGTATTTATTGCGGTTATCGCAGCTTTCCTTATTGTTTTTGCTTGTTCAAAAATCATTTCGCTTTCGAGCATAACAGCGGCTGCACTTTACGGCCCATTTACATTCCTTGCAACATTCTTGTTTGATTATCCTAAGGGATATTCTTTAGGCTATGTTATCTTGTCAACGGTTGCGGCATTGATTATCGGTATATTTGTTATAGTTAAGCATAAGGATAACATCAAAAGACTTATGCGTGGCGAAGAAAAGAAAATTACCGCAAAGAAAAAGACAAACGCTTGACGGACTTTTGCAAAAGTTGTAAAATAATGACGGATAATTTTATTGAAAGGTCGAATATTATGTCTGACTGTATTTTTTGTAAAATAGTTGACGGTTCTATTTCGTCTACAAAGGTTTATGAGGATGATAAAATCCTTGCATTCAAGGACTTAAATCCACAAGCACCTGTTCACACTCTTATTGTTCCGAAACAGCATATCTGCTGTGCTGATGAAATTACTGCCGATAACTGTGAGATAGTCGGTTACATATTCTCAAAAATTCCGGAGATTGCAAAATCACTTGGTCTTGAGAACGGCTATCGTATTGTTAATAACTGCGGTGAGGATGGCTGTCAGTCAGTAAAGCACTTGCACTTCCATTTACTCGGCGGCAAAAAACTTGCTGAAAATATGGCTTAAGAGGTGGAAAAGATGGGTACATACAAAATTACTATTGCAGGTCACGAGCGTGAACTTGAGCTTTTTCCTGTAAGCGATAAACTTGATATTGCAGCTTTTATTATGTTTGGCGATGTTGAAATTACCGAAGCATCTGCTAAAGAACTGTTGAAGATTTGCCCTGAACATGATGTTGTTGTTACGGCAGAGGCAAAAGGTATTCCTCTTTGCTATGAAATGGCAAGACAGGGCTGCAAAAATTATGTTGTTGCTCGTAAAGGCGTTAAGGTTTATATGAGAAACCCTATTGAAGTAAATGTTAAGTCAATCACAACCGAGAATGAGCAAAAGCTTTATCTTGGCGAGGGTGACGCAAACTTTATTAAGGGCAAAAGAGTTTTGATTGTTGATGATGTTGTTTCAACAGGTCAGAGCCTTGAGGCAATTGAAGAGCTTGTTACTAAGGCCGGTGGAAATATAGTAGGTAAAGCGGCTGTGCTTGCCGAGGGTGACGCAAGAGGCAGAAAAGATATTATTTATCTTGAGGAATTGCCGCTGTTTTTTAAATAAAACTGATAAATAAGGATTGAATTTTATGAAACGACCGTTTGCATTGATTGGTATTACTTATCTTTCTGTGCAAGCGGCGCTTTTTTATTTAGAGTCGGATTTAGCAGCGGCAATATTAACCGCTGTGTGTTTTATCGGAACGATTGTTTCGCTCTTTATACTTAAAAATAGAAATTTACGGCATACGGTGCTTTGCTTTTGTTTGACAGCAGCATTTGCAAGTACGATTTTCAGTGGATATAATATATTTGTTAAACAGCCGATTGTAGATAAATATTCCGAAAGAGAAATATATGTGACGGCAACTGTACTTGAGCAACCCACGGTGCAGTACGATACTTACAGATATTTAATTGAAACCGATAGTATAAACGGAAAAATCGAAAAACTGAAAATCTGTCTTTCAACAATTAATGAATTAAATGTTGAAGAATTTGACAGAATAAGCTGTGTTTTGCCATTAAAAGAATGTACTAAAAGTCAGATGATTGCTGACGGTGCGTTTTTACAGGCATCTGTTAATAAAAACTTTGCTTATATTGTAAAAAAGACCGATGACAAGCCTCTGTATTATCAAGCTGTAAAGATAAGAGAAAATTTTGCGGACAGTTTTGAACAAAATATGTCGCAGGATTGCGCATCACTGTGCAGAGCGGTTTTATTGGGAGAAAAAACCGCTTTATCGCAAGAAATTCAGAACGATTTTACCCGTTGCGGCGTAAGTTTTTTGATAGTTGTGTCGGGTATGCATCTCGCCATAATCAGCAGTTTTGTATTTTTGTGTATCAAGAAAATAATAAAAAACAGAGTTTTGCGTTCGATGATAATGCTTATGTGCGCATTTTCATTTATGGCGGTAACAGGATTTGCACCGTCTGTTGTAAGAGCGGGAGTAATGCTTGCCGTAGTGTATTCGGGAAAAATGTTTATGCGCAAAGGCGATTCGCTCAATTCGCTCGGAATTGCGGCTTTAATTCTCACCGTACCCAATCCTACAGCTGTTGCCGATGTGGGTATGCTTTTATCTTTTACCGCAACGCTTGGAATAATATTGTGGGCAAGAAAAATTTCAGTTTATATAATGGGCAAATTTGCAAAATTGAAAAGACTTAAAAAGCCCGTTGAATTTACAGTAAACTTATTTGCGGTTTCCGTTTCTGCCACTGTATGGACAATGCCGATTTCAGTGTTGATGTTTGGTAAAGTATCGGTATTTTCAATCTTGCTTTCCGTTATACTTTCGCCTGCGGTAAGCGTACTTGTAGCTTGTGCGTTGCTTGCGGTGATTCTTTACGGCTTTGGAATTGTAAGTATTATTGCTTATCCGTTTACCTTTGTATGTGAGCAGTTAAGTAAGTATGTAATTTTTATTGTCGGCACATTTTCGGATATTCCGTTTTCTTCGGTAAACGCACGAAAACCGTATTTTTACATTTGGCTTGCTCTTATTGCGGTTATGGTGATTGTCGGATATTTTGTTAAAAACAAAGCAAACTATGCCGTTAAGAGCGCTGTTATTTCGCTGTGTGTTCTTGCACTCGGTTTTGCGGTTTACTCCGTAATTGATGTAAATACAACCGTCATTAATATTTACGCAACGGGAGGAAATACGGTTACGGTAAAGCGTGGAAAAAATTGCTCGGTTGTCAGTTGCGGCGGTGAAGCAACAAATGTATATTATGCCGTGTCTGATATTATGGAAGATACGACTTTGCTTGATTTTTTGATTGTGCCTTCGGATTCGGACGGAAGTTTGCTTTATGCCGATATTTTCCAAACAAAATTTGACGAATCGGATGTTTTGATATATGATAGTAAAGGTGAGAATGAAGATAACGGTAATGTAAAATATTTTACTGTAAATAAAAGTTTTACGCTTAATTTAAATTCGGAAACCAAAGATGAAGCAGTAAGCACGGAAAGCGGTGTGTACCAGTATATCAGCACCGAAAGCACCACTGTTTTGTTACTTGACGGTAATTGCAAGGCAGAAGATATTTTGGAAAAACACAGAAAAGCAGATTACATAATTACCGATAAAGACGGAGATAATTTGCAAGATATTTGCGGTAAAAGAATTATTACGAATACCGACGATGCAAACGCAAAAGATTGCGAAGATATGATTTTTGTACGGGACAAAAATCTGCAGATTGTTATTGATTGACGGAGGAAATATGGCTGTACTAACAGATAAACAGATGGACAAGCATATAAAAGAAAGAAATTTTGCAAAGGTGTATTTGATTTACGGCGAAGAGCAAATGTATGTAAAAAAATATACCGATAAGCTTGTTACGGCTGTAGCAGGTAAGACACCGTCAGAGTTTAATTTTCATTCATTTGGTGACAGCATTAATTTTGACGAGCTTGCCGCCTCTGTACAAATAGTTCCGTTTATGAGTGAATTTAACTGTGTTCTCGTAAGCGATGCGGCTTTCGATGAATTTAATGCAAATGATAACGCAAGGTTTGCAGATATATACAAGGCAGTGCCTGACGGTTGCGTATTTATAGTTTCTTTGCCGTCTGTAAAACCTGTTAAAAATAAAACCGTTTTGCCTGCATTAAAAAAATATGCCGATAAAAACGGAATCGTTTGCGAGTTCAATACTCTTACTCAAAACGAGCTTGTTAAGTTTATTGCAAAATGGGCGAATGCAAACGGAAAATTCATTTCACAGGTAAATGCCACACAACTTATTTCGCTTTGCGGTCGTGACCTTAATATGCTGAAAAATGAGATAGATAAAATTTCCGCATATGCAAAGGGAGAAGAAATCTCTGACGAAGACATAGAAAAACTTGCGACGGTTACACTTGAATCAAAGATTTTTGCGCTTTCGGACGCTGTGCTTAACGGCAATGCACAAAAAGCCTTTAATACGCTTGACACCTTATTTTATCAGCAGGAAAAGACGGCGGATATGCTTTTTATTTTATCGCAGGCTTTTATAGACGCATACAGAATCAGAGTTGCTGATGAAAGCGGCGTACAAAAAACGGAGGTTGCGAGTAAGTTTAATTATAAAAACAGAGCGTTTGTACTTGATAATGCAAGAAGGGCAACAAAGCGAGTTTCTACGCAGGCTTTAAGAAAATCGCTTAGTTTGCTTTTGCAGGCGGAAACCGAATTTAAAAGTGTTTCGGTAAATGACAGAGTGTTCTTTGAAAAACTGATTGCACAGCTTTTGCTGACCGCTGAGAGGGGAAGAGTTTAATTGCTGAAAATAAAAGAGGCAATAATAGTTGAGGGCAGATATGACAAAATAAAATTGAAAAATCTTGTAGACACAACGATTATCGAAACAAACGGTTTCCGTGTGTTTTCGGATAAAGAAAAGCAAACGCTTATCCGCAAAATAGCACAGACGAGGGGAATACTTGTATTTACTGACAGCGATTCCGCAGGCTTTGTTATAAGAAATTTTTTGCGTGGTACGGTTGACAAAAGTAAGATAAAACATTGCTACATACCGCAGATAAACGGCAAGGAAAAGCGTAAGGCGCACGGTTCAAAAGAGGGCTTTCTTGGTGTTGAGGGAGTGAGCGATGATGTGATTATCAAGGCAATTCGCAAAAGCGGAGCTACAATAATCGGTGAAGATGAACAGGCAGACAGAGAAGAGGTAACAAAAGCCGACTTATACAGGCTCGGTCTTACCGGCAGGGAAAACTCCGAGAAATTAAGAAAAGCCTTGTTAAAGCACTTAGATATGCCGTCTTACCTTACTGCCAATGCTATGCTGTCGGCAATCAATTGCTTATATTCGCTTGATGAACTGAAAAATATAGTTAATGAATTGGAAATTTAATAATCAGAATTTAAATCACCGTTTTTGGACATAATAAAAACGGTGATTTTTTTGTTAAAGAGATTAAAATGTGATTGTATCCTGTTTTCGATCGGCGGAGTTGCTTATGCTTTGCTTGAAATACTGTGGCGCAGAAAAACTCATTGGACAATGGCGGTTACGGGTGGGAGCTGTTTCCTTGCTATTTTCAGAGTATATAAAAAGTTCCCGAAACTTTGCCTGCGCAGTAAGTGCCTTATCGGCGGAGCGATTATTACATTTATGGAGGGCATATGCGGTTTTATTGTAAATGTAAAGTGCAAGCTCAATGTTTGGGATTACAGTAACTGCACCTTGAATTTTAAAGGACAGATCTGCCCGTTTTACAGTATGCTCTGGATTCTTTTGTGTATTCCGATAAGCGGTATATGCAAACTGCTTTGTAAAAACAAAAAAATTATTTAGCAGTCACTTTAGCGTCATTATGAGTATTTATAATAAACCTGTAAAATAAATTTGGAGGAATTATTATGGAAATACTCAAAGTTGAAAATCTTGTAAAAACCTACGGAGAGGGAGATAATATTGTAAATGCTGTTGATAACATTTCTTTGTCGGTAAACAAGGGCGAATTTGTGGCAATAGTAGGCGCAAGCGGCAGCGGAAAATCAACGCTTTTGCATTTGCTCGGCGGTGTTGACAGACCGACAAGCGGCAAAATTTATATAGACGGAAACGAAATAAATAATATGAATAATGATAAACTTGCTATTTTCAGACGCAGACAGATTGGCATTGTTTATCAGTTCTATAATCTTATTCCGATTCTTACGGTGGAAGAAAATATCTCTCTTCCGTGTGACCTTGACGGTAACAGACCCGACAAAGAGAGAATGGATTTGATTTTAAAGTCTTTCGGACTTTTTGAAAGAAGAAATCATCTGCCAAACGAGCTTTCGGGCGGTCAGCAACAGAGAACCTCGATTGCAAGAGCTTTAATAAATAATCCGGCTATTCTGCTTGCTGACGAGCCTACGGGTAACCTTGATTCAAAATCCACAGAAGAAATTATGAGTATTTTGAAAATGTCTAACCGTGACTTTAATCAGACAATAATTATGATTACGCACAATCTTGAAATTGCAAAGGAAGCCGACAGAATTATTACAATTCAGGACGGCAAAATTTTAAGGGAGGCGTAAGGCTTGAAGATACTGAATAAACTTACTGTTAAAAATTTAAAGTTGAATAAAAGCCGTACGATTGTTACGATTATCGGTATTATGCTTTCGTGCGCTTTGATTATGGTTGTTGCCGGTATGGCGGCAAGCGCACAACAGACAATGGTAAACTTACAAATTAATATTACGGGTAATTATGATTTATTTGTAAAAGGAGCAAACAAAAAAATTATTGACAATGCGCAGGCAAACAGAAATGTAAAGGACATATATATAAAACAAAATCTCGGTTGCGCATATCTGCCGCAGGCGAAATTTGACACAAAACCGTACATAAATGTGGTCGCATTTAACGAAAAATCATTTACAGACTGCTTTAATGTTACACTTAAAGAGGGCAGACTTCCGCAAAACGGAAACGAACTTGTGCTTTCGCAGAGTGTAATTGAAAACAGCAAGGCAGACTATAAACTCGGAGATACAGTTGCTCTTGATTTGGGGAAGAGAGTCTATGCTTCGGGTGACGAAATACCTTTAGATGATACGGATTATTTTAATGACACCAAAGGTACAGAAAAGCTGGTCGATACTCATAAAAAGACTTACACTGTTGTAGGTGTGTTTAATAAGGTTTCTTCATCATATTTTGCGGCAGACAGCAATTCTGCGAGCAGTTCCGCTTTCACTTTAGCTGAAGAAAATGCCGATATAAATGATTTGTTTATAAGCTTTACATCAGACGGTGAAAAAGATTATATTACAACGAGCGGTGAAATTTTAAATTTAACGGGTGATGATTTTGAGAGTTTAAAAAATATTTTTGAAGTTTATCTTGAAAACGGTGATTTTGATGAGGCGGATATAAACAAAGATTTGCTGAGATACAAAGGTTTTGCGCTAAGTGACGAGTATATGAGAATGCTTTTATCATTAGCTGTAATAATTATTGTAATTATTGCAATTTCAAGTATTTTTGTTATCCGCAACAGCTTTGCAATTTCAATTACCGAAAAAACAAAGCTTTACGGTATGCTTGCTTCAATCGGTGCTACATCAAAGCAGATAAGGCATAATGTGCTTTTTGAGGGCTTTGTGCTTGGCATAATCGGTATTCCGGCAGGCATTTTGCTTGGCGTAGGTGTAATTGCGCTGCTTGTGGTAATTTTGAACGCATTGCTCGAAAATATGCTGAACGGAATCTCATTTGTTTATGCCGTTCCATGGTGGGTAGCGGTTATTTCTGCTGTAATGTCAGCGGTTATTATTCTGTTTTCTACGCTTTCATCGGCTTTCAGAGCCTCAAGAATTGCTCCGATTACCGCAATCAGAGGCAACAACGACATTAAGATTAATAAAAAGAAAAGCTATAAATCACCGAAATTTATTAAAAAGCTGTTTGGTGTGGGCGGAGAAATTGCCTATAAAAACCTTAAACGTAGTAAAAAGAAGTACCGCACTACTGTGATTTCTATTATTATAACAGTTGCAATGTTTATTTCAATTTCAACCTTTATTGAATACGGAATGAAAATTACAGGCGATCACTTTAAGGATATTTCTTACAATATTACTGTACATGCAAACGATAAGCTGTCATATGATGAATACGAAAATGTTTACAAAAGAATCATTGCTGATACGGATATAAATTCAAGCATAAAAGCCTGTGAAAATTATTATGGCAATATAGTGGGGCTTACCGATTATTATACGGAGGATGCCAAAGCGGCAGAGTTATCGGGCGGCGATTTAGCGTATGTGTTTGGTGTGGATAATAAGAGCTTTAAGGAGTATGTAACCGCACTTGGATATAATTACGATGATGTCAAGGATAAAGCACTTATTACGAATGATTTTAAATACTACAATTCGGATAATATTCTTATCAAGGGTAAGGAATTTGACTTGCCTATGAACACTGTTGTAAAGTTGTATCCTAACGGAACCCCGTCATATACTGAGGATGATATTAAAGAAATTCAGAAAACAGATCCTGATTTTGTATATAATCCGGATGATTATAAGTCTGTTGACCTTGTTATATATGATACAATTAATAAGGAAGTGCCGGGGTCTATAGTTTCAAGTATTATGAGTACCCTAAATGAGGGAAGTGTGCTTGTAAGTGAGGATTATTTTAAAAAGCTGTTTGCCGAGGATAATGACCATACAACAAGAGTCATTGTTATTGATTCGGCTGACCCTGTAAATACGATAGAATATATAAATAATCTTGATATAGAAAATCTTGATGTTTTTAATATTAACGAGCAAAAAGAACAGATGAATGCCATTGTGCTTATTATTGCAATCTTTGCTTACGGTTTTATTATTGTAATTTCACTTATCGGTATAACAAATGTATTTAACACAATCAATACCAATATGCGTTTGCGCAGTAAGGAATTTGCGATGCTCAAGTCTATCGGTATGACAAAGAAAGAATTTAACAGAATGATAAGACTTGAAAGTTTGTTCTACGGTTTAAAATCCTTGCTTATCGGTGTTCCGCTCGGATTGCTCGGAGGTTATGCTATATTTAAGGCTACGGGAAATACCATTATGCTTGACTATTCATTCCCGACTATGGCTGTACTCATAAGCATAGTGTTCGTATTCTTTGTTGTATGGCTTATTATGAAAATTTCTATCAGCAAAGTGAATAAACAGAATATAATTGAAACCATACGCAACGATAATATTTGACATATCGGCTTACAGGGTGATATAATCACAAAAGAAGGGAAGTGTTAGTATGAAGATACTGCTTGTTGAGGATAACAAAAGCATAATAAAAGGACTTGAGTATGCATTTGCACAGAACGGCTACAGTTGTGAATACTGTCTTAGTTTAGACGAGGCTGTACGAAAAGCACCTTTTAATTATGATGTAGCAGTGCTTGATATAATGCTTCCCGACGGAAACGGCTTTGATTTGTTTAAAAAAATTCGCAGATATTCCGATTTGCCTGTAATTTTTCTTACCGCTGTTGATGATGAAGACAGTGTAGTAAACGGACTTGAACTTGGTGCGGACGATTACATAACAAAGCCTTTTTCTACAAGAGAGCTTATTGCACGCATAAAGCGAGTGGCGAATAAAAACAGTAAAAAGAACATAATTACAGTATCGGGCGTTACGCTTGATTTGGATAAATCGGCGGTGTTTGAAAACGGAAAACAGCTTGAACTTACCGCACTTGAATATAAATTATTGTCGCTGTTAATGCAAAATGCAGGTAAAGTGGTAACACGAGAACTGATATTTGAAAAAATATGGGATGTATCCGGAAACTTTGTAAACGACAACACTCTTACCGTATATATCAAGAGAATACGCAAAAAACTTGATGCGGATATAATAAAAACGGTAAAGGGAATGGGGTATCAGGTTGCGGAGGTCAGTAAATGAAGAAGTCATATAGATTTGTTGCGCTGTGCCTTGCGCTAACAGCTTTTTTCTGTATTATCTCGGCTGTTTGTACGGCAGTCTGCCTTGAAAATGTAAGGAAAACAACCAACAGTACTGTAAATCGGCTTGTAGCTGTAATGCTTGAAAAATATCCCGATATAAGCGAAAAGGAAATTGCAGAAATACTCAATGACAAAACAGCTGTCGAAGATGATATTGAGATTTTAGAAAAATACGGAATTGACTTAAAAAGCGACTGGATTTCTTACGGCAATCAAGGCTCGTATAAATATGTAGTTATTTCGGCAATTATTTGCTTAGCCTTTGGCATTGCTTTTATAGTGATATTTTTATTATATTTAAAAATGCAAAAGCAACAGACTATGGAAATAGCAAAGCGGATTGAACGCATTAACCTTGGCGATTATTCATTGCAGATTGACGAGAACAGCGAGGATGAACTCTCACTGCTTGACAATCAAATTTACCGAACTGCCGTAAAATTCAGAGAGCAGGCAGAAAATTCTAATAAAGACAAAGAGAATTTACAAAAATCGCTTTCCGATATTTCACATCAGCTTAAAACTCCGCTTACATCAATAATTGTAATGGTTGATAATATTCTTGACGATGACGATATGCCGCTTGAAATCAGGCGTGAATTTTTAAATGATATTAAGCACAACACGAATACTATTTCTTTTTTGGTGCAAAGTCTTCTTAAGTTATCAAAACTTGACGCAGAGGCGGTTAAATTCAGATATGAGCAGGTTGAGGTGAAAAGCATTGTTGATGAATGTATTAAAAATACGGCAGTAATGGCTGAAATTTGCAATGTAAGTGTAGAAACATTGTGTGACGACACATACAAACTTAACTGCGATAAAAAATGGCTTTGCGAGGCTGTTACGAATATAATTAAGAACTGCATTGAACATTCACAGAACGGAAATATAAAAATAACCGCTGACCAAAATAAACTTTATACAAAAATCAGTATAAAGGATAACGGCAGCGGTATAGATAAAGAAGATTTGCCGCACATATTTGAGAGATTTTATAAGGGCAAAAACTCAAGTGATGACAGTGTGGGTATAGGACTTTCACTTGCAAAGACAATTATTGAAAAGCAAGGCGGATACATAAGTGTATCGTCTGAACTTAATAAAGGCAGTGAATTTGTAATAAAATTCTTTAACAACTGAATATCAACAAAAAACAGGTTGCCGCTTAATTGCGACAACCTGTTTTTGTATCTTAGATTTCAATGCTTTTGATTGAATCAAACTCGTCCTGAATTTCTTTTGAAGGTTTCTTTGCTATAAGAGAAACTATAATATTTACGATAAGCGCAAGTGCAAAACCTAAAACAAGAGAATAAAGATTTGTTGCTTTGTAAAGAGTTACACCGTTTACGAGCGGTAAATAGTCCCATACAATAACTGTAAGTGCGCCTGTTGCCATACCGCTGATTGCACCTGCAAGTGTTGAGCGTTTCCAGAATAACGCAAGAAGTACAACCGGACCGAAAGCAGAGCCAAAACCTGCCCATGCGTCAGAAACAAGTCCCATAATACTTGAGTTAGGATTAATGGCAATTACAAAGCCGATAATTGCAACAACAACTACCGCAACCTTACCGATGTTAAGAGCACTTTTCTCTGTAGCGCTTTTCTTAACGCCTTTGTAAATATCCTCTGACACGGCAGATGCTGTAACAAGGAGCTGGCTGTCAGCTGTTGACATAATAGCGGCAAGAATACCGCAAAGGAATATACCGCCGATGAATATCATTATTCCGTTATCGGAGAAGATCTGCTGAATAAGTCTGATGAATACTGTTTCGCTTGCTGTAGCGTCAAGGTTTTCGATAAGGTAACCTCTTGCAACAATTCCGATAAGGCAAGATGCGGCAAGTGAAATGATAACCCATACGATAGCAATTTTTCTTGACTTTTTGATTTCAGAGTCACTTTTTACCGCCATAAATCTTATAAGAATGTGTGGCATACCAAAGTAACCGAGTCCCCATGCAAGGTTAGAAATAATGGAAACGGCAGAAACATTTGAACCGTCATCATTTTTTAAGAAGTTAAGGTAATTATCGGGGTTTGTTACACCGCTGTCGATAAGTGACTGTGAGAAACTGTTGTTATACGTAAGAGCTACATAAGCGATTATCGGAACCGCCATAATGGCAACAAGCATTAAAAGTCCCTGTATAAAGTCAGTGTAGCAAACAGCCTTAAATCCGCCGAGAAATGTATAAACAAGAATTACAATTACAGCAACTATAAGACCGATTGTATATACAGTGTTGTAGTTTTCAGAGTTGCCGAAAAGTGTAGCGAAAAGCTTTGCGCCTGAACTGAATGCCGAGGCTGTATATACTGTGAAGAATATTGCAATAATAATGGCAGATACCATTTTTATTACGCCCTTATCGTCACGGTAACGGTTCTGGAAAAAGCTCGGAATTGTAAGTGAGTTTCCTGCAACGATTGTATATTTTCTTAATCGTGCCGAAACAATGTACCAGTTGAGTATAGTACCGATCAAAAGTCCGACTGCTATCCATACCTCACCTGTTCCCGCAAGGTAAACCGAACCCGGAAGTCCCATAAGCAGCCAACCGCTCATATCGGAAGCCTGTGCAGAGAGTGCAGCGGTCCAGCCGCCAAGATTTCGTCCGCCGAGGAAATAGTCCTCGTTGTTCTTTGTGCCCTTAGACGATACAAAGCCAATAATTATCATAATGACCATATATGCCGCAAAGGAGCATAAAACTATTATATTTGCTGTACTCATATTTTCCTCCTCTATTTTGTTATTAAACACAAATACTCTTTAATAGTACCAAATTTCAGCAAAAAAATCAAGTAAATTCAATAGTGTAGCAGATTTATACAATAAAATATTTTTATATAATTGTATATTTATTACAGCAGAGCCAATAATAACAACGGAGGTGCTATTTATGAGCGAAAATAACAGCAGAAAGAAAAAGAGCAGATATGAAAAGGCAGGATTCTATACTGCGCTTTCTATCTGCTTAATAGCCGTAACTATGGCAGTGTATTCAACATATAATACTATATCGGGAGCAAAAGAACCTACGGAGCAACCCACCACCACGGCAGTGGAGGTAAATAATCAGGTGACAGGTATAACGGAGATTGCAGAGGAAACTACATTTCCTAAAGTTGCAAATGAAATAACTGTTCCTACAATATCGGTTACAATTCCCCCTTACACCGAACCTACCGAGCAGGACACAACAAGAAATGCCTTACAAACTATGCTTTCAACCGATTTAACTCTAAGTTATCCGCTAAATCAGAAAAACATTATAAGAGAATATAGCGAGAAAACAGTGTATTATAAAAGTCTTAATGTATGGAAATCGCATCTCGGAGTAGATTTTGCGGGTGAGATAGGCGATGAAGTAACCGCAATGACAGGCGGTGCGGTAATAAAGGTTGACGAGGATAAACTGTACGGAAAAACGGTAGAGATTGCAACCGATAATGCCGTAGTTATTTACAGCGGATTAAACGGAATAACCGTAAAAGAAGGCGATTCGGTAGAAAACGGACAGAAAATCGGTGTAATAGGTGCAGTGCCTTGTGAAGTACACGACAAAAATCATATTCATGTTGCCGTTAAGATAGACAGACAATTTGCAGACCCGCTTTCATTTATCAGCAACGGGGAATAAAATCTCCGTTTTTATCATAGATATAATTATAGCACGCCCTCGTATCGTTTCAGGGGCAAACAAAAAAGTGATGGTTGATTTCAGCCATCACTTTTATCTTATTCGTATTCACGATTTACAATTTTACAAAGTACGGTTATCTTTCGCTCTGATGCCATTCTTCATTGCCAAAGATAAAATCATCAATATCCATTACAATAATTCTCATAAAAACACCTCCTATATTATAGTAAACAATACCATTATATTCAGGAAGTGCAGGAATTATACAGGATTACTTGTTAATAATATTTAAGTATTCACAAATAATGTCAACTGCCTGCTCGGTAGAAAGAGCTGTACTGTTAATGCACAAATCATAGTTATCTGCCAAGCCCCACTTTTTTCCTGAATAGAAACTGTAGTAGTTTGCTCTGTTTTTGTCTGCTTTTAATACTGCCTGCTTTGCACGAGCGGGATCAATACTTTGTCTTTCGACTGCTCTCTTAGTTCTTACATCAATGTCAGCATAGATATAAATCTTAGCGAGGTTTTGGTGATCCTTCAAAACATAATCCGCACATCTGCCAACGAATACGCATGGACCTTCATTGGCAAGCTGCTTGATAATCTTGTGCTGTAAAATGTAGAGCTTGTCATTAACAGGTAAATCACCCATAGATGAAAAACCGTTACCGTAATTATAAAGTCCTAATGAAAGAGAGTACAAAAGGCTGTTTGTAGCCTTCTCATCAACATTTTCAAATACTTCAGGACTAATTCCGCTCTCTTTGGCTGCTAAAGATATAAGCTCCTTATCATAGAATGGAATGCCAAGGCGTTCTGAAAGAGCCTTTCCTATGTTGTGACCGCCTGAACCGTACTGTCTTGTAATTGTAATAATGTTATTGCAGCTCATATCATAACCTCCGGTGCAAAGAAATGTATGGAAAAGTAACTTGTATTACTTACTCTATACATATATATAATATCATAATTTTTTAAAAAATCAAATGAATTATACAATTTTTACAAAATTTGTGTAATCAATATAAATTGATTTGAGTTGCTTTGTGCACTATTACCATATAGCACATAAGAAATATATTGAGTTTGTACGAAGTCTGTCTGATATATAAACTATACAGTTGAAATAAGTAATTGCCTGTAATACAGTTATTTATCAATATAAGACTTTATCGTAAGATTACATATATACTATTAAAGATAAAAGCAATTTTTGAAATTAAATCAGTTTTCAATTTAATAATCGTGATACTTGATTTTATTAGATATATATGTAAGAGAGTATTATTTCAGACTAAAAATAGTATATTCCATATATGTAAACACTATATATTGAGTTTATAAGGATAAAGTAAAAATTATTTAAAATTTTTTGAAAAAAATTGAAAAAAGGGGTTGCAATTTGTAAAAAGGAGTGATATAATAACGAA
>ERZ827452.1730-NODE-1730-length-19141-cov-5.315572_pt1 | contig 19141 bp, 16 predicted proteins | sample MGYA00519866_ERZ827452 | MGnify/ENA primary metagenome ERZ827452 (study PRJEB31778, sample SAMEA3449307) | human gut metagenome | biome: human gut; feature: human-associated habitat; material: faeces | place: United Kingdom | collected 2010/2012 ... | reverse complement strand
TGAAAGGAGAAATTTTATGAAGTTAAATAAAAAGATAATATTAACAATCATAGTAATGCTAATTATGCTATTATGCACAAGTACAGTCCATGCAGCAATACAGTCTAGTGGAGGGGCACCAGCCCAAAATTATGCCGAAACTTGGATAACAAGTGTAAGACAAATGGAGAGTGTTGGAGGAGGTTTTGGACTTTCTGAAACGATAAACAGTGATCTTACATCTAGTAGCGGTTCAAACAATATAGATGTTCATATGGAAAAAAATACAGAATATGGAGCTATGGCAATACTTTCAGCTTCTAGCTATGGAAATCCAAATAAGATAACAAATGGAAAAACTACAACTGGAAATGAAACAGGTATTGTAATTAATTTTAGAAATCCTTCAAATAATCAAATCTCTTGTGAATGGACAGCATCTACTTTAAAAAAGAGCAGTACTATAGGCTTAAAAAAAAGTAAATATAGGAACTATTATATTAACGGTACAGCTAAGATTGGTGATGCAACGTTAGAAACAAGTGGATGGCACGGAGGAAATACTTATTATTTGAATAAATATGAATCTGATAAAATTATATATAGAAATATTTGGGGAAATACAATATTTGAATTTGTTTATAATAGTGATGGCACACCACAAGCTACCCGCTGCGTAGTCATCGTAGGCGAAGGAATATAAAAATAAAAAGGTATACATTTTATAAACTTGTAAATAATTAAAATAGAGAAACGCGGTTGGAAAATAGCTACAATTTTTCAACCGTTTAATTTTGGCAAATATTTTTGCAACGAAAATATGAGTGAACAAATTAAAAAGCAAGTTTAAGGAGGAATGTATATGAAAGATTATTTAGCTATTAAATCAGTAAATGCTATAGAGGTATTTGACTCTAGAGGAAATCCGACTGTGCAAGTAGAGGTTGTAACAGATGGAGGATTTTCTGGAACAGCGTTAGTTCCATCTGGGGCATCTACAGGAAGCTTTGAGGCAGTAGAATTGCGTGATGGAGATGATAGGCTTGGAGGAAAAGGAGTAGCAGAGGCGGTTCGTAATGTAAATAAAAAGATAGCAAAAGATATAGAAGATATGAATGTGTATGAACAAAATAAAATAGATGAAAGATTAATAGAACTAGATGGAAGCGAGAATAAATCAAACTTAGGTGCAAATGCAACACTAGGAGTTTCTATGGCAGTAGCAAGAGCGGCTGCAAACTCGTTAGGAATGGAATTATATAATTATTTAGGTGGAATAAACGCTAAAAAACTTCCAACACCTATGATGAATATTTTGAACGGGGGAAAGCACTCTGACAACAATATAAGCATTCAAGAATTTATGATTATGCCAGTTGGTGGAAAAACTTTTAGACAAAAAATGGAAATGGGAGTAAATGTGTATCATAAATTAAAAAAAGTTCTTAAAGAAAAAGGATACAGTACGGCTGTTGGTGACGAAGGAGGATTTGCTCCAAATTTACAAGGAGAAGAAGAGGCTATAGAACTAATATTAGAAGCAATACAAAAATGTGGTTATATTCCGGGGGAAGATGTAGTACTAGCTTTAGATGTAGCAAGTACCGAAATGTGGGAAGAGGCAGCAAAAATAGGAAAAGAGGGCTACTATTTTTGGAAGAAAGATGTATTTAAAACTAGAGAAGAAATGATAGATTATGTAATAGAACTTACAAGAAGGTATCCTGTCGTATCAGTAGAAGATGGACTTGCAGAAGAAGATTGGGAAGGTTGGAGAATATTGACTGGAAAGATAGGAAGAGATGTAAAACTTGTAGGAGATGACTTATTTGTTACAAATCAAAAAAGATTAAAAAAAGGAATAAGAGAAGGTACTGCAAATAGTATTTTAATTAAACCAAATCAAATAGGAACATTAACAGAAACATTAGATACAATTGAATTAGCTAAGAAGAACGGATATAGAACTATTATTTCACATAGGTCAGGAGAAACCGAAGATACAATGATTTCTGATATAGCAGTAGCAACAAATTCTGGATATATAAAAGCTGGGGCGCCATGTAGAACAGATAGAGTAGCTAAATATAACAGATTATTAAATATCGAAGAAGAATTATCCAAATAAAAAATCGTGCTTTAGATTTTCTTAAATTTAAAGCACGATTTTAAAATATTTTATTTATCTTCTTTATTTGATTTGTAAAGTTTAATTCCAAATACAACACATAGTATTATTGCTATAGTAACTATAACAAAGAATGTTATTTTTGCACCTGTTTGTGGAATTTTTTCAGGAGTTACTGTTTCATCTTTTTTTACTGTTAATTTAACTTTAGGAGTAACATCAGAAGAAACTACTGTTTTATTACCATTAGAATCTACGATATTATCTGCTGTAATTTCTACTTTTTTATTTGTTCCTAATACTACATCTATAATGCTAGAATCTACATTTTCTTTTAATGTTAATTTATATGAAAGTGTTGCTTCTTCACCATAACCTAATTTATCAATATGCCATACAATTACATTATTTTGTAAGTCTATACTAGCAGATACTGTTCCAATATTTGGAGATGTTACATATTCAAAATTGAAGTTACCTATTATTTCTTGTGGGAAATAGTCATATATATCAACATTTTTTAAAACGCCATCATCAGGAGCAACTAATTGTGATAATATTTTTTCAGTTACAGTTTCTTCAATTTCAGGGTCTGTTATATAGTAAAATTGGCCAACAAATGGATTTTCTGGAGTTCCAAAAACTTCTTCTGCAAGTTCTTTATAAGTCATACCAGTTTGAGAGTCTATAGCGGTTGTAACTCCTGTCATCATAGAAATTATATTTATACCATCATCAGCAAATTTCTTCAAAGCGTTTTTTGTGTTTATTGCTGTTTCACCAGAATATTGAATTTTATTTGTTCCTAAAGAAATATTTGGTACGCCATCTGTAAGTAAAACTATAAATTTGTTTTCACAAGTTCCAGAGAATTGCTTACTTGCTACAGTAAGACCAGCTTCGATATCTGTTCTAACACCTTGGTCTGTAGCGATAGACTCGATACCTGCTAATACATCAGATGATACATTAGTTAAAGGAGTTCTAAGTTTTGCATCTGTAAGAGTTCCTTCATCAGTTCCTGTAGAGAAACTAACAACACTAATTTTAACTGTGCTATGTTTTAAAAGTTCAGTAGCAAGAGTTTTTGAAGAATTTATAATTGCATTCATTCTTGTTCCACCAGTAGAAATATCCTCTTTCATGCTTAAAGAATTGTCTATTAAAAGCACAATTTCGCTAGGCTCATCAACAGGAGCTTTTGCATCGTTTTTAATTTTTAGACCAATTGTTAATTCTTTTTTGTCTAAATCATATTTTGTAAGTTTTTTCTCAAAACTACAATCATCATTAATTTTTATTGTACATATATTGTTTTCAACAATAGACATAACAGTTTTGTCTGCCTTTACTGTAACTGCAAAAACAGTACTTGACAATAAAATAATCATTACTAATAAAGTAATACTAAGTTTTTTAATGTTTTTCATAATATACCTCTCTTCTTTTAAATTTCTTTAATCATTATAATATAATTTGCTTTCTATTTCAACATTTTATGCAAAAAGATATAAAAATGTAATATTATCTAGAAAATTGAAGAAAAATGTGCTAATATAGTATGTACAACTAAAGGAAGGAAAATAAAATATGAAAAATATAATAGGAATAATAGTATCATATGTATTTATAATAGTAGTAGTGATTTTAGCTAAATTGCTAGAAAAGCAAGGAAAAGAAGCTAGCAGAAAATTTATACATATAATACTTTCAAATTGGTGGTTTATAGCAATGTACTTTTTTACAAATTGGATATGGGCAAGCATTGTACCACTAAGTTTTATAATTATAAATTATATATCATATAAAAGTAATTTAATAAAAGTAATGGAAAGAGAAAAAAATGATGGTCTTGGAACAGTGTATTATGCAATTTCATTATTTGCAATTTCAGTGTTCACATTTGGAGTGATACATAAACCAGAGGTAGGATTAGTTTCAGTTTTAGTTATGGGATATGGAGATGGACTTGCAGGAGTGGTTGGAAGAGCCATTGAAAGTAAGACTTTTAAAGTAGGAAACACAACGAAATCTGTAGCCGGTTCGATGACAATGTTTTTAATTACATTTATGTTAGTTTCTATATTTTTAGGAGCTAAAGGAATAGAACTATTTGCAATAAAATCAATAATTATAGCTGCTATACTAACAATAGTGGAAGCGACATCAGTAAAAGGAACGGATAATTTGACAGTACCCTTAAGTGTATGCATAATACTATCTTTAATGTAAAAATTAATAAATTATAAGGAATGAATAACAAGTGGAAAATATATTAGAAAAAATAGATAATCCAGAAGATTTAAAAAAATTGAATATATCTCAGAAAGAGCAATTAGCAAAAGAAATAAGAGAAAAAATAATAGATGTAGTATCAAAAACAGGAGGACATTTGGCCTCAAACTTAGGTGTTGTAGAGCTAACAATAGCACTACATAGTGTATTTTGCATGCCACAAGATAAAATTGTGTGGGACGTAGGACATCAAACTTATGTGCATAAAATTTTAACGGGAAGAAAAGAAAAAATGGAAACTCTAAGAACTTTGGGAGGAATTGCAGGATTCCCCAAAACTAAAGAATCAGAGTATGATAGCTTTAACACAGGACACAGCAGTACATCTATTTCTGTAGCATTAGGAATGGCAAGAGCAAGAGACATTGAAAACAAAGATAATCATGTAATAGCAGTAATAGGTGATGGAGCGCTAACAGGAGGAATGGCACTAGAAGCTCTAAATGATGCGGGAAATAGCAAAACTAGGTTAATTGTTATATTAAACGATAATGAAATGAGTATTTCAAAAAATGTTGGTGGAATATCACAATTCTTAACAAAGCTAAGAACAAAGAAATTTTATAAAAAGTCAAATAACTTTATTAGAAAAATATTAGAAAAAATCCCGGGAATTGGTCCTGCAATAATTAGAATAGCAAGAAGAATTAAGTATAGCTTAAAGCAATTAGTTTTACCAAATATGTTTTTTGAAGATTTAGGGTTTAAATATTTAGGACCAGTAGATGGACATGATATAGAAAGAGTAGAATGGATATTAAAACTAGCTAAAAAAGAGCAAGATAGACCTGTACTTGTACATATAATAACTAAAAAAGGAAAAGGGTATAAACCAGCCGAGGAAAATCCAGATAAGTTTCATGCAACTTCTAGTTTTGACATAGAAACAGGAAAACCTAAAAAAGAAAAAAAGAAAGATTATTCTGAGGTATTTGGAGAAAAAATAGTAGAACTAGCAGACAAGAATGAGAAAATAGTAGCAATAACTGCAGCTATGGCAGATGGAACAGGATTAAAAGGATTTAAAGAAAAATATCCTACAAGATTTTTTGATGTAGGAATTGCAGAGCAGCATGCTATAGGCTTAGCAGCAGGTCTTGCAAAAGAAGGACTAATACCAGTGGTTCCAATATACTCATCATTTTATCAAAGGGCATATGACCAAGTAATACATGATATATGTTTGCAAAATCTTCATGTGGTTATGTGTGCAGATAGAGCAGGAATAGTTGGAAATGACGGAGAAACTCATCAAGGAATATTTGATTTATCATTTTTTAATATAGTTCCAAATTTAACTGTAATGGCTCCAAAAGATTTTGAAGAATTACAAAAAATGTTAGAATATGCTATTAATGACTTGAATTCTCCAGTGGCTATTAGATATCCAAGAGGTGGAGAAGCACAAGATGTTACATTTGACAAACACGAAAAAATTGAGTTAGGAAAGGCAGAGGTTCTACAAGAAGGAACAGACTTAACAATAATAGCAATAGGAAAAATGGTTGCAAAGGCAATTAAGTTAGCAAGAGATTATGAAAAGCAAGGGAAAAAAGTAACTGTAATAAATGCAAGATTTTTAAAACCATTTGATACACAAACTATATTAAAATATATACAAGAGTCAAAAAATGTAATAACAATAGAAGATAATATAATAGAAGGCGGACTTTCTACAAAAATAAAAGCGTTAATAGTGGAAAATGAGTTAAATGGTATAAAAGTAAAAAGTTATGCATATCCTAATAAGTTTATAGAACATGGAAACGTAGAAGAGTTGGAAAATAAATATTTATGGAACATGTAACTTTATAATATTTTGTGTCTTTTCTAAATCACATTCACAAAGCTTGTTTGGCTGTGTGTACGGTATTTATTATCAAACTTGTTAGTTATAATTAGGAAAGGAAATTTGTTTAAATGGAAAGAAATGACGATGACAAGCTCCTTATTGCAAAGATAGAAGATAGATATAAGTTTTGCGAAACAAGAAATAGAATACAGACAACTGACTTTTTAGATATGAGACAACAAACAATAGTAGAAAAATATATAAAAGCTAAAAAAATAGCAAATAGTATGTTTGTTGGAGGATATGATGAGGCAGAAAGAAAAATGTGTGCATTTTATCCACAAAAGTTAGAAAACGTTAAAGAAAATATAAATTGGAATGAATATATAAAAGTAATTAGAATTTCTTTACCAAACGAAATGGTTGGACAGTATGAACATAGAATATATTTAGGAGCTTTAATGAAACTAGGAATTTCTAGAGAAAAAGTTGGAGATATATTAGTAGATAAAAAGGGAGCAGATATTATCATACATCCAGATATATTAAAATTTGTTTTGAATAATTTGCCAAGTTTGACTAGATTTAGTAAATCTAAAATAGAAGAAATTCAGTTAGAAAATTTAAAAAAAGCAGAAAACAAAAAGGAAACTACAACCATAACAATACCTTCAATGAGAGTAGACAACATTGTTTCTGAGCTTGCAAAATGTTCAAGAGGAAAAGCAAATGAACTGCTAGAAGCAGAAAGAGTATTAGTAAATTATGAAATTGTTCAAAAGAGTTCTAAAGAAATAAAACAGGGAGATATAGTAACAATAAGGGGCAAAGGAAGGTTTGAAATAAAGGCGATTGTAGGTAATACAAGAAGCGGAAGAATCTTACTAGATGTCGAAAAATTTTGCTAAAATATATTGCAAATTTGTTGACTTTTGAATATGTATTAAGTATAATAAATATAGAAATGAGCGGCCATAGAATGTGGCGTGTCGCTAGTATGTAAAAATAAAATACATCTCTAACGGCCAGAACACACCGTTCAAATTAGGCAAAAATCTAATTTGAATGGTGTGTTTTAATTATAAAAAAACTGGCAACTAATTAGAAATAATTAGTTGCCTTCCATAGCAATTACTGGAACTTAAGTTCCTCCCATAGCAATCTATATGATTACTTTCTAATACTATGATACTATAATTTATGCAGTAAGTCAACAAATTTAACTTATAAGATTTTGTTACAATTCACAGTCTATAAAATTATTCCTTTAAAAGTTTTATAATATATTGTTTTTTCATACCTTGTGTGTCGCGGCCTTCCATTTAAAAATACTAGTATGTTGGCCGCTCCAATCGCACTCACATGCGTTCGTTTGGTCGCTTACGCGGTATTACAAAACAATATATTATAAAACTTTTTTATTAAAGACTAGAATACTGTGAATTGTAACAATATTTTTTAGAATATAGTAAAAAATCTCCCAATTTGTCTTGATAATACATACGGTATTGTGATAGAATAAAAACGTAAAAATATAGACTAAATGAGAAATGGAGAAAAAAATTGGAAGACAGAAAAAAGTACATTAGAAACTTTAGCATAATTGCACATATAGACCATGGAAAATCAACATTAGCAGACAGGCTAATAGAAATGACAGGAGTGCTTTCTAAAAGAGAAATGGAAGCACAAGTGCTGGATAACATGGATATAGAAAGAGAACGTGGAATAACAATAAAGTCTCAAGCTGTAAGAATGAGATATAAAGCTAAAGATGGAAATGAATATGAACTTAATTTAATAGATACCCCAGGACATGTAGACTTTAACTATGAAGTATCAAGAAGTTTAGCAGCATGTGACGGAGCAATTTTAGTTGTAGATGCAAGCCAAGGAGTAGAAGCACAAACTCTTGCAAATGTATACTTAGCAATAGATAACAATTTGGAAATATTACCAGTTATAAACAAGGTGGACCTTCCAAATGCAAGACCTGATGAGGTAAAAAAAGAAATAGAAGATATAATAGGAATACCAGCAATGGACGCTCCTTGTATTTCGGCAAAGTCTGGCTTAAATGTAGATGAGGTTTTAGAAAGAATTGTAACAGATTTACCTGCACCAACAGGTGATGAAAAGGCACCTTTAAAATGCTTAATATTTGACTCAATTTATAATGACTACAAAGGTGCAATTGCCTATGTAAGAGTAAAAGATGGAACAATAAAAGTAGGAGACGAGATTTTACTTATGGCTTCTGGAAAAACATTTGTAGTTACAGAGGTAGGACATTTTGAACCAGGAACATATGAACCTTGTGATAAATTAGAAGCAGGAGAAGTAGGATATATTGCCGCAAGCATTAAAAATCTTTCTGATGTTAGAGTTGGAGACACAATAACATTAAAAGAAAGAAAAGCATTAGAGCCATTACCAGGATACAAAAAAGTAAATCCGATGGTTTATTGCGGACTATATCCAATTGATGGTAGCGATTATGAAAATTTAAAAATAGCACTTGAAAAATTACAATTAAATGATGCTGCATTAGAATATGAAGCAGAAACATCAAATGCTTTAGGTTTTGGATTTAGATGCGGATTTTTAGGACTTTTACATCTAGAAATTATAGAAGAAAGACTAGATAGAGAATTTGATTTAAGCTTAATTACAACATCACCATCAGTTATATATAAAGTATACAAGACAGATGGAACTATGATAGAACTATATAATCCATCAGACCTTCCACCAGCAAACGAAATATCATACATGGAAGAACCATTTGTAACAGCAGAGATTTTAACACCAAAAGAATTTGTTGGAAACATAATGGAAATTTGTCAAAATAGACGTGGTATTTATATAGACATGAAATATTTAGACGAAAATAGGGTAACATTAATATATGAATTACCACTTAATGAAATAATATATGACTTTTTTGACAACCTAAAATCTAGAACAAAAGGTTATGCATCTTTTGATTATGAAGTAAAAGATTACAGACGTTCAGACTTAGTAAAATTAGATATTTGGGTAAATGGAGAAGGAGTAGATGCCCTATCTTTTATAGTTCATAAAGACTCTGCATATGATAGAGGCAAAAAGATGATAGAGAAGCTTAAAACATGTATTCCAAGACAATTATTTAGTATACCTCTTCAAGCAGTAATTGGTGGGAAAATAATAGCAAGAGAAACTATTTCAGCAATGAGAAAAGATGTGCTTGCTAAATGTTACGGTGGAGATATTACAAGAAAGAAAAAATTGCTAGAAAAACAGAAAAAGGGCAAAAAGAAAATGAGACAAATTGGTAATGTAGAAATACCACAAGAAGCATTTTTAAGTGTATTAAAATTAGATGAATAAGAAAATAATGATAAAAAATAAATAAGGCACCCAAATGCTGGGTGCCAAGGCATAAAAATTATAATTTGTTGAGCTCTTCTTCTAAACGTTTTATTTGGTCAAGAGTATTTAAATACCCTTGATTGTAGGAAGCGTATTCAGCCTCAAAACGTTGAATTTTTTGTAAGTGAGAATCGAGATAAAGGGTCAAATAATTAAAAACTCCAGAATTTTTTGTTGATTGATTTTTAAGAGTTTCAAGATAAGACTTACTTTCTTCGACATTTGATTTTGAGGTTAGAGCATACGAATTAAGGCGGGCAGCTTCTACTTTTAAAGAATAGATTTGTTTTAGCAACCGTTTTTTATGCCACTTTTTCAAAAATGAAGTTATCATAAAGTATACCTCCTGTTGAAAAAAATATTTTTGAAAATTTAAATGTAACTGGTAAGAGTATATAATAAAAATTACAGAAAGTCAACAATTATGTAAATAATACAATAATGAAATAAATTGATTATACTAAATTTTATATAAAGATTATGAAATTTAAGAAAGGAGAAATTCGTATAACAAATATATTTACACTATACGAGGAAATTATATGAAAGAAAATAAGTCAAAAAGGCCAAATATGGACCGATTAAAACAAGAAAAAGAGCTAGCAGCTCAATATGATGACCAGATAGAAGGAAGAAACTCAGTTATTGAGCTACTAGAATCTGGAAGAGATGTAAATAAAATATTTATACAATCTGGCGAAAGACATGGTTCAATAAATAAAATTATAGCAATGGCAAAAGAAAGAAAAATATTAATAGCAGAAATGAGCAAAGAAAAAATGCAGCAAATGTCACAAACAGAAAATTATCAAGGAGTAATTGCTATTGTACCACCATTTGACTATGTAGATGTAGAAGATATTTTATTAGAAGCAAAGTCTAGACAAGAAGAACCATTTGTAGTATTATTAGATGGAATAGAAGACCCACATAATTTAGGCTCAATAATAAGAACTGCGGAAACTGCTGGAGTACATGGAATTATTATACCAAAAAGAAGAGCAGCAAGCGTAAATTCAACTGTAAATAAAGTATCAGCAGGTGCAGTAGAACACATGAAAATAGCTAGAGTTAATAATATGGTAGATACAATAAAATATTTAAAAGAGCAAGGCTTATGGATTTGCGGAACAGATATGGATACAAAAACATATTATTATGACCAAGATTTAACAGGACCAATAGGAATAGTTATTGGCAGTGAAGGTTTTGGAATGAGCAGACTAGTAAAAGAAAATTGCGATTTTCTAGTAAAAATCCCAATGAAGGGTAAAATAACATCATTAAATGCTTCAGTTTCGGCAGGAATTGTAATGTATGAAGCAGTAAAACAAAGAAGAATTTAAAAAAGAGAAAGGGAGAAAAATTATGTATTACGGAAGAAAAAAAGGAATTATAATAGCAATAGTAGTTGTGGCAGTAATTTTAGTATTAGGAGTTGCAGGAACATGTGTGTATATGTTCACAGATTTATTTAAATCTAATCAAGATTTATTTTGGAAATATATGGGTAAGGTAGTAGAAAATACACAAACTCCAGAAAACACACAATTAAGTGAAATAGCAAAACTTCAAGAACAAAGTCCATATGTAGTAAATGGAGAATTAACAGCAAACTATGATGGAAAGAACACAAAGATAAGTGGAGCTTTAGAAAAAGCTAAAATTACAGTAGATAGTGAAGTTGACAAAGCAAATGACTATTCATATGTAAATTTAAAAATGGATTATGCAGATAACTCATTATTTGATATTAAATATGTACAAGACGATGATGTATATGCATTAAAATCAGATGAAATAGTATCAGCATATATAGGAGTAAGAAATAAAAATTTAAAAGTGCTAGCTCAAAAGTTATTAGGAAGCGGAGTAGATACAAGTGCTATCCCAGACAGTATAGAAGCTGCAAGCTATGCAGATTTACTAAGTTTAAGTGAAGAAGAAAAAACAAATATATTAAACACGTATGCTACTGTAATAAAAGACAGCATAAACCAAAATAACTATAGCAAACAAACAGAAGCTGTTATAGAAAAAGATGGAGTACAATATAAAACAACATCATATAGAGTAGACTTAAGTCAAGCTGAGGTTTCAAGCATTATTGTAAAAGTTCTAGAAACATTAAAAACAGATAATATGACACTAAATATTATTTCTACAAAAATGCAAGAAATGGGAATAGCAGAAGATGAAGCTTCTATAACTAATATAACAGACCAAATAGATAGTTTAATAGATGATGTAACAGAAACAGAATTTACAGATACAGCATTTGTAGTATATGCATATAAAGGACAAGCAATTGCTACAGAAGTAATTTTAAGAAATACAGCAAAAATAACATTATATACAACAAATTTAAATAATCAACAAAAAGTAACAGCAAAAGTAGAAAACCTAAGTGATACAGATGATTATAAAGTAATTACAGTAGATATGAGTGCTCAAAATACATCAACAACATCAACAATTACAGTAAAAGTAAATTGTGATGGACAAGAAGGTTACTTAAATATACAAAATACAGGTTCTGCAACACAAAGAAGCTTAAATACAGATATAGAATTAAGTGCTACAATAGATGATGAAACTGCAACATTAAATTATAGCCAAACTATGGAGTTTGTACCTTCATTAGAAAATGTAGAACAATTAGATAATACAAATTGTGCAATATTAAATGACTATCCAACAGATGATTTAAACAATTTATTACAAGCATTAATGCAACAAATTATAGTTGTATATGCAAACAAAGCACAAACATTAGGAATGTAAAAATTAGATATTAGAGGTTAGAAATTGGAAGTTACAAAAGGGGATATCCAATCTCCAACCTCTAACTTACAAATAAGGAGGATTCAAATGAAAAGATTAAGGAGTTTTTTAATAGTAGTGGCAATATTATTATTTGGTATTCTATGTATGCCAAATAGTGCATATGCAACACTTCAATCTAATCCGTCAACACAGTATGTAACACAAAAAAGTGGAACAACATGGCTATCAGAAATAAGAAAAATGGAAACAACTGGTGGTGCAATGGGTCTAACAGAACAACTAAATTCGGATTTAACACCAAAAACAGATTCAAATAATATAGATGTTCACATGATGAAAAATACAGAATATGGTGCAATAGCAATACTATCTGCTTCAGGTTATGGAAATCCAACAACATTAAAAGCAAGTACCATAAAAACAACAACTGGAAACAAAACAGGAGTGTATTATAAGGTGGAATATACTACAAATTATAGGGAACTTGTTGCAGGAGGAATGAGAACATCTGATATAAGCAACGTTAATTTAAGATATATAAATATATACACCTCTGCAGAAGATAGAAAAGTGGGAGATGCTGTAAATATGAAAGATTGGCATGGTTCAGATAATAGTGCATATAGTTTACGGAACAAGTTCGTATTCTCACACATACCCTGAATATATAAGAAATTTTTCTGATGGGCTATATGGAGTAGACTTTTATTATTGGAACATGGGAAGCTACTATTCCCGTGGCGTTGCTGTATGTGGTAAAGGACTATAAAATCAATGTATATCTAAGAGAGGACTAGAAAAATGAAGAAAATGGTAGAACTATTAAAAAATAAAAAAATAGTTTTCATAGCACTAGCAATAATTGTTATTGCTAGTTTCTCTTGCATTTTTACTGTACAAATAGTTCGAAATATAGAAAGAAAAAAGATGGAACAAGAGCCTTTGCTAACATATGAAGCAATAAGAAGCGAAGATGAAGACGAAGACCAGCAAGAATATAACATAATAATTAAAATAACTAGTGCAGACGGTCTAGAAAAAATAACATACAAAAAGAAAAATAGTGAAGATGAAATGACATTAAATTGCAAAGGAAAAAATGTAGTAGGAATAGATTACACAGTAACAGTAGGAGAAAACTATGATTTTAAAATAAAACAAGTTGGAAAAGACGAAGTGACAGAAACTATATGCTATGAGGTGCCTTCTATAGAAGGTAACTATGCACTTGTAAATGGAGTATATTCTAATACACCAGATTTAACTGGATATGACCAAAGATATACAAGATATCTAACTGCAAATGGAGATAACCTAGATGTTGGAAATTGGATAAGTGCAGAGGTCCCAACAGACTGGTACAGTTATAAAGAAAGCAAATGGGCAAATATATATGTAGAAAATAATGGAGAAGATGTGTATTACACTTGGATACCACGATATGCTTATAAAGTAGATACAACTGCTAGTACAGCAGGAAACGAAAGAACAGATGTAAAATTTGTAGATATGAATAATAACTATAAAGATGAAAGTGGAAACGAAATTACATGGCAAGAATTAAAAGCACAAGGCTACCAAATACCAGCAGCTTTTAGATGGAATGGAACAAAAATACCTGGGTATTGGGCAATGAAATATACAGCAGGAGATATAATATCACCATCTATAATTTACTATAGTATGGTTGCATATAGAGGAAAAATTTCAGTAAGCGGAATAACACTAAATACAAACATAACAAAAACAAATCCAATAACAAAATATACTTTTTCAATAAATGGAGAAATAATGCAAACAATAGAAGATGCAACAGAAGTAGCAAATATAGCAAGTAAGACTATAGAATTTACAAATGTAAAAGAAGGCGAAAACGTTATAAATGTTACAGGTTTAAATGCAGCAGGAGAAATTGTAGGAAGCATGACAAAAGTATATGAACCTGCAAAAGTAAATGAACCAGATTTAAGTGGATTTGACAAAAATACAACATTCTATGTAACATATGATGAAAATCAAGATGAAACATCAACTATACCAATAAGTAATGACGCACCAGAAGATTGGTATGAATATGGTGAAGCAAGATGGGCTAATATAGTAGTAAGAAATAATGGATTAGAAACATATTACACATGGATTCCAAGATATGAATTTATTGCAGATTCAGTTAACCAAAGAACTACAGTACATTTCATAGAAGGAACAAGAAATACACCAACAGATACTTACCAAATACCAGAAGCATTTACATTTAATGGGGTAGAACTAACAGGATACTGGGCAATGAAATACACTGCAGGAGATGAATCAGCACCATTATTTAGTACAGAGCTTACAAGTACAAGCAGTAGCATAAAGACAAAAGGAATAACTGGTACAAAAGTAGCAGACGGACAAAAATATAGATATTATATAAATGGAGAATATAAATACGAAACTACGGATAAAAACGAAAACTATGAGTATACAGGACTAAACAGTGGAGAACTATATACAATTTTAGTAGAAATAAGAAATAGCACAACAAATGCGTATATAGGAACAGTAGTAAAACAAATAAAAACAGGAGAACCAAACAAACCAGAACTACTTGGATTTAATACAAATAACACTTACTATGTAACATATGATGATGCAGGAAATGAAATAATTGGAGATAAAGTAACTAGTGATGGAGCAAATGCACCTTCTAATTGGTATGACTATAGTGTAAGCAAATGGGCAAATATAGTCGTAACAGATGGAACAGTTACAGATGGAGCAATAACAGGTGCAACAGTAACTACCTACTATACATGGATACCAAGATATGAATATAGAATTATTTCAAGTGAGCAAGCTAAGAAAGAAACGGGAAGAACAGAGGTAAGGTTTATATCTGGAACGTCTACAGATGTAGATACTGGATGGCAAATTCCGGAAGCATTTACATTTAACGAAAAGGAATTGACTGGATACTGGGCTATGAAGTACACTGCTGGTGGCTAAATTTGAAAAATAAAATGAAAAAATCTCTTGACTAACATAAAATAAGAGACTATAATAACAGTATAGTTAAAAACAAAAATGAGACAAAGTAAAATAAAGGTTGCTTATAAGAGAGCATTTGTTATAAGCTGAAAGCAGATGCAAGTAAACATATTTGAAAAACTACCTCATTGTTTCTAAGGAACTTTCAATACAAAATTATATAAAAATAACTTTTGTAGAAGAACGAAAACTTAGACGTGCAAGCCTTACGTTATAAAGGAAAAGAAAGTTAAAAAATAGGGTGGAACCGTGTATAAGCACCCCTAGGTATTCAATTGCAATATCTAGGAGTGCTTTTTGTATGGAAGTAGAATGCTAAAAAGGAAAAATAAAATTCTAATTTCCGACACCTAAAATAGAGGAGGAATAAAAATGTTTAAAATTAAATTAGACGGTGGAAAAACAATGGAAGTAGAGGAAAAAATGTATTGGCATACAACAGCTCATATATTAGCACAAGCTGTAAAAAGACTTTTCCCAAGTTACAAATTAACAATAGGACCAGCTATAGAAAATGGATTTTACTATGATTTTGATGTAGAAAAATCATTTACAGAAGATGATATAGCAGCTTTAGAAGAAGAAATGAAAAAGATTATAAAAGAAGATTTAGTTATAGAAAGATTTGAACTTTCAAGGCAAGATGCTATAAAATTAATGGAAGAAAGACAAGAACCATACAAAGTAGAATTAATTAAAGATTTACCAGAAGGAGAAATAATATCTTTCTATAAACAAGGTGAATTTGTAGACTTATGTCGTGGCCCACATTTACCAAGCACAGGAAAAGTTAAAGCAATAAAATTAACATCTATGTCATCAGCATATTGGAGAGGAGATGCAAGTAAACAAACATTACAAAGAGTTTATGGAATTTCTTTCCCAAAAGCAAGTGAACTAGAAGAATACTTACAAAAACTAGAAGAAGCAAAACAAAGAGACCATAGAAAATTAGGTAAAGAATTAGGAATATTTATGACTAATGACTTAGTTGGAAAAGGTTTACCAATGTATTTACCAAATGGATATATTGTTTGGGAACTATTAGAAAATTACATAAAAGGAAAAGAAAAGAAACTTGGATATAAACATGTTTTAACTCCACCACTTGCAACAGTTGACTTATATAAAACATCAGGACACTGGGATCACTACAAAGATAATATGTTTCCAAAAATGGAAGTAGAAGGTGAAGAATTTGTACTTCGTCCAATGAACTGCCCACATCACATGATGATTTATGCAAATGATATACATTCTTATAGAGATTTACCAATTAGAATTGGAGAGGTAGCAAGAGATTGTAGATTTGAAGCAAGTGGAACATTAAAAGGAATAGAAAGAGTTAGAACATTCTGTCAAAATGATGCACATCTATTTGTAACAAAAGAACAAATAGAATCAGAATTCCAAAGTGTTGTTAATTTAATACTAGAAGTATACAAAGAATTAAATATTACAGATTATCATTTTGAATTATCACTAAGAGATCCAGAAGATAAAGTAAAATATTATCCAGATGACGAAATGTGGAACAATGCTGAAAACACATTAAGACAAGTTCTAGATGATATAGGAATCCCATATGAAGAAAAAATAGGAGAAGCAGCATTCTATGGACCAAAACTAGATGTTCAAGTAAAACCAGCAGTAGGAAATGAATACACGTTGTCAACTTGTCAATTAGACTTTTGCTTACCTATGAGATTTAAACTATCATATGTAGACAAAGACGGAGAAAAGAAAACACCAGTAGTATTACATAGAGCTATTTTAGGAAGTATAGATAGATTTATAGCATACTACTTAGAAGAAACAAAAGGAGCATTACCAACATGGCTATCTCCTGTACAAGTAAAAATATTACCTATAACAGATAAGCAACTAGACTATGCAAAAGGTGTATACAATAAACTATTAGAAAAAGGTATAAGAGTAGAATTAGATAGCAGACAAGAAAAAGTAGGGTATAAAATTCGTGAAGCTCAAATGGAAAAGGTTCCATACATGTTAATAGTTGGAGATAAAGAAATAGAGGCAAATGCAGTAGGAGTAAGAACTAGAAAAGACGGAGATATAGGACAACTACAAGTAGATGAATTTATTTCTAAAATTGAAGATGAAGTAAAAGGATTTTAAAATAGTATTAATATAAACATAAAATGGCAATTATAGAAATATGATTGCTATTTTATGTTAAATGTAGTATAATATAATTAACTAATGGTGATGTTTGGAAAGGAGATGTTATTATGACATTATTCAAGGAAGCCAAGAAAGAAAAAGTAGAGGTTACAGTAGAACGGCTAAAAAGCAAAGTGTATGTAGTGATTGCCCAAAAAGGAGATATTACAAAAGAAGCCATCCTGGTTATGCCAAAGAAAAGTCAAATGGACGAATTTGAGCATCGAATACAAATGGTAGCCTTGGAAATCAACAAGAAGGGAATAGAAATAAGCGAGCAGCAGCTAATGGATGTTATCAAAAAGAATGCTCACAAGCTGTATATTCATTTACCTAAGAAAGAAACATAATAACACACAAAAAAGATTGAGTAATTTCAATCTTTTTTGTAGTTATAGGAAAAGCTTATTGGAGAAGGAAATTTTATATGTGTATGAATCACATTATTAGAATTATGCAATCTAACAGATGCAAAATTTTTTTGAAATATCAATTGAAAATTGAGGGAAAAGGTGCTATAATAAAAAAGTAACTGTAAATTTTAAAAAAGTACTATCAAATAAAATTAATTGATAGTCAGAAAGGACCTTTATGAGAAAAGTGACAGCTGAGTATTTAGGACATGGAAAGTATGAGGTAGCAGCAGAGGGAACAGATGGAAAAACAGTAAGAAAACAGTTTAAAGAGCCGTTTTTTAAAGATCCAAAAAAGTATGCAGGAAACATTGAAAAAATGGTGAATGAATTTGCAGCAGAAGAGATAGAAGTGGATAAAAGAACTGTAAGAGACCAGCTCGTGGCAGCTGCCCAGAAGGCTGAAAGAGAGTTTCCTAATCTGATGGCGTAAAGGAGTAAAAAAATATCAAAGTGAAAAAGAATTGGAAATTTCCAATTCTTTTTTTGTGGTGTTCGGCCTTCTATAAAAAATAATAGTATGGTGTTTACTTCAATTGCACTCACATGAGTTCGTTTGATCGTTTACGAAGTATTACAAAACAATATATTATCAAACATTTTTATTAAAGATTGGAATGTTGTGAATTGCAAGAATATAGCAGAATTAATTAAAAAGTTAAACACAATTTCTATTGTTAATACACAATAATTATGATATACTTTGTGTGATATAAATTAAGATTAAAAATAAATCAAATATAAAAAGATAAACGTACACAATGAAAGGAAAGAGATAAAATGAGATTAGATAAATTTTTAAAAGTTTCTAGAGTGATAAAAAGAAGAACAGTAGCAAATGAGGCAGCAGATGGAGGAAGAGTGTCTGTTAATGGTAAAGTTGTAAAGCCAAGTTATGATGTAAAAGTAGGAGACATAGTTGAAATTAAATTTGGAGATAAAGTGTCTAAATTTGAAATTATAAAAATACCACAAGTACAAGGAAAAGATATGGGAGAATTAATAAAAATATTATAATTTATTTTATATGTTGATGGTCAAATCTATAACTTTATAATATATTTTTTGTCTCCTCGTTCGAGCTAAATTATTTAGAAATTCTAATATAAATTTGAC
>ERZ827452.1725-NODE-1725-length-19169-cov-2.917914_pt1 | contig 19169 bp, 8 predicted proteins | sample MGYA00519866_ERZ827452 | MGnify/ENA primary metagenome ERZ827452 (study PRJEB31778, sample SAMEA3449307) | human gut metagenome | biome: human gut; feature: human-associated habitat; material: faeces | place: United Kingdom | collected 2010/2012 ... | reverse complement strand
AGGGCGATGGAACGTATAAGACATACGATCTGGAGCCGACAGATGAATGGGAAAAACAGGGAACGCGCCTGGAAAATGTACAGATTACGGAAGGAACAGACAATGATTACTTCATTTCTTACACCACGGAGCAGAAGGATAAATACGGTGCCTCAGATGAATATGCAAAGATCAAAAAATTGTATGTTCAGAAAGCGACGATCCAAAAGCAGAATGTGATGACAGAAAGCGGAAGTATAGAGCAGAATTCCATGAAATTTGAGACGCCGGTTCTTTTGAAAACGCTTGTTGATTACGATGACAGCGATGACAACGACGGTGTATATGTCGGCGGAAGCTGCGAGGAGAAAGTAGAATCTCCAAGCTTTACCAACTTGAAATTCCTTCATGGGAAATTGTCAGATGCTGGGAAGGCAGAAACGTTCTTGATGTACAATATGAATGGAATTACCTATGTGATCAAAGAAAAGAGCCTTGAAAATGCATTGAACAGTACTAATGCAGCGATCACGGTGGATCCATTGTTTACGGTAGATAAGGAACATGGAAACGCACAGGCAGAGGCGACCATCGGTGTAGATGGAGATGGAAATATCTCTGCGGTTTACACACAGACCGTAACCAATACGGTAAATAATGCCCTTTATGTGACAAAGTACGATCCGACGGTCAAAAAATTCGGAGAGGCATTTATGCTTGCGATGAATCATATGCAGGTATATGAGGATTCCGTATCAAATCAGTGGACTTCCGAAGATACGAGAGCAGCCTTCTTTGACAGTAAGAAAGGCGGCGGAGAAGACCAGTTTATCTTTAATGCTCCACAGATCGCACTTGGTAAACCGACGACGGAAAACGAGAGCGGAACATTGACAATTCTTACCAAAGGTACGATGACAAAATTAAAGAAATCCACGATGGATTTTGATGGGGAAAAGTATACGGAATATGTTCCTGATGCCAATAACACAGCAACTTCCGGTATTTATGCGATCACGTATGGAATCGGAGATCAGAAGATTGGAGAAGCATCGATCACATTTGATCAGAACAATTTTGTATCCGGCGCGGAACTGAGCGGAAGCGTTTCCTTCCGTAATACCGGAGATGTGGCGATTCGAGGAAGCAAGGCAAATCCAATCTATATCACATTGAAGGCAGCAGGCAAAAATGGCAGTGCGGCAGCAGAACTTGCACAGTGGAAAGTAGAGAGCAATATTCTTGCCGGACAGCAGGTGACGACGGAAGACATCGTGTGTAAAGCACTTCCATCGGATATCGCCGGAGGAAAGATTTACTTTGAGGTGCAGGAGGATCCGTCATATTCGGGTGCAAAAGCATTGAGTACAGCGGATGCTGACGACGGATGTGGAATGATTGCTGTCGGAGAAAAAGCAGAACTTTCGATTGATAGTCTGGAAATTACTGCCAGCGACACATTGGAAAAACGAAGTGTAAATAATATTTCCTGCGTTCTTGCCGATGTGGATATGACAGTAAGCAACCTTGGTGTAAAAGACGCTTCCAATGTAAAATTCCAGGTAAAACGCAGTGCCGGAAAAACAGATGGAAGTGAAGATAAATATATTCCATTGGAAATTGGTGGAAATCTGATCTTAGGTGACGATGCCAACGAAACGCCTCTTATTGGAAATGGAAATGACGGTGGTGTATTTGATTATCTTGCGTACAGCGATACGTCGGGAATCATCAGTACGGATCAGAAGATTGCAGCAGGTAAGACACAGAAGATCAAAGGAAAGATAGTGATTCCATTGAGTGCATTTGATCCGGAAGACTCGGTAGGTGCCGCAAATCTTCAGTTTACTTTAAAGAGTGATGCCGGCGAGTATGAGTCAAGCAACAATACGGCGTATGGTAAAGTGGTACCGACGACACGATTTGACTGTCTGGATAAAGTTTCTCTGACAGTAGGAAATCCGGTCAACTTTACCCTAGCGACACAGGCAGCGATGGATTCTTCGAAACGAAGCAATATTACGCTTACGGAAATGAAGATCAATAAAGACGGCAAGGCAGAAGTGGCAACAGATAATAAACTTTTGCAGAGTGCAGCTTATAATGTGAAGACAGGATACATTACCGTAACCGCGCAGAAAGAGGGCTCCGGTGTTTTGCGAATTGCAGATACGACCACAGGTTCTTTTAAGGATATTACATTTGTGGCAACCGTTTCGGGATGCAATATTCGTACAGATAATCCGGTATTTGAATTTACCAATGCCTTGCACGGAAAGGAATGGGAAGATACGGATGTCGGAGCTGTTACGCAAGGAACCGTACTTCCATACAATAGCGATATTTGTACCGGCGGAGAAGGCAATAGCTTTACATTTACGACATATGCGAGAAGTATTGACTTCTATTACACAGGCGATATCGAAGTATCCAGTAACAATAGTTTTGGTTTTGTAACGAAACAATACAGAGACCGCGACGGAGAAGAAGTAGCAGGAGAATACTACAAACGACACACCGTAGATTTCAACAATACTTCGCTGAAAAAACATACCGTTACGGTAAAAGTAATTAATGGCAGTGCTTCCTTTGACCGAATGGTGGAATATTATTCCGAGCGAAGCGAGGGGGATACCGGACGTGATGTACCGGAAGATAAGGTGAAACCGGTGATTGTGGTTGGAAAGACACTTCCGACAGGTACAACGAAACTTCAGCCGGGAACAGTTCTGGAAATTCCGGTTTACGCTTACGACGACGTGATGCTCAATTCTGTCAGCATCGGTGGAAACGGAGCAGATAAACTGGTAAATAATCAGTTTGCAGAAGGAACGTTAAAGGTTAAGAAAAATGGTACCTACCACGTAATCGTGGAAGACAGTTCCGGAAATATCACACAGAAACACATTACCATTGATTGTTTCGAAGAAGATGCAGAAAAGATTGACGAAACCACGGATGACTGGCCGGATGTAACATTGAAGCTGGTTGACGAGAATGGAAGCGAAATCACGGATTATACAACGGCAAATGCCTATATTGCTTACGATATTAAGGCAGACCGTAAGATTAAATCCGTAGAGATTCAGAAAGTGGATATGATAACTCAGAAGACGACGGATCTGGGAAGCGGCATTAAAGTAACAGGAACGCCGACAACGCTTTCTGACAGATATGATGTCAATCTTTTGGAAAATGGTTATTATCAGGTAAAAGTAACCGATTCCGCTGACAATGCGACGACCGCCATTCTCTACGTGGAATATTTGACAAAGGGACCGCAGGTATATCTCTATACAGCGGACAGTGTGGAAAATCAATTGTTTTACTGTGTTGGTGATGAAGACAATGAGATCCCATTGAAAGAAGTTGCTGTGTATGAAGGAAAAGTAACGGCAATGAATGAATCCGGTTCGATTGAGGTAGAAGGAAAAGAACCATTGATGCGTAAGTCTTACACGACACAGACGATGGATTCCGGAACAGTAATTCTGGATGAATCCACTTCTACCAAAGAGTTTACGATTGCCGCACAGGATGTATCCGGTAAATTGACCACGTATATTTATACGGATGAAACCTGCCTGAACAGCCTTGCTGTAGGTAGTGCGGAAGATATCGCATTCGGCGTAAAACTCAATGGAGAATTTAAACCATATCAGAGAAATTATACCGTGGATGTTCCGTATGGTTATCCGGAACATCAGCTTCCGGAAGTAAATGCTACCTGCGGAAGTGGAGCGACGATCAATAAGAACTGGGATGGCGATGTGTTGACGATTAAGGTTACCAAAGGCGATATGGAAAATACGTATACGATTACCTTGAAACGTAAAAAATGTACGTGTGACATTTCCATCCGAACCTTTGATGATTATATCGACGTGCCAAAGACAGGCGAAAAACCTTCCCGTCAGTTTGATGTACAGACAGATGTGACACTTTGTGAAGTACACAAAGACCACGTTCAGGAAAATGTGAAGCTTTCTTATGAGCTTACAGATGAAGAAGAGAACACAACACCGGTAGAAACTGCATCAGTGGAAAGTCCGGTTTTGGAAAATGCGGCAGCCACGATTCAAGGAAATACGATCGCATTTAATCGTATTGACGAAGGTACGACACCAAAAGAGGTTCATGTCAAAGTAAAAGCGAAGACGGATTCCTGTGAACGGTCGAAGATCATTACGTATACAGTGCGCAATAAATACGAGGTCGGTCTGCGGGTAACCGAAGGCGGAGCGGTGCATTGTGGAGAAGATATATTGACTGCTCAGAGCGAGACGGATTCGGCAGAACAGCCATATCATTACGATGTGAATACCGGATTTGAATTGGAATTGACAGCCGCCGAAAAAGAAGGTTATGAATTTGCCGGTTGGTACGATTCCGGTGATAAACTTCTTTCAAAAGAGAAAGAATTTGTTTATACGGTAGGAAAAGACGAAACACTTCGTGCCTTGTTCAAAGACATTGTCAATCCGGAAGGATCGATCACACTGACCGATCTGAATGGGGTGCAGAATGTGACAAAATCGGACGAAGGCGATATCCTGGTTTCCTCCAAAGGTTTCCAAATGGAGATTACGGGAGAAGATAAACATTCGAGTGTAAAATCCATTTCTTACCAGATTGTAAAACGAGGTGAGAAACTGGATGAAAATGGAAAGTGGATTGCCTACGATGGCAAACCGGTTTCATTCGAAGAAGAGATGGATTTTGTAGTTTATGCGAAGATAGTGGATCAGGATGATAATGAAGTGATTGTATCCTCAGAGCGCGCAATGGTTGAAAAATCAGCAGCGACCGTTCGACTCGCACCAAACTTTACCGAAGGAACATTTACCAATAAGAAGGATGCTGCGATAGTAGCTACGGTACAAGAAGGTACGGCGGCATTGAAGGAAATCCGCTACGTTGTCAATGGCGAAGAGAATACCACAGAGGAAACGGTATTTGGCATCTCGGATCTGCCGGATGGGGAATACGATGTGATTGTTTCTGCAAAAGATATTTTGGGCAAAGAAGTTTCTGCTAAGGTATCTGTGAAGAAAGATGTAGCAGAGCCGGTCCTTTCAATTACAGGTGCTCCGACAAGTTCCGTCGAAAAAGCGACACTTGGTATCGAAGCCGATGGCGGCGTTTCCGGAATAAAGGAAATCCGTGTAAATGGGAAACCGTATACCGGAAAAACGTACGAAGTGACTGAAAATGGAACGTATGTATTCGAAGTCGAGAACAATGCCGGAAGTGTTACGACAAAGTCCATTACGATCCAATGTATCGTGAAACCGACGCCGGCACCGACACTGGCACCGGTTCCTGGTTCATCAGGCAATGCAGCACCGGCTCCGGGGGCAACAGAAGCACCGGCTGTGAATAAAGACCAACTGCCAAGAACGACATTTGTCCGTCGTAAGAAAATTGGAAAGAAAGGCATCCGCATTACCTGGAAAGGTGTACGTGGAGCACAATCCTACAATGTTTACCGTGCGAAGAAGGCAAATGGCAAATATAAACTGGTAGCAAATGTCAAAGAGAGTTGTTACACAAGCATGAAGAAAAATGCACGCAAGTACTACTACAAAGTTGTTGCGGTAGCCAAGAAGAAGGCAAACAACAGCGAAATGAGTGCATATGCGATCTCTGCAAATGTGGATGAAGCAGCAGCATCGGCGGCTCAGGCGGCAGCAGGAAGCACCGCAGCCACAGGCAAGATTAAAACCCTCAAAGACAAAGTTACCAAGGTAAAGGCAAAAGCCAAGAAAGGCAAGATAGATGTTTCTTGGAAGAAATACAAGAAAGCCAGCGGCTATATCGTATACCGTGCTGAAAGTAAATACGGAGTTTACGATGAATTTGCGGTAGTCAAAAAGAATTCTTTCAAGGATAACTATTCTGTAAAAGGAAGGAAATTCTACTACAAAGTACGTGCCTTTAAGAATAAGGGTGATGGCAAGATTTTAAGTGGTATTTCCAAGAAGGCAAGTGTAAAAGCCAAATAGAAAACAATTTGTGTATAATAACAGAACGCAGATGGGGCTGCCGCACGAAGTGATTCGTGCGGCAGCCCCGTTTGTGTTTGGTGTGGCGAGTAGTTAGGGAAGGTGGAGATTTTTCGAAGGGATGGGGAGTATGGTGTGGGGCTTGCTGGTGTGGGGCTGGCGAAAAGGCATCGTAAATCGGGAAACCCAGCGAAATCCGATGCTTTTAAGGCTGGCAAGAAGCGAAAAAGGCAACGAAAACAGAGAAAGTTGCCGAAATCCGCTGCTTTTCCCCGCCTCACGATTTTACCCGGGAAAGTTTCTTATAGCTCCCGCTCCATATCTTTTTCCCACTTACCTTTTGGGCACGGATGCTTACCTGCATTTTCTTGCTGCGGGTTAAAGTGATTTTCGTTTTCTTTGTGTAAAACCACCGTGTTTCGCCGTTCTTTTTGTATTTAACACGGATCTGGTATCTTGTGGCTGCCTTACACTTTTTCCATTTTATGGTAAGTTTATGTTTACCTTTTTTCTTTTGCGTTACTTTTTTTATCTTGAGAGATTTGGTATCAAATTTTTTGGCGGGAGCCGTGGTGCTGCCCGGTACTGCGGTGATGCCGGGGGAAGGGATTCCTGTAACCGCCGGACTTTCCGAAGGGGATTCAAAGCTTTCCGGAATCGCCGAGCTCGCCGGCGAATGACTTATCGTTGGCACTGAAGTCTTGGAAGGTGTTCCCGCAGGGGCAGGAGACACTGGTATTGCCGAATCCGTCGGAGAAGGGTTTACAACCGGAGTTGTGGTTGGCACTGAAGTCCCGGAAGGTGTTCTCGTAGCTGCCGGAGTCGCCGAACTTGTCGGCAAAGGTGTTTTTGTTGGAACCGGATTTCCCGAAGGCTCTATCGTGGCCGATGGAGATGCCGATAGTTGCACCTCTTTTTTCAAATCCTCAATGATATGCTGCAGCGAATTTTTCAGATTCAGGCGTGGTGTAATATAAATGAGGCCGGAATCTGCGATGTAAGTATAAACGGAATCACTCATAAGTAGATATTTTTTTGTATCAGCAAGAAGAGCTTCCCGGCTTTCGTAAGTTTTATTTGCTTCAAGAAATCCCATAATTACCGCTGCACTGCCGGCGGTCATGGGGGAAGCCATCGAAGTTCCGCTTTTTTCCGCATATGAATTGTAGCGGGTGGTAGAGAGAATGGCCTCGCCCGGACAAAGGATGTCGTAAGGAGCCGGGGAAGTATCCACAAAATTTGAAGAAGTCCAGCAGCCATCCGTTGTATTGCCCGCCATTACGCCAATCACGTAGGGATAGGCGGCAGGGTACATGGTAGAGCTTGAAGAGGCTCTTCCGTTATTGCCGGCTGCTGCGACAAGAAGACAGGAAGAGGAAGCTTTTTCCAATTCTTCAGCGAAAGTGCTGTTTTCGTTATAACTGCCAAACGACATATTGATCACGTCTGCACCATTGGCGACTGCGTACTGAACCGCTTTTGCGGCATTGGCAAACGAAAAACTGTTTTTATAATTTCCTGCTTTTAAGATCATGATCTTTGTGCGGTAACCGACACCGGCGTAGCCGACTGCATTGTCCGGATTCATACCAATAATCCCGCTGACGTGCGTGCCATGGCTGGTGTTGGAATCATCTTCCGGGGCTTCATAACGAAGCGGGGCGGATGGATTATCCGGGGCCGGAGTGGGAACATTGTTGATAAAATCCACGCCGTAAATATCGTCGATGTAGCCATTGCCGTCGTCATCCACATTGTCCGTGCCATTTCGTTCCGCTTCATTGATCCATAGGGAATCGACGAGATCTTCGTGAGACAATTCCGCACCGGTGTCAATGACCGCGATCACGGTCTCTTTGACCGGGTAACCGTCCAGGACAGCAGCGGTATCATCAGCGCCGATCGCCGCAAGGTAATACGGGGAAGCGGAGGCAGACGAAGATTCTGTCGAAAGTGCCGATGCTTGTGAGGACATCGCGTCCGGCTCGGACGGCGTCCATACAAACATGTTAAAATATGGAAAAAGCAATAAAACAACAAATACAATACAAATCCGTTTCATATAAAACCCCCTTTGTGCTATTTGCTGCTTCCAGTTTACCATATTTAGAAATGTCTTACAAGGCTTGCAAAGACACATTTTTTTCATAATGTTAGTGTTGTAAGATGGTCTATTCTGTGATAACATCATACATAAGGAGGTGGTTTGGTTATGCTTCAAAACAAACGAAAAACCATAGGGGTATTTGCAGAAAAAGTCAAAGAAGAATTTCAGATGCGTTTGTGCCAAGGAATCATCGAAGAAGCAGAACTACAGGGATATAATGTGACAATTTTTACAAATTATGGAAAGTACGGACAAAATAATCAACATTTTATCGGTGATCAAATGATATGGGACCTGCCATGTTATGAGGAATTTGCCGGATTGATACTGGCATTGGATACAATGAGTGAAAAAAGCAGCCGGCAGAAGATCCTCGACAATGTGAAGAAATATTGTCATTGTCCGGTGGTCAGCATTCGCGAAAAAGTGGAGGGAGCAGTCAACTTTCTTGTGGAAAATACGACCGGGATGGCAGGACTTATCCGGCATTTTATTGAATTACATGGAAAAAAGCGGCTTTGTTTTATGAGTGGACCGAAAACGTATTGGGATGCGAGAGAGCGGATGCAGTGCTTTTTAGATACGATGAAAGAATACGGACTTCCGGTAACAGAACATCAGATGTTTTACGGAGACTATTGGTACAATATGGGAGCTCAGGCGTGTGACTGGTTTCTGGCGGAAGACGAGATGCCGGAAGTGATTATGTGTGCGAATGACCATATGGCATTGGCGGTGGTAAGCGAGTTGATCAAGCGGGGAATCCGTGTGCCGGAAGATATCTGTGTCAGTGGGTACGATGGACTGCTGGAGACACTTTCCTTTACGCCGGCGATCACGACAATGCGTGTGCCTTTCCAGAAAATGGGAAAGCAGGCGGTGGAGTTGATCGCAGAAAATCAGGAAACCGAGGATTGGAAAAAAATCGATAAAGTTTGTTTTGAGGCGGAGATTTTGGCGCGAGAATCCTGCGGATGCATGGCAAAAGCGGGCGAAAAGATCATTTTGGAAAAGCAGCGCGAATACGATCAACTGCAGGCGGAGCAAAACCGGGCAACGCAGTTTGACTATATGTCCATTTACTTGAGTCAGGCAGAATCCATTGAAGATATCGCAGATTATATTGCAGAATTTCATAAAAACATGTACGGCATCCGCGACTATGCACTCTGCCTCTGTGAAATGCTTCACGATGCGCAGGGGTATAAAACGTATACCGATCAGATGGAATTGTGCGTTTATATCAAAGACAATGAGCAGAAGACCGGAATCCGCATTCCATTTGAACGGCGGGAACTTCTGCCGGAAGAACTGATCAGCGATAAACCGCAGGTGTGGTATTTTGCGCCGATTCATTTTCAGGACAGCTGTTACGGTTATGAAGCCTTTCAATTTTGGACTTGGGAAAATACGGCAAAATTATTCTTCCGCTGGAATATCAATATTGGCAACAAAATTCATGATCTGCTCATTGAAGATAAGATGAAAACGTTGATCGATGAACTTGCCTATATGTACGACCGCGACGAATTGACCGACTGGTACAACCGCCGCGGACTGGAAAAGCAGGGTGTGCGGCTGTTGGAGCAGGCAAAGCAGGAGAAGAGCCCCTTGTTTTTGTGCGTTATCGATCTCGATGGAATGAAGCAGATCAATGATAATTTCGGGCATATCGAGGGAGACTTTGCATTGAAGAAAGTATGCGAGACGATTTCGGGGGCGTGTCGGGGAGAATATTTGTGTGCGCGTACAGGTGGTGATGAGTTTGTCGTATTGGCAAAAAATGTAACCGAGATGGAAGGCCGCGCATGGATGCTGAAAATGGAGAAAGAGTTGGAAAAATTCAACAAAACCAGCGAAAAACCGTATGCGATCCATGCCAGTTACGGAATTACGAGCCGTGTGCCCGAGGAAACGGAAAGCATGCAGCAGTATATCAAAGAAAGTGACGAAAAAATGTACCGTTATAAAGTGATGAACAAAAAACGGCGCGGTGAGGAACTCCGTTGAGATAAGGTGGTATGTCAGAGAAAATGAATAAGAAAAACAGGCAAAATTCTGTTCTTATGGGGATGCTGATCTGTATCGTCATTGCATTTGCTGTGACACTCGGTGGCTTTGCCATTTTGCGCAGACAGATGGCAAAGACAGATCTTGAGGAAACGAAAGAGCAGTCCTATGAGGCACATTATGCCTTTATTGTAGATAATCCGGAAGACGAATATTGGCAGCAGGTTTACGAGGCGGCAAAAGAAGAAGGCAAAAAGCAAAATATTTATGTCGAGCAGATTTTTGAAAATGTGTCGCAGACATATGAGACGAAAGAATATATGGATATTGCGATTGCAGAAAAAGTCGATGGCATTTTATTGCAATCCTCTTCCAAATCGGTCGGCCCGGAGATGAATGCGGCGATGGAAGCCGGAATCCCGGTTGTGACGATGCTGCATGACAACTACAGCGGCAGGCGGTGCGCGTTTGTCGGAGTCAATGACAGCAGTCTCGGAGACAGTTATGCAGAGTTGATACAGGAAAATATTTCCAAAAAGAAAAAAGATGTCCTTCTGCTGATGGAAAAAAATGGAGACCTTGGAGACAATAATCTGGTTTTGCAGACCATCCGGCAGAAAGTGCAGGGAGCAAAAATTCGAGTACAGCTTCTTGAGGGAGAAGATGAATTCGCGACAGAAAAAGCAGTCAGAGACTGTATTTTGGATGAGAAACAGTGCCCGGATGTACTTGTCAGTTTGTCTTTGGAAGGAACCGCATATGCCTATCAGGCGGTTGTTGATTATAGTAAAGTAGGCACGGTCAAGATTATTGGAGCTTATGAAAATGATGAGATTCGGCGGGGGCTGGGAAAAAAAGTAATTGCAGCGAGTGTGGCGATTGATTCAGAGGCGATTGGAAAGACGGCAATCCAGGCATTGCAGGAATATAAGAAAAACGGTATTGTAAACGAATATCAGATGATACAACAAAACGTGATAAGAGGTGGAAAATGAAGCGAGCGTCGATTAGCACAAAAATGATCGTATTATTGATATTTACATCGGTTATGACACTGTTGATCAATGTTATGATGTTTCTTAATATCAATCAGGTACTTGTTCAGATTGAGCAGGTATATGCGACCAATGTGCAATTAAATAAAATGACAGAAGAACTGGATAAAGTGCATTCCGAGATGTTGGAATATCTAAAAACGAGAGATTCCGGCGTCTTGCAGGAGTATTACATCAGCCAGCAGAATCTGTCTGAGCAGCTGGCAATGGTGCAGGAAGAGACGATGGACCGGCAGACGAGTGTGTTAAAAAATAATATTTATTATCTTGGAAAAAATTACCTAAAGATTTCCGAGGAGGCAGTAAAGGCAAAGCGTGGACGAGATGTGAACACTTATGGGGAGCGCTATGAAGATGCCGGAAAAATGAAAGAATATCTCAATGGCTACATCAGCAGCCTGAACAATATACAGTTTCAGGGAAATTCTCATAATTACCTGCTTTTGCAAAACTTCCTATATTATATGGAAGTAGTAGGAACGATTATGTTCTTCGTCGTTGTACTGTGCGATACGATCATGGTCGTTATGATGACGCGGCGTCTCACGAGACCGTTGAAAATTTTGTCGAGGCGCGCGAAGGAAGTTACAGCGGGGGATCTTTCCGTGGACATCCCGGTATTTCGCACCGGAGATGAAGTTGAGAGTCTGTCAAAAGCTTTTGATAAGATGATGGGAAGCATACGCGAATATGTCGAAGCGCAGCGTGTCAGCATGGAAAAAGAAAATGAGATGCGTGAAAATGAATTAAAAACACAGACGTTGTTAAAGGATGCCCAGTTAAAATACCTGCAATCGCAGATCAACCCCCACTTCCTATTTAATACATTGAATGCGGGAATGCAGCTTGCGATGATCGAAGATGCGGATAAGACGGCACTTTTTATCGAAAATATGGCAGAATTTTTTCGTTACAATCTGTCACGTATCAATGAAGATGCGACACTTGCGGATGAAATTCAGCTTGTCGACCATTATATTTACATTCTCAATGTGCGTTTTGCCGGAGATATTCATTATAAGAAGGAAATCGAGCCGGGACTGGAAAATGTTCTTGTGCCATCCATGATCCTGCAGCCACTTGTCGAAAATGCCGTGCAGTACGGTATCCGAGGCGTCGAGTGGGAAGGCTGGGTTACACTGCGCATCTGGCAGGAAACAGGGACCGTTTATATCGAAGTCGCTGACAATGGGCGCGGCATGAGCCGGGAACTCATCGAACGTGTGCTGCAGGGAGAAAATGTAAAAAACAGGAAAAACAGCAAATCCAATGGAATCGGTATTTACAATGTATTGGAGCGGCTGCAGATGTATTATACGACGGAAGATGTATTGGAGATCATAAGTGACGGTGAAGGAAAGGGAACGCGCTTTACTCTGAAAATTCCGAAGGAGGTGAGACCATGATAAAATTACTGCTGGCAGATGACGAGGGAATTGTACTCGAATCCATGCAGCGGATCGTGGCGAAAAATTTTGGAGATACGTGCGAAGTGCGGACGGCAAAGACCGGACGAGCTGTCATTGAAGTTGCAGAAGAATTTCGACCGGATATCGCAATATTAGACATTCAGATGCCGGGAATCAACGGAATTGAGGCGATTGAAGAGATCAAAACATTCTGCCCGAGAACCTGTTTTATCATTATGTCCGCCTATGATACGTTTGACTATGCGAAAAAAGCGATGTCACTTGGCGTTATGGATTTTATTACGAAGCCTGCCAACACTTCGCGTATCGTCTCGGCACTTGAAAAAGCGATGGATGAAGTGCGCAAACAGCAGAGACGATGGGAAAAAAGTCTGGAATACAAGGAAAAATTGGAAGCCGTCGTGCCGATCATTGAGAGCGGAATGATTTATTCGATCTTATTTCAGGATAACTATTCGGGAGATACAGAACGTTTCCGTGAATTGCTCGATATTCCGGGAGATTATGGAATGATTCTTGTGATCGAAGTCGGCGATGCGATCGAAAACCGAAAAATGACGAATGTCGTCGGAATGTCGGTTAAAGCGCAGAAATTTTACGATGAATTCCGCCAGATCGTGAAGGAATTTTTTCCGGCGACGGTAGGACCGGTTATGACCAATAAAATCGTCGTTTATGTGCCGGCGGCAGCTCCGGAAAAAGAATACAATGAACGAGTAAAAATTATCGAAAAAACCGACAATATGATACAGAAACTGATCTCGCGTATTGAATTACAGTTTCGTGCCGGAGTCGGAAGCATCCGCCCGGTGGATGACATTTATCCGTCGTATCAGGAAGCCTGTCTGGCGTTGAAAAAGGCTGAAGGGACAGTAATGCATATCAATGACCTTGTGGCGGCGCAGGATGTCGAGGAAAATTATCCGCTGGAGACAGAAAATGCGATGTATGTGGCACTCAAACGTGGTGATGTGTCAAAAACGCTGGAAGAGGCTGCGCAGTTTTTTGATTGGATGCAGAAAAATTATGCTTCCTGCCTTGACGATGTCCGCCTGAAAGTGTTGGAACTTGTCATGTACGCCGAGCGAATCGCTTTTCACGAGGGCGGAATGTCTTATCATTTCCGCGACCGAACGAATTATCTGGCGACGGTAACCGGTTTTACAACGATGGATCAGCTGCAAAGCTGGTTTCTTGATCATATGAAAGCAGCGGCAGAGATCATTCATGTGAAGGCGAGTGAGAAATATAGTGATATTGTTGCAAATGCGAGAGATTATATTGGGAATAATTTCCAAAAAGACATCTCGCTGGATGAAGTGAGTCGTGTCGCCAATGTCAGTCCGTATTATTTTAGTAAAATATTTAAAGAAGAAACCCGCGAGACGTTTGTCGAATATCTGACGGGACTTCGGATGGAACACGCAAAAAATCTGCTGCGGGAAAAGGAAAAAAGCATCAAGCAGATCTGTGTGGAATCCGGTTATAGCGACCCGAATTATTTCAGCCGGATTTTCAAAAAGACAGTTGGTGTGACCCCGTCGGAGTACCGAGAAGGTTAGAAAGAAGGAACGTATGAAGCAAGTAAATATAAGAAAGATCTGTCTTTTGCTCTGTGTGGCAGCAGTCGTTTTGCTGACCGGATGTGGCGCAGGCGAGCCGGAAAAGAAAAGCGACTCGGACGGAATCCGGATCGGATTTTCTTTTGATTCCCTTGTCATCGAGCGGTGGCAGAGGGACCGCGACGTCTTTGTATCACGGGCGCAGGAACTCGGAGCTGCCGTCAATGTGCAGAATGCCGGCGGAGATGTGGCGGCGCAAAAAAAGCAGATTTCGTATTTTATTGAGCAAAAAATGGATGTGATCGTCGTTGTAGCAGCGGATACAGCGGCACTCAGCGATGTGGTCGCGCAGGCAAAAGAGCGGGGAATCCGCGTCGTTGCCTACGACAGAATGTTGGAAAATGCCAATGTGGACCTGTACCTCTCGTTTGACAGTGAAAAGGTTGGCGAGATTTACGGCGATGCGATCACCCGGAAATTTCCAAAAGGCGCACAGATACTGGAAGTCCTTGGTTCGTCGGAAGATTACAATGTGAAATTGATGGAAAAAGGGCTGGCTTCCAAATTAGGCAGTACCTATAAAGTTGTAGAAAAAAATTATGCAAAAGGCTGGATCGCAGAGCAGGCATATGATATCGTTTCAGAATATTTTTCCAAAGGGAATTCTTGTGATGTCGTGGTGTGTGGCAATGATGATCTTGCAACACAGGCGATTCGTGCACTTTCGGAAAACCAGAAAGCCGGAAAAGTGTATGTCCTTGGGCAGGATGGTGATCTTGCCGCCTGTCAGCGTATCGTCGAGGGGACTCAGGGGGGAACGGCATTTAAAAATATTGACGAGCTTGCGGAGAATGCGGCAGATCTTTGTGTGAAACTTGCCAAAGGCGAAGATACCGGTGTGAAGGCGACGATGTCCGATGGCACTTACGACGTACCAAGTTACCAGTTTTCCCCGGTTTTCGTTGATTCGGAAAACATCGATCAAGTGATCATCGAGGGTGGCTTCCATACGAAAGAAGAAGTATATCTCAATAAAAAAGCGAATTAAGAGCAGTAGCACAATTTTGAAATTAAGATTGTGCTACTCTTTTTTTGTGCTGTCAGGAAAATCGCAAAATTGTCCATTTCATCGTAAAGCATTCCTATTTTGATTATGTTATATTAAACCTAAAGAAAATCATGAGTGGTTACACATAAGCAAAATAAATTGAGAAGGAGAATGGCTATGAAGATGATAAAAAAATGGATCGCTTGCCTGATGGCAGTCGGAATGATGCTTTCGCTGACCGCCTGCGGAGTAAGCGGAGATCAAGTGGCAGTCAATAAGCCACAGCAAAAAGACCCGGATGCGAAAAAGCGGATCGCGGTTTCCATGCCGACAAAGGATCTGCAGCGCTGGGCACAGGACGGAAGTAATATGAAAGCGCAGCTTGAAAAACAAGGATATGACGTAGATATCCAGTATGCGAACAACGATATCGCAACGCAGGTCAGCCAGATTGAAAATATGATCGCTGTCAATCCGGATGTTTTGGTAGTTGCTTCTATCGATGGTTCGGCACTTGGAACTGCTTTGCAGGGAGCGAAAGGACTGGGCATCCCGGTTATCTCCTATGACCGTCTGATCATGCAGAGCGACGCCGTATCGTATTATGCAACATTTGACAATGAACTTGTCGGAGAACTTCAGGGACAGTACATTGAAGATAAACTGGATCTGAAAAATGCAAAAGGACCATTTAATATCGAGCTTTTCACCGGTTCTTCCGACGATAACAACTGTAACTACTTCTTTGGCGGTGCGATGAAGATTCTCCAGCCGTACATTGATTCCGGAAAACTGGTAGTTCGTTCCGGTTCAACGACGTTGGCAGAATGTGCGACAGCAAACTGGTCCACTGAGGAAGCCCAGAAGAGAATGGAAAATATTCTGGCAGCGTACTATCAAGATGGTACAAAATTGGATGCGGTATTGTCTTCCAATGACTCGGTAGCAAATGGTATCACCAATGCACTGGTCGCTTCTTACAAAGGCGACTTCCCGATCCTGACCGGTCAGGACTGTGATATCACATCCGTAAAAAATATCATTGCCGGCAAACAGTCGATGTCGATCTTTAAAGATACGAGACAGCTGGCATCCAAAGTAGTAGAAATGGTTACAGCGATCATTGAAGGAAAAGAAGTTCCGGTCAATGACACAGAAAGTTATGACAATGGAAAAGGAATCGTGCCAACGTATCTTTGCCAGCCTGTCTTCGCAGACCAGGATAACTATAAAGAAGTGTTGATTGATTCCGGATATTATAAAGAATCTGATGTGAAGTAAGGAGGGGTGACCGATGGCAGAATATATCTTGGAAATGAATGGAATTACCAAAACATTTCCCGGCGTAAAAGCACTGGATAATGTCAATTTGAAGGTGAAAAAAGGTGAGATTCACGCACTGGTCGGTGAAAACGGAGCCGGTAAATCGACATTGATGAATGTCCTCAGTGGAATCTACCCTTATGGAAGTTACGAAGGTGACATCGTTTACGATGGAGAAATTTGTAAATTTAAGGAAATTAAAGACAGTGAGAAAAAAGGTATTGTAATTATCCACCAGGAACTCGCACTGGTACCGTATATGACAATCGCAGAAAATATGTTTCTTGGCAATGAGCAGGGAAAGAAAATGGCGATTGACTGGACAAAAACCTACGGACGTGCCGAGGAGCTTATGAAAAAGGTAGGGTTGAAAGAAGATCCGCACACTTTGATCAAAGATATCGGAGTCGGCAAACAGCAGCTGGTAGAAATTGCCAAAGCACTGGCGAAGGATGTAAAACTTTTGATCCTTGACGAGCCGACGGCATCGCTCAATGAATCCGATTCGCAGGCACTTTTGGAACTTATGCTTGAGTTTAAAAAACAGGGAATGACATCGATCATCATTTCCCACAAATTAAATGAAATTTCTTACGTGGCAGATAAGATTACGGTTATCCGTGACGGCTCCACGATTGAGACGATGGATAAAGAAGTGGACGATTTCAGTGAAAACCGTATTATCCGCGGCATGGTTGGACGAGAATTGAGCAATCGTTTCCCGGCCAGAGAAAATGTCAAGATCGGCGAGATTTGTATGGAAGTCGATCATTGGACCGTTCATCATCCGATGACACCGGCAAAGAAAGTGGTTGACGACGTATCCTTTTATGTACGCCGCGGCGAAGTGGTCGGCATCTCCGGTTTGATGGGAGCAGGACGTACGGAACTTGCGATGAGTCTGTTTGGACACAGTTACGGAACCGGCATCAGCGGAACGATTAAAATGAATGGAAAGGAAGTTCATCTGAAAAATGTACGTCAGGCGATCGACCACAAACTTGCGTATGTGACCGAAGACCGAAAAGGCAATGGATTGATCTTAAGTAATCCGATTTACACCAATACGTCTCTTGCGAAAATGGACAAAGTCAGCCGCTATGGTGTGATCGACAAATTAAAAGAAGTTCAGATCGCAGAAGATTACCGGCAGAAACTTCATACGAAAGCACCGTCGGTTTACCAAAATGTGGGAAATTTAAGTGGTGGTAACCAGCAGAAAGTGCTTTTGGCAAAATGGATGCTGACAGATCCGGACGTATTGATCCTGGATGAACCGACACGAGGAATCGACGTTGGAGCCAAATACGAGATTTATTGTATCATCAATGACCTGGTGGCAGCAGGAAAATCTGTCATCATCATTTCTTCGGAATTACCGGAAGTGCTTGGCATGAGCGACCGCATTTATGTCATGAATGAAGGTAAAATGGTGGGCGAAGTAGACGGAAAAGAAGCAACCCAGGAAATTATCATGTCATATATCATGAAATCAGGAAAAGGAGCGTGAATGAAATGAATCAGGTGAAAGAAGCTTTGAAAAAAAATACAATGGTGATTGCGCTGATCATCGTTGCGATATTCTTTACATTTATGACAGATGGAGCACTCCTCTTGTCATCCAACATAACGAACTTAATCGCACAAAATGGTTATGTCGTTATTCTTGCAGTAGGTATGTTACTTTGTATCCTTACCGGTGGTAACATCGACTTGTCCGTCGGCTCGATCGTGTGCCTGGTCGGTGCCGTAGTCGGAAAATTGATGGTAAATGGCGGCGTTAATATGTGGGTAGCCATCGGAGCCGGTCTTCTCGTAGGACTTGGAATCGGTGTATGGCAGGCATTCTGGATCGCCTACGTCCGCATCCCTCCGTTTATCGTAACTCTTGCCGGCATGCTTTTATGGCGTGGTGTCGCACTCCTTGTACTGGATGGCCTCACAATCTCCCCGATGCCGGATGAATATATCGCATTGTTTAACAATTACGTACCTGGTTATGGAACCGCTCTTGCAGCCGGCATCCTGATCAGTGTAGGTTATATCGCTTCCGTTATCTGGAAACGAATTAAAGCAAAGAAAAACGGATATCAGCAGAGCAATCTTTACGGCGATATCGCAAGATGTGTCATCATTACCGCAGTGGTTATGTTTGTCTGCATCAAATTGTACAGCTACAAAGGTTTGCCGACAATCCTCATTCTTCTTGCCGTAATCGTAGCAGCTTATGCTTACTACACATCCAAAACCGTTTCCGGCCGTTACTACTACGCAGTCGGCGGTAACGAAAATGCAGCAAAACTCAGTGGTGTCAAGACAAACCGCGTATACTTCATCGCTTATGTCAACATGGCAGTGCTTTCTGCAGTCGCAGCTCTTGTCTGCATCGCCCGTTTCAATTCCGCAGCACCTACAGCCGGAACAAACTATGAAATGGATGCGATCGGTGCCTGCTTCATCGGTGGAGCTTCCGCATACGGTGGAATCGGAACCGTACCCGGAGTAGTAATCGGTGCCATCTTCATGGGTGTCCTGAACAACGGAATGTCCATCATGGGAATCGACGCAAACTGGCAGAAAGCCGTAAAAGGACTTGTCCTTCTGGCAGCCGTAGCCTTTGACGTAATTTCCAAGAAAAAACAAAGCAGCA
>ERZ827452.1723-NODE-1723-length-19175-cov-4.537657_pt1 | contig 19175 bp, 15 predicted proteins | sample MGYA00519866_ERZ827452 | MGnify/ENA primary metagenome ERZ827452 (study PRJEB31778, sample SAMEA3449307) | human gut metagenome | biome: human gut; feature: human-associated habitat; material: faeces | place: United Kingdom | collected 2010/2012 ... | reverse complement strand
TGGCAGGCTTTCCTCTCCATAACAAGTGGACGAATGAGGAATAGCTGAGCTTCCTGCAACAGAACGGCTGGACGGTGCAAAAAAGTGTTGTTTTAAAGGCCTCTTTTCCGCTGACCTATGCGGAATGTGTGAAAACACCCGCAAGCCTATAGGCCTTGGCGGGGAATCATGCGATAAGTCTTACGGACGTTCGACTTGAATCACGACGGAAAGGAATACGATGAAGTTTAAGGCATTGGGAAATCGAAATCATCCCGCTGTGCTGTTCTTTCATGCAATGGGCGTAACAGGAGAGAGCAGCGAACCGGTTGCGAAATATTTACAGGATAGGTACTTCTGTATTATGCCTACCTCCACGGTGTACTGCAAGGGGCAGAAATATGTCAGCAAGGCGGACGAGGTCCGTCAGGTGGAAGAATACTTGAGATCGCAGGGAGTAGGATATCTGGAATTGGTTGTGGCTTCTTCAATCGGTGCCGATCTTGCCATGGCATTTTTAACAGGCACGAAGCTGCCTGTTAGACATGTTTTCTTTGACAGCGGGCAGTTTGCGCAAATCGGAAACAGTACGCGCCGTATGATGACGCCGTTTTTGTATTTCGCTATCAAGAGCCTGTACTGGTCAAAGGGAGGAACGATGAAAAAGATTCTGTGGTGTGATGATGATTCCATAAAGCCATATTTTATAGCTGCAGGGAAAAATCTGACCTACACAAATTTGCGGCGACAGCTTTCGGACAGCTTGGAGGATAAACGCTTTCCGTCACTTCCCGAAGAATTGCAAAGGCATATCTATTTCGAGTTTGGCAGCATAGAAGATCATTTCAAATACCGTCAGGCAGTGATGAAAGCCTACCCCTGCGGCAATTACCCCGTATTTGAGGGATACAAGCATATGCAATATCAGATATGCGATCCGAGGGGCTTCGCTGAAATGCTGATATATATCGTTATGCATGACTGTATGCCGAAGCTGCCATTTATCAGAAAGTGAGTTGTCTTGACCAATAAACACCATGATGTCCGGGACATACTCTTGCTTGAATTCGACTAACTGCTGATAGCGTAGAATCTTGGTGGATAACTTGGTGGGTGTCACCCTCTAAGTTAGAATTCACATTTTTCAGAATACGGAACTGTAAGGCACTTGCCGTTTTCGTGTCGCAAAAACCCTGCTTGCAAAAAAGTGAAAAACGTTTTGAATGCACGATTTTCTGTTTACTCAGAAGGTGACAAATGCTATACTTGAAAATAGAGAAATTATACCAATGGACAGGCTATTTTTAAGCAGGAGGCAGAGGCGATGGCAGTATCATATAACAAGTTGTTCAAGCTGTTGATAGACAAGAAAATGAAGAAGAAAGAGCTGTGCGAGCTTGCCGGAGTCAGCGCAAGTACCATTGGAAAAATGGGGCGCGGAGAACCTGTTTCCGTTGAAATGGTAGAAAGAGTTTGTCTTGCATTAGAATGCACTCCAAATGATGTTCTGGAGTTTTACCGAGATGATAAAAAGCAGTAAACCAAAGGAGAAAACGTGATGATAGATTTTGCGCCTGGCATGAGAAACATCATTCGTGACGAGGAATGGATGGTCAAAAAATTGAAATGAATAGTCTTGGCAACAAGACTTTATACTGCGTTGGTTAAGGATAGAGAAGCAATTTTCCTTACGGATTTGGAAGCAATTCAAATCGTTGATCCTGCGGAAGTTAAATTGGTTGCGGATGCTTCGCCGTTCTACAAACGAGCACTATTATATTTAGAAAGTCAATGGCGTCAGCAAATTCCTACTGATGCCAATTTACATATTGGCCATAAAGCGGCAAGAGCAGGGATTCGTTCCTATGCAATTAAGAGAAATAAAGTTGATGATCGTAGTTCCTTTTACAGAAACGGAGGTCGAGATGAAGATAGTTACCTATGGGAATCCTTCTGCTTCCGCGGTTTTAATTCAACCGGTAGGTGATCATGATCTTTCGCCGTGGAAGGCACCGGCTGTCTTTGGAAAGGACGGCTTCGGAGATGGTGCAGAGGATATGCTTCAGTTTATTTTGAGACAGTGTGCGGATCGCAGCAAAACATACTATGCCGGGGGATATTCCATGGTAGGCTTATTTTCTCTGTGGGCGGCGTATCAGACAGACGCTTTTGCAGGTGTTGCGGCGGCATCACCTTCCATCTGGTTTCCAGATTTCCTGCAATATATGAAGGAACATGACATTAGGACAGAATCTGTATATCTGAGTCTGGGAGACCGTGAGGAAAAAACAAGGAATCCGGATGGCGAAAGGTTTTGCCTGGGTGATGAAAAATAATTCTGTTTGCATCTAATCATCAGCGTAAAAATGGAAAGGTGGGATGTGGATGAAGTGGGCAGACGGAAAAATGCGGTGCTATTGGGCAAATCCGAAAAATGAACGATACATCTGTTATCACGATGAGGAATGGGGCGTTCCCGTGCATGATGACCAGAAACTATTGGAAATGCTGATATTGGAGTGTTTTCAGGCGGGATTGTCCTGGGAATGTGTTTTAAATAAGCGGGATGCATTTCGTAAAGCCTTTGATGGTTTTGACTTGGAGAAGATCTGCGCTTATCATGAGGACAAGCTGGAAATGTTGCGGAACAATCCTGAGATTATACGCAACCGCCTGAAAATACAAGCTGCCGTTATCAATGCACAGGCGTTCCGCAAAATCAAAAAGGAATATGGCAGCTTTTCAGAGTACCTCTGGCATTGGACAGACGGAAGAGTCATTCAGGAAACCGGAAAAACAAGCTCGGAATTATCCGATACCATTTCCAAAGACTTAAAAAAGTATGGCATGAAATTTGTGGGAACTACAGTAGTGTATGCTTATCTGCAGGCCATCGGTGTGATCTGGTCGCATGAGGATGAATGCTTTTGCAGCAGAGTTACAAGCTTATTATAAGAAAAAATTGTTAAGTAAGCGAATAGAAAAGGAGAAATTCTAAATGGAAGAAAATCAGCAGACACCCCATAAGCGGCGAGTGCGGTATAAAGGAAAATATCCAAAGAAATTTGAAGAAAAATACAAAGAGCTTCAGCCGGAGAAATACCAGGACACCATTCAGCATGTGATTGGGAAAGGAAATACACCGGCGGGCATGCATATTTCCATCATGGTAGATGAAATTCTGGATTTCTTAAAGATCCAGCCAGGAGAAACAGGATTTGATGCTACGTTAGGCTACGGTGGTCATACCAGAGCCATGCTGCAGTGTTTAAAGGGCCAGGGCCATATGTATGCTACAGATGTGGACCCCGAGGAATCAGCAAAGACGAAAAAGCGTCTGGAAGAGCAAGGCTTTGGGGAAGAGGTGCTGACGATCAAATTACAGAATTTCTGTACGATCGATGAGATCGCCAAAGAAGTAGGCGGTTTTGATTTCATTCTGGCGGATCTGGGTGTTTCCTCCATGCAGATCGACAACCCAAAGCGTGGATTTTCTTTCAAGGTAGATGGGCCTTTGGATCTGCGCCTGAATCAGCAAAAAGGTATCAGCGCGGCGGAGCGTCTGGATACTATTGGCAGAGAAGAACTGGCGGGAATGCTGTATGAGAATTCCGATGAGCCTTACTGTGAGGAGTTAGCGAAGGCAATCACGGATGAGATCCACAAAGGCCGTCGGGTGGATACCACCACGAGGCTGCGGGAGATCATCGAGAAGACTCTGGATTTTCTGCCGGAGAAGGAGAAGAAAGATACGATCAAAAAGACCTGCCAGCGGGTGTTCCAGGCTCTTCGCATTGATGTGAACCAGGAATTTGAGGTACTGTATGAGTTTATGGAGAAGCTGCCAGGAGCCTTAAAACCAGGTGGAAGGGCGGCGATCCTGACCTTCCATTCCGGAGAGGACAAGCTGGTAAAAGCAGCATTGAAGGAAGGATACCGGGCGGGTGTTTACTCAGCGTATTCCAAGGACGTGGTGCGCCCGTCTGCGGAGGAATGTGTGCGGAATCCAAGAGCCCGTTCCACGAAAATGCGCTGGGCGGTCCGCGCAGAGGAGTAAAATCAGTGAATGTTGCTGTGTATCTGGATCGTGAGATCATCGTGCCGGAAAACTGGTGATTTACCTGGAATAAGAATTGGCGTTCAGCTTTTGGAACAAATAATCCCAAAACCGGACGCCAATTTTTTAAGCAAGATCTATTTTTTGTATTTCTCCAACAACTTCAACACTTCCCCAGACATCGGATACAAAAATAAAATATTAAACACGGTCATAAGTCCGATTCCCACATCGCCAAGATCCCAGACTACGGTATACTGCTGTAATCCACCGATAAACAACATTACCAGAGCCAGTACCTTATAGGCTGTCTGCCAGCACCACCGGTCCCCAAGCAGGTAAGCTACGTTGGAGCGTGCATAGAACAGGATTCCGATAAATGTGGAAAAACTGAATAATGCCAGAGTGATGGCGATAAAGATCACACCGGCGGAACCCAGATGATGATACATGGCTGTCTGCAGCAAATCCATGCCGGACAGTCCTGCGGTTATTTCCTCCGGAACCAGCAGCATGATCATGGCAGTGCAGCTGCAGATCACAATGGTATCAATGAGAACTCCAAGAGCCTGGATCAGACCCGTCCTGGAAGGATCATTCCCTTCAGCGGCGGCAGCAGCGCAGGGAGCGGAACCAGAGCCGGCTTCATTGGAGAACAGCCCCCGCTTGATACCGTTCATGATCACGGCTCCAAGACCACCGGATACTGCCTGGCGAAGGCCAAATGCCTCCGAGAAGATCCGCGCAAAGACTGCAGGAAGCTGGCGGACATTTAATAAAATAATAAATACCGTAATGGCGAAGAAACTTCCTGCCATAATAGGCACCAGTATGTCCAGAAGTTTGATCGTAGCATTTTTCTGAAGAACGATCACCGCCGCCAGGAACACCAGAATGACTGTGGTAACAATCGGTGGGATATGAAAGGCATTCTGGAACGCGGAACTGACAGAATTACTGATCACCTGGCTGATACCACACCAGCAGATCAGGCCGGAGATGGCAAACAGGGCCGGGATCAGAAATCTTCTGCGGTTTTTTCCGGTTTTCTCTTTAAAGAATTCATGGATATAGTAAGCAGGACCGCCCCGGTAGCCGCCATAGAGAGGATCGGGGGCTTTGTATTTCTGGGCAAGAGATGCTTCTACATAAGCAGTTGATGCTCCAAGAAGAGCCATCAGCCACATCCAGAATACAGCGCCAGCGCCTCCTGCCGAGACTGCGGCAACCACACCGACCAGATTGCCCATGCCAACTCTGGTGGCAGTGGAGATGATCAGGGTCTGAAGAGAAGAAAGACTGTTTTCCGATTCCTTTTTCTCCTTGAGCGTGCCAATCATCTGAGGAAAATACCGGATAGGAAGAAAGCCGGTCCGGATTGTAAAATAGATACCTGCAGGAACCAACAGCAGGATCATCAGAGAAATTCCGATGGAACTGTTTCCAAGGGAGATGGTAAATAAATCTCCCCACAGGAGAGCATATGTCTTTTCAATTAGTTTAACGATCAATGAACAAGTACATCCTTTCTTTCTATGGTAGATAAATTTCCCGGAATCCACCGCCCGGTTTTAATATCAGGGTCCGGTCAAATCCGCAGGAACGGGCCACTTTTACCGCCTGGTCAAAGTGGTATCCGATGGTATTTACAGCATGGCTGTCAGAGTTGATGATGATCCGGCCTCCCATGGCATGGAGTTCTTTTAATAAGATGGGATTCGGATAAGGTGCAGTACGGTACCCGCGGGAAATAGCCCCGGTGTTGATCTCAAAGGGCAATCCCTGTCGATGCAGCTTTTTCATGGCAGCCAGAGCCGGTTCTAAGTAGGCATCACTGCTTTCATCAAAATAGCGGTATCCTTCATTAAATTTTGTGATCAGGTCAAAATGTCCCACCCAGTCACAGCTGGTACGGTCATAAACCAAGGCCTCCGTTTCATAATAGTCTCTGGTAAATGCATACCAGTCATCATTCCAGAGCTGATGGACTGCATTTTTTTGTACTTCCGCACTGGCGTCAACAGTGACAAATATTCCATTCTTTTCCAGATAGTGGGTGGAGCCGATGGTGTATTCTGCTTTCTGGACCGGCCCCAGACAGTCTGTCTCAATTCCGATGTAGAGATTCATTTTTCCCCGATACTGTTCCCGAAGTTCATACAATTCTTTCATATAAGAAGAGAGAATGGAATCGGTCATGCCAAAGCCCGGTTCAGCAGGGGAGTAATCTCCGTGTCCGGAAATCCCAAAATCTGTAAATCCCATGTCATAAGCGGCTTTTACCATTTCAGCCGGTGTATTTTTACCATCACAGTAGGTGGTATGAGTGTGAAAATCTGCTTTCAGCATCATGTTATTATAAGCCTTTCTCTATAGAAAATCAATTGGTCAATGGTTTTACAAAACCTATGTTTACTACTCTAATGGATTTATTCTGGCCTTTCAAGCGATTTTACCCGTATTTATCATAATTTTGCAAATCATTAACGAAAGAAGTAGAAAAATATTTACAAAGAGAAGTTATAGTAGCCAGTGTTCAAAACAAGAAAAAATGGTGAAATAGGAAAAGGAGTATTTATGAAGAAAATCACAAGAAAAACCGTTACAATGGCTGCTGCAGCTTTGATGACCATGTCAGCACTTACAGGATGTTCTGGAAAGCAGGCAGTCCAGGCTGTGGATCTGACTGCTGTTTCCTTTGATGAGATTCAGAAAAAAGCCAGTGAAGAGGGACAGATCGCATCCGTTGGTATGCCGGACGACTGGGCAAACTGGAAAGGAAGCTGGGAAGCCATTACGGAAAAATATGGTTTGAAGCATGAAGATACCGATATGAGTTCTGCAGAGGAATTATCGACCTTTGATTCTGAAAAAGATGCACCAACCAAGGATATGGGTGATGTGGGACAGGCGTTTGGACCACAGGCAGTGGATATGGATGTAGTACAGCCTTATAAAGCGACCGTATGGGATTCCATTCCTGACTGGGCCAAGGATCCGGATGGAAAATGGGTCATCAGTTATTTAGGAACCATGAGTTCCATGGCCAATACCGCCAACGTCAGTGAACCGCTTGATTCCTGGGAGGCATTAAAAAATAGCAATTGTAAAGTAACGTTAGGAGATGTAGTCCGTGGGGCGTCTTCCCAGATGGCAGTTCTTTCCTGTGCCTACGCTTTAGGTGGTGGTACGGATAATCTGGAGCCGGCATTCCAGTTCTTTACGGAGCTTGCCAAAGAGGGCCGTTTAGACGCAGGAATTTACAGTCTGGAGAGAATGACCAGAGGAGAAATTGATGTTTACTTAACCTGGGATTATCTGGCATTACAGTACCGGGATCTGGCTGTGGAAGCAGCACCGGATATTAACATTGCCTGCCATGTTATGAGCGATGGCGCCTTACAGTCCGGCTATGCCCTGGTGATCAACAAATATGCGCCACATCCATATAGCGCTGCTCTTGCAGTAGAATACCTGTTAAGTGATGAGGGTCAGATTGACCGTGCCAGAGGTTATGCCCGTCCGATCCGTTCTGATGTGGAGCTTCCTTCCGATCTGGCAGAGAAAATGATCCCGGATGAGGAGTATGCAGATACCATCCCGTTAACTGATAATGATGCAGTATCTGCAGCTTGTGCTGAGATCGCGTCCCGCTGGGAAGAGGAGATCATTCCATTAATGAATTAGAAAGGCAGTACAGAAATATGAAAAAAGAAAAATTAACAGCAGGCAGCAGAATCCTATTTCTGCTGCCTCTGGCATTGATCGTGATCTTCTTTGAGTGTGTTCCCTTAGGGGGAATGGTTTTGAAAAGCATCACCGATCATGGAACTTTGACGATGGAATATTTTCATCAGATTCTGGAAAAACCAGTTTATACAGCAGCTATAAAGAACAGCTTATGGATTGCCCTTTCGTCAACGATAGTCGGACTGATCGTGGATTTCTTCCTTGCTCTGGCATTGAGCAGTGAAAAAGGAAGAAAAAAGACCTGGTATTTGTCGTTGTTAAATCTGACATCTACATTTTCCGGGATTCCTCTGGCCATTGCTTTTATCACTGCCCTGGGAACTTCCGGTGTCTTTGTGCTTATGGGAAAGCAGGCGGGAATTAACTGGCTGTCCGGATACAATCTGTATTCTATGAAGGGAATGTTTTTGGTTTATCTGTATTTTCAGATTCCTATGGGAACCCTGCTTTTGCTTCCGGCCTTTGAAAAAGTGCGGAAGGAGTGGAAAGAGGCAGCCAGGCTGATGAATGCTGGAAGTGTCTGCTTCTGGACGCAGGTGGGGATTCCGGTGATGATGCCTGGAATTATGGGAACCTTTAATATGCTGTTTTCCAATGCCATTGCTGCCTACGCCACACCGTATCTTCTGGTTAACAACAGCATCGCTCTTCTGCCGGTAAAAGTGGTGGACATGTTCGTTGGTGATGTGCGTCAGAGACCGGAGCTTGGAAGCGCACTGTCCCTGGTAATGTTGACCATCGTGTTGCTTGAGATCGGTCTGACCAATCTCTGCAAAAAGCATTTTGAAAAGGGGATATAAGGCATGAAAGAACATAAATTGCTGCGTGTTTTTTGGGAAATTCTCCTGGGCGCGTTTCTGCTGATGCCGCTGATCGTCACACTGATCTATTCTTTTGTGAAGCGCTGGACGGGGGTTCTTCCGGAAGGACTGACGCTACAGTATTATCTGGCGGCAGTGACCAACCAGAGTTTTCTGCTTGGTATTTTCAGGGGACTGGTGATATCCGCTCTTCCGGTACTTTTGACGAATATCAGTATTTTGCTGGCTCTTTACGTGGCGCTGGTCTATCTTCCATCCATGGAAAAATGGATACAGATCTTTTGCCTGCTTCCGACAACCATCAATGGTATCATTGTGGCGACCTCCGTATTGTCGCTGTATGCAGGAAGCGGAACAATTCTGGCTAACCGGATCGTCATGCTGACGTTGATCTACTGTGTGTTTGTCATGCCGGTTACCTATCAGGGAATCCGCAACAGTCTGTACGCGGTTAATATGAAAGGAATTCTGGAAGCAGCCCAGATGCTGGGCTGTGGAAAATTTTACAGTTTTATGGTGATCGTGGTACCATCCATTTTACCGGGAGTCTGCGGTTCAGCCCTGATGAGTCTTGCCGGATTATTTGGAGATTTCGCGATTATTAAAATTATTGCATCATCTCAGTTTGAGACAGCCCAGGCGTATTTATACCGGAACCGTTCAACGGATGCCCAGTCTTTAAGTGCATCGGTAGTGATCCTGCTGTTGATCACACTGCTGATCAATTATAGTGTTCACAGAAGCCAGAACCGGAAGAAAGAAAGAAGGGAAGCATAAAGAAATGTCATATATCGAATTTCAGGATATTAATAAATATTTTGGACAGAATCATGTGCTGAAGGGAATTGATCTGTCTATTGAGAAAGGAGAACTTCTGACCCTGCTTGGTTCATCGGGCTGTGGCAAAAGCACCCTGCTTCGGTGCCTGGCTGGTCTGGAGGCGGTTCAGGAGGGAAAAATCTACCTGGATGGAACGGATATTACCAATCTGGATGCCAGAAAGCGGGAGATTGGTATGGTATTTCAGCAGTACAGCCTGTTTCCCAATATGACAGTGGAGCAGAATCTGGCCTTTGGCCTGAAACGGAAAAAAACAGACAGAGCAGAGATCGGGGCAGAGGTAGAGAAGGCGTTGGACATGGTAGGACTGTTAGATAAAAGAGAGTCTTATCCGACGCAGTTATCCGGTGGACAGCAGCAGAGAGTCGCTCTTGCAAGAGCAATCGTCATGAAACCAAAGGTGCTTTTGCTGGATGAGCCTTTAAGCGCCATTGACGCAAAATTAAGAAAAAGCCTGCAGATCGAGATCCGGAGGATCCAGAAAGAATTAAATATGACCACAGTATTTGTGACCCATGACCAGGATGAGGCCATGGTCATGTCTGACCGGATCTGCCTGTTGAATCAGGGACAGATCGAACAGTCCGGAACACCGGTAGAAATCTACACAGCGCCTAAAACAAGGTTTGCTGCCAGCTTCATTGGGAGTTATAATGTATTTACCCCTAACGAATATACGATGCTCACTGCTGGAAAAGAAAAGACGGAGACATCTGTGGCGATCCGGCCGGAGACGATAGCGATTGCCAAGGAAAAGCCTGGCCGCGATCATTGCCTGGAAGTATACGGAACGATTCAGGAGAGCATTACCAGAGGCAATGTGCTTCGTTATACGGTGGATGTCAATGGTGTGAAGCTTCAGGCAGATACCTTATTCCGCAGTTTTTCCATTTTCCAGACAGGAGAGCGGGTATGGCTTTCTGTGGAGCATAAAAATTGTCTTCAGATGGAGGATTAAGTGATGAAAAAGATGTTTTCAGAGACGGGCAGATGGTACAAGGGAAATCTGCATTCCCATACGACGAATTCTGATGGAAAATTAAAACCGGAGGAGGCAGTGGCTCTCTATAAAAAATATGGTTATCATTTTTTGTGTCTCAGCGAGCACGATCATTTTACAGATTTAAGCGCGCAGTTTGACAGTCCGGAATTTATCATTCTTCCGGGACTGGAGGCTTCTGCTTATTTATTTAATAAAGAAAAGACAGGAGTGCTGAAGACCCACCATATCCATGGTATTCTGGGAAATGAGGCGATGCAGCAGGCGGCTGGAGACCAGATATTCCATCATGGAGAGCGGCTGGAGCCGATGGTGTTTACAGAAGAATGGGATGGCCTTGCTGTGGCACAGAAATTAAGCGATACCCTGCGCGCCAAGGGCTGTTTTACCACGTACAATCATCCAAACTGGTCCAGAGTAGAGATGGAGGACGTAGTAGGCTTAAAGGATGTATGGGCAGTGGAGATCTACAATTATGGAACGGTGGTTGAATGCGGAGAAGGCTATGATTCTATTTTCTGGGATACCATGTTAAGAAAAGGAACCCATATCTGTGGCTTCGCTTCCGATGACAATCACAATCCTCCGAGATTTTTTGACAGCTTAGGCGGCTGGGTCATGGTTCGTTCAGAAGAGCTGACTCATGAAGCGATCGTCAATCATCTGATGGCAGGTGATTACTATTTCTCAGCAGGACCGGAGATCCGTCAATGGGGAATCGACGGAAAACGGGTGTTTGTGGAGTGCTCCGGTGTAGAAAAGATCAATTTTATTGCCGGTGGCGTCATCGGTGGCAGTGAGACCATCTTAAGCCATGGAATCCTTCCGCTGACAGAAGGCAGCCATGAGCTAAAAGGCAATGAAACTTATATCCGTATTGAATGTGTGGACGAAAAAGGCAGGACTGCCTGGACGAATCCACTGTGGTTGTAATAAGATATGGGCTTTGGGTGCACCTCTGGGAAACCAGAGGTGTTTTTGTGTTCCATAGGAAATTACGTCCTGTGAAACCAAAATGCTCCGCGGACAGGAGGCTTTTTCACGTTGCAGGCCGCAGGGAATTTCGCTATAATAAGAGATAGTGGCATCAAAGAAGTAACGGTCCGGTCCAACCGGGCTGATTGGAGGAAAAGAAACTGAAAGAACGTATTTGTATAGGAATTCTTGCTCATGTAGATGCGGGAAAGACCACTCTTTCTGAAGAGATCCTTTACCGCACCGGAGCCATTCGGAACCGGGGACGGGTCGATAACCGGGATACATTTTTAGATACAGATGATCAGGAACGGGCAAGAGGAATCACCATATTTTCCAAACAGGCGGTGTTTCCCCTGGGTGACTGGGAAGTGACCTTATTAGATACCCCTGGACATGTGGACTTCTCTGCAGAAATGGAGAGGACATTGAGCGTTCTGGATTATGCAGTGCTGATCGTCAGCGGTGCGGATGGAGTCCAGGGGCATACGGAGACCCTGTGGCGGCTGTTGAAACGTTATCAGGTTCCGGTCTTTTTATTTGTCAATAAGATGGACCAGCCGGGAACGGACCGGGCGCCCCTTCTGAAAGAGCTTAAGAAGAGGCTCAGCGACACCTGCGTGGCGTTTGATCAGGAAGGCAGGAATGAGGCTGAGTGGCAGGAGGAGATCGCCATGTGCGATGAGCACCTGCTGGAAGGCTATTTAAGCGGGAATCCGATCGAGGAAAACCAGATCCGGGAAATCATCCGTGCCAGGAAATTATTCCCATGCTATTTTGGATCCGCATTAAAAGGACAGGGTGTAGAGAAATTGTTAGAAGGAATCCATGCCTATGCCCGGTGCTGGGAGAAGGACGGGGAGAAGGAAGGTCTGGGAGCCAGAGTTTATAAGATTTCCAGGGACGAGCAGGGCAGCCGTCTGACCCATTTAAAGATCCTTTCTGGCATTTTAAAGGTAAAAGATACTATTTCTGGAAAACAGGGGGAAGAAAAGGTCAACCAGATCCGGATCTATTCTGGAAGTAAATATGAGACGGTCAGCCAGGCGGAACCGGGCTGTATCTGTGCAGTGACAGGACTGGACGGCACCTGGGCGGGACAGGCGATCGGAGAAGCGGCGGAAGGAGAATTGCCGCTGCTGGAGCCGGTTCTTACCTATCAGATCCGTCTGCCGGAGGGGTGCGATGCCCATGTGGCTTTGTTAAAACTGCGCCAGTTAGAGGAAGAGGAGCCAGAGCTTCACATTGTCTGGAATGAGACTCTTGGTGAGATCCAGGCGCAGGTCATGGGGCAGGTGCAGATTGAAATCTTAAAGAAGCTGATCGCGGACCGTTTTGGTATGGAAGTGGAATTCGGCGCGGGAAGTATTGTATACAAGGAGACCATTGCGGAGCCGGTAGAAGGGGTAGGCCATTTTGAGCCTTTGCGCCACTATGCGGAGGTCCATCTGTGGATGGAGCCGGGAGAACGGGGCAGTGGTCTGCAGTTTGAGACTAACTGCAGTGAAGATATGCTGGATCGGAACTGGCAGAGGCTGATCCTGACCCATCTGGAGGAAAAACGTCATGTGGGAACTCTCATGGGAGCCGAGATCACAGATATGAAGATCACATTGATTGCGGGACGGGCCCATCAGAAGCACACAGAAGGCGGAGATTTCCGTCAGGCCACGTACCGGGCGGTGCGTCAGGGCTTACGAGAAGCCGGATGTCATCTGCTGGAGCCTTATTACAGCTTCCGCCTTGAGATCCCTACAGAATCGGTCGGAAGGGCGTTGACGGATTTAGAGAGGATGAGCGGAACCTTCGATCCGCCAGAACTGGAAGGCGGAATGTCGGTCATCCGCGGACAGGCGCCGGTGGCGACCATGCGGGATTACCAGATGGATGTGGTTTCTTATACCAAAGGCCGTGGAAAATTGATCTGCAATGTGAAAGGATATGAACGGTGTCACAATGAGGAGGAGGTCCTTTCCCACATTTATTATGATCCGGATGCGGATTTGAACAATCCGACTGGTTCCGTATTCTGCGCCCATGGAGCCGGATTTACGGTCAGCTGGGATCAGGTCAAGGAGCATATGCAGGTGGAGAGCCCCATCCAGTTAGAGCAGCGCCGGAGCAGGGAATTTGAGGCGCAGGTGCAGGCGGCCCGCACAGCGGCAGAAAACCGGAAATCCACGACAAATGGCGCCTGGGGGGCATTGGATAAAGAACTGGAGGCGATTTTTACCCGTACCTACGGCGAGAAGAGAAAAATGCCGCCGGAGATGAATGGCGCCAGAAGAGTTTCTTATGATCCGGCCCAAAAGGTGGAGATCAAATTCCGGGAACCAGTGGAAGAATATCTTTTAGTAGACGGTTATAATATCATTTTCGCCTGGGAAGAGTTAAATGAACTTGCCAGGACGACCATTGACGGGGCAAGACATAAGCTGATGGATATTCTCTGTAATTATCAGGGATATAAAAAATGTACCCTGATTCTGGTATTTGATGCTTATAAAGTCACAGGCAATATTGGCCAGGCCATCGAGTATCACAACATCCATGTGGTTTACACTAAAGAAGCCGAGACTGCAGACCAGTATATTGAAAAGCTGGCCCATAAGATGGGCCGGAACCATCGTGTGACGGTGGCAACCTCCGATGGACTGGAGCAGCTGATCATTCGCGGACAGGGATGCCACTTAATGTCTGCCAGGGATCTAAAAGAAGAGGTGGATTATGTAAACCAACAGATCCGGACGGAGTATCTGGAAAAGTCCACCAGAACCACAGGAAATAAGGTACTGGACCAGACAGATCCAGAACTGGCAGAACATCTGGAGAAAATAAGGCAAAATGAGCCAGAACAGATATGATAGAAGCAACTGAAAGGAAGTAAGAAATGGGAGAGAAACTGACAAAAAGCGATGTGGCCAAAATTGAGGAGGAGATCAATTACCGCAAACTGGTTGTACGAAAGAATGCGATCGAGGCTGTGAAAGAAGCCAGGGCCCAGGGCGATTTAAGCGAGAACTTCGAGTATTATGCGGCAAAGAAGGATAAAAACCAGAATGAGAGCCGGATCAGGTATTTAGAGAGAATGTTAAAAAATGCCCAGATCGTATCTGACGAATCCAAAGATGACGAAGTGGGCATCAATAATACGGTAGAGCTGTATATGGAAGATGACGATGAGGTAGAAACGTACCGTCTGGTCACCTCCATCCGCGGCAATTCCTTAGAAGGACTGATCAGTATCGAGTCCCCTCTGGGCAAAGCCATTTTTAAACATAAAGCAGGCGACCGGGTCTATGTAAAGGTCAATGATAAGATCGGATACTATGTGGAGATCCGCTCTATCCGGAACACCCAGGAGACACCGGAGGACCATATCCGCAGCTTCTAAAAAGGACTGCTTAAAATTCTCCAAAGGTGTGCTGGAGACGGGAGTCAAAAACTCCGGTGCCCTTTAATACCTCATCGAAGTTCTGGATCAGCTCCACTGCAGCAGGTACTGCCTGTGCATAAAGCTGGTCTAATTCCTGGCAGATGGGCTCACAGTCTGGATTCTTCCGGCATTTGATGATCATTTCCCGGATCACCTTTGGAAAATGGACCAGTTTTAATAATTTTAAGATCAGGCTGCGCATCTGAAGGTTCGGGATCACGAACAGATTGCAGCAGATCCGGATAGAGTGGATACAGACATCGATCTGATGGACGCTCTGTTTTGGATAAAAGACAGCGATAGTCTCCGCATAGCCGGGCTTTGACCGCAGATGGTTGGCCGGGCGGTGGGTCAGGGGATTATAGCTGTCTTTTTCCATGTTCCGGCGATCCATTTCCGCTTCGATCTCGCTGTGGGAGATTCCGGTGCGGCGGACTGCTGCCTCCACGTAGGGATGACAGGTGCTGTCCAGGGCAAAATGACAGAGAACGCCGTAGAGGTATGCCAGTGCTGCTTTTTTGTGACGGCAGCTTCTCCACCGGCTGGCAGCAGGAAGGAAGAATGCGATGCCTGGCCGCTCGTGGATGGCAACGCCGGTCTGGTTTATCTGGTTTTTGGAAAATGGGTGGTAGTAAAATAGCAGATCCGGTCCGTGAAGACCCAGATCAAACAGTCCGCGGTAAGGATCGATGATGGCTTTCTGGGCCGGTGTCAGCTTCTTATAGACCTCTTTTCCAAAACGGTAGTGGGAGTAGGTGGTTGGCATTAGATCCACCCCCCGTCAAATCCGATGATCTGTCCCGTCAGATAAGAATCCGACCGGGCCAGCTGCAATAAAAGCTGTGCGACTTCTTCGGGTTTTGCCAGGCGTCCTGCAGGAATTTCTTCCTTTAGGGCTTCCAGTTCCTCTTTTTCAAGAAAATGGTTCATATCGGTATCAATGGCTCCGCAGGCCACGGCATTTACCTGGACATTGCTGGGGGCCAGCTCCTTGGCTAAAGCCCTGGTAAAAGAATTGATACCGCCTTTGGTAGCGGAATAGGCCACCTCACAAGAGGCCCCTACATTCCCCCAGACCGAGGAAATGTTTAAGATCTTTCCGCTTTTCTGCTCCAGCATATGGGGAATGGCCAGTTTGGAACAGTTGAATACAGAAGTTAAATTGGTGCGGACGATCCGGTCCCATTCCTCCGGTGCCATATCCTGTAAAAGTCCGATATAGGAGATTCCGGCATTGTTGATGACCAGATCCGGGTAGAGTCCATGTCTGTGGGCTTCCGCGAACACTTCCTGACAGAAAGAAAAATCCCCCATATCTCCGGCAAAGGCCAGGCATACACTGCCTTCTGCCTCTGCTTCCTGTTTTACCTGATCTAAAAGCTCTTTATTTTTCTGGCAGGTGATGATCAGGTTATCCTGCTCTCTGGCAAATGCCAGTGCAGCAGCTCTTCCGATTCCACGGGAAGCGCCGCTGATCAGTACGGTTTTTTTGTTCATATTGATTCTCCTGTAAATTTCTTCGTAAAAATGTACATTCCGTTCATCAGGCTGTTATCACAGACGGAACATTTCTCCGAAAAAAATAGCTGTCTCTGCGTAGAAGATGCAGAGACAGCCATTCATTATCCTATTTTAAAATTCCGGTTCGATCAGACCGTATGTATGATTTTTCCGTTTGTAAACCACGTTCACCTGATCGGTCTCTGCGTTTAAGAACATATAGAAATTATGTCCAAGCAGCTCCATCTCTACACATGCATCTTCTGGGAACATTGGTTTCATACCGAAACGTTTGGTCTTAACGATGTTGACCGCTTCCTCTGCTTCTGCTTCCTCTGCCTCTTCAATAAAGAGCTGGGAGAAAGACTGTGCAGCCTGCTTTTTGTCGATCAGTTTCTTTCTGTAACGACGGATCTGGCGTTCGATGATCTCTTCTACCAGATCGATAGAAACATACATATCGTTGCTGGACTCTTCCGCACGGATGATGCTTCCTTTCACAGGGATCGTAACCTCGATCTTCTGAACATCTTTCTGAACACTGAGAGTTGCATAAATTTCGGTATCAGGAGTGAAGTAACATTCCAGTTTTCCAAGCTTCTCCTGTACGGCATCTCGTAATCCAGGGGTTACCTCTATATTTCTTCCAGTAATAGTATAACGCATACGAATCAACTCCTTCTTTTGAGATGATTCCAGTATACCACAGATGTATGAATTATTCAATCAAATCTTGTGAAATGTAGTGACAATTTTTTGATTTATTATAAGAAATACATGGATTCTAAGGCGAAAAAATTTTGTCAAAAAAACAAAATTTATGACATCTGTACAAAAAAATAGTCGAAGAAGCAGACAACCAGGTGGATGAAATGAACAGTGGAAAAGCATGTGGATAATGTGGATAACTCTGTGTATAACTCATTTTTCCAGAAATTGACTGGAAATTGTGTGTGGATAACTCATTGTAAAAGTAAATGTGGAAAAGTGTGGATAATGTGGACAACCCAGGAATCGAACATAATTTTTGTGCAATGTGACAGGTTGACCGTAAAGAAAAATATTATGTCATCTTGAAAAGTAAAAAAATTGTGAACAAAGGCCGATTTAGTTGAATAAACCCGCGGTTAGTGCTACAATATATAAGATTGTATCGTAAATTATTATAGTAAAATAGGAGTGTGATTCATGAATCTCTTTGAAAAGGTGTTCGGTACTCATAGTGAGCGCGAACTGAAATTAATATACCCGATCGTAGATAAGATTGTAGCCATGCGTCCAGAAATGATGGCTCTGACTGATGAGCAGTTAAGAGACCGTACCCGGATTTTCAAAGAGCGCCTGGCAAACGGTGAGACCCTGGACGATATCCTTCCAGAGGCATTCGCAACGGTCCGCGAGGCGGCCAGACGAGTATTAAATATGGAGCATTACCCGGTTCAGTTAGTTGGTGGTATCGTTCTGCATCAGGGACGTATCGCCGAGATGAAAACTGGTGAAGGTAAAACTCTGGTATCCACAGCTCCGGCTTATTTAAACGCCTTAATGGGTAAGGGCGTGCATATCGTTACGGTTAATGACTATCTGGCAAAGCGAGATGCAGAGCAGATGGGACAGGTTCATGAGTTCCTGGGCCTGACCGTAGGTGTGGTATTAAACGCCATGACTCCGGAAGAAAGAAAGAAAGCGTATGCCTGCGATATCACTTATGTGACGAACAACGAGTTGGGCTTCGATTATCTGCGTGATAACATGGCTATTTATAAGGAACAGATGGTTCTGCGTGATCTGGATTACGCGATCATCGATGAGGTGGACTCTGTTCTGATCGATGAGGCGAGAACTCCTCTGATCATTTCCGGCCAGAGCGGTAAATCCACCAAACTTTATGAGGTCTGCGACATTTTAGCAAAACAGCTTGTCCGCGGTGAGGCTTCCGGCGAGTTTACCAAGATGAACGCCATCATGGGCGAGGACATCGAGGAGACTGGAGATTTTGTTGTTAATGAGAAGGATAAGGTTGTCAACTTAACGGAGGATGGTGTCAAGAAGGTAGAGCAGTTCTTCCATATTGATAACCTGGCAGATCCGGAGAATCTGGAGATCCAGCATAACATCATCCTGGCCCTGCGTGCCCACAACCTGATGTTCCGTGATAAGGATTATGTGGTAAAAGATGACGAGGTTCTGATCGTTGATGAATTTACCGGACGTATTATGCCGGGACGCCGCTATTCTGATGGTCTCCATCAGGCAATCGAGGCAAAAGAGCATGTGAATGTCCGCCGTGAGAGCAAGACTCTGGCGACCATCACCTTCCAGAATTTCTTTAATAAGTTCCGGAAGAAAGCAGGTATGACAGGTACTGCTCTGACTGAGGAAAAAGAATTCCGTAATACCTATTATATGGACGCCATCGCTATTCCGACCAACAAACCAGTTGCCCGTATTGATTTAGATGACGCTGTATACAAGACCAAGAAAGAAAAATTCAAAGCCGTTGTGGATGAAGTGGAGAAGGCATACAAGAAGGGTCAGCCGGTTTTGGTTGGTACCATCACCATCGAGACTTCTGAGATGTTAAGCCGCATGTTAAATAAGCGCGGCATCCCGCACAAGGTATTGAATGCGAAATATCATGAGATCGAGGCTGAGATCATCGCTCAGGCGGGTGTTCATAAGGCAGTTACCATCGCTACCAACATGGCAGGCCGTGGTACCGATATTAAGCTGGATGATGAGGCAAGAGCTTTAGGCGGCTTAAAGATCATCGGTACGGAGCGTCATGAGTCCAGACGTATTGATAACCAGCTGCGA
>ERZ827452.1678-NODE-1678-length-19700-cov-10.076661_pt1 | contig 19700 bp, 18 predicted proteins | sample MGYA00519866_ERZ827452 | MGnify/ENA primary metagenome ERZ827452 (study PRJEB31778, sample SAMEA3449307) | human gut metagenome | biome: human gut; feature: human-associated habitat; material: faeces | place: United Kingdom | collected 2010/2012 ... | reverse complement strand
TCTTGGGGGATCTAAAGGGGGCCATTCTCTTTTGTGAAAGAGAATGGCCCCCTTTGCCCCTGCCGCCCGCAGGCGGCATATCCCTCCGCGCCGTGCGCGGAAAGTAGTGCACCCCTTTGCGGCGCGCAAAAAAAAGAGCTGTCCTTTCGGACAGCTCTTTTTCATTCCGCTGCGTGGGACGCATCCAGCGGCTTGACATATTTCTTATAGCAATACAAAAAGTATGCGATCTCCGCCGCGCCCGTGAGTACCCACGAGAACGGATAGAGCATATAGAGCGAGCGGATCGTATGGAAGTGGGCGAACACGGTGTAGATCCACGCCACGCGGAACACGCACGAGCCGAGGAACACGAAGATCATCGGCACGAGGCCCTTTCCAAGGCCGCGCGAGGCGGCGGTGGTGCAGTCCATCGTGGCCGAGATCGGGAACGAGAAGCACATGACCCAGATGCGCGCGAGGCCCGCCTCGATGACGTCGGATTCCGACGTGAAGAGCGAGAGAAACTGGTGCCCGAACAGCAGGAACAGCCCGCCGAGCACCGCTGCGGCTACTGCGGAATAGCAGAGCGTCAGCAGGTAGCTCTTGAGCACGCGGCGCGATTTGCCCGCGCCGTAGTTCTGCCCGACAAAGCTCGAGCAGGCGATGTAAAACGCGTTCATCACGGAGTAGACGAGGTTATCCACATTGCCCGCCGCGGAGTTGCCCTCGACGACGACGGTGCTGAACGAATTGACGCCCGCCTGAATGAAGAGGTTTGCGACCGAGAAGATCGCGTTCTGCAAACCTGCTGGCACGCCGACAGACAGCGCGTGGATGGCCTTGTCCTTGTGGAAGCGGATCTCTTTTAAGCTGAGACTGTAGATCTCCTTGCTGCGCATGAGCGAGCGGACGATGAGCCCCGCGGACACGCACTGCGAGAGCATGCTCGCGAGCGCGACGCCGTCGGTCGACATCCCGAGCCCGATGACGAACACAAGGTCGAGGATGACATTGAGCACGCCCGCGGTGGAAAGGAAGATGAGCGGCGTTTTCGTGTCGCCGATGGCATTCAGAACGCCGTTGCCGTAGTTATAGAGCGCGGCGGCAGGCATGCCGAGAAAGTAAATGCGAAGGTACAGCTCCGCGCCGTCGATCAGATCGTCGCGCGTGTTCAGAAGCTCGAGCAGCGGGCGGGCAAAGATAAGGCCCAGCGCCAGCATCAAAAAGCCCGCGATCAGACAGACAAGAAACGACGTGTGGACGGATTCGCGCACGTTTTTCTCGCTGCGTGCGCCGAAATGCGTGGCGACAAGCACGTTGACGCCGCTACCAAGGCCCATCAGAAAGCCCGTGAACAGGAAGATGAGCGTCGTGGTCGAGCCGACCGAGCCCATGGCGGCGGAGCTTGAAAAGCGGCCGACGACCGCAAGGTCGACCATGCTGAAGAGCATCTGCAAAAGGTTAGTGAACATCAGAGGCAGCGAAAAGCCGATGATCTGGCGGCTAAGGCTGCCCTGCGTCATATCGAGCGTGGCGGAACGCGCCATAAAATATCCCTCTCTCTCATTCTCTATTCAGAGTCCTATCCTTATAGCACACTTTTCCCCGCTTTGCAAGCGGGAAGGGTGCGGCGCGCAAAAAATAACGAAAAACAGCGGAATTTTTTTCAAAAAAGCCGCAAACTGCGCGCAAAAACGCTTGCATTCCGCAGCTTTGTGTGATAGTATGCTTGTGTTATGGATGCAGGAAACGCAGAGTGGACCGTTTGGCCCGCTCTTTCTTTTGCAAATTTCGGAAAAAACACGGATTGCGAGGGATACAATGAAGAAAGTGACAGAGACCGTGCGCGAACTGGCGCTCCCCGTGGTCGAAGAGAACGGCTGCAAGCTCTGGGACGTGGAATATGTCCGCGAGGCCGGACAGTGGTATCTGCGGATCTACATTGATAAGGACGGCGGCGTGAACATCCTCGACTGCGAGGCCATCTCCCGCGCGCTGAGTGATATTCTGGACGAGGCCGACCCCATCGAGTCGAGCTACATTTTCGAGGTCGCGTCCGCCGGCGCGGAGCGCCCGCTCAAGCGGCCCGGTGACTTTGAGCAGTTCATGGGCTCGCCCGTGCTCTTGAAGACCTACAAGCCCGTGGACGGGCGCAAGGAATTTTCCGGTGACCTCGCGGGCTACGACAACGGTGCGGTCACGCTTCGCATCGGCGAAGAGGAAAAGCGCTTTGAAAAGGACGCGGTCGCGCTCGTGCGCCTGCGCTGCGACTTTTAACCAAAAAGAATACCAATTACTTTGATTATACAGAATAGGAGCATACCCATGAAATGTGATGAAATCTTCGCAGCGCTTGCGATGCTGGAAAAGGAACGCGGCATTTCTCAGACCTTTATGATGGATAAGATCGTTCAGGCGCTCACCACCGCCTACAAGCGCGACCACGAGGGCGTGGAAAACGTCGTGGTCGATGTGGACGAAGGCAAGCGCGAGCTCAAGATGTTCGTGCAGAAGGAAGTCGTGGATGAGGTCGAGAACCCCGGCACGCAGATGAGCCTCGATGACGCGAAGGCCATCTCCGCCAAGTACAATGTCGGCGATATCGTCAACATTCCCGTCGACAACATCGAATTCGGCCGCATCGCCGCGGGCAACGGCAAGCAGGTCATCATCCAAGGCCTGCGCGAAGCCGAGAGCGGCATGGTCTACGACGAATACAACTCCAAGCAGCATGAAATTCTCACCGGTGTCGTCACGCGCATCGATCCCCGCACGGGCAATGCGTCCCTTCGCATCGGCACCGGCGCGGAAGCGACAGACGCCATTCTTCTCGCCGGCGAGCAGGTCAAGGGTGAGACGCTCATCGAGGGTCAGCGCATCAAGGTCTACCTTGTCGACGTGCGCCGCCAGTCGAGAGGCCCGCAGGTCGTGATTTCCCGCACGCATCCGGGTCTCGTCAAGCGCCTTTTCGAGCTTGAAGTGCCCGAGATTTACGACGGCACAGTCGAAATTCGCTCCATCGCCCGCGAGGCGGGCTCCCGCACGAAGATGGCGGTGTGGAGCAACGACGAGAACGTTGATCCCATCGGCGCGTGCGTCGGCCCCCACGGCCAGCGCGTGAACAGCATCGTCGAAGAGCTGCGCGGCGAAAAGATCGACATCATCAAGTACAGCGACGATCCCGCGGAGTACATCGCCGCGGCGCTCGCTCCGGCGGACGTTGTCGACGTGCGCCTTGCCGAAGAGGGCAAGGCCTGCCGCGTCATCGTGCCCGACGATCAGCTTTCCCTTGCCATCGGCAAGGAGGGCCAGAACGCACGCTTAGCCGCGCGTCTCGTCGGCTACAAGATCGACATCAAGCCCGAGAGCTATCGCGAGGATACGCAGGAATAAAGCAAAGGAGGGCGGCTCATGCAGAAAGTGAAGAAGATCCCGCAGCGCCAGTGTGTGGGCTGCCGCGAGATGAAGGACAAACGCGCGCTCATTCGCGCCGTCAAATCGCCGCAAGGCGAGGTGTCGCTCGACTTTACGGGCAAAAAGCCCGGGCGCGGCGCTTACGTCTGCCCGAACAGCGAATGCCTCAAGCGGGCGCGCAAATCCCGCGCGCTCGAGCGCGCGCTGGACACGGCCATCCCCGAGAGCGTCTATGAAGAAATGGAAAAGGAGATGGCAAACGGTGGATAAACTGCTCAATCTGATCGGCCTTGCCAAAAAGGCCGGAAAGCTGGAGGTCGGTGAAGAGCCCGTTGGCGCGGCGGCACGAAGCAAGCACGCGCGGCTCATCCTCATCGCCTCGGATGCGGCGGACAACACACGCCGCCGCGCGCTCCACTTCGGCGAGGCGGGCGAGTGCATCTGCCTTGAGATCCCGCCGACGAAGGAGGACCTCGGCAGAGCGCTGGGGCGCACATCCTGCGCGCTGCTGGCGCTGACGGACATCGGCTTTGCCGAGGCCGTGGCGAAAAAGCTGGCGGAAAGTGACGAAGCGCACTACGGCGAGGCGGCCAAGCGCCTGACGATCAAGGCGGCACGCGCCGCCGAGCGGAGGAAAGAGCTCAAGCAGCACGAAAAAAATGTGCGCACCGGCAAGAAAAAGCCGCATCAGGAAGAACCACAGCCCGCTCCCGCCGCAAAGGCCAAGAGCGCGGAAAAGAGCGAGAGCAAGCGCCCGAGAGGCGCGGTCAAGCACGGACGCACGCGCGCCGAGAGAGAAAAGGCGCACCGCGCCGCGGAAAAGCAGCGCGCGGCAAGGCGCTTTGCCCATTCCCGCCCCGTGAAGAAGGGCAAGGGCAGCATCAAGGAAGACAGTAAGCAGAGATCACAACACACGGAGGTGCAATAATTTGGCTACTACAATGAACAAGAACAAGGTATCCGATATGGCAAAGGACTTCGGCCTTACGTCGAAGGACATTCTGTCCGTTCTGAGTACCTATGAGGACGGGAGCAAGAAGCCTTCGCAGGTGTTGTCCGCGGACGAGGTCAACCTGATCTTCGAGCATCTGACGCAGAAGCATCAGGTGAAGATCGAGTCGATCTACGCCGAGTCCGCTCCCCAGAAAAAACCCGAGCCCAAGGCTGCCCCCGCCCCCGCGCAGAACCAGCCGAAGGCGAATAATGCCCAGAACCAGCCGAGAAATAACAATAATAACGGCGGTAGCCGTCCCCAGCCCCAGCAGGGCCAGCAGGGTAAGCCCGCCCAGCCGCAGCAGAACACCCAGCCGGTGCAGCAGCAGAGCAAGTCCACCGCCACGCAGCATCCCACGACGCGCGTGCCGGAAAAGAAGATCGTCGACACCCGCAAGGTCACGAACGTCAACCTTGACAAGTACGACGAAAAGCTGCAGGACATGGCCGAGCGCTCCGGTGACCGCCGCGACTTGGAGCGCGGCAGCAAGGAGAAGTTCCGCAACAACAGAAACCGCAACAACCGCCAGCAGCCGTTTTCCGGCAAGCGCAAGCAGGAGGAGGCCGAGAAGATGCGCCGCCTGCAGCTTGAGATCGCGAAGAAGACGCCGCTGACCGTCAAAATTCCCGACGAGATCTCCGTCGGCGAGCTGGCCTCCCGCATGAAGAAGACGGGTGCCGAGGTCGTCAAGTGCCTGATAAAAAACGGCGTGATGGCATCCCTTTCCCAGATGATCGACTTCGACACCGCGTCCTTTGTCGCTGAAGAGCTCGGCTGCAAGGTCGAAAAGGAAGTCGTCGTGACGATTGAGGAAAAGCTCATCGACGATCACGAGGACAGCGCCGACGAGCTCCAGCCCCGCGCGCCGGTCGTCGTCGTCATGGGTCACGTCGACCACGGCAAGACGAGCCTTCTCGACTATATCCGCAATGCCCACGTCGCCTCCGGCGAGGCGGGCGGCATCACCCAGCACATCGGTGCCTATCAGGTGCAGATCAAGGGCAAGCCCATCACCTTCCTCGATACCCCGGGCCACGAGGCGTTCACCTCCATGCGTGCCCGCGGCGCGATGATCACGGATATCGCCATCCTCGTCGTTGCGGCAGAGGACGGCATCAAGCCGCAGACCATCGAGTCCATCAACCATGCCAAGGCCGCTGAAATTCCCATCATCGTCGCCATCAACAAGATGGATAAGCCCGACGCCAACCCCGAGCGCATCAAGCAGCAGCTGACCGAGTACGGCCTTGTTGCCGAAGACTGGGGCGGTGACACCATTGTCTGCCCCATCTCCGCCAAGACCGGCATGGGCATCGACAACCTGCTCGAAATGGTCGCGCTGACCGCCGAGGTCGCCGAGCTCAAGGCCAACCCCAACCGTGCCGCGTCTGGTGCTGTGGTCGAGGCGCGCCTTGACAAGGGCCGCGGCCCGATCGCAACGCTGCTCGTCCAGAACGGCACGCTCCATCAGGGCGACATCATCATCGCCGGTACGGCCGTCGGCCGCGTGCGCGCGATGATGAGCGACAAGGGCCAGAAGCTCACCACCGCGGGCCCCAGCGTGCCTGTGGAGATTACGGGCCTTGGCGAAGTGCCCGAGGCCGGCGCCCACTTCAACGCCGTCGCCGACGAGCGCCTTGCCCGCGAGCTTGTCGAGCAGCGCAAGGAAGAGGAAAAGCGCAAGGCCAACGCCCCCATCACAAAGGTCTCGCTCGAGGACCTGTTCAGCCAGATCCAGGCGGGCGAGATGAAGAATCTCAACATCATCGTCAAGGCGGACGTCATGGGCTCGGTCGAAGCCGTCAAGGCGTCGCTTGAGAAGATCTCCAACGACGAGGTCCGCGTGCGCGTCATCCACGGCGCGGTCGGCGCGATCAACGAGAGCGACGTCATGCTCGCCGCGACCTCGAACGCCATCATCGTCGGCTTCAACGTCCGTCCGGACGCCGCGGCGCGCGACAGCGCGGCCCGCAACCATGTCGACATGCGCATGTACCGCGTCATTTATGACGCCATCGACGAGATCGAGGCCGCTATGAAGGGTATGCTCGCGCCGAAGTTCCGCGAGGCCATCATCGGCCACGCCGAAATTCGCCAGACCTACAAAGTCTCGTCCGTCGGCACCGTCGCGGGCTGCTATGTCACCGACGGTAAGATCCAGCGCGCGTGCGACGTGCGTATCGTGCGCGACGGCATCGTCGTCCACGAGGGTCACCTCGCCTCGCTCCAGCGCTTCAAGGACTCCGTCAAGGAAGTCGCGCAGGGCTACGAGTGCGGCCTGAGCTTCGAAAAGTACAACGACATCAAGGTCGGCGATATCGTTGAAGCGTACGTTATGGAACAGATCGAGCAGTAAGACTTCAAAAATCCGCGAAGCGAATTTTTGAGTAGGATTCAGGCTGCGTCAGCGCACTCGCTGCGCTCGCACGTTTGCAGCCTGTAAAGTGTATTTCTGACGCACAGGTCGTCAGAAATACAGATCAAGATTTTTGCGCCGTGCGCGGCGCAATGTTTAGAAGCCTTAAGGTAGGGGCGGGCGTTCGCCCGCCCTTGCTTTTTTCAAAGGAGGAATAAAAATGGCAAGCAATCGCATTGGACGCATCAATGAAGAGATCCAGCGCGAGCTCAGCTCGCTCTTCCGCACGCTCAAGGACCCGCGCGTCCAGAGCGGCATGGTGACCATTACCCATGTGGACACGACGAGCGACCTGCGCTATTCGCGCATTTACGTGAGCGTTCTCGAAAAGTCGCTCGAAAAGGACGTCATTCGCGGTCTCAAGAGCGCGGCGGGCTATCTCCGGCGCGAGCTGGGCGCGAACATGTCGCTGCGCTACACGCCGGAGCTGCAGTTCATCGCGGACGACTCCATCGAATACGGCGCGCACATCTTAGAGATGCTGCGCGACCCGCGCGTGGTGAAGCCCGCGAACCCCGAAAACGAAACACTGAACACGGAGGATGAGCAGGAATGACCGTTTCCGAAGTCGCGGCATATCTCCGCGCGCACGACAAGTACCTCATTCTCACCCATCGCCGTCCGGACGGCGACACGCTCGGCTGCGCTGCGGCGCTGTGCGCCATGCTGCGCCAGATGGGCAAGACCGCGGGCATCCTCTATAACCGCGAGACGACCGAGCACTTCGAGCAGTACGTCGAGCAGTATTGGGTCGCGGATGATTTTGACTATGAGACGGTCGTCTCCGTCGACCTCGCCGCGCTGAGCCTGTTCCCCGACAATGCCGAGATGTTCAAAACGCGCGTCGACCTCGCCATCGACCATCACCCGAGCTACGAGGGCTTCGGCAAGGAGAGCTGTGTGCATCCCGAGTGCGCCGCCTGCGGCGAAATTCTCTGCGAGCTCGCGCAGGAATTAGGACAGCTCACACCCGAAGTCGCGCTGCCGCTCTATGTCGCCGTGTCGACCGACACGGGCTGCTTTGTTTACTCCAACGTCACGGCGAACACGCACCGCGTGGCCGCGGCGCTGATGGAGACGGGCATCGACTATAAAGCCGCCAACAAGCTGCACTTCCGCACAAAGAGCAAAAAGCGCCTGGCGCTTGAGGGAGAGCTGCTGCGCACGATGGAATTCTACGACGAGGACCGCGTCGTCATCGTCGCCGTGCCGCAGTCCTTACAAAAGAGCATGGCTCTTTCCGAGGCCGACATGGAAGACCTTGCGTCCCTCGGCGGCTTGGTCGAGGGCACGGACTGCGCTGTGACGATGAAGGAAACGAAGGACGGCGCGTGGAAGGTCAGCGTGCGCACAGGCGCGCGTGTCAACGCGACGCTCGCCTGCTCGTTCCTCGGCGGCGGCGGACACCGCGCGGCGTCCGGCTGCCTCATTGAGCACGCGGACTATGAGACCGCGCGCACCATGATCCTGAACGCCATCGCCGAAGCGGTGGCGGAAGAGGCATGAGCACGATCCGCAAGGCAGCGCGTGCCGATTTGGACGCGGTGTGCCGCATTTACGACCAGATCCACACGGCAGAGGAGCGCGGCGAGGCCACGATCGGCTGGCAGCGCGGCGTGTATCCCGAGCGCGAGACGGCGGAGGCCGCGCTTGCGCGCGGCGACCTTTTCGTGCAGGAGCAGAACGGTGAGATCGTCGGCACGGCCATTCTCAACCAAACGCAGGTCGATTCCTACGCGGGGGCGAACTGGCGCTATGACGCGCCGGACAGCGAAGTCATGGTGCTGCACACGCTCGTCATCGACCCCGAGGCCAAATCGCGCGGCCTTGGCCGCGAGTTTGCGGCATTTTACGAGGGCTATGCCCTCGCGCACGGCTGCCGGTACCTTCGCATCGACACGAACGCGCGCAATGCGCGCGCCCGCCGCTTCTATCAAAAGCTCGGCTACGCCGAGATCGGCGTCGTGCCGTGCACGTTTAACGGTATCGCCGGTGTGCAGCTCGTGCTGCTTGAAAAGCGGCTGCCGCCGCTGCGACAAATCACGGCGGACGAAGCGCCGCGCCTGCGCGCGTGCGTGCAGGCCTTGTCCGAGCACCACAACCGCGTGTCCGTGAATTTCAAGGGCAGCTATCCGAGCCGGCCCTATGATAAAACGTTGTCGCTTTTTGCGCAGGCGCTGGAAGAAAACGTCTCGCGCATCGCGGTCATCGAAGAGGACAGCGGGATCGTCGGCTTCTGCAAGGTCGACCTGCACGGAGACGGCACGGGCAAGCTCGACTACCTCGTCGTTCTGCCGCAGTGCCGCGGCAGGAAATACGGCAAGGCCCTGATGGACTGGGCGATGGCGGTATTTTCGGGCAGCGGCGTCCGGAAGATCGAAGTCAAGGTGGTCGACGGCAACGACGCCGTCCACCTCTACGAGAAATATGGCTTTCGCATGAACGCGCATATCTTGGTGCGCGGAGAGTAGAAAGAGAACTGCGTTTTGCCTGCCGGCAAAACGCTTGTACGGCGCAAAAGCGCCGAAGGCTTGGCGCAAAGGAGGCCATTTATGCCCAACGGCATTGTAATTATTGATAAGCCCCAGGGCTGGACGAGTATGGATGTGTGCGCCAAGCTGCGCGGCATTTTGCATGAAAAGCGCGTCGGCCACGCGGGGACGCTCGACCCCATGGCGACGGGTGTTCTGCCCGTGTTCGTCGGGCAGGCGACCAAGGCCGTCTCCTTTGCCGAGGGCGGGCAAAAGATCTACGAGGCCGTTTTACAGCTCGGCCTTGTGACCGACACGCAGGATACGACCGGCGAAACGCTCGAAGAGCGCGCCGTGACCGTCACGGAGGACGAGGTGCGCGCGGCGCTGCCGCGCTTTCTCGGCGAGATCGAGCAGATCCCGCCGATGTACTCGGCCATCAAGGTAAACGGCCAGAAGCTCTACGACCTCGCCCGTCAGGGTCGTGAGGTCGCGCGCAAGCCGCGCATGATCACGATCTTCGACCTTGCGCTGACGCAGAATTTGGGAAACGGACAGTACGCCCTGCGCATCGTGTGCTCGAAGGGCACCTACATCCGCACGCTGTGCCACGATTTGGGTCAAGCGCTCGGCTGCGGCGGCTGCATGGCAGCGCTGCGCCGCACGGAAGCGTCGAACTTCCGCATCGACGAGGCCGTGACGCTTGAGGACGTCGCGCGCGAGGGCGAAGCACTGCTCCGCCCCACGGACAGCCTGTTCCGGCAGTATCCGGCCTACACCATCCCGAGCGCCGAGCAGGAGCGCAAGTGCCTCTGCGGCAATCCACTGCGCGCAAAGCTCCCCGACGGGCTGTACCGCGTCTACGGGCGCGACGGGGCGTTCCTTGCCCTGTCGGAGGCGAAGGACGGCACGCTCACCTCGAAACGAAATTTTTTCAGCGTGTGACGCTGACGCAAAAAGGAAACCGAAACTATGAATGAATCCACAGTCATCGCCCTGGGTTTTTTCGACGGGGTGCATATCGGGCACGGCGAGCTGCTCAAAATGGCGGTGCGCCGCGCGCAGGAGCGCGGCTGCCGCTCCGCGGCGTTCACGTTCGACCGCTCGCCGCGTGAATTCGTCACGGGAAAGCCCGTGCCGCTGCTGACAACACCGTCTGAGCGCGCAAACATCATCCGCACACAATACGGCGTGCAGGAGGTCTTTGTCGAGCCGTTCGACCAAAGCATGATGACCATGCCGTGGGAAGACTTTATCTCAGAGCTTCTCGTCAGGAAGTATCACGCGGTGCACCTTGTCGCGGGACATGACTTCCGCTTCGGCCACAAAAATGAGGGCGATGTGGAAAAGCTCAGAAGTTACTGCGCCGCCCACGGCCTCGGCTGCGACATCATCCCGCGCGTCGAAAAAGACGGTGTGACCGTCTCTTCAACTTATATCCGCTCGCTTCTGGAAGCGGGCGAGGTCAGACGCGCCGCGGAATTTCTCGGCCATTATTTTTCCGTGGAGGGCACGGTGCGCCACGGCGAGGGCATCGGCAAAAAAGCCCTTTTCCCGACGGCAAACCTCATCCCCGAAGAGCACATCATCGCCTTGAAGCGCGGTGTGTACGCCACGCGCGCGCATCTGCCGAACGGCGAGACATGTGTGGGCGTGACGAACGTCGGTGTGCGGCCGACGGTGAGCGACAAGAACACCGTGACGATCGAGACATATCTTGTCGGCTTCGATGACGACCTGTACGGGCAGAAATTACAGCTCGACTTTTTCGACTACCTGCGCGAGGAGAAGAAGTTCTCCTCCACGCAGGAGCTGCACGACATGATCGCGCAAAACGCCCGCGAGGCAGAAATGATCGTCAAATAAGCAGCAACGTGAACGAGAGAACCGGCAGTTTTCAAAACTGCCGGTTCTTTTTTTTGCGCGTGTATTTCCCGACAGGCTTTTTCTTTCCGCTCGTTTACAATAATCCCCGACACAATAAATCGACGCACAGGGAGGGGACAGGCTGTGAAGGTGATCGAGCTGCTCAAAAGCAAGGAATGGTCCGGAAAGGTCATCGACTGCGTGCTGCGCTTTGCGCTCTCGTTCGCGCTTGCGCTTGCGCAGGTGTTCGGCGGCTACGCGCCGCTCGCGCTCGGCATGATCGGCGCATCGGGCGCAGGATTGCGGGGGGTGAGCGCGCTGATCGGCGCGTCGGCGGGCGCTGTGCTGTTTCTGCCGTTTTCGCACGCACTTAGGACCTTCGCCGCGGGCGTTCTGATCTTCACGGCGAACAACGCGTTTTTCGATCTGAAACTCTACAAAAAGCGGGCGTTTCTGCCGCTGCTGTGCGCGGGGATGATGTTCTCCGTCGAGTTTGTCTACGTCTTACGCGACGGCGTGGGCGAGGCGGCAAACTGCCTGATGGCGCTGCTGCTGTGCGCGCTCGGCGCGATGAGCGGCCGCGCGCTTTTGTCGACCGGCGACAAGGAAAAGGAGGACCACCCCTACGCGCCGCTTTTCATCCTGCTCGGCGTGCTGATGGCCGCGTCCTCGTTCGAAACGGCGGACGGCTTTGCGCCGGGTCGCATCCTCTCGATGCTGGCGGTGCTGCTGTTCGCCTTTGAGCGCGGCAGCGCGTTCGCCATTCCGGCGGCGCTGTGCATCGGGCTGGGGATGGACCTCGGCGCGGGGGGCGGCAGCTTTGTCCACGCGGCGTCGTATGCGTTTTCCGCGGTGCTGGTGAACGTCACAGCGCGGGGCAACCGCGTGCTCTCGGCGCTGTGGTTTGCGCTGAGCATTCTGTGCTTTGCCCTGCCGATGAACGCGCACGCGGGGCTTGTGCTGCTCTACGAGGGGCTGGCGGCGACGCTGTTATTCCTGCTGATCCCGTCGCGGTTCCTGCGCGGCAAGCGCCTTTGCAGCGACGAGGCCGCGCAGGAGGACGCCGCCGTGCGCAGAAAGATCGCGGCCTCTGCCGCGGCGCTGCGTGAGCTTTACGACAGCATCGCCCGTCCGCGCACGCTGACGGAGGAAAATCCCGCCGCCATCTTCGACCGCGCGGCGGAAAAGGTCTGCCGCGGCTGTGCGCTGTGCAGCTACTGCTGGGAAAAGGAGTATCAGCGCACCTATACCGCGCTCAATGACGCGACGGCGGCGCTGCTGCGCCGCGGGCAGGGCAGGGGCGAGGATTTCCCCTCGTACTTTTCCGAGCGGTGCATCCATTTTTCGTCGTTTTTGTCGGCCGTGAACGGCGAGCTGCGCGCCTATCTTCTGCGGCGGCAGTACCGGCGGCTGCTGGAGGACGACCGCGCGAAGGCCGCGTCGCAGTACGCTCAACTCTCCGAGCTCATGCAGAGCGCGGCGGACGGCGCGCTGCGCCCCGTATCGACGCAGCCGGTGCATTCTTACGAAGTCGGTCTTTCGCTGCGCCCCAAGCGCGGGGAACGCGTGAGCGGCGACAGCGCCGCCCACTTTGAGACCGAGGACGGCACGCTCTGCCTGCTGCTCTCCGACGGCATGGGCTGCGGTGAGGCCGCGCAGCGCGAATCGTCGATGGCCGTGCGGCTGCTGGAGCGCTTCCTGCGCGCGGGCATCGACGCGCCGCCCGCGCTCAAGACGCTCAACAGCGCATTGTCTCTTCGCGCCGAGTCGACCGACAGCTTTACGACAGTCGACCTGCTGACGCTCTCGCTCCAGACGCTTGAGGGCGAGCTCTACAAATACGGCGCGGCGCCGAGCTATCTAAAGCGCGGAGGCACGGTGCGCCGCGTGACCTGCTCGTGCCTGCCCGCGGGCTTGCAGGAGGGCTCGCCCCCGCCGGAGGCGACGCATATCAAGCTCTCGCCGGGGTGCTTTTTCGTAATGCTCTCCGACGGCGTGGCCGACAGCTTAGACGACGAATGGCTGCAAAACCTGCTTGCAGGCTGGGAGGGACATGATCCCCAGCAGCTCGTCGCGGCGATTCTGGCCGACAGTATGGAAAAGCGCGGCGGCACGGACGACGCGGGTGTTCTGGCGCTCTACATTCCCGAGGATTCAAGCGGCGCGCAGGCGGTCTGAACGCAGCAAAAATTTTTGCTCTTCCCGTATAGCGCCCGCCGCGGCGGGCATACTGGAGGCAGAATGTTTTTCCATCGGGAGGTGCTGCTTTCAATATGGTCAAGGGAACATCGCGGAGAGTGATCGTGGTCGACTCGCCGGATACGGAGCTTTTTGAACAGGCCATTTTCATCGTGCGCAACGACGCCATGAACCGAAACGGCGTCACGGCGCAGCGATTGGTAGACGAAGCCTGCCGCGTGGCGCGCACCTGCGGCCGCACGGCGACATGCAGCAAGCGCAGCTTTTTTAGGCGCGGCTCGCCCGCGCTGTGGGGCTGCATCGGCGCGGGCGGCATCGCGCTGGCATGGTTACTCAGCGTACTCATTTAGTCCATTGTTTTTTCTCCTCCGTTTTTGGGCGCGGCGAAATTGCCGCGCCCGATTTTTTTGCGCAAAACGGCAAATCAGCGCAAATTTTTAATTTACAAGTGGTTATCAATAGACTATACTATAACCTACCGTATTTTATTTGACGAGGTTATTGCCATGAATGCTGACTTTTCCCGCACCCTTGCCCTGCTGCGGCAGGAAAAGGGGATCTCCCAGCGCAAGGCCGCGAAAGAGCTCGGCATTTCGCAGGCGCTTTTGTCCCACTATGAAAACGGCATCCGCGAGCCGGGGCTCGCGTTCGTCAAAAAGGCGTGCAACTACTACCACGTCTCGGCGGACTATCTGCTCGGGCGCACGCTCGATCGCGACGGCGGCATGATCGACGCCGAATCGCTCTACGATTCGAGCGATGAAAAGGGCACGCTGCGCGGCAGCATCGCCGCCACGCTGCAAAAGAAGATGCTCGTCAACACCGCGGGCGTCCTCTTCGAGCTGCTGGGCAAGACGAACGACCGCACGCTCATCACGTCGGCAGGAAGCTACCTTGGCGGCGCGTTCTACCAGCTCTACCGCGCGCTGCACCGCGCAAGCGGTGGGAAAGAGGGGTACTTCGGCTTAGATGCCACGGCCTACCAGTCCGGCGCAGTGGACGCGCAGATGCGCGCGGACTACATCGCCTACGCCTCCTCGCTCGCGCAGCTTTCCGAAAAGGACGGCGCGTTCGCCTCTATGGAGGATGAAGCGCTCGCGTCCCTCTACCCTGGCCTCATGCAGAGCGTGACGCAGGTACTCCACAGCACCGAAGAAAAGACGAATTCCCTGCTCGGCAGGAAATAAGAATTTCCCCTGCGGCAAAACGCCTGGACGCGCCGCTTGGCGCGCGGCGTCGCCTTGCCGACAACAAACAGGAGCAACAGCTATGAACGAAAAGAACATCCGAAATTTTTCCATCATCGCGCATATCGACCACGGCAAGTCGACGCTGGCGGATCGGCTTCTTGAAAAGTGCAACGCCGTTTCTGCGCGCGAGATGGAGGACCAGATCCTTGACAACATGGACTTGGAGCGCGAGCGCGGCATCACGATCAAGGCCCGCGCCGTCACGTTCGATTACACCGCCGCCGACGGGCAGGTCTACACGCTCAATTTGATCGACACGCCGGGCCACGTCGACTTCAACTACGAGGTCTCGCGCTCGCTCGCGGCGTGCGAGGGCGCGCTGCTCGTCGTCGACGCCTCGCAGGGCATCGAGGCACAGACGCTCGCAAACACGTATCTCGCGATGGAGCACGACCTTGAAATTCGCCCCGTGCTCAACAAGATCGACCTGCCCGCCGCCGACCCCAAGCGCGTCAAGCAGGAGATCGAGGACATTTTAGCCATCCCCGCCGAGGATGCGCCCGAAATCTCCGCCAAGCAGGGCATCAACATCGACGCGGTGCTCGAGGACATCGTGCAGAACCTTCCCTGCCCGCAGGGCGACCCGAACGCGCCGCTTCAGGCGCTGATCTTCGACAGCTATTACGACGCCTACCGTGGCGTCATCGTCTACATGCGCTTGAAGCAGGGCACGATCAAGCCCGGCATGGAGGTCAAGATGATGGCCACGGGCGCAACGTTCAAGGTGCTCGAATGCGGCTTGATGCGCCCGCTGGGTCTGGAGCCTGCGAAGCAGTTAGAGGCCGGTCAGGTCGGCTACTTCACCGCAAGCATCAAGGACGTGCATGAGACGCAGATCGGCGACACGGTCACAGGCGTCGAGCATCCCGCGAGCGAACCGCTGCCGGGCTACCGCAAGGTGCGCTCGATGGTCTACTGCGGCATTTACACCGAGGACGGCAGCAAATACCCGGATCTTCGCGATGCGCTGGAAAAATTGCAGCTCAACGACGCTTCGCTGACGTTTGAGCCGGAATCATCCGTCGCGCTGGGCTTCGGCTTCCGCTGCGGCTTCCTCGGCATGCTGCACATGGAGGTCATTCAGGAGCGGTTGGAGCGCGAATTTGACTTAGACCTCGTCACCACGCTCCCGAGCGTCATCTACGAGGTATATAAGACCGACGGCACGATGGTGCGCGTCGACAACCCGCACAACTACCCCGACCCCGCGCACATCGAACGTGCCGAGGAGCCCTACGTCAAGGTGACGATCGTCACGCCGCCCGATTACGTCGGCAATATCATGCCGATGTGTCAGGACCGCCGCGGCGAATTCAAGGATATGCAGTACCTCGACACCTACCTTGTCGAGATGCATTACGAGATGCCGCTCAACGAGATCATCTACGACTTTTTCGACACGCTCAAGGCCAACACCAAGGGTTACGCCTCGCTCGACTACGAGCTCTCCGGCTACCGCCCGAGCGAGCTCGTCAAGGTCGATATCCTGCTCAACGGCGATCAGGTGGACGCGCTGTCGTTCATCGCGCACCGCGACAAGGCCTACGCCCGCGCGAGAAAGCTGTGCGAAAAGCTCAAGGACAACATTCCCCGCCAGCTCTTTGAGATCCCCATTCAGGCGGCCATCGGCGGGCGCATCATCGCGCGCGAGACCGTCAAGGCCATGCGCAAGGACGTTTTGGCCAAGTGCTACGGCGGCGATATCAGCCGAAAGAAGAAACTGCTCGAAAAGCAGAAGGAGGGCAAAAAGAAAATGCGCTCGCTCGGCACCGTGCAGGTGCCGACAGAGGCGTTCCTCGCTGTCCTCAAGCTGGATGAATAAGAAAACCACGATCAGAAAGACAGTAAAGGAGTGCGATCAGATATGCTTTTGGATCATTATGTCAGTGCCATGGACAGCTGGAAAGGGCGCATCGACAGCGAGACCGATTACGACGCGTTTCGCTGGCACCAGTGGGTGCAGCCCATCGACCTGAACGACGGCAGCGCGCCGTTCACCGGCAAGCTCGGCTTTGCTTTCATCGGCTTTTGCAGCGACAAGGGCGTCGCGCGCAACAAGGGCCGCACTGGCACGGCGCTCGCGCCGGACTTTGTGCGCGGCCAGATGTCGGGCCTTCCGTGCACGTTCTCGCAGGAGGTCAAGCTCTACGACGCGGGCGATATCATCTGCGATGAAATTTCGCTCGAAGAGGGCCAGCGCGAGCTGGGCTGCGCCGTGGAGGAAATTCTGCGCCGGAACCTGTTCCCCATCGTGCTCGGCGGCGGCCACGAGACGACGTTCGGCCACTTCCAGGGCCAGCATAACTTCTTAAAGGACAAGGGCAAGACGCCGGAGCTCGGCATCGTCAACTTTGACGCGCACTTCGATCTGCGCCCGTACGACATGGGCAACTCCTCCGGCACGATGTTCCGCCAGATGGCGGATGTCTGCAAGGCCGAGGGCACACCGTATCACTATTTCCCCATCGGCATCCAGCAGCACAGCAACACCGTGAGCCTCTTCAAAAAGGCCGAGGAGCTCGGCGTCGACTATGTGCTCGCCAAGGATTTACAGGCCTCGAACTTAGAGTCCATCCTTGAGCGCATGGACCAGTTTCTCTATCAGTGCGACGATACGTACATCACCGTCTGCTCGGACGTCTTCTCGTCCGCGTTTGCCCCGGGCGTCAGCGCGCCGCAGTCGCTCGGCCTCGACCCCGAGATCGTGCTGCCGCTCATCAAGCATGTGCTGCGCACGCGCAAGGTCCGCGGATTCGATATCTGCGAGATCTCCCCGCGGTTCGACCAGGATAATACGACCGCCAACCTCGGCGCGGTCATTATTTTTGCGGTGGTCAATACATTGTGCAGGCTCAATGGTTTGAGCATCTGAAATTTCAGCGCGCCAGCGCTGCTCCTTATTCCCCTGCGCCGCGCAGGGGAGCGGGAAAAGGGGGATACTCTCTTTCACAAAAGAGAGTATCCCCCTTTTGATCCCCCGAGAGAAAGGTTTTCCATTGCAGGCGAGCAGCTTGAAGAGTTGCGGCGCTTGCCGATTGCACTACCTGCGCGCGGCGCTGCCGCGTTTAGTTCTGCTATACGATTTGGTGTGCTTCCATTATCCGCTGCCGCTCTGCTGATCTTGTTTTGGTGCAGCCTAATCACCTGCCACGGACAACGCATGCTATTTCGATAGTGCGTACTGCGGCGAGCGCCAGCAATGCTAAACAATCCAAAGTAGGCGGAAATTGCTGAAGACTGCCGAATCGCAGGCAAAGCGGCAGCGGAGATAGAAGTAAGACAAATCGTTTAGATTCATCACTTGGCAGGCACTCCCATTCCAGAGGCATAAAAGTCATTCAAGCCAGAGACTGCCAATCAAAAGCCTTTCTCCTGGGGTTCCAAAGGGGATATTCTCTTTCGCGAAAGAGAATATCCCCTTTGATTCGTGCAGCGCCGACGGCGCTGCCTTCCCCTCCGCACCTGTGCGGAAACAACGCTCCCCAATGTGGAGCTTTTTTAACGCATGGGTCATTTTGCCCGCTTGAGGCAATACCAATTCCATGCTATACTTATCGTTAAGAAAACGACAAATTCAAAGGAGAACTGCATGGAGAGCATTTTTGAAAAACGTCTTACCGTCACGCCCGACTACTGTGACGCGTCGGGCGCGCTGTCGCCGTTGGCGGCGTTTACGATTTTTCAGGGCATCGCAGCGCAGCACGCGGAGGTGCTGGGCGTCGGCAGCAGCGCGATGGCGAAAAAGGGTGAATTCTGGCTCACGGTCCACACGCGCGTCGATCTCTTTGAGCGCGCGTACCTGATGGACGAACTCACGGTGCGCACGTGGGCGGAGGCGTGCAGCGAGCGCGACGTACGCACGTACCGCAGTTACACACTCTCGCGCGGTGAGGCGGTCATTGCCCGCGGCAAGACCGAGTGGGCCATCTTAGGACCGGAGCAGAAGATCATCCGCTTTGGCGACTCGGGCTTTCCGAAGGACTACCCCTTCCCCGCCGAGACGGCCATCCCCGAAAAATTGCAGCGCTTCCATGAAAAGTTTGAGGACGCCGACCTCTTCTCGCACTACGCCGTGCGGTCGACGGACATCGACCTCGGCCACCACATGAACAACGTGGCCTATGTGCGCCTGCTGCTCGACTGCTTTTCGGCAAAGGAGCTCGCGAGCGGTAATATTCAATCGGTCGAGCTACACTACTCAACGCCGTGCTTCGAGGATGAGGCGCTGACGGTCTACAAGAAGTCACTCGATGACGGCACGTGCCGCATCGGCATCGTCAAGCCGGACGGCAAAACCGCCTCGCAGGCGTGCGTGACGTTCAAAAAGTGAGGACGCGGCGGCAGCGAAATACTTTTTACAGGGCCTTACGATGGGGCTTGCATACGTCGCGCCCATCGGGCTGCAAAATTTATTCGTCATCAACTCGGCGCTGACGCACACGCGAAAGTGCGCACTTTTGACGGCGCTCATAGTCATCTTTTTCGACGTGACGCTCGCGCTCGCGTGCTTTTTCGGCGTGGGCGCGGTCATGCAGCGCTATGAATGGCTGCAAATGGTCATCCTGCTGCTCGGCAGCCTGATCGTGCTGTATATCGGCGTCGGCCTCCTGCGCGCCAAGGCGGAGGAGATCGACCGCAGCCGGACCGCGGACTCGATCCCCAAGACCATCTCGTCCGCCTGTGTGGTCACATGGTTCAACCCGCAGGCACTCATCGACGGAACGATGATGCTCGGCGCGTTCTACGTGACGCTGCCCGCGGCGCAGAGCACGTCGTTTATCAGCGGCGTGGCGCTCGCGTGCTGCCTGTGGTTCACGGGGCTGACGCTGCTCATCTCGCTTTTCAGCGACAATTTCACGCCCAAAACGCTCGTTGTCATCAATAAGGTCTGCGGCGTGATCATCGTTTTCTACGGCTGCAAGCTGCTCTACAGCTTCCTGACGATGGTATTTTGATCTCAGTGCTCAAAAAAGCGGTTCCCGTTTGGGAACCGCTTTTTATTGTTCTTTGCGCTGTTTAGTTGTTGCTGGCGTTCGTGGCGCGGAGGGTGACGTCGTGATAGCCGCCCTCGACGATGCTGGTGGCGGAGACGAGCGTGAGCTTCGCGT
>ERZ827452.1664-NODE-1664-length-19834-cov-8.307093_pt1 | contig 19834 bp, 16 predicted proteins | sample MGYA00519866_ERZ827452 | MGnify/ENA primary metagenome ERZ827452 (study PRJEB31778, sample SAMEA3449307) | human gut metagenome | biome: human gut; feature: human-associated habitat; material: faeces | place: United Kingdom | collected 2010/2012 ... | reverse complement strand
GAAAGCTTATCTTTTCCCAGCACTTTATATTTCTGTTCCGGATTTCTGTCAAATGTCGTAATCTTTACACTGGACTGCGAAATATCAACATCTGCCGCAGATGAGACATAAATACTTTCGTATGCAGTCTTTCCACTCATTACACGATAAACAATCTCATCTTTTGCTGCAACCTCAGATCCGGAACTGTTCTTTAATGAGTAGCGTACCGCCAACCGGTCAAACGTTGCCTTCGTATTGTTTTTCACACGGATCAGAATATAATTTCCATCCAGTTTCTGAAGCTTAAGGTCAAACTTCGGCTCCGCAACCGTTACTTTTATCTTTAAAGACTGCGTATGTCCGTAATAATCTTTCCCTTTTATAGTTACAACCGAAGTTCCTGCTTTCTTTGCAGAAATGGTATACTGCTTTTTCGATTTATTGGCTTTTACTGTTGCAACTGCTTTCTTGGTGCTTGACGCACTGCTTAAAGATTTCACACCGGTAAGATACCAGGTATAGGTTTCTCCCTTATAAAGTGTTAAGCTCTCATTCTTTGTGGCTGCCTCCACAGATGCCGGTGTCACCAGCGCCAGAATCATGGCAAAAGCCAGACATGCCGTAATTACCCTCTTCATTACTTTTTTCATTCTTTCAATTTCTCCTTTCAATCTTTTCATGGATTTACGCAAACGGTGCAGGCAAATGTTTTCCCGTTTACTTTCAATGTTACTTTGGCTGTGCCGGTACCCTTTGCCGTCACTTTGCCACTGGCATTTACTACCGCAACCTTCGTGTTGCTGCTGGACCAGGTAATTCCTTTGCTTTGTCCGGTCACTTTAAACGTGCCGGTCCTGCCTTTGGAAAGAACCATGGTTACCCGGTTCACCGCAAGTCCCGGGATGGTTGTTGTAGTATATGTTTTATCTGCATTCGCTGAAGTTTCCAGCGTTGATGCTGTATATTTTTTACCGGCGATCACGACAGAATTTTCCATGTGTTTTTTGCCGTTGACCACTTTTGCGGATATGCCATAGTGCTTCATAATCAACTGATAAGCTTCACAAAACCCCTTATAATTTGCCTTGCCCTGCTCGAGTGCTTTCTGTGCCAGAACCGATGTTCCATTCGGGGAAACATTCTGCTGCATCCACTGCTGGGCGGCAACTGCCTTTTCATACTCCTGTGCATCGGTTTCTGTATTGGATTCTCCCAGCTCTTCCCGGATTACCTGCATCTGCTCCCGAAGCAGGTAATCTTTCTGGTTTTTATCCACATGCGCCTTGACTTTCGCCTGAAAATCATTCTTGATGGCTATAATCTCGATCTCTTTTAATAAGAGTGCCATCAGAACCTCATAACGTTCGGTCATAGAAACCGCATCTAAGATTTTCTGTTTTTCCTCAAAATGTACCGGAAGGCTGTTGGCAAGCTGATTCATCAGTTTTTCCAGATCTGTGATCTCACTTAACTGGCGTTGCAGCTCTTTTCCCATTTTGGGATTGACGACCACATATTTACCAAATGTCTCCTGAATGCTCCGAAGCATTGCCTCCTTCGCTTCTTCTGGCAGTCCGTCATCCACTTCCTCGTCAAATCGAATGATCTCCGCAAGCAGATAGTCCGGATTTTCAAGAAAAGCGGACAATTCTGCCCGCTCTTTCCCTTCTACCAAAATGCGTACAATATTATTTTGTAACTTAATTACCTGCTTTACCTCAGCAATGATCCCGATCTTAAATAAGTCCTCGATATCAGGATTTTCCTGTTCCACATCTTTCTGTGCCACAAGAAAAATCTTCTGCTCATCCATCATCGCCTCTTCCACTGCCTTGATGGATTTTGCACGGCTTACGTCAAAATGGGCTACCATTCCCGGCAGGATCACCATTCCACGAAGGGCAACTGCAGGCATTTTCATAATCATTGTATCCATTTTCTATAATTCCTTTATCTGTAACAGCTTTTCCTGCTGTTATCTTTTGTTTAAGAAGCCTGTTCTAACTTCTCAACAAGTGCTTTTTCTTCTTTCTCTTCAATTGCAAGATTCTTTTCTACATCTTCTTTGGTGATCTCACATCTTGTAATGCTCTCATCGGATGGAATATGATACATCAGATCTAATGTAACAGCCTCCATGATTGCACGAAGACCACGCGCTCCGGTCTTTCTCTCAAGCGCTTTGTCCACGATTGCTTCGAGTGCATCCCTGTCAAATTCCAGACTGACACCGTCTAATTCAAACAGCTTTTTGTACTGTTTTACAAGTGCATTCTTCGGCTCGCATAAGGTACGGATCATCGCATCCTTATCTAACATATCCAGTGTTACGGTTACCGGCACACGACCGATAAATTCAGGGATGAGTCCGAATTTCACAAAATCCTGCGGAAGCACATGTTTTAATACTTCCCCTACATTGTACTCATCTTTGGCGTGTACTTCTGCATTAAATCCAATGGATTTCTGGTCGAGACGTGTCTCAATGATCTTCTCTAATCCATCAAAAGCACCACCACAGATAAATAAAATATTGGTAGTATCAATCGGGATCAGTTCCTGCTGCGGATGTTTTCTTCCACCCTGTGGCGGAACAGAAGCAACCGTTCCCTCTAAAATCTTAAGTAACGCCTGCTGTACACCCTCGCCGGAAACGTCTCTTGTGATGGAAACGTTCTCAGATTTTTTTGTAATCTTGTCAATCTCATCAATGTAAATGATACCGTGCTGTGCACGCTCAATATCATAATCAGCAGCCTGGATCAGTTTCAAAAGGATATTCTCGACATCTTCACCCACATAACCTGCCTCGGTGAGTGTGGTTGCATCTGCGATTGCAAACGGAACATTCAACACTCTCGCCAAAGTCTGTGCTAAAAGTGTTTTACCGGAACCGGTTGGTCCGAGCATAAGAATATTACTCTTCTGCAATTCTACATCTGAATCTGATCCTGCCATAATTCTCTTGTAATGATTATAAACTGCAACGGACAAAACTTTCTTCGCTTTATCCTGGCCAATGACGTACTCGTCTAAAAATGCCTTCATCTCCTCCGGCTTGATCAGATTGATCTGCTCCGCAGGCTCTTCCAGATTTCCGTCAAATTCATCATTCTCCAACTCTTCGTCTATAATCTCGGCGCAAACGTCTACACACTCATCACAGATATAGGCTCCGTTTGGTCCCGCGATCAGTTTACGGACCTGATCCTGAGTCTTACCACAAAATGAGCAGCGCAGTCTCTCGTCATTTCTTCCTGTCATTTCTTATTCTCCAATGTCTCTATTTATTAGCGGCTTGTGATCACATTATCGATCAGTCCGTATTCCATTGCTTCCTGAGCAGACATATAATGATCTCTCTCTGTGTCCGCTGCGATCACGTCATAAGGTTTTCCGGTGTTTGCAGCTAAAATCTCATTTAATTTCTTCTTTGTCTTTAAAATGTTTTCCGCTGCGATCTGGATCTCCGTTGCCTGACCTTTTGCTCCGCCGGATGGCTGATGGATCATAATCTCTGCATTCGGAAGCGCAAGTCTCTTGCCCTTTGCTCCACCTGCAAGTAAAAATGCTCCCATGCTGGCGGCCATACCGATACAGATAGTAGATACATCACATTTGATGTACTGCATCGTATCATAAATAGCAAGACCTGCTGTTACCATTCCACCCGGGGAATTGATATATAACTGGATATCTTTTCCAGGATCTTCTGACTCTAAGAAAAGTAACTGTGCTACGGTAAGACTTGCTGTTGTCTCATTCACTTCTTCTCCGAGGAAAATGATTCTGTCTTTTAATAAACGGGAGTAAATATCATAATTACGCTCTCCCCTGCTGGTCTGCTCAATGACGTAAGGTACTAAACTCATTTTGTTTTCCTCCAATCCATTTTGTTTATAAAAATTTAATTATTGCTTATATGCTTAAACAGACCGGCCCGAATGAGCCAGTCTGTTGTATGTTGTCTGCTTTCGACGAAGCCTCTCTTATTCTTCTGCGTTTTCTTCTGCGTTTTCTTCAGCTTCCGCTTCTTTTTCTTTCTTAGTCTTAGCTTTTGCTCTTTCTTTTACGTTCTCCATAACAAGATCAACTGCTTTTGTTACGGAAATATCTCTCTTCATGGATTCTTTCTCAGCGTCGCCCATGTATTCTTTGAGCTTGTCTGCTTCCATGCCATAAGCTTTTGCCATCTTCTCGATCTCAGCGTCGATCTCTTCCTCGCTTACTTCGATGTTCTCGTCTTTTGCGATCTGCTCTAATACAAGACTGCTCTTAATACGTGTCTCAGCTTCCGGACGAACCTGCTCTTCTAATTTGTCTAATGTAAGACCGGAGAACTGCATATACTGCTCCATGGAAAGTCCGCTCTGAGCAAGTCTCTGAGCAAATTCATTTACCATGTTCTCGCACTGGGTTTTGATCATTGCTTCCGGAATCTCCATTGTAGATTTGTCAATGATCTTCTGGATTGCCTCATCCTCTTTTGTGCGTTTTGCTTCGTCCTCTTTCTGAACCTCTAAGTGTTTCTTTAAGTCCTCTTTGTACTCTTCTAAAGTATTGAACTCAGATACATCCTGTGCGAACTCATCGTTTAACTCCGGAAGTTCTTTTGCTTTTACTTCGTGGATCTTAACTTTGAATAATGCAGGTTTTCCTGCTAAATCTGCTGCCTGATATTTCTCCGGGAATGTAACGTTTACGTCTACTTCATCTCCGGCATTCTTTCCTACTAACTGATCTTCGAATGTATCGATGAAAGAGTGGGAACCGATCTCAAGCGGATGATTCTCTCCTTTGCCGCCCTCAAATGCAACACCATCAACGAATCCTTCGAAATCGATCACTGCTGTATCTCCCTCAGCGATCGGTCTGTCTGTTACAGTAACAGTTCTGGAGTTCTTCTGTCTCTCTTTTTCAAGCTCTGCTGCAACTTCCTCATCAGATACTGTTGTATCGATCTTTGTTACCTGTACGCCTTTGTATTTGCCAAGTTTTACTTCCGGTCTTACAGCAACTTCTGCTGTGAAGATGAAAGGTTTGCCAGCTTCGATCTGTACCACTTCGATAGTCGGTCTTGAAACGACGTCCACACCGCTCTCTTCTACTGCCTGTGCGTAGTTCTCCTGGATCAGGGTATTTGCAGCATCCTCATAGAATACGACTGCTCCGTACATTTTCTCGATCATCTTTCTCGGCACTTTACCTTTACGGAAACCTGGAACGCTGATCTTTCCTTTCTCTTTCATATATGCAGCCTGGATTGCATCCTCTACCTTCTCAGCTGCAACTTCGATCGTAAGTTTTGCCATGTTCTTTTCTAAATTTTCCACCTGTACACTCATTATTACTCATTTCCTCCTTCAAACTTTATATGAATACTTGATGTACTTTTTTCCGTTCATTTCATTCTATGTTCCTGTCGAGCACCCCCGTTTTTCAAGGGTTTCGCCTGTCTTTCGGAAAAAAGGGCGTACTACGACTATCACAGTCATTTTAGGATTATAACATATTGTGTGGGAAAATACCAGTTATTTTTTCAAAAAACCGCCGACTTCCGTCTTCTGCGGCAACCTTTCCAAGTTCTGCCGGATCGAGGTCATAATAGTACTTTCCGGTTGTAAGATCCACCGACAGGCAGTCAAGTGGAAATCCCTCCCTGCGGATTCCATCCGGGTGCGGGACCGACGTGATCAGAAATGGTTCGCTCGAGAACGTTTCATCCATCGACTCATAAATATGTTCCTCATCCATGATAAGACAGATGGCATTGCGGTAGTATGCATGCAGACCACCATACTCTGCAGCAAGTCCGCTGTAATATGCAAGCATTTCCGCGTCTGACAGATTTTTTCCATTCACCCTCCTGACATGCACGCCCGGCTGTTTATCTTCCGGGACATTTTCAAAATACAGACCTGTGTCACAGGAAAACACCGGAATCTGAAAAGCCTCGTAATAACACTTTGCCTTCTTCCTTGCATTTTCCAGCGGCGAATCGCCATCCTCGTCTGCCTGTGGTACTGCCACATCAATATCCGATAACCCAACGATCTCTATCTGCAGCTGTTCTAAATTTTTCCGCATCAGACTTAATTTTGCAGGATTTCCAGTGCCGTAAAGCAGACGTTTCCCGATGCCCTGTTTTTTCCGCTCAAACAGTGTCGGTGTGATCGCCGGATAAGTCAGTTTTTCCGGCAGTTCGTCAAAGGTGCGTACCTCTGCCATCTCACTTTCCGGCATGGCTGACAGCTTTTTTACCTTTGCAAGAAAGACACGTCCATTTCCTTCTTCTTTGGTCTGCACCTCTCCCGCCCAATAGTCGCACAACGGCTCTATCTCAAAATCCACTGCCCCGGACTCCTCGTAAAGTTCACGCTTTGCCGCCATAAGCGGTGTCTCTCCCGGTTCAATCTTTCCGCCCTGTGTCTCCCATGTGGTGCGTTTTTTGTGTCTGCTCAACAAAATTTTGCCCTGATATTCAGATAAAACTACTACATATTTATAAGCAGGCAGGGTGCCGACCGGGTAAGTTTTTGTTATCATGTTTCTCTCCTTTGTTACCGGCCTGTCACTCTGCTTTCTGTTCTTTCCCGGCAATGATAAGTTTTTTATCGACCAGCGTATCGCCTTCGTATACCAGCTTCAGCGAAAAATATTCCTCACACTCATCCAAAAGCCGCAGGAATATTTTGTCACCTTCCCACAGTTTCAGGTCTTTGATCTCCTTTTTCGGAACCCAGACAAGTTCTCCCTCGTCGCAGTCGGTTATCTCCCCGGTAAACTGGTCTGCCGTAAATAAATGCATATATTCGGTGCCCCACTCGTTAGAAATAAAGGTAATGACGCCCCGCGCGCGGTAGGATGTCAGTGTGAGACCTGTCTCTTCCTTTACCTCACGCATCATACATTCCTCCGGCATTTCCTCCGCCTCAAACTTGCCGCCGACGCCGATCCACTTGTCATGGTTCAGGTCGTTTTCCTTTTTTACCCGGTGCAGCATCAGGTAACAGTCATCTTTTTCGATATAACAAAGTGTGGTTAAAAACATCGCATCCTCCTGTAGAAATTTTCTGTTTCGTTTTTGCTGCCGTTCACACGTACTGTGTGAGCAGCAAATATTTTTTTACTCCTGCAGACCTGCAAACTGCGCCATATAAAGTTTATAATAAGCGCCCTTTTTCTCCATCAGCTCTGCCGGACTTCCTTGTTCTAAAATACCGCCCTTGTCGATCACAAAAATGCGGTCCGCATTCTGAATCGTGGAGAGTCTGTGTGCGATCACAAAACTGGTTCTGCCGGAAAGCAATGCCTCGATTCCCTGCTGCACTAAAAGTTCTGTATGTGTATCAATGCTGGATGTTGCCTCATCTAAAATGAGGATTTTCGGCATGGAAATCATCGTTCTCGCAAATGCGATGAGCTGTCTTTGTCCGATGGAAAGTCCTGCACCGTGCTCTTTTAACTCCGTGTCATAACCCTTTTCCATTTTCACAATGAAATCATGCGCATTGACTGCCTTTGCAGCCGCGATCATTTCTTCATCTGTCGCATCTAATTTCCCATATAAAATGTTGTCACGGACTGTTCCATGAAAGATAAAATTATCCTGCGTCATAACACCCATCTGACGCCTTAAGCTCTCAATGGAAACCTTTGTCAAGTCGTAACCATCCACTAAAATTTTGCCGTCTTCAATGTCATAAAAACGGCTGATCAGATTAACGATCGTTGTTTTTCCTGCTCCGGTCGGTCCTACCAGTGCGATCGTCTCACCCGGTTGTACAGAAAAGCTGACATCGGAGAGTACCTTTGTCTCCGCCGGTGTTCCCTTATCATAAGTAAAACTTACATGTGAAAATTCAACACTTCCCTTAATATCCGGCAGCTCTGTCACATCTTTTGCATCCACGATGTCTGCATCGGTGTCTAAGATATCAAAGATACGCTCTGCCGCGGTAAGATTCGTGACCAGGTTGTTATAAAAGTTGCTTAAATTCATGATCGGGTTCCAGAACATATTGATATAGGTTCCAAATGCCACTAACAATCCGACCGATACTTTTTCAAATCCGAGAAAACGGATGCCGACCAGATAAAGCATCATCGCACCGATTCCCCAACAGAAATCGATGACCGGGCCAAACATGTCGGCATAAGTCACCGCATCCACGAATGATTTCTGGTGTTCGTCGGTCAACGCTTCAAAGATCTCCTGTGTTTCATCCTCTGCTGCGAAACTCTGCACTACATTCATTCCAGCGATATCTTCATGGACGTAGGCATTTAAGTTGGATGCCTTTTTCCGGAAAATCTGCCAGCGTTTGTGGGATGCCGTCTGTACAAACCAGATTCCCGCGATCATCAGCGGGATCGTGGACAGAGACGCAAGCGCAAGCCGCCAGTCTTTTACCAGCATGATCACAACGACTCCGACTACCGTCACAAATTCCGGCACCAGTGTTGTGACCACATTGACCAGCACATCTTTTAAGGAATTGACATCCCCGATGATACGCGCAAGGATTTTTCCAGTCGGTCTGCTGTCAAAAAATGAAAACGACAGCGTCTGGATGTGCTCATAGAGATCCTGGCGGATCTGAAGCAAAATTTTGTTGGAGATCACCGCCATTGCATACATTCTGAGTTTTACCATCACAATAAAGATCAGGTTTAACACGAGTGCAAAAATTCCAAGCCCAATCAGCCCATGCAGATCGGACTGTGCAATATAGTGATCGATTGCTTCCTCGATCAAGAGCGGGTTTACCAGTGAGATCGCCACCGTAATTCCCATACATACTAACACGGCAATAATCGTGCCTTTATACGCAAGCAGATAGGAAAACAGCCGCCGCATGATTTTTTTCTTGTCGGTATTTTCCATAAATTCGTCTTCACGATACGAATTGACTGCCATTACATCGCCTCCCCTCCTAAGAACGTGCCATACTGCGCCATGTAAGTTTCATAATAAAGTCCGCGCTTTGCAAGCAGTTCCTGATGCGTTCCGCGCTCCGCAATCCCTCCGTCTTTCAGATAGATGATCTCATCTGCATGACAGACCGCAGAAATACGGTGCGCAATGATCACTTTCGTTGTATCTTTTAATTCATTTAATGTTTTCTGGATCTCATGTTCCGTCTCCATATCAAGCGCGGACGTGGAATCGTCTAAAATCAGAATCGGCGCCTTTTTTGCAATGGCACGCGCAATACTGATACGCTGCTTTTGTCCGCCGGAAAGTCCGACACCGCGCTCACCGATGACGGTCGCATACTGTTCATCCATTTTTTCAATGAAATCCTTTGCCTGTGCACAGTCTGCCGCTCTGCGGATCTCATCGAACGGCATTACCTTTCGCTGCCCCATCTTGATATTTTCCTCGATCGTGTCGGAAAACAGAAATACATCCTGCAATACAACAGAAATACTGCTGCGAAGCTGTTTTAAAGAAAGTTTCCGCACATCCGTGCCATCCACTTTTACAGCGCCGTCCGACACATCATAAAAACGCTGCAGCAGATTGACGATTGAGGATTTTCCTGAACCGGTCGCACCCATGATTCCGATGGTTTTTCCTGCCGGAACCGTAAAGTTAATATCAGAAAGGATATTTTTTCCCTCAATGGAAAATGAAACATGTTCGAAAGAAATGTCCCCTTTCACCTGTTCTAACACGACAGGCTGTTCCTCATCTTTGATCATCGCCGTCTCCCCGTAAATCTTCTTGATCTTCTTATAAGAAGCAACGGCAGAGGACAAATCATTCGTCAGCCAGCCGAGCATCTCCATCGGCCAGGTGCAGTTTCTGCTGTACTCTACAAATGCAACAAGTGCTCCAAGTGTCATATTTCCATGCATCACGGAAATACCACCCAGGATCGTCATTGCAACCGGCAGTGCTTTTCCCACAAACTGGAAATACGGATAGTATTTCACTAATACTTTAGACTGACTGATATTCAAGTCATAATAACGTTTATTGTGTGACAGGAACTTCTCAATTTCAAATTTCTCCCTGGCAAATGCCTTTACGGTACGCACACCTGCAAGATTTTCCTCCGCAACCGTGGTCAGCACTGCATTTTCCTCACTGATGTCCTCATAAATTTTATCCAGTTTCCGCTCCATGATGATTGCGATCGCACCGCAGGAAATCATCGTCACAAGTGGTATCAGCGCCAGTTTCCAGTTCAGATGGAACATACAGTAGAGCACCATGCTCACATGGATGACGACCTCGATCGTCAGCATGCCGACATATCCCATCGCATTCCAGATCTTGTCGACATCATCCTTGACTCTCGCCATCAGTTCTCCGGTGTTCGTATTGTCAAAATAATTCATCGACAATGTCTGAATGTGCCGGAACAGATCCTTACGGATCTGTGCGCCGATCTTAGAACTTAAGACGTCAAACGAAAACTCTTTGCAGTATCCAAAGATACAGCGTCCGATCCCAACCGCAACGATTCCCACCAGAAGCCCGGTGAGCATTTCCATTTTCCCGCCGATAATGACCTCATCCACGATCCGCTGTGTGATCTGTGGATAAACCATATCCAGTCCGGTCGCTATAATCATGGAACATATTGCGAACAAATACCCATACCAGTAATGTCCGATATATGTATGTAACTTTTTCATAAATTCTTGTGATTCCTCCTTACTTTCCCCTCTTACACTCCCCGGTCTCTGACATATTTTTGTACCGTGACGCACCACTCTGACAGCCGCCTGCACGCTTCACAAGCAGTCCCCTTAGCACAAAAAAATCCCGCGGTGTCATATCTCACCACGGGAAGTATGTCAAAAAACATTCTATTTTCTTTTGCATGAATTTATGCCAGCGTAACAGAATTAACCGAGGTAATTGTATGATGATTATGCAGTTCGTTGATTGTAACATTTGTTAATCTAATCATTACTTTTACCTCTCTTTCTTCAAAATTTTAGATTACTTTGCAAGTATACGCTTGAGGGGGTGGGTTGTCAAGGGGTAGGAAAAAATTATGCGGAATTTGAAAATCGCAACGATCTAATCTAAGTATTCTATCAGATCAGGATATTTTTCTTTATTTTCCCTTATGTAATTTCGCTTGAATGCAGCAAATTTTGATTCTCTTCGCAGCAATGACTTCACTTTTCTTAAAGCCAGTTTTTGCTGTGATGGTTCTTTCATTTCTTCCAATGAATCATAAAGTTTATTCATTTCGCGGTTTAATTCCTGAAACCTGAAATCACTTTTATACACCCTCATCCCTGTATTTTTCAGGTTAAATACTTCTGTTATTAATTTTGCCGTCAATACAGCCTGTCTATTTTTATCGTTTATTGCGTGTACATCAATCTCATTTTCCTGCAGCCGAAAAATAACCATCTCTTCTGGATCATCCTTACAGCAATCGATAATCCCCTCGTCATAAATACGCTGATTTTTCACATTATTACAGTGCCCACATGACCAGAAAAGATTATTCCAGTCAAATTTGCGTTTTGGATATTTTCCGTCCAAATGTGGCAATAAATGTTCCACCTGTGCATCCTGCAGTTCATTTAATTCACATATATAACATTTATTATGGAAATCTTCCTTCAACTGTTTTACGACATCCGGCATCGAATAACTTCCATTTGCTTTCTGTGATTCCAATGCCAATGATGCCGGAGCAGGAAAACTGCGTTCTACTTTTACCATTAAATATCCTCCCTGCTCCTTAACACTTCCTTTAATCTTTGATATTCTGTCGTAATATTAAGTGCAAGATAGTCTGGAATTTCATTTAAATACATCTCCAACTCTGATATTTCATCATAATCCTCATCTGTAAGTTTTTCTTTATTTACCAGTTCTTTATAACGATTGAATTTTTTCTGCAACAGCATTGACATTTCATTTGAATTAAAATAGCCTTCTACAATTCCAGCATATGGTACATCTGACAAACCATTTTCAACAAGAAGATTCTTTTCCAGATCATAAATTACTGCATTATCCACACTATTGATAATAAACGGTGAATGTGTCGACAAAATAAACTGGATATTCGGGAAAATTGATGTCAACAGGTCAAGGATTTTTCGCTGCAGCTCCAAATGAAGATGTGTTTCTATTTCATCGATCAAAACAATTCCCGCTACCGAAAAATCGAATTTTCTATCTGACTGGCTTTCCATACGAATGATCAGATCAACCACAATATCTAAAACTGCCGCATAACCACTAGAAAGCGTATTGAAATCAAACGAATCTCTGTCATTCATATGAATGGTAAACTGAAACGTCTCCTCATCAAATACTAACTCTACCGAATCATCATCAAAGATTCTTTTTAACAGATCGTCAAAATTTTTAAACCATGCTGCTATCTGCTCTGCTTTCTCCTTTTTTCCACCCGTAACAGCCAAAGCCTGTGTCATTTTCAGATCAAGAAGATATTTTACAAAATCCTGGCGCGGCGTTTCTTCAATAGAATAATCTTTTTTCAGGGTAACCTTTTCTACATGCTGTGGAATCTGGGCTTTAAAGATGCGATCGGCTTTGTAGTAGGCGGTTACGAATTTGCCTTGGGAGAACAAAGACGAAGTATTCTCAGCTAATTCATTAAATTGTATTACCACACCTGTTTTCTGAAGTGAAATTTCCTTTTCATACACCAGAAGTCTTTTTGATGTTCCCTTCTCATCTTTTGAGCGCTGTTCTATCTTGTATAAGTTATTTTTGCCAAATCCTACATCAGCAGGATATAAGTTTTCACATTCTATAGTTTGTTCATTAAAATAATCCGGTCTTGTAATTAAATAAATATAACGAGCCAACGCATCCAACAGACTCGTCTTTCCACTCCCATTTTTTCCAGTAATGATCAAATGTTTCATATGATTCTCTGATAAAGGAATTTCAATATTTTTCAAATGACGCACATGATCTATTTTAATGTCGGTAATATAAATCTGATCCACTTTTCCCTCATTTCCGATTTTGCAAAATCCATTCTTTCCTAAACGGTTATATTAATTAACTTTATTATACACATTGATGGGCAATTTTCCATTTAATTTTTCGGCAATCCCATTTTACACTCACAAACTTCAAATTCCATTTTACTAAATGTATCAATGAACTGTTGTTTATAACTTTTCACTTTGTCAGCAGATACAAAAACCGTCAACTCCTTTTTCACTCTGGAACACCCTACATAAAATAATTTATACGCCAGCAAAATTTTCTTTATTTTATTAATGTTTGCATACTCACTTATATACTTAAATGTCCTTTCACTTTTAACGATTTTCCGATAATTAGCCTGATAACAATATTCATAATACCGATTTCCAGCAAATTGAGCATCTATTTCTTGTACACATTTTTTTACACTTCCATAAACATCCTTATTATGTCCTTCTCTCAATTCTCTTTCTGTGGCATTGCAAAGTGAAGTCAATGTACCTGTTCTGGATAATATAAACAAGCAATCCGGTCTCATAAGTCTGTTTGTCATTAAATTCGTATTATGAGAAGTCATAATAATCTGACATTTAGGATATTTTTTCTTGAGAAAATTCATCACATTTTCGGACATTTCATAATGATAAAATGCATCAAACTCATCCAGATATATAAAAGATGGAGTCCATGCTTTTGGAATCAATCTACGATACATATCAACTAATGCCAGTGTTCCACTTGAAGCAGTTTCATAAAAAGATACTAATTTTTCATGAGAAAAATACAATTCTCTTTGTCCATCCGGCAGTTTTTTTAATACCAGCTTACATATAATCCCCATACCATTCAGAAAATCTTCTAAATCTTTTAATCTGTCTGGTTCTTCTAAAGCTTCATAGAAACTATCCTTCACTCTCATAGGAGAATATGCCATAACATTACTTGCTGAAATATCTGTCATTCGTCTGACATAACTTCCCAACTTTAATAAAATAGAATCATTTTCCAACGCTACTATAAATGTTTTTAATTAACTCGACTCAATAAGTATTCCATGATATAATCTTCATATAATTGTATAGGGAGGTCATATTCATGGGCAGAAAAGTAAACACAATAACACTAACAGAGGAGCAGCGTTCGTATCTTGAATTACAAACTCGTGCTAGAACAATACAGGCACAAACCGTGTGTAGAGCAAGAATACTGTTGTTACGTGCTGATGGTGTTTCTATTAATGATATTGCTGATAAAGTAGGCATCAATAGATGCAGTGTAATGTTGTGCTTGAATAAATTCAAAGAGGGCGGTGTCGAAAACGCCTTGTTTGATGCTCCCGGTCGTGGTCGTAATGCTGAAATAACCGATGACGAAAAGACGTGGATTATAAATATCGCATGTCAGAAGCCGGTTAATCTTGGCTATTCAGCAGAAGTATGGACACGTGCGCTTCTCACAAAACATATCAATAAGTTTGCAGAAAATGCAGGTTATACAAGGTTATCAACTATAAGTCAGTCAAAGGTTCGCACAATACTTGAAGAGGCAGATATTAAGCCTGACAAAATAACTTATTACTGTGAAAATCGTGATCCGGATTTTGACCAAAAGATGCACAATGTCCTTCTGGTATATAAACAGCTATCATTACAGTTCGATAAAAAAGGACAACTTCTTCCATTTTGTGAAGATGATCAGGTGGTGCATGTACTCTCTTATGATGAGAAACCTGGAATCCAGGCAATTGCCACCACATCAGAAGATATCCAGCCGGATAATAATCATAAGACCATAAGCCGAGATTATGAGTACAGGCGTCTTGGAACCATTTCACTGCTTGCCGGAATAGATTTGCAAACAGGTGAGGCGATTCCACTCGTTAAAGAGTCCCATAACAGTAAGGACTATATCGAATTTCTTAAAAAACTTGATAACAAGTATCCAAAATCAGATAAGATTCGTCTGGTGTTGGATAACCTTAAAGTTCATTCTTCTGAGGAAACCAGAAAATACCTCGCAACCGTACCAGGAAGATTTGAATTTGTATTTACTCCAAAGCACGGTTCATGGTTGAATCTTGTTGAGGGCTTCTTCAGTAAACTTACTCGCCAGATGCTCAAGGGCATTCGTGTAAAAACTAAGGATGAACTTGTGCAGCGTATATATAAATACTTTGATGAAGTAAATGAAGAACCTGTTATATATCATTGGAAGTACAAACTTGAAGAAATTGATCCAAATGAAGAAGTGGTGGTTGATACGTTGCCAGTCAAAAAGTCGAGTTAATTACTGACAGCTATACTACATTGCTAATCAACCATCTAAGAAACGGTAATACATGTTCCGGGATTTCATTTTCCATGCCTTCCGAACCCATAGACTGTATATATCGATCTATATTAGTGCTCTCAGCATTTATATAATTCAGGTTTTCAAAATTATATTTTTTTTGTTCAAAGTCACATTCAAAAATGAGCTGATCATCAATTATCAATTTTTCTTCTTTTAAATCCTGATCCGAAAATTTAACATACTGGTATACTAATTTCTGTTCTCCAAATTTAAATTCATAAGTAAATCTCGCAGAATCTTCTGTTGAATCAGCATTTTACTGATAATTCCATCTGTAATGCAATCCTGACTAAATTGATACCCTGAAATGCCCTGAAAATCTATTACTATTTCTTCTTTAAAGTTCTTATAATTTTTTAACATTCTTTCTGCTGTTTAAATTCTATTGTCTTACTTTTTCCACCTGTTCTTCGTATCAGCTCATCCTGTCCTATAATCTTAACAAGATTCGCTATCTGCTGTCCCATCACATCCCGATTGAGATAAAATATTGTGGTATATACATTCTCATTCAGGATAAGTTCTCTTAAAATATCTTTATCTGTTATATCAAGGGAATGTCCAAAAATATATACGTTATGCATTTTACATTTCTGATCTCGAACTGCTGATGCCTGTAAACGATGCATCATACGTTGTACATCATTCCCCACATATTCATTTGCCCGATTGATTATTCTCTCCTTTTCCTGTAAAAAATCATCATATTCTTCCCGAATTGTCTCCACCCAATCCTTATATTTACATCCAGTCTCTTTATAAATTCTCTGATAAAATTTCTTAAAAGCAATAAACTCCGTTTCCCGGTCTTTTCTTTCATCCGTAAGATACTCATCAATCCCAAGAACCATATTATTGTTTTCCACGGTATTAAAGAGTTTTGCCTTGCCATGGATATAATCAATGCTATTTTGTATCTGCTGTTTATCCAGATAAAGCCGTTCATATGTATTGGTATAATTAAAAGACAACACTTTACAATATTTTATCTGCTCCTCCCCGTCTGCCCCTTTAACATTTTCTTTTACAATTTCCTGTATATCCGGTAAAACACAATTACATTCCTCTTTTTCCACATAATCCGTCAGATAAATTTCTAATGCCCGAATCAATTTATTCAGATCATTGTATAACCGGTCTCTGATTTCTTTATAGGTAATGCTTTCACCTTTACCATGTGTCAATGCACTTGCAGTTCTCATAGCTGCCGTATATTTAGAATACTTTTTGTGCAAAAAAGGATTGGATAAATTCTGCATTTTCTCCGACAATTCACTTTTTTCCCCATCCTTAAAAAACATATCCTGATCAAGAGACTGAATTACTTTGCTTATCTCGTTTTCAAAGTCAATCCAATTTTCCTTCTGGTACATCGGATTCTGAAGAAAATATTCTATCCATATATTATCTTTTACGAGCTGTTCTAACTCTTTGCAAAGCTGCTGTTCGTTAAAAATAAGATGATCGATATATTTATACACAGTCTTTTCAGTATTCTTTAATTCTCCCTGCCGCAATATCTGCGGTGTATTGATAATATTTAAGAAACGCTCAACAAATCCAAGAAAATCATTATATCTTGTAGGCAGCTTATGAGCCAGATCAAATCCATTTCCAATCACAAGTATATTCATCGAATTATTCTCCAAAATATGTTAAAAGTTCAAGCTAAACTTTTTTATCTCTTATCTTTTTATTTTGATCCAACAGGATTCCAAACAGGTTAAATAAATCCTGATTGTTTCCATTATGAAAATACAGATTGTTCTGTCTTGACTCCATCAGAAGTATCCTGTAGTCATTGACGTAGAAAACACCTTTTCTTATCGTCTCTGCAAACAAAAATCATATTTTACCCTTCAATTCTTACATATCCTCGACAATCGATTCGTACTCCAGATCCGATTCTGTAAGTTCATTTTTTCTTCCAATATATTTTACATATGGACCATCCATTGACATATCTAATATTCCCAATTTATTTTTTTCTTCCAACAATACATAAAATGCGTAACACATTTTTTCTTTATATGGATCAGCATCTGATACCATATTAATTGCATTATTCATATAGGTTAATTCTTTTTTATCCGGATCAATATTAAATTTTTGTATATAGCGTATCTTTTCAAGTATATAGGAATTAATCGAAAATGGTTTCGCCTTTTCCTTATAAAATTCTTTGCTTTCTATGAGATTTTTCATTCTGGCTTCACCCTCTGCAAATAGTTCTTTTGCCTCGTTATAATCCATCACATAGTTTGCATGCCTTAAGTAATTTCTTGCAAGCGCATGTTGAATTTTATATGAATTGGGTCTGATACTTGCTGACATTTCCAAATAATTATAGGAAGCAACAAAATCGTTTACTTTCTGCTCATATAACCCCAGCTGCAGCCAGTAATAACTTATAGCTTCATATTCTTTTTTCACACTGAAATAAATTCTTTTGATATCATTTTTTTTCAGCTTCAATCTGTTTTCCAAAATATCTTCTTTCAAAAGACATTGAAATATAATATACCAAATATCATTTCTACGTTCCGAAACATATCTTGACACATATCTTAAAATATCAATAATCCTGTCACCCAATTCTTTTTTGTTACTTATCAGGATATATTTCTCGATAATGGCATTTCGCAACGACAAGCCATTCTCATCCATACGAACATAATCCACTATTTTTGCCATATTCCTAGTAACATCTTCATCCAACGAAATTCTTTTCCCATAACGTTCTGTAAATAATTCGCGTGGATAAATCTCAATATCTGCTGTATCAAATATTGCTAATTCGATCAATAATTGCTTTTCTAAATCCGAAAAACTTTTAAATGTGATATTTAATTTATTTTTGTTTCTCTTAAAAACATTGCCATATGTTAAACTTGCAATCAGATTAGCCATGCTTTTCTGCTTATAAATTTCATTAGGCTGCGCATCCTCTCTTAAAGATGCCATGTAAGACAAATGATTTTTTGCTTTTAATTTGTCTCTCACTATAATCGAATCATCTCTTGAAAATCCATCCTTCTGTTTATAATCGCAATAACAATTTCCCTCCAGATAATATTTACGCTTCTGATGATAATATGTCCTCGATGCAGTTAAAATAACAAGTTTCTTATCTCCTATATTTTTCGTAAATATCCTTTCAATTTCTTCATAATAGAAACTTGCATTGTCAATGATTATCGCAAATTTATTGTTTGCACTTGTATTTACATAATTAATAATGGACTGTGTATTAAGATAACGGCCTCTATATTCCAGAATATCGTATCCTTTATTTTTTATATAATATCCTAATTGTTTAAGCAAACATGATTTTCCGGAAAAATATCTTCCATAAATACTAAAACAATATATATTGCTATCTTTTTCTAATAACTCATCCAATTTATGTACTGCATTTTTTAAATTGGAGTCTTCAAAAGTCCAGCCATCATACACATCCTGCCATACACAAAAATTCCCTTCGTACAGCTTACTTTCATATGGCTTTTTATATAACTTTACGATATTATCAAGCAAATAAATTCCGTTGTAGGATAAATCCATTTTCGCTCTGTCAAGTTCATCCGGCTGATAATTAATTTCTGCAATATATCTTAAAAATTCTTCATTTGATGCCTGGATTAATACTGCCCCTAATTTTTCCACTTCTTTCTTCAGGTATCTGGAAGGTTTATAATCAATAAATACTAACTTGTTATTCCTATATTGACATCCAGCATCTTCATATATTTTCAAATAATATTTAATATCCGGTTCATCCATCCTTGCCCCAATAAATATAACGTTATCCCTTTGAATATCATTCGAAAATTTATTTAATTTCGCATCCAGCTTTCTGGTAATCAGTTCCGTATATTCATCTTCAGAAAATATAACGCCCTCTTCCATATTTCTAACACAGCCATGTAACTTAAATAATTGTGTTGACTTTGAATTCGATATCAGCCTCTGTTTATTTTGAACAACGATATTCTCTCCCTGTTCCTCATAGATATTTTCTACCAGATCATCAATATTTACCGTATATATATTTTTCCATGGATATTTCACTAAATAATCATGAAACTCTGCCGGTCTGGTATTGATATACATTTCATGCAATAAATTATATAATTCTGTCTTTCCATGATATATACGATATATCTCATCACTCAGCTTTCTCAGATCATAGCCTTTTACTTCTTCCTCATCTTCCGGACCAATCTTATCTTTTGCCAACGTATCATAAATAGATTCCTTCAATTTGCAACCATCCATTGCATTCGCCTTATTCGAAGCTCCACATGAAAAACCAGCTCCCAAAAACAGAATTGGTGTATTATCCGTCAATAAAATACTATTTAACAGTTCCTTTGCTCCTTCTAAAGTTTTTTCCATTTATAATTCCCCCATATCTCCGGATCAATTCCTCATTTGTAATTTATTTTATTATAGCACAAGAACTCCCCATATGGGAAGCCCTCTTACCTGCTCGGGAGTTTGACACATTGAAATCCAAAAAAGTACCACAAAGCCTTGAAATAGGCT
>ERZ827452.1657-NODE-1657-length-19902-cov-4.295863_pt1 | contig 19902 bp, 23 predicted proteins | sample MGYA00519866_ERZ827452 | MGnify/ENA primary metagenome ERZ827452 (study PRJEB31778, sample SAMEA3449307) | human gut metagenome | biome: human gut; feature: human-associated habitat; material: faeces | place: United Kingdom | collected 2010/2012 ... | reverse complement strand
TTAAATTTGTAGAAGCTTTTGAGGAAAAAGATCCTGAAAACAATCCAGAAGCTGATCCAGAACCAGAAAATGAACCAAAAGATAATCATTTCTCTAAAACCTTTTCATTAAGTCATGAAGATATTCGAACCAGTTTATACGCACTGCTTGCACCAATCGAGCAGAGTTTAAATGAATGTTACTGGATTGTTCAGACATTCGACGATCATTTTGTGTATGAATCTTGTTGCGGTAATTTCTATAGCCAGAAATTTACAACAGAAAACGATGTTGTTGCGTTTGAAGGTGAAAGAGTTGAGGTATTTGCCGAATATGTAATTGCTGATGAAAAGGCTGAGTTAGAGACTATGAGAGCAAATTATTCTTCTATTTCTGAAAAACTTGCAGCATATGAAGAAGCAGAGTCTATTGCGGATAAAATGACCGTATTTGACGATAAGGCTTATCAGAATTATCTTGATACAAATGAGTTTAAATCTCTGATGGCTGTAGAGAATATTAAGAAATTTACAAAGGAAGAATTAAGTGAAAAGGCTGATGCTGCTCTTGGAAAAGTGCTTAAAACAACAAAGGCATTTGCCATGAGCGTAGAAGAAAAACATACAGAAAATAAACCTTCTTTCTTCTCATTCGCAAAACATGAACCTGAGACATCTTTCTTAGATGGCTTGCTCAAGAAATAACTTCACAATTAAATATTGAAAAAATATCGGAACGTTTATAAACGTTCTTTTTTATTGCAAAAAAAATATAAAACAGGAGGAAAAATAATGATTTTTACTAATCTTAAGGCAAAAGAAAGTGCCATGCATGGCATGTTTGAATCCTCTCTGATGTCTGCAACAGATATCGGACGGATCTTTGATGTAATTGTTCGTGATGATAGTCAGAAACCTATTGAAATTGATAACGGTGTTCCAGTTAAAATTGGTGATTATACAAGCAATAGTCTTCAGGAAAGATATGCAACTATTGCAAAAGAAAAAGATGCAATTGCTGTAATTGGGTCTCCAGCAGAGGTGAAGACCGCTCTTACCACAGAACAGGCACAGGCTTATCACTTTGTCAATGCAGCAGGTAAAACAGCAAAGGCTTATCAGGTTAATGATCCTTCAGTCTATGAGGATATTTTTGCTGTTGCTAGTTATCAGTTCACTGATGCGTCTGCTGATGATGTCAAAGTTGGCAGACTTGTTGTTACTGATGGCAAGGGTATGTATGTTGCACAGGCAGATGAAACTCAGATGTCTACATTAACATCTACAAATGGTTTTATCGGAAGAATTCATAGCATTTCTGCAGGTACATATTACACAATGGTGCGCATCCAGGTTCTTCAAAACAAGGATATCGCATAATAGAAAGGAGGATTAAATAAATGAAGGATATTACATGTTTTAGTGCAAATACTTTAGCACAGTTTGATAATAAATATGACAACATGCTTGTATTTAATTCACTGATGATGGATGCAAGCAACAATATTTTTGAGAAATATTCCAAAGATGAGACTCAGACAATTTTAAGAAACCAGTTTGATAAAATTCTGGGCTTAAACTTCAAAGAAGCTAATTCTATGAAACGCAGGCAAGCATGGAGAGAACATAATAAGGAGATTGCAACTCTTATCGAGGATGTAATTGTAGATAAAATGAACTCTGGCTGGAATACGGCGAATGCTCGTTTCATGGCACTTGTAGATGATCGAAATATTGCAGAGGGCGATGCAAACGAATTCTTCGTTAACGATAACTCTCTTCTTACCGTTTCTAAGTTTGCTGGTAATCACCATAATCTGATTCGTCAGGCTGTTAAACCTGGCAAGTCTTTTTCTATCGAGACTTCTTTTTATGGTGTAAAAGTATATACCGATTTCGTACTGTTCCAGACAGGTAGAGTTGATTTCGCTGCCCTTGTAGATAAGATGTATACATCTATCGAACAGAACAGATATGCAGCTCTTTATACTGCATTTATGTCTATGGACGAATCTCTTCCTACTGATATGACTCATGAGTGCCAGTTTACCGAAGCGACAAAAGGTGAAATCGTTGATCAGATCGAAGCTGTAGCTGCTGCAACTGGCAAAGAAGTTATGCTTGTAGGTACAAGATCTGCTATTCAGAAGCTTCAGGGTACTGTTAATTATAATATGTTCTCTGATGCCATGAAGGATGAGCGGAACAAAAATGGTATTCTTGGTAACTGGGAAGGCTATGAATGCTTACCGCTTACTCGTGTAAATAAAGCTGGCACAAGAGAAAGTGTATTCAGTGCAGATGATAATAAAAAGATTTTCATCATTCCAATTGATCCTGAATTTAAACCTATTAAGCGTGTAAACGCAGGTGATGTTGCTTACTACGAGACAGGCATGGATGGTCTTAAGAAAGATATGACTGTTGATGCTGAGGTAGTATATCAGGAAGGCATCGGTATCGTTATCGACGAACTCTTCGGAGAATTAAAGATTTTAGGTTAATTTTATAACTATTAGTTAGGAGGGTACATATGTACTCTCCTATTTTAGTAAGGAGAAAAAGGATGAAAATTTTTGAACTAGCAAAGGAATTAAATGTAACTCCCAAAGATTTAATTGCTTTTTATAGAAAAAATAATTATCAAGTATCTAGCCATATGCAAAATGTGACAGACGACATGTTTGATTTTGCAAAAGAAAATATGACGGATATCAGTGATAATGAGTCTAAAACAGACAATATCGAAATTAAAGACACAAGTACAACTCAAATAAAGCCAAATGTAAAAACTCCGGCGAAAACTTTTAAAGCCGATGACGAGATTCCATGCAAAAGCGTTACTCCATGGAGCCTTAGTGCTGTTGGAGTTGATAAAAATACAGTTTATCACTGGGAATATTTTGGCGACATTGAATATGTAAAATATCGTGATTTACAGGCATTGCGTAGAACAGAGTATGTTACAAATCCTAAAATTTTGATCTTAGATGCAGATTTAAGGAACCAATGGGGTCGTGAATTAGGGGACGCCTACAAGTATTTTGAGAATATTGAATACCCAGAAGAATACTTTGATAAGTCTGATGATGAATTTGAAGAATTGCTTCAAAAAGCCCCGCATTGGTTAACGAATATCATCAAAGTAACTGCTATAGCGATGATTCGTGCTGAGAACTATCCTTCAGTAAAAAAAATTCGTATTATTGACGATACACTTGGAACTTGCATCAAGGACTTTTTATAAGGGGGATATTGATTTATGCCTTCTATTAATTATGAATCCATTTATCAGCGGGCTTTAACCATGGTTAATGATCTTGATTTGGCAAATTATACTCAAGATGACTTTTACGATACGTTAAGAGAATGGCTACAAACCGCCGCTTCTCTTCCGCTCTTACGAAAGAAATTCTCTGAATTTTCCTTGGACGACGAAATCATGCAATTGAATTTTTCTCTCACTAATTCTGTTGATGAGGCATATGATGTTAATTTTGTAAAAACTATTTTAGCAAAAGGGATTATCATTAATTATTTCCCATCAAAATTAGAAAACTCTAAGAACTTAGCCGTGATGGTTGGCGGAAAAGAAGAAAAAATCTTACTCAATACTTATTCGAAAAATATAGAAAGGCTCAATCAGTTACAACATGATTGGGAACGTGAGATTTCACGTCATAGTTATTACTTTGGTGAGTACGGTGATACCAATGGATAAAATGATTCAACACAAATACGGAGAATTTAAAACTTCACAGGTTGATTATTACCGTCAAAAATTACGGAAGAAAATTTTCTGGTTAGTATTGTACACTGACAAGAACACCAAAGCTGATTTCGAAAATGTAGATGTTGTACAATATCATAAGAATCTATTATTCGAAATTTCTAGTTGCAATGAACTTCTGCTGTATCCAAAAGATTTTGTTGAAATCATTAATAGACTAGATGGTGCATTATCTGTTTTAACATCGGATGAATTCGATTTTGAACAATATAAAAAGCTTGTTTTTGATGCGGGCGCTTTATTGCAGCGTATGGAAGTTGGTGATCAGTAATGTCGGTATACGACTTTTATCGTAGAAAAATGAAAATCAACTCATCTTCCACCGGAAAAAATTATTTAACGCTAGGTGAACAATTAAAGCAAAATTCTGATAATCTTATGGAACTTACCTGGGATAATGACGTGGCTTCTAAAGTCTGTTATATCTACGACTATTATCATGATGATCAGCCGGATAAAAAAGACCATATGACTTATACAAATACGACCAAGACCCGTATTGATGCAAAATTTCTTGTAAAGTCATATCAATCATTAGATAAGGACCAGATTGACTATTATCTGCAATTTAAGCCATCTCAAAAATTTGATTTTAAACCATCTGATGAGTTGTATTACTTTGAGACAGATTATCGTGATAGGTATGGCAATCCAGATTTTATAGGGCTTTACGTGGATATCCCTGATGATAGAGGCATCTATCGCAAATGGATGATCTGCGCCTATGAAATTGCCAATCAATTTCCGAAGTTTATTGTTCTACCAATCAATTATGAACTGCAATGGATTGAACAGAGCGGTCACAAACGAATTAAACGTCGTATGTGGGGCGTTCTTAAAAGTCAAAATTCCTACAACTCTGGCATCTACACCTACGATAGAACAACTAAGATGGAAAATCAAGATAAATGTTGGCTGCCATTAAATCCAATTACGGAAAAAATTTGGTATAAGACCGAAGATAATAAAAATACTCGTATGTTAATCGGTGCACCAACTGCCCACCCAATAGCCTGGATCGTGTCTAAAATTGAGAATGCTCAACCATTAGGTATCCAAAAAATCACACTGTATCAAACTGACTTTAATCCTAAAACGGATTATGTCAATCTACAAACCAAAGAAATGTTTGCAGATTATTATGATCTCAATAGTGTCCCGACTAATCCAACGGAAGAAAAATTATATGAAACATATGACCTATGTAGGTTATCTGCTTCTACTCCGACCTTAAAGATTGGCGGCAGCTATAAACTGATTACGGCGAAAATTTTCGATAGACAAGATGATGAGATTACATCTTTGTATCCCGACGCAACGTATACTTGGTCCTGCGATATTGACGGTGTTGAGTTAACAGACGTGGCGAAATGGTTACCAACTGCAAATCCAAATACTATAAAAATCAAATTTGCAAAAGACCGTAGTTATCTTGGAAAAACATTACATATTAGTTGTATGATCGAATGTCAAAATCAAAAACCGCTGAAAGGTGAGTTAAATCTTGATTTGATCATTTAAGGAGTAAAAGGAATGGGACGTACATACGATTTTTCCGATAAAATTGGAATGCTTAAAAAACTTCGGGATTATTCTACAAATCCTGATGATGACACTATTAGAATTAAAGAATTAATTCGAGAAATGTTTTTACATTGTCCTGAATTATTATATGCAATCCATAATGAAAAACTGGAATCCGAATTATTTACAGAAGACGGTAAATTAAATGTCGATGAAGACGGTGAGCCACTTGGCGCTTGGGACGAATATTTTGGTGATAGTTCTAATATCCGTCCTTTTTTATTTTTGCCTGAAACACAGGATGAAACTCGAAACTTTATTTGTTATCAAGTAAGCTTCAAAGAATCGCCAAGATATAATAGCGCTATGAGATATTGTCTTGTTACATTCAATATCATGATCCATCCAAATGATGTAATGGATAATTTTACTGGTATTCCTCGTCATGATCTGCTTGCCAGTATTATTCGTGAAAATTTTGCATGGACTGGCCTGACCACTGCAGCTGCTGTTCCAGTACAAGATGTTGAACAAACATCTGATATGAAATATTTAATTAGAACCTTACAATATCAAGTGGAGTTACCAAACGCAATCGTAAAGACTGATCAGGCTGGAACTTATTATAACAACAAGAGGTCGTATTAATGAATCAAAATGCGAATATATCTTCTCAATCTATTATCGAGAGGCAATTAGAGGAAGATGAAAAACGACTTCAAGAAGAAGAACAGGATCTTGGTTTTAATCCGCTGGTTCTTTATTTTGGTGATGATTTTTCGATAGCCAATGGAAAGATAACCATTAGACAGCCGGTAATTCAAGATTATCTTATTTATGGGGAAGATGTAATCACTACTGCTATTTTACCATTTGTTTCAAATCGTACAAGTATGCGATTACAACTATGGAACATAGGCATTGATTGGAACAAAATCAAAGAAGCTGAACTACTGTTATGGTTGTTCAAATCATCAAATCCACAATGCACAAAAATTATTTTTGGGGATGTTGATTTTAGAAAATTTGAATTACAAACTGCAGTCAACAATCAAAACGAAGAAGAAGTTATATTGTGTAATGCTGAACAAGGAATCATCCTTCTTCCGAAAGATCAAAAGTTGATTTGCCATTTTATCCAACATATGTTCCATCGTTTTCCGCCAGAAGAAGAGTTTACTTCGAGTAAACAGTTAAAACGTGATCTTATTAATCGTGATCGTCAAAAAATCATTGCCGACAAAATGGCCCTCAAACAATATAAAGGTTCTAATATTTTATCCTTAATCTCTTTTTGTCTCAATCACCCAGGTTTCAAATATAAAAAAGATGAACTCCGAAATGTAGGCATTTATGAATTTATGGATAGTGTAAACAGATTAAACATTTACGAATATACCAGGGCGTTGCATAATGGTAGATTTTCTGGAATGTGCGATCTAAGTAAAATCGATAAAAACGAATTTAATTTCATGCGTGATATTAGCGCATGATTTTTTATTTTTAACAAAAAAAATAAGAAGGAGGCTTATTATGAGCTTTAGATTAGGTGACAGAATTTATAAAGAATTACTTTATCTGACCTGTTTTGATTTGACTACTGAGAATCCATTATGTGTGTTTACTCAGTTAAGTGATACTAGCGTTGAAACAACCGCTGAGTCCACTGATGTAGCTGATAAGAATGGCAACTTAGTCAAGAAAATTTGGAAATCCAAATCTTGTAGTGTGTCTGGCACTAACGCTTTCTGTAATACCAATATTGTACAGTTAGCTTCTGGTTCTGAGGCAGAATTTGCAAGTGTTGGCAATGAAATCATTATGCCAAAAATGTTCCATGTGAATAAAGGTGCTGATGTTACTCTGGCCAACTTCGTAGATGGTACTGTAAGAGTTGCACAGTATTTTGGTGATGGTTCTATCGGAAAAATTTATACTTTAGGTGAAGCAGCGGATGCAGACAAATTTGCTGTCGCTACTGGTACTGGTAAATTGGATTTACCAACAGATCCTGATGCTGAGATGTTCTATATTACATATCAGAGAAAAGTAGAGTCTGGTTCTTTAATTAGAAACAGAGCAGACAAGTTCCCATCTTCCATTAAGGTTATCATGAAAGCAACTTATTATAACCCATGTAAAAAGAATGAGTTGAAAGCAGATTATATTGAGTTCCCATCTGTACAGATGTCTCCTGAATTTACTCTGCCGGTAAACGCAGATTCTGCTACTATGGATATTGCTTTCGACGCAGAAATTGATTACTGCGGTACTGATAAAGTACTGTACAACGTGTACTCTGCAGATGAGATTGACGCTGACTAATTCAAAAAAGGTTGCTAATGCGTTAGGATAACACCTGGCGCATTAGTCTTAAAAGGAGTGTTTTGCATGAGAACTTGTATATCATGTGGTAAAACTTACGAATACTGTCCATCATGTGCAGAATTCGCAAGTGAACCAAAATGGAAAGCACTTTTCCATGATGAAAACTGTATGAATGTTTTTCATGCAGTAGGTAATTATTTAATTGGTGAAATCCAAAAAGAAGATGCTATAAAAATTTTAAAAGAGTGTGACATTTCCAATCCTGGCAAATACAGTGCTAAAATTCAATCGACTTTAGCAGAACTATTTCCAGTTGAAAAGAAAGAGCCGGTAAAGATAAAAGTTAATACGGCTAAGAGAGTTCGTGTTGAAAATGCAAACAATGATGTGTGAATTAATATATGAGGTAAGTTAGGGACATACAATCTCATATGTTGATTTTGTGTGTCCCTATTTTTTACGTTGGAACGAAAGGAATAAAAATGAAAATAGACAAAGAATATTCTACTTCTTTCGTGGACGAGTATCAGTGGCTCAAAAGTATGGGTATTCGATATGAATTCGTGAAAGTGGAGAATGGGAAGACTGTGTGGAAATATAAGAAGACACCGCATTTATTTGAGTGTCTGAAAAATTTCTATCTAAACAATGAGTATTATGATTAGCGGTTGCCGAAGATGATCGGCATAAAAATAGGTGACGTACTGGTGACGATATGTCCAACATAGGTGGCGAAGAATAGTCCAGCAAGTCTAATATTTTCCGCAGGAAGGACACATTATGACAGATTTAACTTTTTTAACAACTTATGCAGTTCCTATCATTGTTGGTGTATGCTTGTGTGTCGGTTATGTTTTAAAAAACATGGTGACTACTACTGCCGTAGACAGATATATCCCGCTGATTATGGCAATTCTGGGTGTTGCTTTGAATATCTGGATCAATATGACGTTCACCCCTGAGATTCTGCTCGGAGGTATGTTTAGCGGTCTAGCATCTACTGGTTTACATCAGGCATTCAAACAGATTCTTTCTAAAGAATAGAAAGGAACGGTGCGTATGAATGGATGCAATTATTGCAGCAACTAACATTGACTACGTGACAGTTATTCTTGGATTTTTTGCCATCTTGTTTGCCGCAAAAGAAGCGATTGAAATTTTCTCATATTTTAAAAAGAAATATCGAATCAAAACCGGTGCTGAAGAAGATAAAGAATCCATAGAAGATCGCATCGCCATTTTAGAAAAACATGATAAGTGGCAATATAACGAATTGTCAAAAATTTCCAAATATATGGAAGAATTAAATTCTAACTTCCTAGATAAAGAAATATCCGATATTCGCTGGGAACTACTCGACTTCTGCTCTGCTCTCACCGATAAGCGTAGATACAACAGGGAGGCATTTGAACATATCTTCCGCACATACGAAAAATATGAGAAGATTTTACAGGCTCATGATATGACGAACGGCTTTGTGGATGAGTCTATGAATGCGGTAAGAGATATTTATCATGATCGCCTGATCAACAATTCTTTCTAATGCCATACATTTCAGTATATCACAAATTTTTCCAACTCGACTTTAAAATTAGTTTTGTATGATATGTATAACAAAACAAGATCTGAAAATACTAAGCGTATGAAGAATAAAGTCAGCGAGTATCGGTATAAATTAAAATTGTCAGTTTCAGAATTGGCGCGGCGCAGTAATATGTCTACTACTGCCATCGTTAATCTTGAAAATTACGTAAGAGACATTTTAGTACGGTAGGAACTACCGGAATTTACGCCTGTTGAGTTAGTAGGTTGCGAGAACGATGAAGCAGGAAGCTCGTGGCTTTAGCCATGTGAGAGGTTCAAATGACTTGTTTTGCATACCAAAATAAAGGGAGGAAATTGTATGGGAAAAATGTATTTCAATTTGATATGCGAAGAATTGGAGGCAATGGGCGGCAAAGTCATCCATATTGACAAAAATTTTGGCGGTATGGATGAAGTACATAATTTTGTGGTCCAGAATCTCGGCCAATATCCAAATGCTCACTGGGAATTGCGGGCAATTACATTAATGAAGTAAGTTAGAAGAAAATGTATATCAAGGGCAGATTCTTTCGGGTCTGCCTTTTTGTTGTGTATAGAGGTGTTAATTATCGCAAAATCAAGAACAAAGTTTAAGGTATCTACTACTGCCAAAGGTATAAAAGATAGACAAGCTATCGATTATAAGACTGGCGAAACTCTAACTTTTATGAGCAAGTTAGAGAAACGTTTTTACGAAGATGTAGTGGTTACTGGTATGAAGAATGGAACACTCATCGATTATAAATTACAGGTTAAATATAATCTTCAAGAATCTTTTACATATATGGGGAAGAAAATCAGAACAATCGATTATATAAGTGATTTTGATTTATATTATTTCGATGGTACTTTTGAAGTAATAGATACAAAGGGATTAGCAACCGCAGAGGCAAAAATCAAGGCAAAACTCTTTAAATACAAATATCCGAATATTGTTTTAAAGTGGATGTCCTGGACCAAAGCTACAGGATGGATTGAATATGACGATCTACAAAAATTTCGTCGTGATGCCAAGAAAAATAGATGATAAAAAGGAGAAACAGGAATGACTAAAATGACAATCAAATCTTTTTGCACAGAATATAATAACCTTGCCACAGATACTTTAAAGGCAAGATATATCAAAGATAAACTAGAAATTAATACATATGTGCCATTTGTGAATAAAGTTGCACTAGCTGAAGGTATTTTAAATGCTACCATGATCGACAAAACGACTGGCAATGTAAAACAGAATTCTGCCGCCGAGTATTTACTTTTAACTCGTGTTCTGGTTGAAAATTACACAAATTTAACCGTGGAAACGCCTGGATTTTTCGAGGAATATGATGAACTGAGGAAAACCGGTTTATTTAATAAATTACTTATTGGCACTGAGGATACTCTGCCGCTGATCCCATATGAAGAGATTACAGAATTTAAACATATTTTAGATTTGAAGCAGAAAGATTTACTGAGTAACAAGTACGAAATTCACTCCTTTATCCAGGATCAAGTTGAGAGATTTTCCACTATTGGATCTACAATTCTAAAACCGGCGTTAGATAAAATTGGTGAAGGAATCCTGAATATGGATGATGATAAGGTAGGTAGAATTATCGCTGCGGTCGAGAAAGTCGCAAAGAAAAATGCAAAGAAGATGACTGTTGTGAAATAATAGAAAGCCACGACTGGTTTGCCGTGGACTTTTCATTTTTCTTTTAAAGCTCCATAGGTGTCACAGCCTATGGGGTTATTTTTTATTGATTAGGCGAGAACACTCGCCGCTTTAGCAGTGAGATGAATCGCCGTAGAGAATATAAAATATGAACGGTTGGAACAATCGGGATAGCTTGGTAAATGTTTCTACAATGGTAGGAAGTTCCCAAGAATCATGTGGCTTTAGCCATGTGAGGTTCAATGGAGGAGAAATGAATAATAACTTAAAAAATCAGTTTTCGCAATTTGAAAAAAACATTGAAAAATATATCGAAAATGAAGTTATAGAATTAAATGAAAAGGCTATTGAAAAAACTTTTCCAAAATTTATACGTTCAGTAGATAATAAAATTAAAAACATGTATGAAATAGTAATAGATGATTTTTATAAGTCATATATACCAAAGTTTTATTATGATCGCCGTGGAAGCTTATATGACTTACTTGAAACAAAGTATGATGCAGGAAAGCAAGAATATTCTTATGACTTTAATCCAAATAAAATTACATATAGTCACGATTCAAACAAATCTTACCGAGACGGCGAATTTGGATTATACAATACCGTGTTTAGAGCAGGATATCATGGAGGTGCTTTTCATGATGGAGACATGTATTGGAGAACTCCTTATCCATATTATACATACTGGGGAAGATTTGCGAAATCTGAAGAACTTTCTCCACTAGAAGTTTTTAAGGACAGATTGGATAAATATCAAAATGGAAAAATGAAAAAGGATTTTTTAAGAATATATACAGAATCCTTATATTCTTTATTATGATTGGAGGATAATAAATGGCTGATGGCGGTGTAATTAATCTCGATAAATTAAAACAAGTAGTTGATGTTGAAACTATTTTAGATAAACGAAAATTAGATGCCGTATTAAAAACTCTTGAAACGTCATTAGGCGGAGCAAATATTTCAAAATATTTCAAAGGTACTGATACACTTCTAAATGATTTACAAGATGCCTGTCAAAAATTCAATAGGAGTATGTCCGATGTTGATGCCCAAAATCTTGTAAATATAAATAATATTTTAAAAGCATTAAAAGTGGATGTTGATTCTATTATTCCAGGTTTCTCGGAAATTAGTAACGTGATAGCAAAAGCTGAGCAACAATCTAAAGGTCTTAAAGGTGTCATAAGAGTCCAAGATTTTAAAAATGCTTTTGTTGCCTTAGATCAATTCAAACAGTATGGAATTGATATCGGGGAAATTTTTTCAAAGCTTGGCGCACAGGGAGATTTTTCTGAACTTACCAACCAATTAGAACAAGCGTTACGGAAAAATGAACGACTAAAAGAAAGAATAGCGTCATTACGAGATCAGCTTGATGAGGCAAATCAAGCAAGTGGTATCGATGATCTTAGAAATAAATTGAACCATCTTACTGTTGATGCAGAAGATGTCTTTAATGCGTTTTTAAAGCTTCATAATATTGGACAGATGGATGAATTTGGTGATTATGATTCTTCTAAGTTTTCAGAATATTTTGAAGCTATTAGAAACGGATCGATGTCTGCGCAAGAGGCGATTACGAAATTTAAAGCAGAATATGGTTATCTTATAGAAGATAATTTTAAAAACTCAAATAATGCATTTGGATTAGAACAATTACATAACTTTGAAAATGTGCTCGAAAAGGTGTTAACAACTGTAGAAAAACTTCGAGAAAAAATGGACACTCTTCCAGAAGATATGAAAAATGTTCAATCCTCAAAACAAACCGATCAGGTTTTATTTGATGAAGATCAGTTAAAATCTGTTTTAGATTTGTTTGGAGACATCAAAGATTCATTATTCTCTCTTCGATCTGTTATCTCAGACGTTGGTGATGGGCAGGAATTTTCTCCATTACTACAGACAATTAAAGAAATCACCAGTGCAGTCGAATCTTTAAAAAAATCTGTATCTAAAATTGGATTAAACATCAATATTGATGCCGGTGAACCAGATCAAAAGCTTCTATCTAATATTGAAGCAAAGAAACAAAATTTATTAAATGCATATCAGAGTCAATTTGCAGCCATGAAGAATTTCAAGATTCCTGGCTCTATTATTGCACAAGGAAATATTCAAAATAGAGATCGTGTTGCAGCTCTGAATAAACAGATTTTAAATTTCGACGGTGGCGCAAGCGCTGACAATATTGATCAGAGAATTGCGGCATATACAAAAGTTATTGAACTCATGAGAGAAGCGTCTAAACTCAGCTACGGTAGAGACGTGTATGCAGATATGGATTCCTCTTTCAAAAATGCTTTATCTTCTGCGAAGGGGCAACTCACAAAAGCGCAGAATGAATTGGCTAATAGCAATACTCTTGGATCTGGTGTTGAAAACCTTTTTGGGTCCAAAGATCTTGATCAGGTTGTTGCTCAATTAAGTCGAATTGCAGATAAGTTCGAGGAAATCGCAAATGCGGCAAATGACTTCAAAACAAAGTTTGCAGACGGAATCAATGTAACTACTTCTATTGAAGAGATTCAAAAACTCACTCAAAGAGTTCAGGAGCTTGAAGCTGAATTAAGTAAAATCAAAGCAATTAATCCGCCGACTGTTCAGGAACCGAAGAAAGACGCATTTCATGAGAATACTACGGCGACCGATTCTGTGGAGAAAACAACGCAAGCAATTAAGGAAGAGAATTTAGCTTTAGACGAGACAACTAATAAAGCAAAACAAGTAATTTCTGAATTCGCAAAAGGCAGAGATGTCGTTAACCAGAACTGGTATCGCGAAAAAGATACTGTTATTGGCAAGGATTCTAAAGGCAATAATATAACTCGCAAAGTTGATGAGTTTTCTTTCGTCGAAAGACTGAGAGATGGCCAGCTACAGACGGTGCTTGCAACATACAATAAGGAAACTGGTGAATGGGCAGAACAAGTTATCAATGTTAAAACCGCATTTGAACAGGTAGAAAAGGCAATTATCGATGCCGATAATAAGATCGCTAATTTACAAAATACACGAGATAAAACACTTGCGGCTCATCCTGGATATGACACAACTGGCGATGATAATCAGATTTCTATCGAGCAAAAAAAGAGAGAAGAATTACAAAAGACTCTTGCTTTTTACGGTCAAGAAAAAGAATATGTTTTTGAGATTGAAGCTGCCAACAAAAGAATTGCTGAGAATCAAGAAAGATTACATAATAAAAGCCTTTCGCAAAGTAATCTTAGACAAACAGTATCTACAGAACAATTAGATAAAGCCTGGGGCGACGCTATTGCAGAAAATAATAAACGCGACACTGCCGCTGCAGCAAAGTCCGCGAAAGAAATTAGTGATGCTTTTGACGAAGCAACAAAATTTAATCAGCAATTCGATAACAGTTTGGCTAAAACTATTAGTCAATTAAAAGAATTATCTGTTCCAAAAGGATTTGAATCTAGTTTCGATGAATTACAAGATAAAGTCTCCGCATTGGGACATTTGCTCGCAACTGGAAAGCTTTCTCCATCTGAATACGATTCTCAAATCACTTCTTCTATCAAAGATTATAATAGTTCGATAAATTCCAAAGCTGTTGAAACATGGAAAGAGTTAAATTCCGCAATTAAACAATATGGTGACATTATGCAGCGATTTGCTCAAGGCAAATTACTTCATGATGATATTGAAGATGCAGATAAATTATTGACGAGAATTCATGAGCTTCAAGAATCTGATATTCTTCCGGCAGATAAATTAAATGACTCAAAACGTATGCTCGACGCTATTGATCGGAGTTTTGGGAATATTGCCGAAACAGTTGATAAAGCGACCCGTCAGAAAGGTAAGGATTACGTTGAGAACGCCAAGAAGCGCCTAACTACAGCTATGGCGAAGTATAATTATGGCGACACATCAGAAGCTAATGATTATATCAAATTCCTCAATATTAATCCATTCCATAATTACCAGAATCTTGACGGCGATATGAAAACTTATAACGCCGAAATTGAGCGAATCGTCGCTAATTTAAAAGCGAGTCATGAGTCTTTTGCTTCTCTTGAAAAAGACGAGGATAAAGCTTGGGCGGCAGCCGACAAAGTTAATGATGCTATTAATACAACAAACGCATTATTAAAGGCTTTAGAAGCCAATATTCCTGAAGGTTTTACTGGCAATTTCAAAAATGCCAAAGATGAAATTGAGAAGTTAAACAAGGATCTTACTAGCGGAAAGAAAACGGTTGCTGAATACAATTCCGGCGTAAAATCTGCATTTAAAGGTTACACTGATCCGATTGACGAGGCTGGCAAAAATGTATGGAAAGAACTGAGTTCCGACTTACAGCGATATTCTCAATTACAACAGCGTATTGCCAATGGGAAAGCATATAGCACTGACGCAGCCGATGCACAGACCCTGCTTGATCGTATTCATGAGTTACAGCGTAGCGATGTTCTGCCATCGGATAAATTAAAAGAATCCAATGAAAAACTACGTCAAATCAATCAGACTGTAGAGGACATTACTAAGTCAATTAAAATGAACACCTTAGATAATGTTCAAGATACCATTGATAAGTATCGGACTTTTGCCGACAATAAAAACAACAAGCCTGCAGACCAAGATCAAAGTGCAAAATACAAACAAGCACTTGCGGATCTCAACAAAGCTATACAAGCTCTGGAAGATTATAAAGTTACCTTATCTGGTGTTGACAAAATTACAGAAGAAAATGAAAGCAAGATCAAAGAATTAACCGGTTCTATTGAAAAATATGCTAACACGGTAAAATCTATGTCTGCCGCCGAGAAAGGTTCTAACGAACAATCTCGTATGAAGGAAGCCGATAAGATTACCAAATATCTTCAGCAAAACACCAGGTTATCCAAAGAAGCTAAGAAACAACTTGAATCATATGTGAATCTGTTGCGAAGTAGTGATGCTGATGTTGATGTCGGAAAAATTCATACGGAATGGCTTAAAGTAACTGACGCTGAACGTGCGGCTGGGCGTGAAGGAAAGAGTTTCTTCGATGTTGTCAAGGAAAAAGCTTGGTACGGCGCTGCTTCTGCGATTGGTACATACTTCGGGTTGAATGATTTTATTCGCTATGGACAACAGGGTATACAAACAGTTCGAAAATTAGATACTGCTCTGACTGAAATGCGGAAGGTATCAGATGAGTCTACTCAAAGTCTGATAAACTATCAAAAATCAACTTTTGATATTGCTGATGCCGTAGGAACAACTGCTAAACAAATTCAAAATTCAACTGCTGATTATATGCGACTTGGTGAATCACTAGATCAAGCCGCCGAATCTGCCAGAACAGCCAATATTCTTTTTAATGTATCTGAGTTTACAAACATTGAAGATGCAACTAAATCTCTTGTTGCGATGGGACAGGCATACAAAGATTTAGATAAGAGAACTATCGTAGATAAGCTAAATGAAGTGGGTAACAATTATGCAATATCAACGGATGAGTTGGCTTCTGCACTTCAACGATCTGCCGCAACTTTGTCTCTCATGGGTAATACCATTGATGAAGCTGCAGCCTTGGTTACAACTGCGAATGCTACAATTCAAGATGCGGATAGTGTGTCAGCAGGTCTAAGGACGATTTCTTTAAGATTAGTAGGCACATCCGAGGCCGAAGAAGAACTATCTGCAATGAATGAAGAGATCGATGCTTTTGTAAAAGCAACGAACTCTAAAAAACAACAAATCATCAAAGATTACACAGCCGTTGCTTCGAATCAATACAAAGGGTTTGATATTCTTGATGATAATGGAAACTACAAAAATACCTATGAGATATTATTAGGTATTGCTAAGGTTTATAAAGAGATTCAAGAACAAGATAAAAAGCTAGGTACTAATCATGCTACGGCTTTAATCGAAGAACTTGCGGGCAAGAACCGCTCCAACATTGCTAGTGCGATTTTGCAGGACCCGTCACAACTTGAAGCTGTCAAGAAATCTTCCGAAGAAGCCTTGGGATCGGCTGAAAAGGAATTAGATAAATACTTAGACAGTATTGATGGACGTCTGCAAAGACTTACGAATAAAACTCAAGAATTTTGGGCAACAGCCATTGATTCTGATGCAATTAAAGGTGGAATCACTGTTTTAACAAATTTGGTCGATTTAGCCACAGCCTTAGTTGATAAGCTTGGTCTTGTCAAAACCGCCGCATTAGGTATCTCAGCGGCACTCTCACTCAATAATGTCGGTGAACTTAAATTATATTAGATTAGTTCCAAAAATAATTGTCGAAATTGTTTTGAATGTGCCGACAGCGTATATAATTTACTTTGGATACAAAGGTTTAAAATACGCCAATCGTGAAATACACGAGGGTAAACACTCGATAACGTCCGAATGGATTCTTTGTTTATAATTCAGAGACTGGGAAGTACGTCAACCTCATACTACTCTCCTATTCTGGCAACAGAAAAGGCTATAGTGACAATGTATGAACTCGTATGGTCAGGTCGGAAATCTCCTATTGGGAGAAACCGCCACAGTAATAACATGAGTGCTTTGTATTAGATGCAACGCTGATATGAAGAATAGATATTCGGGTCTATTGCGGATCGCAGCCGTAAAATTATAAGTAGAAACTTATCTTCTACTTCTGCGCGTTTGACCCCTCGATTCCAGGGGCGATAAGATGGAATTAAATAACAAAAAATGACTTCTCTACTAAGTCCTATTCTTGTTTCGCTCGTGCAATTCAGCCTCAAAAGAAGACTCTTTGTAACTCGCTTTTGTGCTAACATCATCATAGCACGTAACCTTATTCGTTATGTATTGTACTAGTTTGGCAAAAGTCGCTATCGCACAGACAAGTGAAGTACATAGAATAAGTAAAGCATACACGCCATAGATAGAGCTGCACTCAACAGCATATTTAATCATCTCGCTCACAACAATCACCTCCTTTCGGAAATGTCGTTGTTTTGAATGTCGTACTATGTTGTTGGCCGTTTGAAAGCTGTTTAGTCTGAGGCGACGTCGATCACTTAATAAAGCTGTAATTGCATTATAGAATGGACGAAAATTCCAGAGCTAATGAATCCAATATTTCCTTCGCTTGGCGGAGAATATTGAGTCAAAAAAAAACGATATTTACCACATTTTATACTGTTGTCAATAAACAAATTTGATGCTTGACTCTTTTCTGCTAGTATGTTATTTTGTTCTTGTCTTAATACAAATATTTGGAGGTAATTATTATGGCTAGAACAAGAAGACCAAATTTGACTTTAGAGGAAAAATTAGAAAAAGTTAACACTGAAATTGCCGCAACTGAGGAGAAATTAAAAGAATTAAAAACTCAGAAAAAGCAGTTCGAAAAGGAATTAAAAGAAAAAGAGACCAGTGAAATTTTAGCTCTTCTTGATGAAAAACAGGTGTCTCTGGACGACTTAAAAGAATTGTTAAAGTAAATAATTTTAAGAGGGTCAGAAATGACTCTCTTTTTCTGTATAAAAATAGAAAGAGTTCATAGATATATACACTATGAACTCTTTCCAATTCATCACTACTTTTTTACTCTCTTTATCAATCTCTCAATATATGTAGCTATGAAAAATCAAAAATGAAGAATCTTACTCTTTGTAAAACGAGCCACCGACTTCAATTCTGTCCTGGTCGGCAGAAAAATGAAAATCTTTTGGCTTTTTAGAAAAGACACTATGTACCAGATAGTAGCCTAATCCTAGTAAGACAAATTTCAGAATAAATGTAAGTATTAGTCCAGCCATTTTGCACCTCCTTTCCGTAATATAGATAACGGTCAGGAATCCTGGTGTGGAGAACCCACGAGATGTATTTCTTCCAAGAGCGTTATACTCACTTTCCCCCCTAGATTGCTAGGAATGTGATAAGATAAAATGTTGCTAGGGGGAGGCGGCGCAAAAGGTGTGTTGCGCTCACAGCCATATCTTATCATAAATTATTTTATCACTTCTTGGAAGACTTTGAAAAAATATTGGATTAAAAGGAGTTGAAATTATGATGTGTTTTGGAACAGCCAATAAGAAGCCAATAACGCCAGAAGTTATTAAAAAGATTACTGGAAATGACATTGTAAAAATGACCAAAGAAAAAGATATCATAGCGTTAGCTACAGATGAAATTATTAAAGTTATTTCAAAATATGCGATTACATATCGGCAGATCCCTAACCTATTAGAATCGGTAAAATCTCAAGTGGAGGATACTGCCATATTTAAATATGAGACTCATTGAATTAAAAGTTCTGCTACTATTTAAGACTTTTAACTTTTGTGTTTAGGGATGAAAGGAAATTTTATTATGAGTGAAATAAAAATACCAGACGTGCTACCGCCAAAGGATTGGCCAGGTCCTAATATGGACGAAAAATATCAGAAATTGTGTGATAGGTTTATGGAATCTGATCGCAATATGTCTGATGAGTTTATTATTAATGAAGCATTAAGAGTTTATGCCGGATTGAATAATTGTGATAAAGATTTGAAAATTCGTATTCTTGAACTGCTCAGGCTCTGCCATTATTAATCGGAGAATTATATATGACAGCGAATGGTAATAAACCACCGCTACTGGAGTGATAATTAAGTAAAAATGTTATTTTATGTGTGAGGTATATTTTATGTTAAAGCTAAATATTAAAATTAAAGCAAACGATTTCGAAGAGATAAAAAAGTTTACAGAAGTAATTAAAACTCTTGAGTTAGAAAAAACACCCGAACTCAATACAGAAATTACGATTGAATTCGGGTATGAAGATTAATTCTCTTTCGCTACTTCTATAACAGCCATAGCTCTTTTTGAAATGGTAAATGCTTCATTTTCAGAATATAAATATAAATCATAATGAGGTTTATATCTGTGCGTGAATAAATCTTCTCCCTCTACGACTGTTTCTGTTGCGCCAGGAACAGGTATTGTGTAACAGGCTTTGATAATATGTTTATATTCTGTGCATTTACCATCCTTGTCTTTGATTTTAAATGTGTATTTCATATTGTTACCTCCTCCATATATTGATATGATTA
>ERZ827452.1640-NODE-1640-length-20143-cov-4.110613_pt1 | contig 20143 bp, 26 predicted proteins | sample MGYA00519866_ERZ827452 | MGnify/ENA primary metagenome ERZ827452 (study PRJEB31778, sample SAMEA3449307) | human gut metagenome | biome: human gut; feature: human-associated habitat; material: faeces | place: United Kingdom | collected 2010/2012 ... | reverse complement strand
CTTTCCGGCTGCTGTCATATCCAGCGCGGATAAAACTTCGTTCTGGGATATTCACCGACTCCATCAGGATAAACAGGAACTCAATCTCACCTTTCCTCTTTGGAATCGTTTTATTTTCCGGCTTCTTATTCTTTGGCTTGGAATCGGATGGCGAACTCTTCGTCCTCTTGTTTTCCCCTTTTCTTTTTGGACTGATGCATCCAAACAGATAACCATCCGACCGCAGGAAAAACAGCCCTGGAAAGTCCAACGGGCTTTTCCCAATGGCTTTCTTGGCAATCGGAATCGCCAGGTTTTTCACGTTCTTCGCCTTGATCGTTGCTCCGAACTCATGCACATTAGCAATGGTCAGAAGATCCGCCGGAGCCCCTTCCTCATCGTTCCCATTTTCATCATACCCAGATGCACCCTGGATTCCCACATGGATCTTCATTTTGTTTAAACGTTCCAGCTCTTTCTTAATCCGCAGAAGTTCCGGAGACAAAGTATCTTCTATGGTCATCACGCCCACCTCATGTATTTGTCAATCACATTCTGAACCTGAGTGCTTAACTCCTTATCAAACGTCCAGCTTACATCCGAAATACTGAACGCTGACAGTCCATTGGCTCCATTGCTGGCAAGATTCCACTGCTGCTGAACCATCTGCCATACAATGTACTGAAGATCATATGGAAGATCTGACGGATTCTCCTCGGTTCCATCCTTTGGCATAATGTAACCGGCCTCATAGGTCACACACAGATATCTCTTGATAAATGTCATGTCATTGGCCAGGCCGCTCACATATCCCCGAAGCCACCACCCGGCATCCCGGTACAGAACACCAGTCTCTCCAGTATCTTCATAGGAATAGGAGTCTGGATTCATGATCTGTCCACAGTCAGTATCCACAACCGATGCCACAGACCGTATCGGATACTGCTTCAGGCATAACTCCTGATACCCAGTCGGATGATGGTTCTCGACATATTTTTTCCTGGCAAACTTACGGCCTGTCATTTTCTCGATATAACCGGATGCCGCATTGATCAGCCGTTCCAGATTATTCTTCGTTGCATCATCTGCCTCCGGCATTCCTAAGAAGCCCATGAGATCTTCCAGCGTGGTCATGGCATTATCTGCTAACAGACTTTTTCTCTCTTTCATGATTCCCACCATCCCTTTTTAAGGCAGAGACACACGCCTCTGCCTTATTGTGTTTCGGACCAGTTTTCTTATTTTCCAGGTATTTCCGATCCATCATGCCGCCTCCTTAAACCGGAGCCTGCGCCGGATCACCAAGAACCAGGGCATATGCCGCGCCTCCTGCTGCCGGGCTTGTACCTCCAGTGAAAGAGATGGTTGGTGTGATTTTGATATAACGCTTACATCCCAGAAGATCCAGATTCATTTTGACCTCATCACTGGAAGAAACTGCGCATTCTCCCAGGATTCCGTTTAACGTGGTTGCATCTGGATCTAACTTAGTATCTGGCACTACCTCAAAGGTTCCATCCTCCGTGTCACAGTGTTCCACCTTTACACTCAGCTTTGCCGCCGTTGGAGATCCGGTAATCGTTCCAACAGATGCCGCAAAGACCGCTGAGAGGAATCCCTCGCGGTCTACTGCCTTTCCGGAACCAATTACAACGGCTACATTGTCAAACAATTCTCTTTTCATATTGCTTCCTCCTTAAAATACTTTGATATTCTTGCAGTACATGAAGCTCTCTGCATGGCGAACCGCGATGTCATCGAACATAATTGCACGAGTCGCAGACAGGTTCTCCTGGAATGCGTTATGTTCCACACCCTGGTCATCAGTCCAGGTGCCATCAAGAGTGGTATAGGTCTCCAATCCCATCTGGTCACCAATCAGCAGATCAGACCAGTTACCAAAGAACAGGTCTGTTCTGGCATTCTTGTCCACCGGAATCTGGTTGCTTACACGGTATGGCATACCACACAGCTTGCCTTCACTCATCATCTCATCACGGTAGATATACTCACCGGTCTGGGTCTTCATACTCTTGAATACGCCTTCCAGTAAGCTGTTCATGGCCCATCCAGTCTTAAGAGTATCAATATTCTTGTTCAATGCCTGGGAAGATACATAAACCGGGAAGTCTGCGGTGATCTTACCGTTTGCGTCCGCCAGTTCGGTGTTATTTAATTTGGTTGCATCAATATTCTCAACCTCTTTATTGTTTGCGATACCCATCGGCTGGTACTCAGATCCAGTACCGTAAAGGCCGCCATAGTCAAGACCTAACTGCATCCGGCGGATCAGATCATTGGCAAACAGTGCATCGGCAGAATAGGAAGTCATCAGCAAAAGCTCTCTGGACTGTGGCACAATAGCCTCCAGGCGCTTTGCAGACATCCGGATATTACCAAACTTTGGAGCAGTTGATGCAATCTTACGGCCTTCACCACCCCAGGTTGCACGGGTGCCTGCAGTCATCCGTGGCAGGTTTAAGTTACCATTGGTCAGTGGAATCTGCTGGGCACCTAACTCCACGATCACAGTCTTTGGATACAGCATCTCAATGATCTGATCGGAATACACTTCTGGAATCAGGAAGCCGCCTCCAACAGAACTGGTCATAGCCATCGCTTTGAACTGGCGCTCCATCTCAGTATCGTGATACATTTTTCTTGCCATATATGCCGCGCGCTCCGGATCGCCTTTTCCATGGATATCCATACATTTGATTGCGCGAGCGATCTGGATATCGGCTGGTACTGCTTTTTTCTGCACTGTTCCTGAATCTCCTTTTCTGCTCATATAAATATTGCTGTACTTTCTTGCTGGCTCCCGGCGAACAGAAGTTTTAACGGACTTCTGCTGGCGTCCCTGAGTGACACTCTTTTTCGTTTTCTGCTCATCTTCCTCTACGGTATCGTCTTCCATCACCTCTGATACCGCATCCAGCAGCTCATCAACGAATCCATCTCCCAGCTCGTCGTCCTTTCTGGACTTGCGTTTCTCATTCACGTCATCAATAGCGTCCTGAATTACGGTCTCCAGATCCACCTCATCACCTTTCACGCCATCAGCAGCGTCAACGATTGCCTCCACGATCTCTGCAGCTGCATCTTCACCAATCTCATCCTCTTTCGCTGCCTTACGCTTCTCATTCATGGCATCAATGGCGTCACTTACAATATCCGCCAGGGCTCCATCCTCGTCCTTGGTATCATCTGGATCTTCTCCTTCTTTCTGTTCCGCCATAACCTCCTGAACTGCGGTCTTGATCATATCCTTCAGATCATCAGCTCCCATTTTCATGGATTTTCTTCTTGCTGCTTTCCTGCTTAATCTGTATTTACTCAATGGTTCAATCCTCCTTAAAATGTAATCTCAATGGTTCCTGCTTTTCTGTTTCCAGGAGTTCTCCGGGAAACTGCCTGTTTCTTTCCTCCCGCTTCACTGATCACTGCGTCGATCATACGGGCTGACTCTTTCATAGAGCGGCTGACCTCTTTTAATGATTTCAATCTGGCATCGCTGATCTTCCGGCCTTCTTTGAGTTCTTTCCGGATCTCTTCTGTTGCCGACTTATAATCTGTGATAACCGCCTCCGGGTTCATAGCCCAGGTGACAACGGAAACCTCCCACAGATCCACTTCTTTTAAATGCCGGATGCCTGTCTCATCATAGTCAAAAACCACCGGCTCGTATCCAATGGACAGCTCATTTAATACCCCATCTTTTAACAGGATCTTGATGTCCTTACCCATAGACGTATCAGAGATTTTGGCTTTTAAGAACAGGCCTTTCTCGTCCTCACGGAGTTCGATTGGCTTTCCGATCGGCAGCCAACAGTCATTATGCAGAGCCAGGATCTTCACCCGCTCCCATCCTGCTGCCAGCGCCTTCGAAAAGGCTCCCGGTTCAATAATGTCACCGCCGCTGTCCACATTTTCAAAGACTGCGCCATAGCCGGAGAAAATACCTTCCTCTTCGTCATATTCATCCATCTTGAAGGACAGCCGCTTTGTCTCATGTTTCACGCTTGGTTCCTCCTTTCTTCCAGAATTTTTTATAATAAAAAAGACCAGGTCTCCCCAATCTTCTTTACCCAGTATTGGTTGTGACGTCACAACTTTGTGCCGGCACAAATCTTGCTTTTAGTCATACGTCAGAAAACAGTGGCAGTTCACCGTCTCCTCTGCCACATTGCAGTTCGGATCGCATGGCATCATCAGTTTATTTCCCCTTGTAGTCACAAAGGGCTCTGAAAATGGAACAGTCTTGCCATTCAATTCCCGGTGCGTATCCCTGGCTTTGCTGACGTTGGTAACGTGCCAGGTTTTGGTTTTGAATCCTCCACACCTGGCCATATCAAACTGTCCTGCTGAAAGGCTGGTATTGCATTCCTGGGCCGCTATGAGCCGTGCCCTGGTCTCACTGGTCCGCATCTCCGCCATGATCTCTTCACTAAGCTGCTGCCTGCCTTTTCCTTCCTCCAACGCTTCTGTTACCAGAGCACCTACCTTTTCCTTCGTGGTCTGCGTTACTTTAGTAATCCGCTGACCGCCCCGCAGTCTTGCCGTAGAAGTCAACTCCGGCCGGTTGATCGCCGGGATCCGGTAAGTTCCCATTACAACCTCCGCACCCTTATCATAGGTTTCTGCCCATAGTGGCGTCAGCAGGGATTCCAGAAGATCTTTTTCTGTCGTCCAGTCCAATAACCCGTTCACAAAGCGTGTGGTCACCTCCTGCTGCTCCTGTCTGCTGAGCGCGGCATATTCTTCCGGCGTGATTCCGATCACATCCCATACAGTCTCCTCATCCGCCTTTTTCGTTCCATTCAGCGTCTGTTCGATCCTGTCTGCCTGTCCCTGGAAATAGCGGTTCATGGCTGCCTCAAACTTTCTTGTCTGAGTACGCCGCTCCTGCATAAGCTTTTTACCTGCCGCCTTCACCCGCCTTGCCTTCACCTCCTCGGCTCTTTTTAAGACCTTCTCCTCATCCAGCTCCACCTCGATCTGATTCCTGTCCTCTTCCATCGGCGGGGCTCCCTCTGCATACTGCATATTGGCAGACGCGGAACTGACCGCCACAGGATCTTCATCTGTCTGAAGGAACAGGTCTGCAAAATTCATCTTGTAGATTTCACCGTTCTTGGCCGGTTCCAGTCCCAGTTTCTTGCGGGCTTCATTCTTGGTCAGAAGCCCATTGTTCCAGCCATCCAAAGCCACCGCCTTATCAAATTCCTGATCATGTGGGATAATGTCATCAAATTCCCATTCCAGTTTCTCACCATAGGCCGGGAGAAGCTGCTGGTTGATTGCATCCTGGCGGTTCTTCAGCTTCGGCGTCAACACATTCTTGGCATAGATATATTGCGCCGCATCCGCTGTGGCCCGGTTGCTGTTCTGGGTGATACCCATGATTTCCCTTGGAACTCCAAAATGTTCCAGTACTGCGTCACGTACAAAGATACGGCCATTGACCATATCCAGGTCTTTCATATTATCCGAAAGTTTTGTCACAACCGCCGGATGATCCGCAGGTCCTCCAATGGTAATCGGTCTGTGGCTCTTATTAGCTCCCCTCAGTCTTTCATCCCACTTTGCAAGGAACCTTGTCTGTTGTTCATCAGACGCTCCTGGCATGGCGATCACAACTCCAGGAGTCGCATCGTTGTAGAAAAACTTTTTTTGGAATTTTGCCGCATACTCATCAATCTCAATTTCGTCTGCGAGTGCTTCCGCCTGTCCCAATCCTCTCCGGTATGGATCCAGCGGATTCAGATCCCGCATCACGAACATATCATCGACGGAAATATTCATAATCCCGCCATCGGTTGTCCGCACCTGGTAAAATGGATTCCCCATGTATGGTGTCATCTGTACCCAATGGGTCGGCACCGGCCACAGTTCTGCCGGAGTGCCATCCGAGTAGCGTTCAATGATAAAATAGCCCTCTCCCTTTAACATCAGATAAATCGCTTGCAATCTCCACACAGCAGAAGCGTTAAACTCATACAATGGGTTTGGCTTTTTCATAAAATCCAGAAATGGATGGACGGTCACTTCCTGTCTGTCTCCATTCTCATCGATCCGGTATAGCCTTCCCGGAATATAGGACAGATCTGAAGCAATCTTATCCACCACAGACATTCTTGGGTTGACCCCAAAACTTTTCATCCATTCTTCTGAGTTGCGATCCGGAGGCGTTGCCCATCTCGGATACATTCGCTCGGTACCGCCCTGAAAGCGAATTTTTTTAAATAAATCTAATAATCCCATATTCTCACCAGTTTATAGTCCACTCAGGCGGATCATAAATCGCAAGAGCCAGAGCATCGGCAATATCCGGAGATTTCAGTCCCCGTTTCTTCATCGCTTCTTTCCGCTCCAGCTCAATCTTTCCGTCCTTGTTTACAATATATTTTCGGTTACTCAACTGCGTCATAAGCATATCATCATCTGGGATCTGCAGTTCCCCATCCTTTAATCTCTGGCGGACGGCTCCCCACATCAGTCCCGTACTGTTTGCATATTCCACCGGATCACCATCATCCACTCTTCCACCAGCGCCTCCAAAATGGCACTCCACGATGTGGATCTCCGGTTCCGGTATCTTCTGGCATTCCCTCCATTGGTTTCCATCATTCGGATCCAGCCCTGCTGCCTTACAGCGCTCCTCCCAGATCTCTCTTACAATGTTCTCTCTCTGCTCATCCAGGTTGTCAAAAACACCGACACCCAGACCATCACAGTCGATTTTCACATGAATGGAAGCCTCATAGCATTCCGCAGCATAGCGTTTAACCATCATCACTACATATCCAGAAATCTCCGTAGTCCGGTTATGATGGTGCATCTCATAAGAATCCGATTTCTTCTTGTCAAATACCGGATACAGAACCGAACTGTCATCGCCATATCGCGCTACATCGACGCCGATATCGATTCGGAGCTTTGCGGCTTCCAGCTTTAGCCTTGCCGCATTCTCGCACCACTCCATGGCGATCAGCGAATCCGGTGTGCTTTTCGGAAACTGCCCCGCCACACGGACACGGAACACATCGGAATCTTCCCCGAACATCTTGATGATCTTCTGAACAAATTCTTTTGATACGTGGGCACTGTCCCGGCCATCAATGTGGATCGCACTGTATTCACCCCTTGCTTTATGGTGGGAATCGTAGAAAAAGCCTGACAGTCTGGTCGGGTTTCCCATCATCAACAGTTTGGCGTCCGGTCCTGTCATGGCACCCAGAACCGGCTCAAATACTTTATCTGACACACCGGATGCCTCATCGATGATATAAAGCACATGATCTGAATGAAACCCCTGCAGTGCTTCCGGGTTTGTTGCCGTCCGGGGTACCGCAAACCATTCTTCCGGATGTCCCTGCATATATAATTTTTCCTTCGTCCAAACCAGCTCACTTTTGAATGCTGGATTATGCCTCATCCATTTGCTGATCTCAGCCCACAGAACGTCCATAAGCTGGTGCTCCGTAGGGGCCGTGCATGGAATCTTCGGAAATGGCCTTGTTGTCATGAACCAGATCACGGACCATGCCTCCACCGCGCTCTTACCGATTCCATGACCAGATCTAACAGATGTCATAGGATAGTCGCGCAGGCTCCGCATAATCATCCTCTGCTTTTCATCTGGAATTGCCTTTATCACATCTTCCACAAAATAAATCGGTTCTTTGGCATAAAACTGGATCGCATCACTACTCAGTGTTTCCATTGTCCTCATTTCCTTGCAACATCTGCTGCCGCTTCTCGTATGCGCTGATGATCGTTTCAGCAAGTTTCTGCTGGCCTCCGGTTCCCATGGACATATGTTCAGACAGCCAGTTCATAGCCTGCATGGCGTCATATAATTCAATGCTGGCCCCGTCCTTTCCCATCTTCACCTTTTTGATCACCCGGCCATCTACCTGGTTCGATTCCAAGAAATCCACATAATTGACTTCCTTCATAACCGGGGCTCCGGTTTTCTTGTCTGTGATCGGACCGAAAGCGCCCATCGCCGGGATCTCCTTCCGGCCAAACTTTACAAAATCCGTCACGCAGGCCGTAGCCACATCCAGGTACCATTGAAAGATATCATGTTCGTCAAAAAGCTGGTTCTCAAAGCGCTCTTTTTTCAGGCGCTTGATCTCTTCTTTTACCCTAACATTTCCTAACAACCTTGCTCCTGCTGCCATCGCTGATTCATAGCTGCATTGATATACTTTCATGTAGGACTGTGTCGCATTCAGTGTTTTGGCGTAAAGAACGCAAAAGAGCTGCTGTTCTGCGGTTAAGTCACTGTCCATCACAGTCTCCACCGTTGAAACATCAGCTCTCGATTTTTTTCTCTTTTTTGCATCGCAACGTTGCGATTCTTTTTGCAACGTTGCATCATCCCAGTGATACCGGTTCTTCCAGCTTCGGATCGTCCCCTCCGGGATCTCCAGAAGCTCGGAAATCTCAATCAGTTTTTTGCCATCTTGGAACAGAGCCCTGGCCCGTTCCATCCTGGCATCCGGCGCTCTGGCCATGCACCACCACCTCTCATTCACTTTTATGTTTTGCACGTATTTCCGTATATTTCTCTTGACTTACACGTAAATACGTGGTATAATAATATCATCAAAGAGGAAAGGAGAAGTTCCAGTGATGAAATGGAAAAAGAAAGAGCGCATCATCAATCTGATCATCAAAGCCGTGGCAGCCACCGCAGCCTTGATCATGTCAATATCAGAATTGATAAAAGCGCTCAAGTAAAGAGATTGGGGAGAGAAATCTCCCCTCTCTATCACCATCTTATCACACTGGAACCGAAATGTAAAATGAGAATCCATTTTCACACATTGTTTCTGGGGTTTGCGGTACTGTACGCCATCGGTTCCGATTGGTCTGTACCATCCTGTATCTTTACCATCTGTGCATCGGTTTTTATGCTTGCCGATGTCACTCCCAAAATTTGGAGGTATTTTCATGCGTCTAAAAGAGATTCGTAAGCAACAAGGACTTTCTGCCCAAAAACTTTCCGAACTTTCCGGCGTTCCAGTCCGCACGATCCAGGATCTGGAATCTAGGGACGACGGAAGGGTTTCCACCCTGATCAAATTAGCAGACGCTCTCCAGGTTTCCCTGGATGAACTCTGCCGTGATCAATAGCCGGTCTGTATGATCGGTTGTTATAATTGCAAAATCGAGTAGGAGGCGGCTTTCGCCGCCGACCTCTCACACCACCGGACATGCGGTTCCGCATCCGGCGGTTCAGTTAACTTGACACTTTTACAAAGTATGCCTCCGCAGAAAGCAGTCCAAATCTTGCAAGCCGTGCATTTGACATTGCATAGCACACTGCTTCCGTTCTACAAATTCGCGCATATCCATGTGACCATGCCGCTCTCGCTGCATTTCTTGACCCAACACCAAGTTTTACCAAATTTTTGTATTTATTTTGCGGTGTTTTCCAGTGTTTCCATATACACATTCTGAACCTGTATCGAAGCATCGTATCTAACTTTCTGGTTACTGTAAGAATTGAACCAATTTTAAAGTAGTTAATCCACCCTCTCAGCACTTCTGCAATCTTTTGCGCCTTAACTGAGTTACTCACTCCCCATCTACGACTTGTGAGCTGTTTCAATTTTCTTACTACCTTTTGTACTGACTTTTCATGAGCTTTGGCCTTATACTTCTTGGCGTTGAATTGATTGTAAAATGTGAATCCCAAGTATTTTATCTCTATTGGTCTTCCTATTTTACTTTTCTTGCGATTTACTTTTAAAAGTAGCTTAGATTCAATATATTTTGTAATTGAGTCCATCACTCTTTGGGCAGCTTTCTGACTTCTTACTAATATAATGCAGTCGTCTGCATACCTCACGAACTTTAGTTTTCGCTTCTCCAATTCCCAGTCTAACTCATTCAGTATAATATTCGCAAGCAGAGGAGACAGATTTCCACCTTGCGGTGTTCCTATCTCTGTTTCTTCCATATGCTCACCTACCATGACACCACTTACCAGAAACTTTCGAATTAGCGATAGCACTTTTCCGTCTTTGATTTCTTTGTTTAGAATTGAGATTAGCTTATTATGGTCGACTGTGTCAAAGAACTTTTCCAAGTCGATATCGACAACCCAGTTGTATCCGTCATTCATATACTCAACAGCTTTTAATACCGCCTGTTGTGCACTCTTTTTTGGCCGAAAACCATAGCTATTTCTATGAAATATCCTTTCATAAATTGGTGTCAGCACCTGTGCTACTGCCTGCTGTATCAAACGATCTGTTACTGTCGGAATTCCCAACTTTCGCTTGCTTCCATCTTCTTTTGGAATTTCTACTCGCTTTACTGGTAGAGGGTTATATGCCTGATTTCTTATACTTTCTTTCAGCTGTGCGCCATTCGTTCTCAAATGAGAGAACAAAGCTTCACATTCCATTCCGTCTATTCCCGCTGCGCCTTTATTCTTTACTACTTGCTTATAGGCACGGTTTAGGTTGTCGTTTGATAGAATGTTATTAATAATCATACTTTGCTTTTCCATGCGCTGTTTTCGCTCCTTTTCGTGAGTCCCAACCACATAGTACTTGTGGTACTCCTCTCGGCATGTGTTTTGTCAAAACTCTCAATTAGGACGTACTCCAGCTGATTAACTGTTCTGTCCTTTGCTCCATCCGGCTTTCCCGGACTTCCTCGCTACTATGACATCTGCTGACTTCCTATGATTCGTTGTTACTATGGCAAATGAGACCACTCATAGGATCTCCCCGGTTAAAATACGCTATCTTTCCCATCATCTATCCGCCATGTCTACTACCAGTTCTTTGTTAGCTATTGGACTTCAACTTATTCAGCAGTCTTATCCGAACTGTAAGCCTTATACATGATTTCTGTCCGTCGGACCAATGGTTTGCCGCAGGCTTCCTTCAGATTCCGCTTTACAACGGACACCCTTGCCTTATTGGCTATGTGCTTCCCGCTAACAGGCGCACTTAGGACTTTCACCTCTAAGAATAACGTTCGCGCCGGGCGAACTGAAAAGCACCCATCTCACGACAGGTGCCATCAGGAGAAAATCAATTATGGTCATGAAACCATCGGAACGGGAGGACTCGAACCCCCGCCACGCTGGATATAAGCCAGCTGCTCTGACCGACTGAGCTACGTTCCAAAAGGGGTTGGCAGCGGGCTTCTGCTGCCCCGCCGCTTATGGGGGAAGCTGTCGGCTGTATGCCTTTAGCTTCATGGTATACTATAACATTTTGATTTGGGACATGTGGGACATTTGGGACAAACTTTTATACCATCTCCATAAATCGTTGATATTCTTTCTTTACACTCTCTGCGGTTGCCCGTCGTCCCATTCGCACAGCAACATCATTCCATGGCAGTTCATCAAAAATCCGATATCGGATAATTCGCTGCATCCTCATAGGAATCGTATTCAACCATGCCTCCACATCCTGCTTAATCCGCTCCGCATTCTGCAACCGTTCCTTTAATACCTGTTCCATCCGCTCCAGCTCATCTGTATCCTTCACGGCTGAATATGCAAGCCCCTCTATTCGATACGTCTGCAATGTATACGGAAAGTCATGAGATGATCCTTTCGCTACATCTGTCACAACACTTCTTTTACTCTTTAATTTTCGAATCTCCTCCTTGGTTTCATCAACAACCTTGCAGGCATCTATATATTGGTTCAGAATCCGCTTGTCCAAGTGCTACCACCTCCGCTGTCTTTTTACACACTTAATCGGAACGATGCTCTATACACCATCCCGATCCTATACTGCTCCCTCTTTCTTTATTTATCGGTCACGACTGCCTGGGCTCCCTGAACTGTCACCCAGCCATGTTTCAGACGGGCCTCCGCTTCTTTCATTCGAATCAGATCCTCTGTAATCGAATTATTGATCATTGCATTGGCATCTGCTTCCGCCTGAGCTGCAATTCTGGTCTTTTCCGCTTCTGCCTCTGCCTTGATTTTCATGGTCCAGACCACGCCAACTTCTCCCTGACCAACACGTTTACATGAACTTAACGTAATCACTCCACCTACAATTCCCACCACTACTGCTGCAATTACAATCACTGCTTTTCTCATTCTTCATTCTCCTTCTTCTTTGTATTTTTGTATTCTTCTGTTTCCCGATCAAATTCCCGGTCAGCTCTTCTGATCGACCGAATGATCATAGCTCCTAACCAGATCATCACGAGGGCGATGAAAGATATTACTACCATCGCCACAATAAAAATCAACCACATCTTATTTTTCTTACACTCCTATTCTTTCAAAAAATTTCAGCATCCAAAACATGCACATCATCCACATCCATGCATATTCATCTAACTCTCCCTTTCCTCTTTTTATAACACCACACCCCTTAACCATCATCAATACAAAAAGGCCGCTCTTTGCTATTATCAAAACTATTATTGCTTCTCTGCTCATCTCACCACCTTCTTCCTCTCTCATCTACCACCGTGATCTTCCCCAGCACTCTCACGTGTCAGATCACACACATCAGCTTCATCGCCCGCCGGAAGTTCACGACCTCCTCCGGTGGCTTGTCTGCTCTTCGGATCGCTTTGCCTGGTGTTGGATCTGGATAACCCTCTCTATTTTTGTACATTGGTCATTCCTCCAAAATTCTAATTTTCGCAAAATAAAAACCACCAACCGATCATGGTTAGTGGTTTTCAAGTTCTTTTTCTATTTTCTCATAATCTTCTTTAGGGATAGACAACCGTCTCGGATGTTTGGGTATTACATTGTGTCTTTCTTTAAAAGTAAAATCTCTTTCAAAACCCAAAATTTCCTCTTTTCGTAACTCTGATAGATACGAGAAGCTAACACTGGCCTCTTTCTGATCTTTCGTAATAACTAGCCAGGTCTCTATCCACATTCCATGTAGATCTTCGCTTTCATAAACCTGGCAACAGTTTTCGCCTGGCTTATTAACAAATTCTCCAATACTATTTTGCGGTCCGACATATGGATGATAGTGTAGATATAAAGCCATAATGCACCTCCTTTCAAAAAGTATACCACTAACCATATTCAGTTTTCAATGTTCAAAATAAAATCCCACAGATCCCAATATGTATAGAGTAAATCTGATGTTGTCCACCAATCTCCTTTAAATTTTTAATTTACCCTTGGTATAAACTGGAATCTCCAAGCTTCATCGTCCACTATAATCAGATTTCCATCGCTATCAATTGCTAAAACCGCTATAGAATCTGGTTTACTAATTACATTTCTACACACTCCACGTTCTTCATGTCTCTCTGGTTCATTTATACGCATCTCCATCAACTCCAGCGCATTTAAAACTTTATCTGCATAAATTACTTTATATCCATTTAAGCTAACAAACATAACTCCCTCCTGATTTCTGTTTTAAACACTCGCCTGCATCTGTATAAAATTTTGCATGTAGTAACACTGCCTCATCTTCTCTGCATTTTCCCTGTATATACCAAAATGTCCGTTTCATCCTCCATTCTCCGTACTTTGTCTTCCATGGTTCCATAACCATAACTACCGGGTACTTTGTAAGAGATAATATTCTGGCTTTCGCCATAGCCTCATTCAGATCATCAAAAGCATAGTAATCATAATTTTCTGTGTTTTCTCTCACATAGAATGAAAATGGCGGCCTCTCATTTCTATTTTTCAGCAGTATTTTCATCTGGTTCTCCTTCTGCCTTCACTCCAATACAAAGATCTCCCATCTCATACTGCCCCTTCAGCGGTTTCCGCTCCACTTCTTTTCCAATCTCCGCCATCAGGTCGATCACCCCTTTTGCATGGTACCGAACCATAGAAAAATAGTTTCGTTCCAGGGCTTTCGACATCTCTTCTATGGCTTCTCTGGCACCTTCTTTCAGGCTTTCGATTCTGGTATCTGCATCTTTATCCACGGAAGGCTCCTGCTGCCCGCCTGGCTCTTCTGGCGCTTCTGTAGTTGTAGCCCCTGGATCTTCTGTTTCTCCCACCTTCGCATCCACCAGCTCTGGAAGATCTCCGTTTTCTTCCCATTCCTCTTCCTGTTCCGGTTTTGGCTCGTTTTCTGTCTGTTCTGGCTCGCATCGTTCCGTTTTGGACTCGTTTTTAGCCTGTTTTGGATCGCATCGTTCCGTTTTCGGTGCCTTCGGCTTTTCTTCCGTCTTTTGTGCCGGCACAACTTCCGCTTTTTTCTTTCCCGGATACAGTTCACCATAGCACTTCTCCCAGTCTTCCTCTGCCGATCCGCTTCCCTTGCATAACTCCCCAAGTGCCAAGATACACTCACTCCAGGTAAATTCTTCCAGATCATTCGTCCGGATGTTCACCACACGGATATTCTGGTTCTTTCCCCGGATCGTGATCATGTACCGTCCCATGCCCGGAATACGGACCATCTTCACACCGGTTCCGGATGGCGCCAACAGTTCCATAACGATCTCCGGAGTAACACCTGCCCCTGTGACTGCCTTATGTAATTCCGGATACTCTTTGTAATTCTCCTTGTAATACTGGTACAGGGCTTTTGCCAAAATACTCTCAATCTTCTCCTGCTGTGGATCCGTGTCTTCCATCATTACTTCCAGGTCTGTGATCGCTGTCTCTTCCTTGATCTCCTCTTTTACCTCCCGGAGCTGTGCCCTGGTGATCTCCGGTGGAATGCTCTCCACCACCACATCAGACAGCACCAGCATTTCCGCTAACAATGTTTGGCCAAATCCACGGTACCGGTCTGCCAGGCATTCGGAATAGCCACCCTCTGAATACCTGTCATTGATCTTGATCATACGGGAGACGGTGTCATCCGTTAGTCCGTACTCCCCACGCGCAAATTCCGCAATTGTCCGATATTTGCTCTCTGCTAAAATATCCGTATCCCTGGCCACCTTAAGCAAATATCCCATACGGACAAATCCGTCCGCCTGTCTCCGGATCTCCTGGTCAAATGCCTGTTTAAACTGGCCATAGGTTCTGTATACCGTCATTTCATCCATCATCCAACTGCCTCCATAAAGTCTTCCATCAGTCCCTGCAGGACTCTGACATTATTTGCTTTTCTCAGTTCTTCCAGGTTCATCTCCCGTTTCTCCTTCGATACCGCCTCCCGGTCATGGTCTTCTTTCCGCATCCGCTTCCGGATCTCCTGCTGCCACTCCCGCAGGAACGGTTTCACCTTGTCCAGATCCGGTTCTTCGTCAAACATTCCCCGGTGCTGGCGGATCGTCCCACCCGGCTCTACCTCAATGGTATAGAATGGGGTATCCGGTTCTTTCACCTTTCGCAAGAAGCAGATATAGGTCTCGTGCTGCTTGATCCGGTCAAAGTACCGGTCCGTTGCCCCGGCGCAATGATGGAGATAATTGCCCTCTGCCACGATGTCCGCAATCCTCGATGGAACCTTGATAAAATATTCCTGACCGCTGTACTCAAACTTCTCCTTAATCTCTGCCAGAACGGTTTCAGCGGCTCCAAACTTCTTGGAATACTCCTCGGCCTTGATCTCTGCTGCCATGCGCTCTACCTCTGCTACCGCTTCGTCATGCCTGCGCTTCAAATCCCGTGGACGGTACACCAGCTCATCCCTGGTGTCTTTGTGCAACTTCTCGCACATGGACATGTAATCCTCGTACTGGCCCATTATCGTCCGGATCTTCCATCCCTTATAGCTTTCCTTTTGCTGACGGTTCAGATAGTTTATGGCCTGCTCCGGGCTGAATCTGCACTTGATCCACTGCATTTCATCCGGTCTGATCCGGTTCTGTTCCAACCAGTCCAGAGCCTTATCCGATACTTTCTGCTTATACAGTTCACTCCATCTCATCCACTCTACCGCAATTTCTCCACCATTCCGGTCACGGATCCGGTTAATCTTCTGACGGTCATCGATGGAAAACACGGTCTCAATATCATCGCCAAAAACCATGGTTCCATAGTATCTGCCATTATTAAAATAACTGATATTCTCGCTTTCCTCTTCCAATAATCGGAAGAAACGTCCTTTAAACAGATACTCCATTAATCCCATGGTAGCCTGCCGCTCTGCGTCAACCGCCATCATCCGGTTGTAATTCGCTTTCACTCCTGCTGCTGCCATCTGAACGAACAGTTTCGCCCATGGGGAATAGTAAGTTCCCCGGAATGCCTCCTCAATGCCTCCATCATACAGATATCCGGCATATTCCCGCCGGTTTGCCCGGTTGCCTTTGTTATCAAAACATGGATTGGGATCAAAGGATGTTCCCATTCCATACTGGTTGTAATAAATCCAGCAGGTCTGCCTCTGTTCAAAAGCTACCATCCGTTTATTCAGAATGATTCTGACCGCCTCATCAATCACCACGTTCTTCTTGTTTCCGCCTTCACACCGGATCATTGCGTCAAAATGCCTTGCCACGCTGACATCATCACCCATCGGCTGTATCAGACAGAAATGTGTTTTCTTCTCGATCTTCTGTTTTCTCGCCTGGTAAAAAATCTCCGCTTTACATACCGGGCAAATAATCCGCTCCTGGTCTTTCGGTTTCTTTCCCAGTTCTTCCAGTTTCCACTCATTTCCACAGGCAGAACACGTCCACAGTCCTGTTCCCCGGTTCTTGATAGCATAATGCTTTCCACCATCCGCCTTCTGTTCGATCCACCGGAAGATATCCTCTGGCAGTTTTGGCACTCTGGCCATGAGTTTTCTTACCCGCTCCCAGCGGTTATGCTCCGCACGTTCTCTCAATTCTGCTGCCGCATCCCTTTCTTTTTCAATAATCAGGCTATAAATGGTATTGCTCCAACCTCGTTTTCTGATCTTGCCATCTGGATCCAGTAAGGACCAGATCAGGTTTTCATCCTCTTCTGACATCCTTGTCCGTTTCTTGATCCGCTCTGTTCCATAGGACCAGTAATCTGTATCAATGGAATCATCCAGATTCCGCTTATACCAGTAACCGTCCCGCCAGGTGGCATAATCCATGGTCTTCACGTTGATGCAATGGCGGGCAAAAAAGATCTTATTCTTAAACACATTCAGGATCAGGATATCCCCTGCCTGCTGCACCACTGTCCACCATTCCCACTTTGTTTTCACCTTTGGGATTGGAATCGCTTCAACCAACTTCTGTTTCATGGTTCCCCACCTCCTGAAAGATTCCATCCTTTAATTCGAACCATCGATTTGCAGTCTGATCTGTGATTTTGAAAAAATGGGCTTCTGCAATGCAGTTTCCTGCATCAGCCAGCATGCCAATCATACTTCCAGCAACACCCTTCACGCTCGGCACTTCTCCCCGCACAATCATAGCCCCGCCATCCGTGCAGATTCCTTCATCTTTTACGACTCTCGCCATATGGTGATTACATTCCCAGCCTTCCCGGTCCGGATGCTCGATCATATAGATCATCTCTTCCATGGCCATCTCTGGTAAGGACAGTTCTTTCAACAACGTGATCTGTGTACAGGCGATCCGTCCCTTTCCGTCCTCATTGATATCCCCGGACGCCTCCACCTTAAAAAAGCGGTTCTGACCATTCCACTCATAGTAATCCAGACAGCCAAACGGATGATCGCAGCAGTGATAGCCGGAACGTCCCGTTTTACTGTTTTCTTCTGTCATGGTGCTTCCTGGCTGGAAGCTGCAGGTTTCCGGCTTTCCATTTCCCATAATGCTTTTCAGATCTCTGGTAAACCCTTTGTACGCGATCATTCCGTTACCTCCAGATAGTAAGCCCTTGCCAGTTCTCTTCTGGTCTTCCGGTCTGGAATGCCAATGGCAAACTCATGGGTACCGATGATCTTCCTGATCGTTTTGGTTTTGTTCACGATCCGCTTATCCACGATCACACGGTTCTTCCATCCACTGTCCGCCGTGGCCGCGATATAACCTGCCAGGTCTTTTCCCTTCTTCCGGACCGCTGCTGCCAGCTCCTGGGACTCCATGCACATCTCCATCAGCTCGTCCACCCAGTCCGATAACACTCCACCCAGTTTCAAGTTATCTTTCTCCAGTTTCAGCTTGCCAAGAGCTGCCATGGATACCGTGGCCAGCTCCTCCACGATTCCATCCAGGTAATCCTCCACGTCTTCCTTGTCCAGTCCATTCTCCTGTGCCAGCGCAAAAAGCGCCTCCTCATCGCCTTCCGCTTTCTGGGCGGCTGCCGCCCGGTTCAGTTCCTCAAAAGAATCAAATTCTCCAAATTTTTCGTACATTTTTTAGCCCTTTCCCACGATCCGGATCTTCGCCAGATCATGTCCACTCTTTCTCCACCGCGCCGTTTCTATCCTCCACTGGTTCGACCATACGCCTACCCATGCAGCTCTTTCTGTGTTCTGTTTTTCCCTATATTCAATCGTCCACCGGTCCTTCCACTTTTTTCCTGACCGCTCATATTTGAACACCGTCTGATCACAGCACCCTAGTTTTTCAGCGATCTCCTTGGCCGTAAATACTCCAACAGGCTGACCGCGGTCTAATAGTTTATATACTCCGCTCACGCTTGCCTCCTAGTTAAACGGCAGCCCTTCATCCTCGACCCCGTCCGGAATATTCATGAATCCGTCCCCTACAGAACTTGGTGTCTCCTGCTGCTGCCCTCCGCCATTTTGTCCACCTTTGCTGTCTGCGAACTCCTGCTCATCCACAATCACATCCGTGGTATACACCTTCTGGCCGTCCCTGTTGGTATAGCTGCCTGTCTGGATCCGCCCGGCGATCAACACACGCTGTCCCTGACGGAAGTACTTCTCAGCAAATTCTCCAGCTTTGTCAAATGCGATACAGTTGATAAAATCCGCCTGCTGCCCATTGCCATCCTGGCTTTTGCGTCCTCTGCGTTCCACTGCCAGCGTATATCTGGCAATCGCCATAGATCGCTCGCCCTGTGAATACCTCACTTCTGGATCACGGGTCAATCTGCCCATTAAGATCACTCTGTTCATCTTCTCATCCTCCAAATGATTTTCTCCAAAAATGTCCATAAACTGTTTCCTGGTTCCGTGATATAACTCAAACGCCTTCTGACCGGCTCTCTTCAACTGCTTATCAAGTTCCCGGTTCTGGCCGTGAACCCCAAAGCGATTGTCTCTGTGGCACCTGTAGCACAGATGCACCGTGAGACCATATTTCTCCGATTTCTTCCGAAATGCGGTTCCAAAAAAGACATGATGTCTCTCTGTTCCGAAACCACCACATCCCCAGCAGGTCCGGTTTCCTGGGTCTTCCATGATGCTCTTCATGCCGGAATCTCCGGCGCTTTGGCAATCTTCTGAATCCTCTGATTACCTTTCAGCATGTAATGATATTTACTGTCGATCATATTGTCATAGGTGATCGTTTTCACGGTAAAATTCGGTCTGTTCACATACTCCACCTGGACCATATTGGCATAAATACCTACCACCTCCACAGGAACGATCACCGTTTCCTCCATTAAACCGTCTTGATTGCTTTTCACCAGGCGCGGATAATAGAAACGGTCTCCGATCCGCATGGCTTCTCTTAATCTCTCTTTCTTAGTTTTCATCTTCTGCTCCTTTCTCATAGATCACACGGACAGAATGAGGCGCCGCTACCTTCCGGAACTGCTCCCACTGCTCCGCGTTTTTCACCTTATTTCCCTTGGCATTCTTCCATTCCCGCTTTTCCCACTCATTGACCCAGCCGTTCTGGATACACGCTGTAATGTGGTCTGATCCACAGTGGACCGTGACCATGCAGGGCTTCAACAGAATCCGAAATGCCACCGTCATGGCGGTCAGGTAATTCCCGTTCACGGTTCCTTCATGTTCCCGTTCCAGCACCCTCTCATGGATCTGTCCTTTCCCATCCTGGAACCGGACTTTCGCCCAGTAATTACTAGCGCTTGCGGTCACATACATATCTACTTCACACACCTTACTCACCTCCCTCATCTGCCTCCGGCCATACTCCCGGCTGCCAGTCCGATTCTTCCGGATCCAGCTTGATCATCAGATACCGCTGGTACGGATACCCCAGCTTATCAAAACCGTTATACAGACTCTCTTTTTTCACGTAATACCCCGGTCTGGCCTTTGGCTCCTGCTGCCAGCCCTTTTTCGTTTTTCGGTTTCTTTTCATTGGTTTTGGTTCTACCAGGTTCCTGCTGCAGGAATACCTCTGCTTCCCCACGCTGTCCGGCTCCCGGAAAGTCTTCTCCGTC
>ERZ827452.1626-NODE-1626-length-20328-cov-6.003995_pt1 | contig 20328 bp, 16 predicted proteins | sample MGYA00519866_ERZ827452 | MGnify/ENA primary metagenome ERZ827452 (study PRJEB31778, sample SAMEA3449307) | human gut metagenome | biome: human gut; feature: human-associated habitat; material: faeces | place: United Kingdom | collected 2010/2012 ... | reverse complement strand
ACAAAAACAGCGCCCTCCGTCCCATGTGCGGAGGGCGCTGTTTCGTTAGAACAGATCAAGCATATTGTCCAGATAGATTTCCTCTCGGACATTGATCTGAAAATCCGGCTTGGTCAGATAATAGAGCAGGAACTCCAAAATCAGGGCGCTTCCCAAACTCCGTCCCTCGATTTTGAAATGGGAAAATCCCATGGGGAGATACTGCTCCCGGATGGCGATTTCCAGACGCGGCCCCTTCGCCCTTTTCCTGCCATCTGCATATCTGCAACAAATAATGTCCCATGAGGTTCCTTATTATTTCCGGCTTCCTTTGCCCGGTTATTTGTGGAATCAGTCTCATCATAATATATGACGTTCTTTCCTGCCCACTTTGTATCTACCAGACTGTCGATCTCTGCTTTTGACATAACATCCGGACTGTCGATAAGGCGGTAGCCTTTGTTACGCACCGCCTCTATCTGATAGCCTTCCTTCTTAAGCTGATCGATCACTTTCCAGATGGCTGTTCTGGACACCTGGAACTGTTCGCACAGCTGTTGTCCGGAAATATATGTATCATTCTCTTTTAACAAACGTAATATTTCTGATTTCATACTCTGTCTGCTCTTGCCTACTCTCTTTCACCAAGTGTTGCCACCATGACAGCCTTGATCGTATGCATACGGTTCTCAGCCTCGTCAAATACCTTTGACTGTGGAGACTCGAATACTTCATCTGTAACTTCCATATCGTCCAGTCCGAATTTGTCATGGATCTGTTTGCCGATCTTCGTCTTCAGATCATGGAATGCCGGCAGGCAGTGTAAGAAGATAGCCTGTTCTCCTGCATTTTCCATTACTTTCTTTGTCACCTTGTATGGGGACAGTTCACGGATACGTTCTTCCCATACTTCGTCCGGCTCACCCATGGATACCCATACATCCGTACAGATAACGTCTGCATCTTTGGTTCCGCTTTCGATATCTTCTGTCAGTGTGATGGTTGCCCCTGTCTCTTTTGCATATCCTTTGCAAGTCTCTACCAGTTTCTCATTCGGAAAATAGTTCTTAGACGTACATGCCACGAAATGCATACCTAATTTGGCACATGCGATCATCAGGGAATTGCCCATATTGTAACGGGCATCCCCCATGTATACAAACTTCACACCCTTTAAGTGTTCCAGGTGTTCCCGGACCGTCAGCATATCTGCAAGCATCTGCGTCGGATGGAACTCATTCGTCAGACCGTTCCACACTGGAACCCCTGCATATTTTGCCAGTTCCTCCACAATGTCCTGTCCGTATCCGCGGTACTCGATACCGTCAAACATGCGTCCCAGCACGCGCGCGGTATCCGGAATGCTCTCTTTTTTGCCGATCTGCGAACCGGATGGATCAAGGTAAGTCACATGCATTCCGAGATCATGTGCTGCCACCTCAAAAGAACACCGTGTGCGGGTGCTTGTCTTCTCGAAAATCAGCGCGATATTTTTTCCGATCAGACTGTCATGCAGAATTCCCTGCTTCTTCTTGCTCTTAAGATCCGCTGCCAGATCAATCAGGTAGAGAATCTCTTCCGGTGTGTAATCCATCAGTTTTAAGAAATTGCGTCCTTTTAAGTTCATGATTGCGTTCCTCCTTGTCGCTTAGTGCTTCCAGTTGCAGAATAAACAGGCTGCCACTCTCGTGACAGCCCCCTATTTCAATCTGATCTATCTGATGTTCTATTTGTTCTCCAGAGCTATTTCTGTCACAGATTTTGCCAGCCCTGCGATTCCCTGAATCTCAGACGGAATGATGATCTTCGTCGCCTTGCCGTCTGCCGCCTTTGCAAATGCCTCAAGGCTCTTTAACTGGATGACGCCCTGATCCGGAGCCGCATCCTTGATCATGCGGAGACCGTCTGCGTTTGCCTGCTGAATCTTAAGAATTGCCTCAGCCTGACCTTCTGCCTCGCGGATGGTTGCCTCCTTCTTCGCCTCTGCACGAAGAATTGCCGCCTGCTTCTCTGCCTCTGCATCGAGAATTGCGGATTCTTTCTTACCTTCTGCCACGAGGACGGTAGACTTCTTCTCACCTTCTGCACGAAGGATCGCTTCTCTTCGCTCACGCTCTGCCTTCATCTGCTTCTCCATCGCATCCTGAATTGCTGCGGGAGGAATAATGTTCTTTAATTCGACACGGTTTACCTTGATGCCCCAGGGATCAGTTGCGATATCCAGGGATGCACGCATCTTGGCATTGATCGTTTCACGGGAGGTCAGGGTCTGATCCAGTTCCAGGTCTCCGATGATGTTACGCAGGGTTGTCGCGGTCAGGTTTTCAATCGCCATGATCGGATTTTCAACTCCGTAGGTAAACAGCTTGGGATCTGTGATCTGGAAAAAGACAACGGTATCGATCCGCATCGTAACGTTATCCTTTGTGATAACGGGCTGAGGCGGGAAATCCGCTACCTGTTCCTTTAACAGTACACGCTTTGCAACCTTATCGACAATCGGCACTTTAAAGTGAAGGCCAACGCTCCAGGTATCCTGATATGCGCCGAGACGTTCTACGACATAAGCCTGCGCCTGCGGTACGATCTTGATGCAGGACGCTACAATTGCAATTGCAAGAATTAAAATAATGAGTATTACCAATCCACCTATCATAATTACCCTCTTTTCCGCGGTCTTACCGCATGTTGTCAGCAGTCTCTCTGCTGTTTGTTACAGGTTCTTCTGTTTCGATCTCGTCCGGAACAACGATCAGCTTCACGCCGTCGATCTTTTTTACAATGACGACGGTACCCTCTTCAATCGTCCCCTCAGTTTCCTGAGATCTTGCTGACCACTCCATGCCTTTGAGCGTAACCTGTCCGCAGCTGTGCAGGTTATCAATCCTGCCGGTCACGATACCGCGTTCCCCAAGCATGCTGTCCACATTGGTCTTCGTCCTTCCAACATTGAAATAGCGCATGGCAACCGGTCTTGTAAAAACAAGCATCAGCACGGACACTACCAAAAACAGGATGACCTGCACCAGAACCGGCGCACCACAGGCAGCTGCAATCGTCGCAACAAGAGCTCCGGCTGCAAACCAGATTGTCGTCAGCCCCATCGTCGCAAGCTCAATCAGCACAAGTAAAATCAACAGAGCCAGCCAGGCAAATACTTCCGTCATGTAACTCCTCCTTTCCTGTGACTTATGACTATCATACTACAAAAATCATGCCCCGTCTACCAAAATACATGATGTCCGATCACAATACCTTCCCTGCTTCCTGCCCGCCTAAAATGCGTCGCTATTCCAACCGGGGTGCTTCCCGCCATCGCTTCCTGTGCCGCCTGCAGGCAGCTTGCCTTGATCTTTCCACTTGCGACAACGCGTCCAACCTGTCCGCTTCCCGCCGGTGTAAACTGTCCCGAAGCATAGATAACTCCCTTGACCGTATTCGGATAAGCGCCGCTTCTGACACGATTCATCACGACTGCGCCGACAGCTACCTGTCCTTCGTAGGGCTCTTCTCCCGCTTCACACTGAATGAGCGCCGCCAAAAGCACGCTGTCGTCCGCAGCCAGTGCAGCAGCCTTGTTCGCTTCCTTTTCCGCCTGCGCTGCCTTTTCCTTCTTCTGTTTCTGTGCGGCAGCTTCTTTTTCCGCCTGCAGTCTCGCCGTTTCCGCTTCCTCGCGCGCTTTTACCTGCTCAACCGTCTCTCCGTAATCGATTTCAAAATCAACCTGGACATATTCCGAAGACACATATCCGGTCTTTCCGCCGTAATTGATCGCAACCCAGTCCGCCGTGATTTCCTGATCCTCGCTGAAACGGATCTGCTCTTCATCCACGACCTCATACTTTGCACCTTCTTCCAGCAGATCATAAATCGCAGCATCTCCTGAAGGTTCTTTCCGGATTCTCAAAGCGCCTGTTTTGGTCGTTGCCACAATCCGTCCCGCGTCTTTTGCCTCTTTCCGCGCTTCTTCCCCAAACAGCAGATAATCGTTATTCGCCCAGCCGGTCAGTTCGCCGGACTCAAGCTTTGTCCAGCCGTCCTTTTGTTCCAGCACTGTACCGCCACAGTCTGCATACAAATACCCTGCAAGCTCTGCCTCGCTGTCCGGTTCCGTCCTGACATTCAATACATTCTGGACGCTCGTCATCACGATCGTTCCGGTCAGGTCGTCCATTTTCGTTCCATCGCCGGACGAAGCCTTGGTTTTGCTGTCCGCACTGTCGGACGCTACATCCGTTCCCTGCCCGCCGACTGCGGCGATCGCTGTATCTGCCGCATCATTTTGGGATGCTGCGTTCGGACTGACCTGTTCATTATCCGCTCCTGTCAGCCACGCCTCCACGCCAACGCCCTTGTGCCAGTGCGCGCTTTTGCTCGATTCTGCCTCTGCCTGCAGACTGCTTCCGGCCGTCCACAAAAAGACGACTCCCAGCGCTGCAGCCCGCAGCCAGTGCTTCCCCCTTTTCTCACATTTTCTGCTCCAGCCCATAAATCGATGATCCTTTCCGTCCCCTCATATCCGCAGACAGTAACGATAGCTGAACCTCCATTGATTTTCCGCGCCTTTGGCGCTCCCAAAATCGGCTCATCAAATGTTACAATTATATTACATGATTAGCGTCATCATATCAAATCCGTCAATTACTGTCAAGTGTGCGCCCTGCGAGGATTCTATTGTCATGAATACAAAAAAGGCGTGTGAAAAACAATCCTTTTCCACATGCCTTTTTTCGCTCTTTTTCTGTCAGAAACAATGGATTCTTATCATCTTCTGACGATTCCCTTACAATGCTGTTGGGACAAATGCCCCGGCTATGATACTGTTTTAGTAAAAAACGTGATGTCCGATTACCTGTCCGGAACGACCGTTATTTCTTCTGAAAAACAGCTTGCCGCCGACCGGCTGTGCACCGGCTAATGCTTCGATTGCTGCCTGATAGCAGGCTGCATCTGCCTTGTCACTGCTCAGTGCCCTCTGCAGCGAACCGTTTCTAACAGGGGAAAACTGTCCTTTTGCGTAAACAACCTCGGTGATCGTATTGGGCTGCGATGCACTCTTGACGCGGTTCATGATGACATTGCCTACCGCAACCTTACCAACGTAGGATTCACTGCCTGCTTCACAGTAAATAATATTTGCAAGCAGTTTTAATTCCTCTGTGGATATCGCTGCGGTCTGGGCTGCCAAAGCTGCCTGCTGAGCTTCCGCTTCGAGCCGCGCTGCTTCCTCGGCTGCTGCCTTTGCCTGCGCCTCCGCTTCGAGCCGTGCTGCTTCCTCGGCTGCCTTTGCCTGCGCCTCTGCTTCAAGCTGCGCTGCTTCCTCGGCTGCTGCCTTTGCCTGCGCCTCCGCTTCGAGCCGCGCTGCTTCCTCGGCTGCTGCCTTTGACTGCGCTTCCGCTTCGAGCCGTGCTGCTTCCTCGGCTGCCTGTACTTCTTCTATCTCATTCTGTGCTGCTTCACTCGCCTCTGCCTGTAAAGCTGCTGTTTCATCCTGCTGTACTTCTTCCTCTGCAAAGAATTCATCTTCGGATGCTGTTGCTCCTGTCCGTTCAGCGATCACCTGCTCATTGGCTGCAACAGCCTCTTCGTTGGAAATCTCTGTCTCGACCAGATTTTCAGCCGGTACCCATCCTGCAATTTCTCCCGCCTGGATCTGCACCCAGTCGTTGTACTTTGTTAGGATTGCCACATGACCGTCATCCATGACCTGACCAACCACCGCAGACGCTGTATTTGCTTCTGCATGAATGTCCAGCATGTCTTTCGCATCAATGACACCGATACCACTTGCCATAGCGGTTGTCGTATATGCACCCATCATCATAACAGATGTTAAAATGCCGACTGCACTACGAAACAACTTTCTGCCTTTTCCGTTCATTCTTACCTCCATAAATCTTACTCTGCTTCCCCAGCCATTCTGCCGGTGAAATTCAGGAGCTTTTGTGGGACGCTCCTTGTTACAGAGCTGTTTCAATTGTTACAAACTTATTAACAATTGTTACGCATGATATGATAGCAATATTACAATCAAATGTCAAGTCGTTCGCCCGGAACCACAAATTTCCGTTAGTTCCCCACAAAGGTTTTTCTTCTATTGTGATATTTTTACAACAAACCTCCGAAATCATCGCCTTTTTCTTACTATTTTTCAAAGTTTTCAACAAATACCGCTTTAACATAGTAAATTCTCTTTTCATAAAAAGGACAGCCATTTTCTGCGGTTTTTTCAATTTTTTATCAAAAAAAGAAGACCTGACGGGATTATTTTTTCCATCAGATCTTCCTTTATTCCTGTTTTTAACATTTTTGTAACAAACTATTTTACAGGCTTCTGGACTTTTCCACCGCAGTGATGACCGCATCGGTCACTGCGCCGCGGAATCCTTTTTCCTCTAAAACGCGTACCGCCTGAATTGTGGAGCCTGCCGGGGAGCAGACCATATCCTTTAACTCTCCCGGATGCTTTCCGGTCTCAAGCATCAGTTTCGCGCTGCCGAGCACAGCCTGTGCAGCGCATTCATATGCCTGGCTGCGCGGCATGCCTTCCGCAACTGCACCGTCTGCCATCGCCTCGATCAGCATAAAAATCCAGGCAGGCGCACAGCCACTAACGCCGGTCAGCACATCCATCAGACGTTCCGGAAGCTCAACCGTCTTGCCGAAACTGTCCAGGACAGCCGCCGTTTTTTCTTTCATCTCAGGAGTTACCCTGCTGCCATAGCAGACTCCGGTACAGCCTTCCCCGACCAGCGCCGGCGTATTTGGCATCGCACGCACAAACGGAAGCGGCGCACAGAACTGCTCTTCCAGCCACGCAAGGCTTTTGCCTGCCGCAATGCTCAGAATCGTCTTACCGGTCAGGTCAATGTCGCTGATCTGTCCGATCACTTTCTCCAGAAACTGCGGCTTTACGGCAAGAATCAAAAGCTCTGCCTGCCGCGCGGTTTCCAGGTTATCGCCTGTCACCGTGATGCCAAACATTTCATGCACTTTGCTTTCCGTCTCCGCCGTTTTTGCAGAACCGTAAATTTCCTCCGGCACAGCCAGGTGATTTCTCAAAACTCCTCCAATCATCGCCTGCGCCATATTTCCAAGTCCGATAAAACCGATTTTCATCTGTGCCTCTCATTTCTGCGCACGCTTTTTGCGCATGTCGAGTTTGTGTCAAGTGCGCGCAGACACAAATCTCGAGCTTGAAAAATGTTATTTTTCAATCGTCGCCCTCTGCCGATGCGCTTCATACATCAGAATCGAAGACGCCACCGCTGCATTTAACGACTCCACTTTGCCCTCCATCGGAATCCGGATATAACAGTCCGCAAGCTCTGCAGTCTCTTCCCGCAGGCCGTTGCCCTCGTTACCGATCAGAAATGCTGTCCCCTTTGTGTAATCCTGACAGGCATAGGAATTTTTCCCGCGCAGATGCGCCGCGTATACGCTGACACCCGCCTGCTGTACCTGATGAACTGCCGCCGCAAAATCGTCCGCATAATAAAACGGAACGCGGTAGATGCTGCCCATCGTTGAACGGATAACCTTCGGGTTGTACAAATCGACTGTATCCCTGCTCATGATAATCCCGGAAACACCTGCGCCCTCGCCGGTTCGCAGCATCGTACCGAGGTTGCCGGGGTCCTGTATATTTTCCAGAAGCAGAAACAGCGGTGCTTTGTCCCGCAGCATTTCTTCTATATTATAGTGAAACTGTTTCAGCACGCATAAAACGCCCTGTGGCGTGCAGGTATCCGATATTTTAGAAAAAACGCTGTCGGAAACGACTTCGTAGCCAACCTCTTCCAGATGCTCCCTGCAGCTGCACTTTTCCAGAAAGGATTCCGAAACATAGACCTCCTGCAGCTGCTCTCTCGGTGCTTCCAGAAACATCTTCACACCCTCTGCCAGAAAAACGTCCTCCGTTCTGCGCAGCTTCGACTTTTGATTCAATTGTACCAGCCTTTTGATCCGGCTGTTGGATGCTGCAGTAATCATGCAGGTTCCTCCGTTGATCTTTATGAAAACGCACAACGGCCACACACGTTTCGTGTGCAGCCGCCCCTTTGCGTCCTGTATCGTCAGGTGGCCAGCGCTTTGCTGACCTGATAATGATATTCGGGAATCTCTTTCTGCATCGCAAGCGCTTCCTCGATATCATAGTCTACAAATTCGCCGTGTTTGTAAGCCACAACACGGTTCGAACTGCCTGCGCAGAGGATGTCTGCCGCATAAGCGCCCATGATAGAAGCATAATAACGATCCAGACAGGTCGGGCTGCCGCCTCGCTGCATGTACCCCAGGATGGTTGCTCTGGTTTCCACACCCGTTGCTGCTTCAATTCTCTTCGCCATGGAAGTAGAATGACCGATACCTTCTGCATTGATGATCAGATGGTGAGTTTTGCCCTTTTTCCGGTTGTTGATAATATTGTTAATCAGCTGCTGCTCGTCATAGTCGTACTTTTCAGGAAGAAGGATATCCTCCGCGCCGGTGCCGACGCCGCACCACAGTGCGATATAACCGGCATTTCTGCCCATTACCTCGATAATACTGCAGCGTTCATGAGAAGAAGATGTATCCCTTACCTTATCGATTGCCTGCATCGCGGTATTGACTGCCGTGTCGAAACCGATCGTATATTCGGTACATGCAATATCCAGATCGATCGTGCCCGGCAGACCGATCGTATTGATCCCAAGTCTGGACATCGCCTGCGCACCTCTGTAAGAGCCGTCGCCGCCAATAACAACCAGACCGTCGATGCCGTGTCTGCGGCAGATCTCCGCGCCCTTTTTCTGTCCGGCTTCGGTCTTAAATTCCAGACAACGTGCGGTTCCCAGAATCGTACCGCCCTTCTGGATGGTATCCGAAACGCTGCGGGCATCCATATCTATGATTTCTTCATTTAACAGGCCCTGATAGCCTTTTTTAATGCCTTTTACTTTGACGCCGTTGCAAATCGCTTTCCGAACAACCGCACGGATTGCCGCATTCATACCCGGCGCATCTCCGCCGCTTGTAAGAACTCCAATTGTCTTTATCTTAGCTGCCATTGTTCCTCCTGTCTGCCGCTGCGGGCTGGACTTCAATCTTAAGATTTCAAAATCCGTAAAACCATTTTTTATTTTAATCGAAACGGGCTTTCTTTTCAATGGTTTTGTGAAACTTACATCAGCTTTACGTTTTCTTCTCCAAACAGCTCTTCCAGCTGCTTTAAAAGCGCCTCGTCCCCATGAACGGTCTGATTCGCCCCAAGCTGCTTCATCGCGCGCGGATTTTCCACATAAATCACCACAGTATCCTTGCCGTCGGAAGCTGCGATTGCCGAAAGCAGCTTTTTTTCCTGCTGCTGATAGGCTTCCATCGTCGAAAATTTAATCCAGAGCTTTTTGGGGATTTCGTCAAACGTCTGCACGGATTCACAGATCAGCTTCGCGTCTTTGTCCTCCTCTGCGGAAACGCGCCCCCGCAGGAGAACCTTTTCATCCTCCATCAGCTTGCTGCCGTACTGCTCATAGGTTTTCGGGAAAACGATAACTTCAATCGTTCCAACCAGATCCTCTACCTGTAAAAACGCCATCACCTTATCGTTTTTGGTATATTTGATCTTCTTTTCCTCAATAATTCCGCCGATAACCGCCTTTGCTCCGTCCTGAATATGGACGCTGTTTGTCTCCTCATCCAGCATAAAATCTGCCGTCGTATTAGAAATATTCCTGCGCCAGAGCTGCTCGTATTCCTGCAACGGATGCCCGCTGACATACACACCGAGCACTTCTTTTTCAAAGGTCAGAAGAATTTCCTTCGAATATTCCCCGACATCCGGGAAGCGGATTTCATAGTTTTTCTTTTCCGACTCGTCCACCAGATCGAATAAGGAAAGCTGTCCCGCCATATTATTTTTCCGATTCTGCTGATTCTGATCCATCAGCTGCACAAATACGCTCATAAACTGCTTGCGTGTTCCCTCAAGGCTGTCGAATGCACCCGCTTTGATGAAGTTTTCCACGTTGCGCTTATTGACTTCCGTATCGGACATTCTGGATAGAAAATCCTGCAGGTTTTTGAACACGCCCCGCTGCTTCCGCTCTGCGATCACCGCGTCCGCAACCGGATGTCCTACACCCTTGATCGCAGTCAGTCCGTACCGGATTGATTTTCCCGATACCGAAAATCCCGGCTCTCCCTCGTTGATATCCGGCGGCAGAATCGCGATTCCCATCTGGCGGCAGACCAGAATGTATTCCGCCACTTTTCCGGGGTTATCGATTACAGAAGTCATTAGGGACGCCATAAATTCCACCGGATAATAATATTTCAGGTAAGCCGTCTGGTAAGCGACAACCGCGTAGCATGCAGCGTGGGACTTGTTGAACGCGTATTTTGCAAAATCCATCATTTCCGCGTAAATTTCCAGACCGACCTTTTCCGGAATGCCCCGGGCCACACAGCCGGGCACGCCCTCTTCGGGATTGCCGTAAACGAAATTCGCCCGTTCTTTTTCCATGACAGACTGCTTTTTCTTGCTCATCGCACGACGAACCAGGTCGCTTCGTCCCATCGTGTAGCCGCCGAGGTCGCGCACAATCTGCATAACCTGCTCCTGATACACGATACAGCCGTAGGTCGGAGACAGGATCGGTTCCAGCTCCGGACAGGAATAGGTGATTTCGTCATGATTGTTTTTTCCCTTAATATATTTGGGAATAAAGTCCATCGGTCCGGGACGGTACAGGGAAATACCCGCGATAATATCCTCCAGGTTCTGGGGCTTTAGCTCCTTCATGAAGCTTTTCATCCCGCCGCTTTCCAGCTGGAACACGCCATCCGTCCTGCCGGTGCAGAGCGAATCCAGCACTTTTTTATCGTTATAATCCAGATGCTCCATATCGAGCTTCACACCGGTGTCATGCTCAATCATCTTGACCGCGTGGTCGATTACTGTCAGGGTTCGAAGCCCCAGAAAGTCCATTTTTAAAAGTCCGAGCTCTTCCAGCGTCGTCATCGTAAACTGCGTTGTGATCGAACCATCCGACCCCCGTGAAAGCGGTACAAAATGATCTGCCGCCTCCGGACAGATCACAACCCCTGCTGCGTGCATCGAGGTGTGGCGCGGCAATCCCTCCAGCCGTTTACTCATATCAATCAGCACGTGCACCTGTTCATCGCTCTCGTAGAGCTTGCGCAGCTCTGCGTTCATTGACAGTGCCTTATCAATCGTCATGTTCAGCTCGTTCGGAATCATTTTTGCAATCGAATCCACAAAGGAATACGGCAGATCCATGACACGCCCGACGTCGCGGATGACACCCTTTGCCGCCAGCGTACCGAATGTGACAATCTGCACAACCTTTTCTTTTCCATATTTGCGTCCGACATAATCGATGACCTCCTGTCTGCGTTCATAACAGAAGTCGATATCGATATCCGGCATGGAAACTCGTTCCGGGTTCAGGAAACGCTCAAACAGCAGGCTATAACGGATCGGATCAATATTCGTGATATGCAGGCAGTAGGAAACGATGCTTCCAGCTGCACTTCCACGTCCAGGTCCTACCGGAATACCGTTTTCTCTGGCATAGTTGATAAAATCCCACACGATCAGGAAATAGTCCACATATCCCATGCGCTTGATAATACCCAGCTCGTATTCCAGACGCTTCTGCAGCGTCCCGTCGTCCTCCGGATAGCGCTCTTTCATGCCATCAGTGCACAGCTTGTTCAAATATCCCCAGGAATCATAGCCCTCCGGCACATCAAAATGCGGCAGCTTCGTCTTACCAAACTCGATTTCCACATGACAGCGGTCTGCAATTCGCTGTGTATTTTCCACTGCTTCCCACGCATAGGGAAACAGTCCCTTCATCTCTTCTTCGCTTTTGACGAAATACTGACCGCCCTCGTAACGCATCCGGTTTTCGTCGGAAAGCTTTTTGCCGGTCTGGATACACAGAAGGATATCGTGGGGCTTTGCGTCCTCCGCATAGGTGTAGTGCACGTCGTTCGTGCATACTAACGGAATGTCCAGTTCTCGCGACATCTGTAAGAGCGCCATGTTTACGGTCTGCTGCTCCGGAATCCCATGATCCTGCAGTTCCAGAAAATAATTATCCTTACCAAAAATCGACTGATACTTTAATGCGCATTTTTTTGCTTCCTCCGGCAGTCCTTTCTGGATATAGCGCGGCACTTCACCTGCAAGGCACGCAGACAGCGCGATAATTCCCTCGTGAAATTTCTCCAGAACCTCCATATCGACACGCGGCTTGTAATAGTACCCCTCCGTAAAACCGCGGCTGACGATTTTGCTCAGATTCGCGTAACCAGTATTATTTTCCGCCAGAAGCACCAGATGGTAATACCGGTCATCCCCGCCGGCAATCTCCCGGTCAAAACGGGAATTGGGCGCAACATAGACCTCACAGCCCAAAATCGGATTGATACCCTCTGCCCGCGCCGCACGGTAAAAATCGATCACACCGTACATTGCGCCATGGTCGGTAATCGCCGCAGCCGTCATGCCCAGCTCCTTGACTCGTTTTACATATTCTTTGATTTTATTGGAACCGTCCAGCAGGCTGTACTCTGTATGGACGTGCAAATGTGCAAATGCCATATTTTTGTAATTTCCTATTCTTGTTCTGTCTGAGTTTCCTTTGCTGTCCCATCGGGCGCAGAGAAGTCAAAGGCAGGGCTTTCTGTCCCGTTTTCTGACTTTTGCCCGCTCTTTGTCACAGACTTCGTGCCGATGCTGCCTGTCCGGTCGGATGCTGCCGCATTGTTTTCACTGATGCTGTCTGCTTCCCGTTCAGATACAGCACTGTTTTGACTGACTGCGTTTTGTCCGGACACATCACCGCTTTCATTAACCTCTTTTACGCTGCCTTCTCCGCTGTCTGTCAGTACAAGTCTGTCGTTTTCCACTTTCCATGTCTCGTACCAGCTTCCTTCCGCGTCCGAAAAGTTGACATGAATCCTATCGTTTTCCCCGGATAAAATCTGTATTTTCCCGGAATCTGATCCAACCTGCCGCAGGATACTCTTTAACACTGCTTTGCCGTTTTTATACTGTAACAGCTCTTTTTCACGGATTTCTTCTAATCGATACTCTGTCAGTGTGCGCTGGCTGATGTCATAATATCCCGGTGCGGCTTCTGTCCCGGCAGTCCATGCCATCAGATCGCCGTCATCGTCCAGCTCAAAGTGCCCCATCTGTTTTAACAGGCGCACTGCTCCTTGCTTCTGCACACCAAACAGCATGTCGCTGACGCCGGACACTTCGTAGCCACGATACAGCACAAAGGCGCTTCCCAGCTTTTCCAGCTCCTTAAAAGCAAAATTCTCTTCTTCCAAAACTGCGCCGTCCGCGCCGACAAACCACAGGTCGCATACCGGCGCGCCGAAGACTCCGTCGTACCTGCCGATCGCCGCAAACGTTTCTTTTTTGCCGTTCCCATCGTAATCCGCCGTCTCTGCAAAACACAGCGCATCGTCCGGGTACTCCTGTACCTCCAGAATCTGTGCAACCGCCTGACCGACCGTCGCGCGGGCTGTTTTCTGCACTTTATTCAACCGGTTTTCCGTAAATTCGTTTGGAATATCCTCCAGGCTCTCCAGCGCTTCTTCCTGCTCCAATCTCGACGGGAAGAAAAATCCATCCCCGCTGATCGTCTCCGATGCTTTGATCAGCTTTCCCTGATCCAGGCTGCTGATACACCAGCTGTACTTCGCAACCGCATGATCGATTCCTTCTTCCTGTCCGACCGACTGCCCGGCTTCTCTGCAGCGATAGGCAATTTTGTCCTCTCCAATTGCATAAAACCAATAGGTATATTCTGTATTTTCATCCGTCTGCGTGTAGAACTGCTCTTCCAGCTTTTCCTTCCACGCCTGTGTCTCTTCATCCGAATCCTCTGCAGGCACATACGCCAAATATTCCGACGCTGTCAGCTCCCGATACGAACGCTCTGCAAATCCATCCGCTGTTCTTACATAATAAACAGGAACCGTCTCTTCTGCACTGTCCCATTCCGAAACAAGCGGATCGTACACAGTCTTCTCCGCAGGATAAAACGTACAAACGCCGTCCTTTGTCGCTTCGATCGTCTCGGCATCCTCCAGAAGCTTTTCGCACTTTTGATCTTTTACCGTCCAGACAGCCGCCTGTTTTTTGCCGGAGACTTCCGTTTCCAGAATAACAAACGGATTCCCGATTCCCGTCACCTGCTGCAGTCCGGTTACGACGATTCCTTTTTCCAGAAGCCTTGCCGACTCGCCGTCATAATACCAGAGATCGCCGGAAATCCGCCCGCGCGCTGTCAACGGCGTGCTCTCAAACATCAGCAGAAAGCTTTCATTTGCATTGCTGTCATACTTCGCCATGTTCTGCAGGCAAAGCGTCTTGTCACCGTACTCCTTCTGCGAAAGAACTGCTGTCAGCGCTGCGTTTTCTGCGCGGCTTAAGCGGTCGTGTCCCGCCAGCTTACCGGTAAACGCATCCGATTTCTGCGCGTATGCTTCATAAACGGAGTCGGTCACTTCTGTCATCAGGGCCGGAATTTGAGGAGCTGTTGCTGCCGCAGATTCTGTAGCAGTGTCGGTCTGCGTTTCGCCGGTCGCAGGCATCTCGCTGTCTGCTGTTGCCGCGGTATCGCCGTGCTGCGCTTTTCCGCCGGTCGCTGTTGTGCCGCCCTGTATCTCGTCATCGGTCGCAGCGGCGCTATCCTGCCACTCATTAGTCGCTGCAGCGGTGTCGGTTCCTGTACTGACATTCTGTGTTTCACCTGCTACAGACGTCTCGTCATCTGCTGTTGCCGCAGCATCGCTATCCTGCGCCATAGCGTCTGTTGTTTCCCCTTCCCAAAAGCTCTTTCCGGCTTGCTGCGCTCGCGCTGCATATTCACTGATATTCGGCGTGCAGCCTGAAAACAGCATCGTTGCCGCCATCAGGCATGCTGCTGTTACCTGTTTTCTTTTCATTCGTATCGATCCCCTTATTTTATAATGCCAGGGTCAAAAGGTCTAAGCCCACATGAGCTTGCTCATAGGTGGGTGAAAGACCTTTTGACCCGCCCCGATAGGAGCATAAAAGTGGGATGATAATCCCACGATATGCGACTATCGGACAGGATTGTGAGAGTGCGCAGCACGGAACAATCCGTAGGCATCAAGTCGGGGGCTTTTGACCCCGGCATCATTTTATGCAGGATTCCAAAATTCCTGCTCGGTTATGATTCCTGCTGATTTTTATACCACCGGCTCCGGTTTTATTTCTCACTTTATTTTGTTGAGTTGAGTATACCATGCCCGTTTGGAAAATTCCATCCTTATCAGACTGGCAGCTTCCGATAAATGTTTAGCCAGCTGATACCTGAACGCTTTGTCCCGCTCTGTAACACAAAAAATCCCACATCCACCGCCGAAGCAACATAACGCTGCCGCGGCAGGAACATGGGATTTTATTGTTATTTTGTTTAAGTGCCTGTCCCCGACAAAAGCATCTCAGGAAACCGAATCGACGGCTGGCATCTGCCAGCATCCATCATCCGTCTGTCAATGTCCTATCAATCAACCGATGTCGTCAACGTTGCGTGGTTAAAGCTCAACGTCGCTGTCCCGTCACCGTTATCTTTCCAGATTCCCTGAATGGTCGAAGGTCCTTCCGGAGGCATTTCCGAATTCTGGCACATCAGAAACGTTCCGTCTGTATACAGATCCAGCGTTCCATCCTCAAAAGAGAACGGTCTGCAGTCGCCTGCTACAATATAGCTGTACGCACAGCCCGCATTGGCAACCGTCGGTGTCGCTGTGAAGGTGAATTTTACGGATACGCCGGGTTCGTTCATCGCGCCTGCGTTTTCCAGATCAAAATTCTCGCAAACCTCCAGATAGCTGAAAGATGCTCTGGCAATTCCATCCGTGTAGTAATAATTCTCCGACATCACGTTTGTATCATCAAATGTTATGCCCTCCGCTACATCGGTCATATCCGATACGCTGTTTAAAACATACTCGCTGTCGCTCTTGCTGACCGCAGTAATGTCATAGGTTGTTCCTTTCTTCAAATCGCCCGAAACCAGCGTATTATTGTCAGGGGACAGATCCTCCATCGTAATAACTGTCACATCATTTGCGTCTTCGGAATTGATAAAAGTTACTTCCACACGGTCCGGATAGCTCTGATAGGTATAGGTATCGATATTGGAAAGCTGTACCTCAACCGTATCATCAAACGTATTCCACAGGTAATCGATGACCGGCGCGTCCTGATTTCCGGAACAGGAGAAACTCGTCGATGCTGCCGCGGATACCGAGTGCTCATTGTCATTCATATCGGGAAACGCGAATACTTTTACAAGATATTCCCCGTATCCGTACTGTAATAAATCGTCCACATTTCCTTCATAGATTTCTCCGCCATTCCCGTCTGCTTTCAGCGCATCGCTGGAATACAGGAACGCATCTTCATCGTTTACAGCATCCGGTGCACAGAAATAAACCAGATAATAATCTGCGTTTTCCACTCCTGTAAACGAATAATTCCCGTTTTCATCCAGTGTAAAATCTGCCGGTGCATCCAGTTTTGCTTTGCCGGAGCTTTCTTCTCCATCGTTTTTTGTACGATTGGACACAAACCAAGTATTTAATGTGGAATTCACTTGAGAAAAGTAAGTATTCGTGTTATCTGCCACAGAGCTTGCACAGCCTGTGCAGACACAGAGGAGGGAAGCCATCATGACAACTCCGATTTTTTTCTTTGCGCTCATGCCTCTTTCTCCTTTCTCATAAAGCAGGAAACAATCCCGATAATCGCCGTTGCAAAGCACAGTACGAGAATGGTAATAACCGGCAGCAGCGTGCCTCTCGATCCGTACATATCAATGCCATTTAAACGGTCTGCCCATACGGGATAGCTGTTTAAGAAAAAAAGCCCCATCCCCCAGGATACGCACATCACCTGCAGCAGATTCAGTACTTCCACAGCCTTCGCATGAAGCAGGACATATCCTGCTCCACACGCAACACTCAACACAAGACTGAACGCAACTGCAATATCCATATAATCATATACCAGCCCGTATATGCAGAAGATCACCAGAGTCACTGTGCCAATACCTGCACCGATCAAACTGAGCTTTTCACTCATACTTTTCCCTTTCATACTTTTTCCTCCCTCTTTTTACCGGTAAACATGGTTACAATCCCTGCAACCAGGCATCCGACAAATCCTGCCGCGCATACCGCATTAGCAATTAACAGTGCTTTCTGCCATCCCGGTACGATCGTTACAACAACGCTTCCGTTTGTCAGCCCGTTTACCGCAATACTTCTGCTGTCTACATACAGATCATTTTTCGCCGCACGTCTGAGCGCTCCGATTAGCGCCGTGTCTCCTTCATTGATCAGCTTTCCGATGGAAGAACCATACATTCCTGCATCCATGCAATAGTAATCCTGACCGGTTACAAGGAACTCTGCGAAATGATTCTTATATGCCAGAGAAGAATAACCATCCGATGTAACATGTCCTTTAAAGTTCCATTCTCCTCTCAGCACATCATTCAACAACGCTGAATCTGCATTATTGGGAACGCATCCGATTCGATTAAAGGCTGTCATAACAGACATTGCGCCGCCTTCTCGGAATGCACCTTCAAACGATCTCAAGTAAATCTCACGCAGTGCCTGCTCATTGGTAAAAGTGGAAATACCATTTCTTCCGATTTCCTGATCATTCAACGCAAAGTGCTTGATGCAGTAGATAACGCCTACGTTCTGCATTGCCTCCGCTTCATAAGCGCCGACAAGGTATCCGTAGTTTCCGTCCTCTGCATAATACTGGTTATTTCTTCCGCCAAATGCAGTTCTGTGAATGTTTCCGCCGCCGTACCAGATTTCGTTCGCATCGCAGAAAACAGCTTCAATGCCCAACAGATGACCTCTCTGTGTAAATCTCTCTGTATTCCATGTTCTGGATGTCGTAACCTCAGAAACCCAGATCAGCGCATCGGTTCCGGTGCAGGTCAGAGAACCAATACCGATATTGTCATCCGTCCGTTTCATTCCGGGCATTCCAACGCTGTTGATTGCTTCGTAACCATCATTATCGGAAAGCAGGGTCAGCATCTCTTCAATCGTCAGCTGGTCCAGAAAAGCGTTCCAGGTTTCTTCATCGTCATAGTCCGTATAGTACAGATCTGCAAAGGCGATGCCATTGTCTGCGCCGGTCGTATAGGTTTCCCCGGTATCATAATCTGCAGAATTATACCAGTTCGCCACCATATCCTTTAACATTTCTTCCGACATTTCCACAGAGATCATCGCCGGATAAGTGCCGTCCCAGTCATTTCTGGAAAGATATGTAAAGTCAATTCCATAGTAGTTCAGATCTGCAAAGTCAAACTGATTCGTCACTTCTGTTCCATTTTCTTCGGAATATCGGTAGCTGTCCGTATCGAGCTGTTCCTGGTTCCAGGTATAGGTCAGATCTGCATTACCGTCAGCATCCATTCCATCTGCCGCAGTATATCCTTTTGCTGCCAGAATATTGTTCAGTGCATCATGGGCGCTGTTGCCGACTGCCAGATAATAATCTCCTGCGCTCATAATATAGCCTTCTGCGCCGTAAGTGTCATAGCTGGCAAGGAAATATCTGTCCACAGACACGGTTACTTTTTCGCTTGCTCCAGGCTCCAACAGCTTTGTTTTCCCCATTCCGACAAACTGAACCGCCGCTTTTTCCACATGGTTTTCCTTTTCATAATCACCATATGGTGTCTGCGCATAGAACTCCACAACATCTCTTCCCGCAACATCTCCGGTATTGGTCACGGTCACTTCTGCCTCATAGGAATCGGTTTCCGCATTATATTTTACCTGATCCAGCTTCTGCTCAAAGGTTGTATAGGAAAGTCCGTCACCGAAAGTAAAGCTCACCTCATCCGCATAGTTCCATGCATTGCCAGTACTGGAGCCTTTCGTAGAATCTGCATTTCCTGCTTTTAATACCGTATCCTCATAACGGGTTTCATAATATTTGTCCCCGACATAAATCCCTTCCGCATACACAATCCAGTTGTTTTCCGAACCGTCTGTGCCAAAATCGACGTCATTGTTTTCTACCCAGTCCAGATTTGCCCAGGTCTGTGTATTTTCTCCTGCAAAAACAGTTGCCGGTGCGGACAGAGAATTGGAAGCATAGGTATCTACCAAACGTCCCGAAGGATTTGCTGCGCCTGTCAGCACATTTACAATACCGGTATAACCTACTGCGCCCGGTCTGCCGACTACCAGACACGCGTCTACGTCATACTCATCGAGCCAGCCAAGCTCCATCGCCTGCTCAGAATTGACCAATACGATTATGCTGCCAAATACACCCGCTTCCTTCTGCTGCTTTAAGTAAGACATCAGATCTTCTTCCTGACTGCTAAGCGCCAGATAATTTCTGCCTTCCTCTGTTTTCATTGCAGCGTCCGTGCTCTCTCCGCCGGCTCTGGATAAAACAACAATTGCCGCATCGTTACAGCTGTTCTGCCAGCTGCTTTCGTTCGCTTTTACGGATGCGATATCTCCCTCTACAATGGTTGTCCCGCTCGTCGTTCCAAGCTCCGCATATACCTGCTCGCCCAGCACTGCGTTGACCTGATCGGTTCCCAGCGCTTCCTGAAGCGCAGACGTGAGCGTTGCAGGCACAATTGCATCAAACGGGCTTTTGGAAGAAGTCCCTACGGAATGGAATGCACCGTTACCGAACAAAGTTACTCCTGCATCTTTGGAAAGCGGCAACACGTTGTTGTGATTGGTCAGAAGCACCGTTCCTTCTTCCGCCTGCGTGATATTTTCCGAAGCCACATCCAGCTCCAGAAGCATCGCCATCTGGTTATTGCTGCTGTCTGTTCCATATTCATTATCATAGGCAGCTTCTACAACACCGTTCGCGTTATCCGGCTGAATAATTTTCGTTGTATTGATATTCAGATAGGAATTGATAATTCCGGAATAAGTAAATGTCAGTGTGGTCGCAGTTGTACAAAGCATCGTTCCCAGTGCTGTCACAGCCGCCAGTCCACGTAAAATTGCTGTATTGCGTTTCATAAGTTTCCTCCCTCTTCTTTTTCCGTATCGTTCTTTTTCTTCTGCATTCCTTTCTCCTTTGCTGTCCTCTCTTTCTTTTTCTCCGGCATTACCCAGAATTTCATCGCCGGATAGCTGATCACAACCTGCACAAGGATATTCAGTATATTAGCGAGCGTCGGAATAATCGTTTCCGAAATGCCAAGCCCCGCAAACCACCTCTGGCTGTAAGCCGGAAGCGCTGTCGAAACAATCACCAGAACGACTGCCAGAATT
>ERZ827452.1625-NODE-1625-length-20368-cov-6.334712_pt1 | contig 20368 bp, 18 predicted proteins | sample MGYA00519866_ERZ827452 | MGnify/ENA primary metagenome ERZ827452 (study PRJEB31778, sample SAMEA3449307) | human gut metagenome | biome: human gut; feature: human-associated habitat; material: faeces | place: United Kingdom | collected 2010/2012 ... | reverse complement strand
GCGGTATCGGTTACGGTATTGACAGACTTGTTATGCTGCTTACAGATTCACCTGCGATTAGAGATGTTCTGCTCTTCCCGACAATGAAAACACTTGATAAGTAAGAATAGGCAGATATGCTAATAAAATAAGGCATTCCCGAGATTTTAGGGAGTGCCTTATTTTATATTACTGTTATAAATACTGTTACTTTTGTTGAATGAATGTTATTGATAATTGTCAGTTATCAAGAAAATAGTATAATATTGTAATACATAAAAATAAAAAAGTCAAGAAAAATATAGAAAAAGCTTGACACAACTTTATTAGCGTGTTAATATCAACACAACAATAAAAGTTCTTTGACAACTTATCTATCTCCCGGCTACTTTGAACGGATAATAATATGTTTGATGATATTTGAATTGTTCACAATATTAGAAACACAATGAAGCCACCGTGTAATAAAGAGACTTTGACCAGTAGCCAATAATGCAGTTCTAAGCAGGGTTAATAGAAGAAGTAATCTGAAAAGATTAGCCTGAGATATAAATCATAAGATTTTGGAGAGAGTCATTTTAAGAAAATTGATATTTGTATATTGTTATTTATATGCAAAATTCAATTTTTTTGAAATGGCTCTCTCTTTTTTATTTATGTCAAGAGCAGAAAGGAGAAAACATGAGAAAGGCAACATTTGAAGTTATTGAAAATCCCTTATTAGTTAATACAAGCGGATTACAGGCACTTACTCAAAGTGGCAGACCTTTAGCAATTAAAATTGGAGAATTAGCAGGAGCAAAAGTTCAAATTGGAAGGTCTGTTCGTTGGAATCGAGAAAAGGTTGAATCTTACTTAAACAAAATATCAACAACAGATTGAAAGGAACAAATATGAATGATTTAGTTAAAATTGCAGGACTTGATATTGATTTTGTAAAAGCTGTAAAGAAAGCGAATGAGGGCGAATCAATTATTATTCCAAGTACTGAAAACGGTGAGCCAGTATTGACGTGTTGGAATATTCCTTTATGTTCAATCGCTAGGAAGCAACTTCTACAGATTGCAAAGGACAAAAATAAAAAGTGTGTCAAATTTTATAGTGTTGACAAAGGTCATATTTGCACATGGTGGTGATTTAATGCGAATGACAATAAGTCAATTAGAAGAGTGTAAACGCTTATTATCAACGACTTGTCGGCTACAATTTCAAGAACCACCACAAAATTATGAATTAGGCTTGAGACAACTAAATTCATTATATCGGCAGATAAATTATCAGATTACACATACACCTAAATATAATCATATAGCTGTGATTATTTGCTTATCTGAACATGCGTCGATAAGGATGATACAAATTCTACAATTGATAAAATTGCTGCCGCAGATATGATTCTTTTTGCTACACCAGTTTATTGGTGGGGAATGTCAGCACAATTGAAACTTATCATTGATAAGTGCTACTGCCGTGGATTGCAGTTAAAAAATAAAAAAGTTGGCACGATTGTTGTAGGCGGTTCTCCCGTAGACAGTATCCAGTATGAGCTGATTGATAAGCAGTTTGACTGTATGGCAAAATATCTTTCATGGGATATGCTTTTCAAAAAATCATATTACGCAACAGCCAGAGATGAACTTGAAAAAAATAAGGATTCCATGAACGAACTTGAGTGGATTGGAAAAAATTTATAAAGCACACACCAAATTCCAGTTTGCAGAATACAAAAATTAAATATGAAATGTGAGATAGAGCGTATGGAAATAAACTATACGTTCTTTTTTTCCCTTTTTGAACGCTTTACAAAAGTGATTAAAAAGCTATTGACATTTTGTTACTGGGAAAACCGTGAAGAATATCAGAGGCAGTGCATAAAACTGAACGGAAAATCCATACTAAAATCATGAACAGAACAATGCAGAATAAACGAGAACAATTTATTTATCATTTTTTCCAATGCGGCATCGCAGGCTGGTGTCTGGAGGTGCTGTTTACTTCCATGGAATCAGTCATGCTAAAGGACTGGCGGCTGATGGCCAAAACCTCCCTTCTGATGTTTCCCATCTATGGGATGGGGGCAATTCTGCCGGAGATCAGTGGACTGGTGGATTGGTGGCTGGGTGGAGAGCGGCTTGACTGGATGGACAGAGTGATCCGCCATGGGATACTGTATACCGTGTTGATTTTTATGGGCGAGTATCTCTTTGGAAGCATCTTAAAAGCCTACGGCATCTGTCCATGGGATTATACGGGACTTCATAGTAATGTGAATGGTCTGATCCGGCTGGATTTCGCGCCCCTGTGGTTTGCCACCGGACTGATTTTTGAGCGGATCACCAAAAAGAAGGAGGTGTAAAGGCTTGTATTTATGCCGCTGTTATACTAAAATGGAGGGTAATTAACGGATTAAAGGAGAAAAGTGTCATGTTAAAATTTATATTGGTGGCGGCAACTGTGATTCTGTTTCTTGTATTCAGTATTCCGGTGCTTGTCTGGGAGTCCTATCTGGGAAAGAAGGACCCGGAAAAGAGGGATTGGCAGAGTCTTCATATTGTCCAGTGGATCTTCCGGATCATTTTAAAAATGGCGGGAGTACATATTACCGTGAAAGGGATCGAGAACATTCCGAAGGACAGGGCGGTTCTCTATGTTGGAAACCACAGGAGCTATTTTGATATTCTTACAGGTTATGTGACAGTACCGACGCTGGTGGGATTTGTGGCAAAGAAAGAGATGGAGAAATGGCCGCTGCTTAGCAACTGGATGAAGAATGTCCACTGCCTGTTTTTGAATCGGACCGACATGAAAGAAGGATTAAAGACTATTTTAGAGGGCATTGCCCAGGTAAAGAGCGGTATTTCTGTCTGGATTTTCCCAGAAGGGACCAGAAACAAGAATGAAGATCTGATGGATCTGCTCCCATTCAAGGAGGGAAGCTTAAAGATCGCAGAAAAATCCGGCTGTCCGGTGATTCCTGTGGCTATTACCGGAACGGCAGAGGTGTTTGAGGCGCATTTTCCTAAGATACACTCCTCCAATGTGACCATCGAGTTTGGCGCTCCATTTATCGTAAAGGAGCTGGAGCCGGAGCAGCGGAAATTTGCGGGAGCGTATACCAGAGAACGGATTCTGGAAATGTTGCAGCGGGAAAGAAATAATAACGATCAGGAAGAAAGAGAATAGGCAGAAAAGAGAATAGACAGAAAAGTGATAAGAGAGGGCAGACAGGTGGACTTACAGGAGATACGTGGAAAACTGGATCAGATCGACAGGCAGTTTGTGGATCTATTAGAGAAACGACTGGATTTATGTGGACAGGTGGCCGCAGATAAGATCAAGACAGGAAAGGCCGTGTTTGATAAGGAACGGGAGCAGCAGAAGCTGGCATCTGTCCGGGCTATGGCAGGCAATGAATTTAATGCGCGGGCAGCAGAAGAACTATTTACCCAGCTGATGACCATCAGCCGCCGCCTGCAGTATCAGATCATCGAAGAGCATGGAAAGAAGATCGAGACTGGATTTACCATGGTGGATTCCCTGAAAAAAGATCAGATCAAGGTGGTCTATCAGGGAGTGGAAGGCGCATACAGCCATGCAGCTGCCATGCAGTATTTTGGCGATGATGTGGATGCTTACCATGTAAAAACATGGGAAGACGCCATGGATGATGTGGAGAGCGGAAAAGCAGACTATGCGGTGATTCCCATCGAGAACTCTTCTGCGGGAGCTGTGGTGGATAATTATGATCTGCTGATCAAGCATCACAATGTGATCGTGGCAGAAACATGCGTGACCGTGGATCATGCGTTATTAGGACTTCCAAAGGCAGAGTTAACAGATGTTGAGCGGGTGTATTCCCATCCGCAGGCGTTGATGCAGTGCTCCCAGTATCTCAATGCCAGAAAAGACTGGCAGCAGATCAGTGTGGAGAATACGGCGGTAGCGGCAAAAAAGATCATTGAAGATCAGGACATCCATCAGGCGGCAGTTGCCAGCCAGACAGCAGGAAAGCTGTATGGTCTGAAGGTACTGGCAGCTTCGATCAATCATAACCGGAACAATACCACACGTTTCCTGATCCTGGCAAAGGAGCAGGTCTACCGGAAAGAGGCGGAAAAAATCAGCATCTGCTTTGAACTGCCGCATAAGAGCGGTTCCCTTTACAATATGCTTGGCAATTTCATTTATAATGGAGTCAACATGAGGATGATCGAATCCCGGCCGATCCTGGGAAGAAACTGGGAGTACCGGTTCTTCGTGGATATTGAGGGGAATTTAAGCGATCCGTCTATCCAGAACGCATTAAAGAGCGTGTCGGAAGAGGCGGCCAATATGAGGATTTTGGGTAACTATTAGGCTAGAAAGCAAAAATCCTATCAGTGGAGCTGATCTGGAATGGATTTTTGCTTGTAACGATGAAGGCACTGAATCGTTAGGATTTTGGGTAATTATTAGTTTACATAATGAGGAGAAAAAAGTATGGATCGTACACCATTTATCGTATATCGCGGTTTTCGTTATCAGAATTTATTTGACCGTATGGCAGACCTGCTTTCCAGTGGAAAGGAAGGGGAGATCATCGGAGAGGAGTGCCGGGAGGAGGCGTATGCCTGTGCCAATGAACTTCTGGAACTGGCGGCAGACTACGGCTTTGAGGGCAATTTATGGCATTGCTTCTTATCCTTCTGCCTTGCCAACCATGAGAATGCCTACAGCACTTCCTGTGAGATCAGGGGCGATATGGGAGGTACCTTGTCCCATATGGCAAAACAGGATTTCCAGGTATTTATGGATCTGTTTGCCTGCGACATCCGGGAATTAGATGCATTGACCGGCGGAACTCCTGTATGGAGTGAGCTGGCTTCCTATGTTCCGGTGGATGATGGCAGCCGTGTATTTAATAAGAGAGTCCGCGACCGGATCGTGGAACTGGCAGTGACACTGGCCGGTGCAAAAACAGTGGAAGAGTTCCAGAAGGATGTGACCCAGTTCTATCGGGAGTTCGGCGTGGGCAAATTTGGCCTGAATAAAGCATTCCGCATCCGGGACGATGGCCATGAGGCCAAGATCGAGCCAATCGTTAATGTAGAACACGTATATCTGGACGATATCGTAGGCTATGAGTTGCAGAAAAAGAAACTGATCGAAAATACGGAAGCCTTTATCCAGGGAAAGGCAGCCAATAATGTCTTACTGTTCGGTGATGCGGGAACCGGTAAATCTTCCAGTATCAAAGGGATTCTAAATGCATACTATGGCCAGGGACTGCGGATCGTAGAGGTCTATAAGCATCAGTTCCATGCACTGTCCTCTGTTCTGGAGCAGGTGCAGGACCGTAATTACAAGTTTATCATTTACATGGATGACCTTTCTTTCGAGGAGAGCGAGCTGGAGTATAAGTATCTGAAAGCCATCATTGAGGGCGGACTGGGACGGAGACCGAAAAATGTGCTGATCTATGCGACTTCCAATCGCCGTCATCTGATCCGTGAGAAATTCAGCGACAAGCGGGAACTGGATGATGAGCTTCATGTAAATGATACGGTTCAGGAGAAATTGTCCTTAGTAGCCCGTTTTGGTGTAACCATTTATTTCGGTGCGCCGGATAAGAGAGAGTTCCAGAATATCGTAAAAGTGCTGGCAGAGCGGTATCATGTGACCATTCCAGAGGACGAACTGCTTCTGGAGGCCAATAAGTGGGAGCTGCAGCATGGCGGTTTATCTGGACGTACTGCGACCCAGTTTATCAATCATCTGCTTGGAACGAAAGAAGAATAACGGGAAAAGAGTCACCCAGAGGTATTTCCAGAAAATCCGCCCCAAAATCAGGTGTAGGAAAGTTTCCGGAAATACATCGTTGAGAATGGAGGTGTAGGAATGGCAGCACATTTATTTGCGGCAATTGATGTGGGCTCGTTTGAACTGGAAATGGGGATCTACGAGACCACATCCAGAAATGGGTTACGGGAGATCGACCATCTGCGGCATGTGATCTCTCTTGGCAGAGATACCTATCACACAGGAAAGATCAGCTATCATCTGGTAGACGAGATGTGTCAGGTGCTGGAAGAATTTGCACAGGTGATGAAAAGTTATCAGGTGGAGGACTACCGGGCTTACGCCACCAGCGCCATGCGTGAGGCGAAGAACAGCCAGATCATCCTGGAGCAGATCCGGGTCCGCACCGGTATCCAGGTACAGGTGATCAGCAACTCGGAACAGCGTTTTTTAGGCTATAAAGCTATTGCCATGAAAGAGGCAGAGTTCCAGAAGATCATCCAGAAAGGAACTGCCATTGCGGATGTCAGCTTTGGAAGTCTTCAGATTTCTCTTTTCGATAAGGATAGCCTGGTTTCTACCCAGAATATCCAGCAGGGAATCTTAAGGCTGCGGGAAAATCTGTCCGGCGTCTGGTCTGACCGTCAGACAGTTCTTGGTATTTTTGAGGATATGGTGGATAATGAATTGTATGCCTTCAAAAAGATGTATTTGAAGGACCGGGACATCAAAAACCTGATCTGTATTGGTGAGAGCATCCTGTATCTGGCCAGAGATGAGGTGGCCGGAAAACGGGTAGACCGGATCAGCGCGGCGGATTTCCAGAAGTTTTATGAGAAACTGATCCAGATGCCGGTGGATCAGATCGAAGACCGGTTCGGCGTCAATCAGGAGTACGCCCATCTGCTGATTCCGGCAGCGATCATTTACAAACAGATCCTGGAAATGACAGGAGCAGAGATGCTGTGGATTCCGGGAATCCGTATGTGTGATGGAATTGCAGCTGATTATGCAGAAAAACAGAAATATTTGAAATTTACACACAATTTTGACGATGATATTTTATCCGCATCCAGAAATATGGCTAAGCGTTACCGCTGCAACACCAGTCACGGCCAGAAGATTGAGAATTATGCTCTTCAGATTTTCGATGCCATGAAGAAATTTCACGGACTGGGAACGAGAGAACGGCTTCTGCTTCAGATCGCATCCATTCTTCACGATTGCGGCAAATTCATCAGTCTCCGTGATTCCAGCGCCTGCGCTTATAACATCATCATGGCCACAGAGATCATCGGCCTGTCCCACGCAGAACGGGAGATCGTGGCAGAGGTGGTCCGCTGTAATCTGGACGCGTTCCGTTATGGAGAAGGAAGTATCCGGGCAGGTAAACTGACTGCCATGCTGCGGCTGGCCAATGCCATGGACCGCAGCCATCATGGACGGCTGGATGATGGAAAACTGCAGGTAAAGGGCAATAAGCTGATCATTTCCACTTCCTACGCAGGCAATCTGGCCCTGGAGACCATGGCAGTAGAAGATAAGGCGAACTTTTTTGAGGAAATGTTTGGGATCCGCCCGGAGATCAGGCAGAAAAGGAGGGTGTAATTCATGGCAGATGTTGAATCTCGTTATAAGAAACCGGAAAATTATGTAAACCGGGAACTGAGCTGGCTGGATTTTGATTATCGAATTCTGGAAGAAGCCAGAGATAAAAGTCTCCCTTTATTTGAACGATTAAAATTTTTAAGTATCACGGCGTCCAATCTGGATGAATTTTTCATGGTCCGTGTAGCTTCCTTAAAAGACATGGTGAATGCAGGATACACCAAACCAGATCTTTCTGGCATGAAGCCGTCAGAGCAGCTGGAGAAGATCGGGGAGAAGACCCACCGTCTGGTAGAGATGCAGTATTCCACCTACAACCGTTCCCTGATTCCGGCCCTGAAAGCCAATGGGCTGCGGGTGATCTCCCATCATGAGGAGCTGACAGAGGAAGAAGGCCGTCTGGTGGACGAGTATTTTAAGGAAAATGTCTATCCGGTGCTGACGCCCATGGCAGTGGACTCGTCCCGTCCATTTCCGTTAGTGCATAATAAATCCTTAAACCTGGCGGCACTGCTGAAGAAAAAGGACGGAGATGAGGAGGAAGACTTGGATTTTGCCCTGGTACGGGTACCGAACGTGCTTCCGCGGCTGGTGGAGATCACCACAGGAGAAGACCGGGCAGTGATCCTGCTGGAGGAAGTCATTGAGCGGAACATCCAGTCCCTGTTTTTAAACTATGACATCATTACGGCTCATCCGTTCCGTATTATGAGAAATGCGGATTTCACCATTGATGAGGAAGATGCGGAGGATTTGTTAAAGGAGATCCAGAAGCAGCTGAAGAAACGCCAGTGGGGTGAGGCCATCCGTCTGGAGATTGAAGAAAATGCCGATAAACGGGTATTAAAACGCCTGAAAAAGGAGCTGGATATCCACAGCAGTGATATCTATGAGATCTCCGGTCCGCTGGATCTGACATTTTTGATGAAGATGTATGGCCTGGACGGATTTGATGGCCTGAAAGCGCCGAAATATACCCCCCAGACCAACCCGGCATTTTTAAATGACGATGATATTTTCACCAACATCCGCAGAGGAGATATTCTTTTAAGCCATCCGTATGAATCCTTTGATCCGGTGGTGGATTTTGTGAAGACGGCGGCGAAGGACCCGAAGGTGCTGGCCATTAAGCAGACGCTGTACCGTGTCAGCGGCAATTCCCCGATCATCGCGGCGCTGGCTGAGGCAGCGGATAATGGCAAACAGGTGTCCGTTCTGGTGGAATTAAAGGCACGTTTTGACGAGGAAAATAATATTAACTGGGCGAAGATGCTGGAAAAAGCCGGATGTCACGTGATCTATGGTCTGGTGGGCTTAAAGACCCATTCCAAGATCACACTGGTGGTGCGCCGGGAAGAGGACGGCATTCGCCGTTATGTTCATCTGGGAACCGGAAACTACAACGATTCTACGGCAAAATTATATACAGACTGCGGCCTTCTGACCTGCAATCCACAGATCGGTGAGGACGCAACCGCAGTATTTAATATGTTATCCGGATATTCCGAACCATTAAAATGGAACCAGCTGGTAGTAGCGCCTATCTGGCTTCGGAAGCGGTTTATGCGGATGATCCAGAGGGAGACCAACTATGCAAGAGAAGGCCGTCCGGCCCGGATCATTGCCAAGGTCAACTCCCTGTGTGACAAGGAGATCATTGCCGCTTTGTATGAAGCCTCCTGTGCAGGCGTGAAGATCGACCTGATCATCCGCGGCATCTGCTGTCTGCGGGCAGGTGTGCCAAACTTAAGTGAAAATATCGCTGTCCGCTCCATCGTAGGTAATTTCCTGGAGCATAGCCGGATCTTCTATTTTGAAAATGACGGTTATCCGGAGATCTACATGGGAAGTGCCGACTGGATGCCGAGGAACCTGGACCGCCGTGTGGAGATCATGTTCCCGATTCTGGATGAGAAGCTGAAGGAAAAAGCCATGCACATCTTAAATGTGCAGTTAAGCGATAACTTAAAAGCCCATGTGCTGGGCCCGGATGGGATTTACAATAAGATCGATCGCCGTGGCAAAGCTGCCATTGGCGCACAGGATACCTTCTGTAAAGAAGCGGTGGAGACTGTGAAAGCGGCTTCCGAGGAGGTCGATCCGGTGAACCTGCGGGTGTTTATTCCGGCGGAGAGCGTGGAACACTAGAGTGTGAAATTGGTATCGCGATAGTTGAAATAGAAATCTGCTTTGAATGTGGGAGAAGAGAGTCTTGTCTGGTATGATCGCTGGACAGGGCTCTTTTTTATTTTCTCATGGTATTCTAATACAAAAAAGGAGAAATGACTATGCGTATCAGTAATATGAAAACCGCCATCCGAAAGGCAGAAAATGACTACTTATTTGGCGGCAAAGGCGAAGGCGGAATCATGTCCAGCCGTAGCGTTTCCGAACAGCTTCGCCGCTTTGCTGACAAATACGACATCCCCAGAGAAGTCATGCACCCCCATTCCTTCCGCCACCGCTTCGCGATCAATTTCCTTCAGGAAAACAAAGACATCGCCCTCCTGGCCGATCTCATGGGCCATTCCGGCGTCAACACCACCATGATCTACCTGCGGCTATCCAAAGAAGAGCAAAGACGGGCGATTGATGATTCGGTGAGGTGGTAGAAACAAGAAAAGGAAAAAGCAAAGAAAATCCGTGTCTCCACAGGAAATAAATACATTTTTTGTAAGTAAAAAGTAAGGCAAACCACCAGGGTGTATGGTATACTATAAAAAGAAAAATGAACATACATAAGGAGGACTAAAAGATGGGACAGATCAGCATCCTGGTAGTGGATGACGAGAAGGAGATCGCAGACCTGGTTGAAATTTATTTAGTCAGTGATGGATATAAGGTATTTAAAGCGAATAATGCCCAGGAGGGCTTAGAAATTCTGGATAAGGAGGAAATCCACCTGGTGCTTCTGGATATCATGATGCCTGGCATGGATGGTCTGGAGATGTGCCGGAGGATCAGGGAGACGAACAACATCCCGATCATCATGTTAAGCGCCAAGTCCACAGATCTGGATAAGATCTTAGGGCTTGGAACGGGAGCCGATGACTATGTGGTGAAGCCATTTAACCCATTGGAGCTGACAGCCAGAGTCAAATCCCAGCTTCGCCGTTACACCCAGTTAAATCCAAACAGCGGAAGCCGCAGCGACGCAGCAAAGAATGAGATCGCGATCAAGGGACTTGTGATCAACAAGGATAACCATAAGGTTACGGTTTATGATGAGGAGATCAAGCTGACTCCGATCGAATTTGATATTTTGTACCTGTTAGCTTCGAATCCGGGAAAGGTGTTCAGCACCGATGAGATTTTCGAAAAGGTCTGGAATGAAAAGGTTTATGAGGCCAATAATACGGTCATGGTACATATTCGCCGCCTGCGTGGCAAGATGAAAGAAGACACCAGAGAAAATAAGATCATTACCACAGTGTGGGGAGTAGGATACAAGATTGAAAAATAGTCTGAATGGCCGTTACCATACCAGGGTCGTGGTCAATATCATATACAGTACGGTGGTTGCCTGCATGGTGATGGTATTTCTGGTGACCAATTTATCCATGATCGGGCAGTATGCCGCAGAGCGTGGCATGGAGAACAGTCTGGTTCTCCTGTTTTACCGTCCTGGCACCATGATCGTGCTGCTGTATGTGCTTTTGGGGATCGGAGTTTTTTCCGTCAGTTTTCTGCTGCTCCAGAGCCGTTCCATGCGTTACATTTCCAGGATTTCCTCTGCTATGCGCGAGATTGCGGAAGGAGATCTGAATATCACCCTGGACGTGGAGGGCGACGATGAATTTGCGGATATGGCGGAGAATTTAAACAACATGGTGGAAGAGCTGCGTCAGCTGATGGACAAGGAGCGTGAATCTGAGCGGACGAAGAATGAGCTGATCACCAATGTAGCGCATGATCTGCGTACTCCGCTGACCTCCATCATCGGATATCTGGAGCTGTTGTCTGGTCCGGTAAAGCTGAATGAGGAGATGCAGAAGAAGTATCTGGATATCACCTATAAGAAGTCCAAGCGTCTCCAGAAGCTGATCGAGGATCTGTTTGGTTTTACCAAGTTAAATTACGGCAAGATCTCCATGAAGGTATCTAAAGTGGATATCGTCAAGCTGTTAAGCCAGATGTTAGAGGAATTTTATCCGAATTTTATGGAGAAAAACCTGGCCTACGAGCTGCAGAGCAATGTAACTGCCAAGGTGATCACGGCGGACGGCAATTTGCTGGCCCGTCTGTTTGATAACCTGATCAATAATGCCATTAAATACGGTTCGGAGGGCAAGAAAATCATCGTAAAGGTGGATGCCACGGATACGGTCGTGACGGTGTCTGTTACCAACTTCGGTTATGTGATCCCGAAGGAAGAGCTTCCGCTGCTGTTTGAGAAATTTTACCGGGTGGAGCAGTCCCGTTCTGTCAATACAGGGGGGACCGGTCTGGGACTTGCGATTGCAAAAAACATTGTGGATATGCATGGCGGGACCATTGGTGTTACCAGTGACTTAAATGGTACGGTATTCACGGTAAAACTGAAGGTGGATTTTGACATCAATCGGGAAAACTTCGGAAGTCTGGAGGACTATCATGAAGCAATATAAGAAATTTTTTACAGGGCCGCGGAAGTTATTGCTGGCCCTTTCTGTTCTGTTATGTGTCTGGTTTGGAACTGCTTATGGAGCATCAGCAGCAGGCGGGGATTATACAGAAAATGAGATCAGCATGGATGTGGTGTGCGGCTATGACGGACACGTAAAAGGAGGCAGGTATCTTCCGGTCCAGGTGATTCTGACCAATGGGCAGGAGACAGACAGCGCAGGACAGATCCAGATCAAAACTCTGGAATCGAATAATGACATTTACCAGCACGATTATCCGGTGGAGGTGCCGGCGGGAGAAAGGGTAGAAAAGCACCTGTTTTTGCCGGTAGGCAACCGCTCGGATCAGATTTTTGTTTCCTATGTAGATGGTAATGGCAGCCAGCTTGCCCGCAAACGGGTCAAGTTGGAATTTGGGACGGATACGCCGGAGCTGTTTGTGGGAATTTTAAGTGATACACCGGAGAAGCTGTCCTGCTGGGATGGAATCGGTGTGGATTACAGCATGATGATGACCCGGACTATGACATTTACCACAGAGAATTTTCCGGATAACCGCATGGGCCTGGATATGGTGGATATGCTGATCATTAGCAATTACCGGATCCGGGATTTGTCGGAGGATCAGAGCCGTACCCTGGTAGAGTGGGTGCGGAACGGCGGCATTATGGTCCTGGGGACTGGTATGCGTGTGGATGATACCTTAGGTCGGTTTGCGCCGGAGCTCCTGGAGCAGTCCTATGATGCGCCGCAGGTGGAGCAGATCTCCATGGGTGCGGAGTATGATCAGGAAGGACCGTCAGACGCGGACTTAGAGATTCCGTGTGTAGAATTTCTCCTATCCGGCGGTACGGTGATCCAGTCAGATGAAAGCCGGACACTTTTGGCTACGGTACCGTATTCCCAGGGAATCATTGCCGTAGCAGCCTATGACCTGACGGATATTGAAGGTTTCTGTATCCAGAATCCATCGTTTATGGACCATGTATTGACCCAGATCATCGGGGAAACGCGGTTAAACCGGCTGGCAGAAGAGGTATACAGCGGTGATTCCGGTCAATACTGGTCGGTGCGGAATGTGATCAACACGGGAAATGTCAGACGGCTTCCCAATATGGCGCTGTATGCCATGGAGATCATCATTTATATTATTTTAGCAGGTCTTGGCTTATATATTTTCCTTCGCCAGCGGGATTTGAGCCAGCTGTATCGGTCATCGGTTGTGGTTTTATCTCTGATATTTACTGTGATCATTTATCTCATGGGCAACCGGACCCGTTTTCGGGATGTATTTTACACCTATGCACAGTTTCAGGAGGTTTCCTGGGATTCGGTCAGTGAGAATGTCTACATGAACATGAGGGCGCCTTACAGCCGTCCATATCAGGTAGAACTGCAGGAGGGTTACACAGTAAAGCCGGTGACCGGCGCTTATTATTATGGAAATGACAGCCAGGTGCGGTTTACCGGGGATGAAGCATGTAAAGTGGATATCTCTCATCTGGAGGACGCGACCAGAGTGACGCTTCATGATGTACCTGCTTTTGAACCGCGGTATTTTCAGATGGATAAAACCGTGAAAAATGAGGATCAGATCGGATTTTATGGGTCTTTGGAGATTGACCATGGCAAGATCAGCGGAGAGATCACCAGTCAGTTTAAAGAAAAGATGGAAAACTGTACGGTATTTTTTAATGACAAACTGATCTATCTGGGAGATGTGGAACCGGGGCAGACGGTGGAGGTTGGCAACTATCCGGTTCTGGAATATCCCCAAAACCATTCTTTTGATGTGGCATCGTATCTTTCTGGCCAGAGCGCATTTGACCAGGCGGATATTGAAGATGACGCATATGTGGAGGCAGTAGAAAAAACCAATCTTTTGTCCTTCTATCTGGATTATTATATGCCGTCCTATTTATCCGCGGCGAGAGTGGTTGGAATCAAGACAAATTCCGGCAGTCATAACGGTCTGATCCGGGCCGGAGATGTGGAAGGCCGGACGGTAGCATCCTCCAACGTGGATGTGTATTCCAGCGAAGACGAGATCCTGTACCGTCAGGCAACCCAGCGGCAGCCAAAGGTCATCAGTGGCAATTATGATGAAAATTCCAACGCTTTATTTGGCATGGACCCGGTGACTCTGGAGTATTCCCTGGGAAGCGATATCTGGATCCAGCGTCTGACCATGGATTTCGTGTCCAATGAATTTTTGCAGAATGGAAGCGGAACCTTACTGAAATTCAGTGGAAATATATATTTCTACAATCACAGTACCGGCAGCTTTGATAAGCAGGAACCGGCGAAACGGGACTATGATTCGGCAGATCTGGCGCCGTATCTGTCACCGGGCAATACCATTACTGTAAAATATGTGTATGAAAACAATTCAGAGTACAACTGGGATGTACTGCTTCCGGTGCTGAACGTCATGGGGAGGACAATCGATGATCGAGATTGAGGGATTAAAAAAGAGATTTGGACAATCCATCGCCCTGGATGAGGTGTCGATGCATGTCAGAGATGGAGCCATGTATGGATTTGTGGGACCGAATGGTGCAGGAAAGACTACAACGATCCGCTGCATGATGGGACTTTTGGCAGCGGATGGCGGAAAGCTCCTGATCAATGGAATTGATATGGAGAAGGAGCCGAAGAAGGCGTTAAGCCAGATTGGCTACATCCCGGACGATTTCGGCGTATACGATAATCTGAAGGTTTTAGAATATATGGAGTTTTTTGCCTCCTGCTATGGAATTACCGGTCTGAGTGCCAGAAAACGGAGCATGACCCTTTTAGACCAGGTGGGACTGGAGGGCAAATCCGATTTCTATGTGGACAGTCTCTCCAAAGGCATGAAACAGCGGTTGTGCCTGGCAAGGGCATTGGTACATAATCCATCTATTTTGATCATGGATGAGCCGACAGCGGGATTGGACCCAAGGACCAGGGTAGAATTTAAAGAGATTTTAAAGGATTTAAAGGATCAGAAAAAGACTGTATTTATCAGCTCCCATATTCTGTCAGAGCTGTCGGAGGTATGTACGGATATTGGAATCATTGATGAGGGAAAAGTAGTTCTGGAGGCACCCATTGACGATATCTTAAATCAGATCAATATCAGCAGACAGCTGGTGATCTCCGTCAGTGGCGACCAGACCACAGCCCTTAAGATCTTAAGAAGCCATCCATGTGTGGAGACCATCACCATCCGCCAGGAAGATATGGTAGTGGGATTTACCGGCAACCGCCAGGATGAGATCATGCTGCTGCAGCAGCTGGTGGATGCGGAGGTCATGGTTTACGGTTTTGCCAGAGAGCGCGGCAGCTTAGAAAGTGTATTTATGCAGATCACGGGACACGAAGAGGAAAGGATGGTGCTGATCCATGAAGATGAATCCGGTATATAGACAGGAAACGACAGCTGGATCCAGATCCTTTAAGCTTCCACTGGTGATCCTGATATTCAATAGTATTCTGGCACTGGTGGCGCTTTTAGATATGTATTCCATGATCAATCAGGTACGCCAGACTGCAGAGATCCAGTATTCCAGCTTTTTAAGCCTGTATGTATTTGCTGCATCGGTAGAATTTGTGATGCTATTGTTCCTGGTTCCCGCCATGACTGCAGGAAGTATCAGCGGTGAGCGGGAGAGAAGAACCCTGAACCTGCTTTTGACTACCAAGATGACGGCGGGCGACGTGGTCATCGGTAAATTGGCAGCCAATTTATCCACGATCCTGCTTCTGATCGTATCCAGCTTTCCGATTCTTGCTTTGGTGTTTATTTATGGAGGGATTACGATCCTGGATGCGGCGCTTCTGCTTCTATGCTACGTGACCACAGCATTTCTCACCGGAAGTATCGGTGTATTCTGCTCCGCCTACTTCCGCAAATCCACCATCGCTACCGTAGCCAGCTATTGCATCACGGTCCTGTTATCTCTGGGAACTGTGGCTGCCTATGAGTTATCCGGCGTATTAGGCCATGGCAGCGGTTCCAACGGCAGCAGCGGCTTCTTCTACCTGATGCTCTTCAATCCCGGAGCTACTTTCCGGAGCGTCTTAAGCAGCCAGATCGGTGCAGGCAATGAGATCGCCGACTTTTTCCCCTGGCTGGAACAGGGCCCGGTCAGCTTTGTCAGCGAGCATTGGATGCTTTTTGGAACTGTGACGCAGATCGGGCTGGCGGTGGTACTGGTGTGGCTGGCAGTGCGGAAGGTGGAGCCGGTGAAACGTTCGGCAAAACGGCGGACAAAACAGTAAATGCCAGGCTGGCTCAATAGATATAGTTCTTGTAATAGGATTGAAAAAGATCGATAAATGCCTTCTGCGCCTTTGAAAGGTAGTTTTTTCCGGAGGTGACGATATCAAACATCCGGACAGCTGCCGGGGAGTTGATCTTATAATAAGACATCTCCGGATGGGCGTTGGTCAGCATCCAGTCGCTGATAAAGGCAGCGCCGATCCCGGACCTGGATAGATGGAAGGAAGTGACTAACTGGGATACTTCCATAGTGATGTTGGGTGTGATCCCTGCTTCCTCAAAAAATGTCATGCTCCGTTTGCGGAGGTTATTGCCGGAGGTCAGCAGGATAAAAGGAGTATCCCCAAAGTCCTTTAAGGTGATTGACGGGCACGCCGGATCCTCAAATTTCCGTGCCAGGACGTCCTGGGAGGAAAGGGAGAAAACGTTCAGCATCTGGTTCACTGGAAAATGGGCAGGAACCGCCAACAGGATGGTATCCTGAAAGGAAGGGGTGCGGCGCAGTTTGTCAGAAGGATCGGGCGTACAGTTAAAGGTCAGATCGATCTGGTTTTCTTTTAACATATTGATCAGTTCCCAGGAACCGGCTTCCGTCAGTTGGAGGTTGATTCCTGGGAATTTCTTTTTATAGGCAGCGATCACAGGCGGAAGGATATAGGCATTAAAATAATGGGTCCCGCCGATCCGCAGATGCCCGGTTTTCAGATCCGTCAGATCATTTAACTGCATGGACAGCTCCTCTTCCAGATGTTCGATCTGCTCGATCTTCTGGATATAAATCTCTCCGGCTTCTGTCAGCTCCAGGGGTTTTTTATCCCGGTTAAACAGAGGCATTCCGATTTCCCGTTCCACCTTCTGGACAGAAATGCTTAAGGCTGGCTGGGTTAGGTAAAGTTCCTCGGCCGCTTTTGAAAAACTGCCGCACTGGTAGACCGTGTAAATGTATTTCATTTCCTGCTGCATAGACATTCTCCTGTATAAAATGAATTTATATTAATATTAATTCTATAAAATTGATTTTATCATATAGCGGACGTATACTGTTGTCAAGAGATACAGATGAAAATCGAACTACAGATAACAGGAGGGGAAATATCCATGAAAATTGATGCGTTGATGATGGATGAAAAAGACAATGTGGTTACCTGCGTAAGAGATGTGGAAGCAGGAGAAACCATTCATTACCGCAAGGAAAATGAGATGCAGGAGATTCTTGCGAAGGAGGCAATTCCATTTTCCCATAAGATTGCTCTGACAGATCTTGCGAAAGAACAGGAAGTGATCAAATATGGGGAACTGATCGGAAAGACAAACAAAGAGATCAAAGCCGGATGCCTGGTGGATCATAACAATATTTATAGTGTTCCGAGAGACTACGAGAGCGAGCTGGTGGAAGAGACTGACGAGGAGCCAGTGGAGATTCGCAGATCTGCAGATGATGAGAAAATCCAGTTTTTGGGTTATCGTCGTTCTGACGGAAGAGTGGGAATTCGTAATCATGTGCTGATTCTCCCGGCTTGTGCCTGCGGAAGCGAGTCCAGCCGCATTGTCGCAAGTCAGGTGAGAGGAGCTGTGAATATTGTATTTAACACAGGATGTTCCGATGTGGCAGACAACACAGCCATGTCCCAGAAGATTTTAACCGGATTTGCATGTAACCCGAATGTGTACGGTGTGGTGATCATTGGTCTTGGCTGCGAGACGGTTGGTCATAAGCAGTTAAGAGAAAAGATCCAGAAAATGACTGATAAACCAGTAATTTCTTTCGGAATCCAGGAAGAAGGCGGCACATTAAAAACGATCGAGAAGGCAACAAGAGCCGCAAGAGAGCTGGCAGCCCAGGCTGGTCTGGTAAGAAGAGAGTGGTGTGATATCTCAGATCTGTTGATGGGAATTGAATGCGGTGGATCAGACGCGACTTCCGGAATTGCTTCGAACCCTGCAGTCGGCGAGTTAAGCGACCTTCTGGTGGATTTAGGAGCTTCCACTATCATGAGCGAGTCTATCGAGTGGATTGGTGGAGAACATATTGTAGCAGGAAGAGGTGCAACTCCGAAGATTCATAACCAGGTAATTAAAGTCTGTGAGGACTACGAAAAGCACTTAAAACTGGCGGGTCAGGACTGCCGTGCCGGTCAGCCAACACCTGGCAATAAAGCTGGCGGACTTTCCACGCTGGATGAGAAGAGTCTTGGATGCATCCGCAAAGGCGGTACAAGGCCGATCGTTGAAGTGCTGGAACAGGCAGTCCGCCCAAGCAAACGTGGTGCGCTTGTGATGGATACTGCTGGTTATGATATTTCTTCTGTTACCTCTATGGTAGCAGCTGGGTGTGCCTGCGTGATCTTTACGACCGGTCGTGGAACACCAACCGGCAATGCCATCGCACCAGTTCTGAAGGTAACAGCCAACAAGAGAACCTACACCCATATGGAAGATAACATGGATGTCGATTTAAGCGCCATCATTGACGGAACCATGACCATCCAGGAAAGTGGAAAAATGCTTCTGGACGAGATTGTACAGGTATGTAACGGCAAATTAACCAAAGCTGAGGCTTATGGCTTCTCTGATATTGCAGTGGATCATGTCTGCAGATTTGTATAAAAAGTGGGGGTATGCATATGAATCCGATTAAGAAATGGAATCAGCTGGGATTATTTACCAGAATTATGGTAGGTTTTGTCCTTGGTATCGCGGCTGGTCTGATTTTAGGAGAAAAAGCAACAAAACTGGCGTTTCTTGGAACGATTTTAACTCGTCTTTTGACCATGGTGGTTGCGCCGTTGGTCCTGGGACTTCTGATCTGTTCCGCAGCGGATGTAAAGGATTTTAAGACACTGGGAAAAATCGGCGGTAAAACGCTGGCAATCTTCCTGGGTGGTACGGCTGTGGCAGTAGCCATCGGTCTGGTATTATGCAACATCATGCAGATCGGTGCAGGATTCGTGATGGAATCCGCAGAAGCCTATGACGCAAAAGAGATCCCAAGCATCGTCGATACGTTGATGGATATCATTCCAACCAATCCATTTAACTCCTTAAGCACTCAGAACCTGCTCCAGATCATTTTCTTCTCCCTGTTACTGGGATTTGCTCTGATCAAACTGGGTGAGAAAGGCGAGCCGGTATTAAACTTTTTCCGCGCATGGACAGAAGCTTGGAAAGAGATCACCAACATTGTTCTGGAGTTCACTCCATATGGTGTTTTCGGCCTGATGGCAAATATCGTTGGTAAATACGGCGTTGACGTTCTGCTTCCATATATGAAGACTATCGCAGCATGCTACATAACCTGTGCGTTATTTACCATCTTCGTTCAAGGTGGCCTGATGGCGGGACTGTATGGCGGAATCAGCCCGATCAAGTTCTTCTCTATCATGAAAGAGGCGATGCTGTTCGTATTCGCGACCTGCTCCAGTGTGGCAACTATTCCGCTGAACTTAAAATGTACCAAAAAACTGGGTGTCAGCGATAAGATTGCAGACTTTGTGATCCCATTTGGCGCAGTTATGAACATGAATGGTACTGCGATTTATGAGGCAGTTGCAGTTATTTTTGCCTCCCAGGTATTCGGCATCCAGTTAACCATCACTCAGCAGATCATGGTCATGGTAACCGCAGTTTTAGCTTCCGTAGGAACCGCAGGTATCCCAGGTTCTGGTCTGGTGATGCTGACCATCGTTTTAAATGCAGTTCATTTGCCATTAGAGACCATCGGCCTGCTAGCAGGCATCGACCGTATCTTAAATATGGCCAGAGTTATCCCGAATATCGTGGGTGATGCGGCAGCAGCAGTTGTCGTTGCAAAGAGCGAGGGAGAGTTAAATCCACCTCAGGAGTAAAAGTTCATAAAATATAAATACTAATTTCTGCCTAAAGAATTGAAAGCGGCTGGTTTCGTACCGGCCGCTTTTGTGTTAGAATGGGTCAAAAAGGCGAATTACGAATGTTTTTGAGGGTGCTATGTGCCAGTGGCACATGTTTAGCACCGACCGAAGCAGAGCGGAGATGCGAGAGCACGTAGTGCAGAGCAATCCGGTATCAGAGGGGGCAAAAGCTTTTGACCCCAACATCATAGCCTGCAAATAAAAAGTCAAGGCTAAATTGAAGAACATTGAAAATTTTATAC
>ERZ827452.1618-NODE-1618-length-20430-cov-15.475190_pt1 | contig 20430 bp, 16 predicted proteins | sample MGYA00519866_ERZ827452 | MGnify/ENA primary metagenome ERZ827452 (study PRJEB31778, sample SAMEA3449307) | human gut metagenome | biome: human gut; feature: human-associated habitat; material: faeces | place: United Kingdom | collected 2010/2012 ... | reverse complement strand
TGGGCAGATATTCGGGTGTTTCGTTGCAGGCGTAGCCGACCATAACGCCCTGATCGCCCGCGCCGAGGGTGTCCTCGTCCTCTCCCTCAGCCAATTCCGGCTCGACAGCGCCCGCAATGTCGGGACTCTGGTCGTGGATGTAGCAGTCGATTTGGTACGCCTTCGGGTCATAGCCGACATCGCGCAGGGTGTCGCGGACGATGTTGAATACATCCGGCTTAGCGCTGGTCGTGATTTCGCCCGCCACAATGATGTGACCGTGGGTTGCCATGACCTCACAAGCCACGCGGCTGGCGGGATCATGCTGCAGACAGGCGTCCAGCACGCTGTCGGCAATGAGGTCGCACAGCTTGTCGGGATGCCCGCGCATAACGGATTCTGCGGTGTAAAAACGAGGATGCTCGTTTTCCTGCATGGTTTCGGTGTTTGCAAAAATGTCGTTCATAGGTACTTTCTCCTTATCTTTCGTGGCTTTCTTTTGTGTTCGGCGGCGGGGTCATAACACGGGCGTATTCTTCCGGCGTGGTGTGTTCCACGTACAGGGTCTTGCCCAGCAGGAAAAACAGCTGCGGATCGTGGTACAGTTCCTCGTAGCGCTTCATCTGCTGCGGGGTAAGGTCAGTAAAATCGTTGCTGGTCAGCCCGCAGACGAAAAACGTGCCATGGATGATGTCATAGTCGCCCAGCATACGGTTCAGCGGCAGGTTTTCTGCAATGCCGTTATCGTTGCAGACGATGCAGGCGCTATCCCGCCAAGGGTACACTGCCTCGATGGTGCCGCCGACAACTGCCTGCTCGGCTTCAAGGGTGTGTTCAATGTCGGCTTCGCGGGGGTACTTTCCGGGTTCAACGATCAGAACTTTCATCGGTATCCTCCTCATCAGAAGTTTCTTTCGGCGCATTTTTTTGCTTAACGGTCAGCAGCACGATACCTGTCGCAGACGCAAGAGACACGACCACAATAGCCAGCAGTGGGAAACCATCTCCCGTCTGCGGGAGGGTCTGCACCTTATGCGGCGTAGGCGCAGGAGTAGGCGCCGGGGTTGCAGCGGGCGTCGGCTGCGGTGTGGGCGCCGGAGTCGGTGTGGGCGTGTCCTCGCGGGGTGTGGCTTCGTCTATCATCTGAATGAACCGTTTGTCAGCGCGCACCCATTCGGCATCCACATTTTCGCGGACGAAAAGAGAAATCCCGTCATCAACGGTTTCCAACTTGAACTGCACCGATTCGGCAATTTCAAAGCCAGCCGGGGCGGCATCTTCGGTCAGGGTGTAGATGTACTCCTTGTTGTCGTCCGACAGTTTGAGGAAATCATCCGAAATGGGAACATGATGGGTTTTGTAATCTGTCACCCAAGTGTCAATAGCTTCACCGTCTGCATCGTGGATCGTTAGCGTAGCGCCCGGCAGCAGATTGCCTGCAATGTCTGTTTTGTCTATGTCAAGTACAGGTGCGTCCTGCATGATGACGGTGGCATCGTCGAGTTTTACCCAATCATCGCCGGATTTCACATAGACGATATTGCTTTGTTCGCTGCCATCCTGTACCAGCTTGAACACGATGCTTTCGGCTTCGGCATAGCCGTCCGGGGCGCGAGTTTCTGTCATGGTGTACGCTTTTTCCGGCTCCAGACCTCGCACGGTGTGCGGCGTTTTTGTGGAAGTCCAGCCCTCCACCAGATTGCCGTCAGTATCACGGATTTCCAGCTTTGCACCGGGCAGCTCCTTGCCGTTGGTGATGTTCTGTTTGGAAATGTCCACACTGGTGCGCAGGTTGGTGTTTGTACCATCTACGATTTGCCATGCAATCTGCTGACCTTCATAGGTGAACTCTACATCCACAGGGGTGCTGTCCAGCAGATACCCGGCAGGAGCTTTGACCTCGACAATGCGGTATCTGCCGCTGTTGCCGGAGTCGGGACAGCTTTCAGAACGGATGGGAACATCCACGTCAAACCAAGTAAAGCCGCTTTCGTTGGTGGGGCTGCCGGTGGCCAGCTTCGCACCGGCGTCCAGCAGCTTTGTACCGTCTGCGGAATAAATGTCATCCACGGTGTAGAGTTCATACACCGCGCCGGACAGATAAGTCAGAGCCTCGCGATCTTGCTTGTAAATGCCTACACCGATTTTGCTGACTTTATCGCCGGGCTTTTCGGGAACAGGCAGTACACGGGCGTTTTCAAACACGAGCGTCTGCCCGTTCTTGTGGGCATCCGAGGCGTCCTTGACATTCACTATGCTGTACGAACATTCCTTGTCGCCGTCCTGCTCGTGGCTGACAATAGTTTTTGCCAGCACAATGTCATTTTTCTGATTGTACCAGCCGAATTCCACCGTGTAACTCTGCTGGGTCAGCACAAAACCATACGGCGCTTGAACCTCGGTAATGGTGTACTTACCCAGCGGCAGGGTCACGGTGACTTCGCCCTTGGTGCCATCGTGGCTGACTGTCAGGAAATCATAGGTTGCCTGCGTGCGGGTGGGGCTGAATGTTACTTCATCCACCTGCCCCTCCGCGCCGGTGGTAACAGTTGCCACCAAATCGCCGGATTTGTACCAGTAAGTGCCTTGGCGGTCTGGTGTGGCAATGTCGGCTGCAGCGTGAATTTCGTACACCGCGCCTGCAAGGTTGTCCTGCGTGTAGACGAACTGTCCATCTTGGTAGTCGGTCAAGACATTGCCCTGTTTTCGGATGGTAAGCTGACCGAGCGTTTCGTGATTGCAGTATTTCTCCGTGACGATGTACTCATCCATGTCGTTGGCGGCATTGCCCACGACCTGCCAAACACGGTCGGACTTGATTTCAAATTCTACCGAGTAGGCAGGATCGTTATAGTATCCTTTCGGACCTTGCAGTTCCTCAATCAGGTATCTGCCCAGCGGCAGTTTTTCCGGTGTTTTCATAAGGCCGTCTGCATCGGTGTAGAACACATCCGTTTTCTTGGTGGCGCTACCGCTGGCAGGGTCGATCATGGAAATGCGGGTTTTGCGGTCTTCCTCATCCAGCCGATACAGCGCAAAGGCTGTGTTTGCAATTTTGACCGCCTTGCCGGTTTCGGTGTCGGTCTTGATAAGCTGCAAATAGCCTTCCAGTTCCTCGTCCAGCACATTAAAAGTCATATAATCGTTGCTGGGGGTGGTGACGCTGCCCGCAGGAACTGTAAATCGACTTTGCGGGCTATTGGCGTCCACTGTCACGATGAACGGGTCGCACTGGAATACGTCTTTCGGAATAGTAGTTTCGACAATAAGGTATTGCCCATACGGCAGCCCCTCAACGCGGAAGATGCCCTCATCGTTCGTGAACATTTCTCCCAGCCTATACTCGGCGGGCTGATCCGTAGGCATCCAGCCGTTGCCCCTGCCGTTGGCGTAGTCGCCGTCTGCGGTCAAGGTCGCGTTATAGGCGTTGACCGTATCGGTGCTGCTCTCGAACATATTGGCGATAGCTTGTCCCTCATGGGTGAAATCGTACTTTAGTGTGGCGTTATCGTAATTGTCTTTGCGGTAGGCGGACAGGATGCTGGCGGCATCGTAGCTGCCATCCGGGTTCTGTTTGAACTGCGCGGCCTTGCTCAGTTTGGAAATGCGGTAAACGGTAAAGCCCGCGCCCTCCAGCTTCAGTGCCGGGCTTGGCTGACCGGTGGTCGAAACCAACTTCTGCAAACTAAAGCCGGATTTCAGCACTTCGTCTTGGCTTTCCTGCTCGGTGTGGATGTGGTAGGTCGATTCATCCGCATAGTTCAGCGTTTTGTAGTGGTTGACCTCATCGCAGAGGTAGCCTTTGGCGTGGGATAGATAATAGCCATCCCACGCCTTGCTGCCGTCCAGCTTGCGGCTTTCGGAAACAGCGGAATACTGGTTTTTGTAGATGTAATCCTTATATTCGCCGCTATCCACAGCGAGATTTGCATACTTGCCGGTGCGTTCCAGCTTCTTATTTAGCTGCGGATACTTCCCGGTAACATACAGCTTGCCGTTTCCGTCAATCGGCAGAACAAGCCCTGTGGCGCGTTCGACAAGGTAATATCTGCCCATGTACAGGTTGGCAAAAGCCAGCTTGCCGTCCTTGATTTGGGCGGAAGCCACAAGTCGATCTTTCTGCAAAATGGGCAGGTAATCGGTATCCCAGCCGCCGTTGGTAAGGACAGTGGTGTGCCAAAGGGGTGTGCCGTTGGCATCGGTAATTTTGGAGTAATCCACGACACCCGAAACACCGTCTGGGTGTTCAATCGCGTCAGCGGCGTACAGATCGTACACAGCACCTTCCAGCGTAGTATCTCCGTTGCTGCCCGCAGCCAGATACCGTGCGGCGTCCAGATCCACTTTTGTCAGCAGAATATTGCCGAGAACGCGGTCATTCTGCATCTTATCGGCATTGGCGTGCATGGTGTAGGAATCTTCGTTGTTGGCGATTCCGGTGGGGTCTGTGGCGTAGGTCTTATCTGCCTTGCGGCTGCCAAAGGTGATAGTAACGATGCCCTCGCCGGTGTCGATGAGCGTGCCGCCGCTGTTGGTCGTAGTAATGTCGGCGTTATAATCCGCGTTGCCCAGCCAAATCGTCTGACCGTCCTGCGCTTTCGTGATTTCAAAGGCATACGCCCGCTTGCCGAGAACAGAGCCTGCCGCGCCGGGAGTGTTCACATCCGTCCAATCACCGTAGTACCCGCTGGGTGCGCGGCTCTCCACGATGACGAACTTGCCCTCATTGCGCTGGGTGTAATAAATATTGTCCGAACCATTGGCATAATTGCTATGGTTGATGACCTTATAAGTGCCGCCACTCTGGCGTTCAACTTTGTATTGGTTATATCCGCCTGTCGGGATATAGCACTGCCGAACCACATCCCACTCAAAAATCTTAAACTCGGCGTCGTCCTTGATGCGCTGCTTGGTTTCGCTGTCGATTTTGTCGATGCTGACCTTTACCGACCATTCATCGTTCTGCATTTTATAGTCATTGGAACTATTAGCCGGAACAGTAATAGTCTGGTGGCTGCCCAGCGCACCGGGTGTAGAATCAAAGCCATGCGGGATGGTGATTTCATCGTATGCAAAGGTGACATTCGCAAGCTGCGCCCGTGCCGCGGCGATGGCAGCATCCACCATGCCCTGCGCTTCGTTCTGCAGCTGCCCGATAGCCGCATTCTTGGCAACTTCGGCAGCGGCGTCTGCTTCGGATTGGCTGGTGAACGGTCCTTCCTGCCCGGAAAGCGTACTGGTGCTGGCCTTGGATACCTCATAGTGAACCGTCCATGTGGCAGAACCATCGCCGCCGTTGAGGTGAAAACTGTCATCCTGTGTGTGACCGCTTGTGGTAATGGTCTGCGCTCCGGCAGGACTCATCTGCCAGCTGCCGCCGTCCACGATGCCGCCGGTCCGGCTGGGCGTGACGGTAATGACCGCCCCGTCTACCTTTTCCAGCGTGTTCAGCTGAACCTTGTCGGTGTTGACTGTGAATGTCAGATCAAAGCTGCCGTCGGCAGTCTGGGCGGGAGCCTGCCAGTCGGCATAGTACTCCTGCGGCACGGGTTCCGGCTCCGGCTCCGGTTCTTCACCCTCGATGGCGGGACCGATCAAGGCAACCGTCTGCCAGCCACTGGCGGCAGGTTGATAAATGTAGGTGTAATATCCTGCTTCGGCGGTATAGGTCTGCACCCCGTTCAACAGTTCCTCTGCCGATTCTCGGTAAAGTGCAGCCGCCCGGCTGTCGGGGTAGTGCTGCATAATGTACAGCTGCAAATCGTCGTAAATCATTTCGCAGAAATCCGAGACAGACAGTTCCGCCTCATCTTCCGCGCAAAAAACAGCGGGAAAATCGCCGTCCTCGTCCAGAGAAAGCTGGTTCAGCCCGCCCCAAATGCGAATCTGGTTGCCGTAATGGTCACCGGGGATGCACTGGTCTGCGCCCACCGTGGAGGTGTGGGAATAGGTGTACGGCGGGCAGCCGTTGGGCTGACCGTTGGCGCCGTGGGTGCAGCAGTAGGCGGGTTCGCCGTTAAACCAAATCAACCATGTAGCGTTGACCTTTGCCACCTTGGTGATGCGCCCGCTTGTCACAGCCGGGGTGGGACGTCCTGCGTAAGGTGCAACTCCCATATCCGCAAACGGAGGGGCTGCCGTGCTGCTGCGGTCAATTTTGACATTCAGATTTTGAGTCAGTGAATTACCATCCGGGGCAGTGTAGACAAGCTGCACCGTGAAATCTCTGTCTGCCAGCAGATACAGCCCTGTGGCAGCGGCAGAGGTTTCCGTATACTCGCTGTGCAGAACGGTCGTGTCCTGCGCGGGTTCGCCGTAATAGTCCAGCAGCGTAATATTTTCGGGCAGCAGCACATCGGTTCGGGAGCCGTCCGCTGGGTATTCGACCTGCGCCATAAGCGGCACAATGGCATAGTCGGTATCCTCGGTCAAGGGTACGGTCACGGTTTTGTCGCCGCTGTTCAGAGCATCCGGGTCAAGGTGGCTGTCCTGCTCCAACTGACCGTCCGCCCACAGCGACAGGCTGATTTTTGTCTGCCCTGTCGCAACCGGAAGCCCCTCGCTGCCGATGTAGGACCCGGCAGGTGCATCTGGCAGGTCGGCGTACAAAACCGCCGCGTCCGGGCCAAGGGTTGCCGTCTGCGCAGTTTCGGGGGTTGCTGCGGCATCGTCCGCAAAAGCGGGCAGCGCTGCGCCCAGATTTGTGAGCGCAATTCCTACCGCCAGCAACAGCGACAAGCCCTGCTTTATTCTGTGTTTGTTCTTCATACGAATTTCTCCTTTTGTTGCAAAAGAAAAAGCCCGCTGCACGGTGCAGCGGGCTTGGTTAGCGTTCGGGAGCGTGTTTCTTAGGGACCGGCGCGGCTCTGGCCTTGTAGGCTTTGCGGTATTTTTCGTCAGCATCATAGAACTGCTGCGGAGAGATACCGGCATCCAGACACCCCTGCATGACAACCGCATTGTAGCGGCTGCTGACGGGGAGCAGTTGGTCGCGGTACGGTGCGTTCATGGTGTAAACCATGATTTCATGCGGCGTGCCATCTGCATCCGTAACCGTCATGGTTTCCTTGTCATAGAATGTCGGGTAGCCCTCGTAACAGTCAAGCTGTGATTCGTCATGGTCAGTGACAGACCAGATCAGTCCTTCAACGCTTGCGCCCTCTTTGGGCAAAATCGTCAGGTAGCCGCGCCGGAATGCCAGCTCATAGTCATCCAGCTTGGCAGTGCCTACCACCGTTGCTTCGGGACAGCGGTAGGCCATCTGATCAAAATTCAGATTGGAGCCATAGGCAAAGTATTCTTTTCGAGACATTGGGTTTCTCCTTATCTGACCTCGTCAGTGCGGGGCCGTGGTTGATTGCTGGGATACAGCGACTTGTCGTGCCGCCACGCTTTGTCACCGGGCAGGTTCTTCAGCAGGTGCATTCGCACATTCTTATACTCCGGGCCGATCAGCCCCAGCCGCAGCAGAAAGGTGCGGAAGGTGAACGCCGGATTATCCCCGATGGGCGTTTTCCGGAACTGCGTGTACTTCTGGTTGATGCCCTGCGCCGAGATTGCCATAGCCAGAATGATGTTTGCTTTGGCTTCACCCGCATGGAGCGTGGAGTTGAACAACCGCCATTCGATTGTACCGTGATAGAATACAGAATGCATATTGCAAGCCCTGTACCGTGACGAATGGTAGTGATAATCACTCCCATCCCTCCCTTGATACCAGCGGTCTTTCAGTTGATCCATACTCGCGCCGCTGGGCAGCTTGCGGATTTCTTCCAGAATTGGTTCATCCACCGCCTGACAGTAGCTGTCGATGCGGGCAGGGTTTACTTTGAGTGCTGCAAACAAAATATCCTCTTTGGAATACATGATGGACAGCACATTTTTGAGGCTCTGCGGAGTATGCTTACTGGCATCCACATGGACGTGCATTCCGCAGCTGTCGTTTACAATGCCGCCTGCGCGGCGCAGGGCGCGGACAACCTCCTGCAGCTTTTCCATCTCGCCGTATTCGAGTTTCGGAGAGTTCAATTCGACCTTGTAGGTCTCCCCAATAAGAACAGACCGCCTACGGCATTCGGGATGGATGCTGCCGTCCCGAACGATTTTCCACTCTTTACCGTCCAAATCTTTGACCCTGTAGGCATCGTAGCCACCACCGGAATGCTCGGCGCGGGTGCCAAATAAGTCAGCCAGCGTTTGGGCTGCCGTGGCGCGGTTTATCCCGGTCAGTTCAATTTCACAGCCAAAATACTGGTCACGGAAATCAAGGGGCAAGCGCCTCACCCCGCAGTTCCGCGTCCATCTTGGCAATGCGCCGCCCGATGGCTTCCACCACATGGACCGTCACGCCGTTGCCTGCCTGCTTGTAGGCTTGATTATCGCTTTGAATGGCAAGCACCGTGTCGATGCGGTCATCTGCCCAGCCCTGCAGGCGCAGACATTCACGCGGTGTCAGGCGGCGGATGCGACCCTCGTGCAGAACACCGTGACGGTCTTTTGTGGTAAGTGTATGCATGGGTGCGCCAGGCTTACCGGTGCGTTCGGTGTTGCGGGCGAGGTCGGACTTGATGGGATTTTTGACCGGGCGAACTTCAACAGTGCCTTGTTGGCAGCCCGTTGTAAGTGTATGCGCAATCTCTTTACCAACCCGTCCGCGCCGACTGTTGACTGTGGCGTAGCTCAGGTCGATGCCGTCACCGACCTGTGCCAACTGGTAGCCGGTCTTGGTGGCGCACTTGATTGGTACGCTCACCTCATACAACCCGGTTTTTCCGCCGAACCCGCCCGGAGTGGACGCTAGCGTGCAGCTCAGTCCTTCGGGGGAGTAGACGCGCTCCCCTTGGTGGCCACCGTGGGTTTGAATAAGAGAACTTCCTGCTGTTTCGGTGAAAGGAAATACTTTTCCTCTACATCGCTCATCAAGATATCCGACAATGTACACGCGGTTTCTTGACTGGGGGACGCCGAAATCTTTGCTGTTAAGACATTGCCATTCCACACCATACCCCAGTCGGTCCAGCGTGTTGAGGATTGTCGCAAATGTCCTGCAGTGGTCATGATTGATGAGACCCACCACGTTCTCAAAAAGCAAATACGGAGGCTTCCGGGCTTCAGCCAGGCGGGCCAGTTCAAAGAAGAGAGTGCCGCGTGGATCTCCGAATCCTTTTCGAGATCCTGCAATGCTGAAAGTCTGGCAAGGAAATCCGCCGCAGAGAAGCTGGAAGTCCGGCATGGTGCTGGGGTCGGCTTTTCGGGCATCTTCAATGAACCACTCTCCCTTCGTGTCAAACAGGGCGTTGTAACTGCAGTTGGCGTATTTGTCGATTTCGCAGTGTCCTACGCATGTAAAGCCTCCGGCACGGGTCAGTCCTTCGCGGAAACCGCCGATGCCGGAGAACATATCTATAAATCGAATCACCGATTCGATAACGAAAAAAGAGGCAACCAATGCTGGCTGCCCTTGCTAGTTAAGTATGTGATTTTCAGTATTGTGCATCTACCTCCATTTCGGTGCCATCTGGTTCGCCGGAGTCGACATCAGCGTTTTCCTCCGCAGCTTGCTCGGTCGTAATTGTTTCGTATTCCTTTTCGGCTTCATCCAATTCTCTTTCAATGATGCGTACCAGAAATTCTTTCTGGCTCAGTTTGCGGTGATAGATTTGCTCGTACCTTGCAAGAAAGGTCTTGATGCGCTGGAGAAGTTCCTCGGATACCTGAAATGCCAATGTGCGTGTTGCCATGTTTCTGACTCCCTTCGGTTTCTCAAAAAATGTGGTTATGGCTTGCTCGATGAATTGCGATGTGGTGATGCCCTGTCGTTCCAGTTCATCTCTGATTTGCTGGTGCAGGTCGTCCGGAATGGTGACGGTCAATTTGCTCATTTCAGCTTTCTCCTTTTATGCACCTAGTTTGTTGTTATAGTAAGCGGCCAGTTTTCCAAGATTGATGTACCACTTCACCCCGGACTGGAATGCGATGTCCGGATTTTCACGACATACTCGGCGAAGATAGTAAGGCGGAAGCTTCATGATTTCACTTGCCTGTTTGATGCTGACAATTTGCGGCAGGACAATTTTTTCTACAACGCAACCCGCCGTCTGACGATCAAGCATACATTCGTTCATTTTACATTCTCCTGTTCTTAAGCTGAATTTGCAACCACTTTTTGCCATTGATAAGTTGTTTTTCGATTGCAAAGCAAGCATATCACAAGTGCGATGACAAAGCTATTCACGAGAACCAACGATAATGAGATGCATAACTCGGCAATTATGCCCATAACCAACAATTTATGATTTTATGTTTATTACCACATGGTAATCACCACCTTAAAGTGAAGCTAAAAAATTGATTGCGGAAGGCGGAATTATATCTGTTGCTAGGGTGCGAGGAATTGCCCCCGTCAAAGTGACTACCTGTAGTTCCTCGCGCACCACCTTGCGAATGCTTTCTTCCAGCCTATCCGTTTGTTCTGCCGCAAGGATGGCTTGTACCAGAAACTCTTTGCGTTTGGCTGACGGCACTTGCTGCAGCAACGCCCATGCGCGGCGGTGCTGCGGGTCGCTAAGGTTCGGACGGAAAACGTACTGTGGGCGTTTCATGCCTCGCTTTTACGGCGCGACACGGCGGCCAACGCGCGCTCGAACCCGACAGCGTTCACCTTGTCGTCCAGCAGAAAAATCGTCTTACAAAGGCCGTCCTTGGGGCTGAGGTGGCGGCTCACCACGGATGCGCCGCCGCCCAACAACACGGCGGGGATGGCGTGCAGATCGAAACCGGCTTCCATCGTGGCAGACAGCAGATGTTCGGTGTACTTGCGCCCCTGCCGGTTCACAATGTCGCGCACCGTATCGCTGACCGTGCAGGGCTGACCTGCCAGCATATTTTCGATTTGGGCATCCGTCAGCGACAGCCCGGTTTCCCGGCGCACCTGCTCCCGAATATCATCCACGCAGCGGATCATGCCGAGTTCCAAGCTGTGGGCGGTATCGGCCACAGGAATGGCATTGTCTATGCGCATGAGATCCACCGTCCAGCCGCCCAAATCCATGAGGAGCATAGAGGGTTCGTCCTGCAAAAGCCCCACTTCGGCCATAAGGGCGGCGTAGCCTTGGGGGAAGACGGCAACTTCTTCGATAGTGATGCTGTACTCCACACCCTCGAACTTGTAGTTCACAGGCTGGTTGCTTCGCAGCAGATAATCTTTGAACTTGGGTTTGTCGCGCCCAAAGCTGGTCAGCGGCAGACCCGCCGCAATGCGCACAGAACATCCGGGCGGCAGACCACGCTGCTTGATTTCCTTGGCGATAGCCGCCAGCGTCAGCAGGTAGTAGTTGTCATTCACGGTCTTATCCCGCTGGATAGGCTGCCGTCCGGAGCCACAAACAAAAAAGCACCCGCCAAACTCTAAGAGTCCTTGGCGGGTGTAGGGTTCGTGTTCTCCGTAGCTTGTCAGCCCAGCCGGGAGCGAGCAGTGAGCTGTTTTGATGGCGTAGTAGCCGTGGTCGATGCCGATAATGATGCTCATGGGAAATACCTTCTTTCATTTCAAAATCTTTCGGGAATCTATAATAAACGGCGGGGGAGAATAAGTCTCCCTCGCCGGAATTTTCCCTCGGAAATTGCTGCGGTTTTGTCTGTCAAGACTGGCGATAGGCTCTCAAAACCGTACCGCCAGTGGTGAAAATTCACGCTGCAACAAAAAAGCGCATCCTGCTTTTCGGCAGGATGCGCGCAAAATCGCTTGTGGATATTTTCAGGCAAATGGGATAAATTTGGTACATTTTGCCCCAAAATGGCCTGTTTTTTGCAATTTTATATCGTAGCTACGACATAAAATCAGTCGATAGGCTTCATCGTGGGGAAAAGAAGCACAAAATCCACTATAAAATCATATGTAATCAAGTTGCTATTTAAGAAGAAGTAATATTCATTTCAGCTCACAAGTCGAACATGAGCCTTTGTTGCGTGATTGCATAAATCTTTATATAAATCAGTATTTCGAAACATATCTATGGTATATGCACAACGCAAACTGCCAGCAATCTCATGTGCACTTGCTATCCGCACACCTTCAAACATAGCTTTCGAACAATATGATTGAAACGCGTTAATAAAGTCATGCCCTTGCGTTATTTTTAGTAAATCATTATACGACGCCAAAGTACTATCTGTTTCTTGCATACTATTTGTACAAATTTCGATTTCACAGGCTTTCTGTGGGTTAACTCTCTTTATTCTCCTAATCAATTCAGAATAAGCCGTTGTATCATCCATATTCGCTACATCTGATACTGAAACGCCCTTGAAATTTATTCCCAATTTCTGCTCCGCATTTGCTTTTCTAATATTTGAAAGAATAAAAAGTTTCCTTAGAATTGCTTCTCGCATAGAAAGTACATCTTCTGCATTATTATAATATTCTGAGCAAATCGCCTCAAATGCTGCATCCGCTGAAATAAGCATCATCTCAAGGCAGCAAAAATCATAATAAAAGATTTCTTGGGTATTTGCAACCGCTTCGTAATCTCGATCGCAAATTCCAATAACTCTGTCGCTGCCAAAATGCTGTACGATTTCTTTCACTCCGTCTTTTCCTGAAAATGAAAGGATCATTACCACATTTTGTGTCACTATTTTTTTGAGGCACCTAATATCATCGTATCCTTCGAGGACGATAAAGGCCTTTTCTTTTTTTATATCTGCACTTTTTTCCAAAATGATTTCAGATATTGTTGCATCTCGCGTCATGTTACGAATTATAGAATTTTTACTGCCCATATAATTCACCTAAATCCACTTGAATATCCCAATGATTGCTAATTATTTGTGGTGAGTGCGTTGCGACAATAACTTTTATGTTTCTGGTTTTGACAACCTCAAGCAAATCGTTCAAAAAGTTCTTTTGCCATGCTATGTGCAAAGATATTTCTGGCTCGTCAATTAATAATAAAAGATCCCTTTGAGTTTCAAAAATCAAATTATAAAAAAGAACGACTTCTTGCTTTTCTCCAGAGGATAGCTTTTTTAGAGGAATAACATTCTTTTCATGCTCAGTGTCCGTAATTTCAAACCCGTTTTCTCGAGAAATTCGAATCTCCTTGAACATTAAATGTTCGTTAATAATCTTTGTAAATAGATCCAATTTCCCGACTAGATTTTCAAAAACTTGGTACTTTTCTGAGAAATCATCAAAATAAATTTTCAGAGCCGTAGAATATTGTTCTTTATATTTTTGCTCTTTGTCAATCAAGTTTATATCTATAAGATTGTATCGAGAAAGCTTCTTGAATTTTCTGTTGGCATCTTCTAGAAGCTCATAGTAATTTTCCTCTCCTGATAACCCCTCCTGCGCGTTGAAAAGCCTTTGTGGATAGGAACTATCTAGCTTGTTTGCAACTTCAGAATACCTCTGTGATACATTTGCAATTTCTTTTGCAAGCTTTTTAGGTAGTTCATCAATAACATCAACAACCGTATCTTCTTCATGTCTACGCCGACGAGTCTCTATCAATCTTTGTTCTGGAATGAATTGAACATCTCCGCTCGATTCTCTCATCTTTTTCACTAGGTTCTCTAGTTTACTAAGCTTTGAAAAAGGTTTCCCGACGTTTTGTTGCGTAGATATGAATTCGGTATATTTTTCCAATAGCTGTTCTTCAGTAAATATTTCGAGTGTTCTTCTATCAAACCAAACGTCTGACCCAACTTGTCGAACGTTTGGCATTTTATACCCAATTTTTTCAAAGTGATGGTTAAAATCAGTGGCAGTTACTTCAATACCATTTACACAAAGACCAGATGCATTTTTTTTGATAGAAACTTTTTCTCTGTTTTCAAAGTCCAAGGTGATGCAATCAAAATCCAGTTCGAAGAAGTACCCTATATTCCCCTTTGAAACTGCATTTACAATTTTCAGCAGCGTTGATTTTCCAAAGCCATTAGGCCCTGTAATAATTGTTACATCCAATTTGGAAAAATCCACTGTATAATTGAATCTACCAAACAAATTGTCCACTACCAAACTTTTTAGCATGAGGGCCTCCTTATTACTAAGTGATGTCTTTACTCCGCTGGAAGCGCGCAATCAACCAAACCAATGTACCCCTCAGTTTCAAGGGATTCCTTTATTCTATTACTAATTGCTTCACGAGGGTAGATCTCTTGTATAATGACATCAATATAGACAATGTTATATTCGCTATTTGGAATTCCGCCGAAACCCCAAACCGTTACTCCTGGGAACAGCGGGTCAACGTAATCTGCTGCATTTGAGAGAGGTTCCTTTTCTATAGGGATATTTCTATCCAGTTCATGGTAAATATATGCAAACCTTACGCACTTTTTGTCCTTTGGACGATTTCCTAATGAAAAGTCTTGTAGCTTAGAGTCGATATTATCCAGTCTTTTCAGAACATACATAGCTAAATCGATTTCGTCGTTTGATTTTGATTCGAGATTAGCCATGAGTTGATTTTCAACCCCCAATTCTCGAAGGACATCATAAACAGGACTCTCTACTTGATCAAAGTCAAGTTTGCTTTCTGCCTCAACAAGCCTTTTTTTCAATTCAAGTGTTCCCAATGCATCATTTCTGTAAAATATCGTTCGGTTCATCAACAAATCAGAGGGTAACCGTGTTCCTTCTTCAGCAATTAATATTACAGCTTTGGGAATACAATAGCGCAGTGCAAGTTCGTACATCACGTTCGGATTGTTTGCTGTCAAGTTTGCTATGACAAGCTTATCGCAATAGATTTCTTGTATAATCTGTTTTGTAATAGTTCCGGGCTGGCTAATCATGTGGGAAGCAAACACTTCATATTTATTTTCAAAAGCGGGTTGAATTGCAGCTTTTATCACACCGTCAATATGCCTACGAATTGGATCTGTCTCGCTTCCTATCGGAGTAATTACAAAACAACGCTCGGTTCTTGGGGCATACGCTTCTGATTGAACTGCCTTATCGAACAAATCACCGCTCATTAGGTTTCCTCTCTTTCATAAAGACACTTTTCCATAAGTTACACTATGATAACTAGAATCTTTTTTCTTACAATAATATACCCGCCCAACTATTATACAACACCAACTTTTTAGAATTATTATATCAAAACACCGACAATAATACAACTTTTTATGGAAATGTGCGCCATTACAAATTAGCCTTTTGTGTGTAATCCTATTTGGGTAAGCTTTTTGTCCTTAATCTAGTGCGTTATTTCATTGTGAGGGTTCATTCATATATGAAGAAGACATCCCGCTAAAAAGCAGGATGTCCTCTTCAGACGATTCGTTTTCAACCGATTACCAATGGGGAGTAAATTGCCTTTTCGTTATTACAAAACAATTTTGAGCAAGTGCTCTTTAAAATCAATTATGCATCCAACGCTTAAGCCAATATTCGTAAACCCCAACATATTCTCGGTAAGCGCCGATTTCGTTAGGCTTACAAAACACATCCCACATATTTTTCAAAAATGTTTTTGACCATTTACCTTGCGTTTTCTCCCGCTCCAGTACTTTAAGTAGATTCTGATAAGCCGTCGCCCGATTTTGCTTTAGATAGGTTTCTTCACCATTTAAATTTAGCTTTTCAGAAAGTTGATGACTGAGTACTGCATCTGTTGAATAAATTTCACCGTCTCGTCTATAACGAATGGTTTTCATCTGAGCTTCATTGAGTGGATTGAGCTGCATAGTCTGCTGCTCTTCACTTAATATTCCTCGATAAGCATCACAAGTTTTCCTTGTATTATCTGATTGATCTCGTCCTCCGGGGCATACGCCAATGAAGTTAGAAAAATTTGTTGCTTCTTCACTTGTTAACTGGTTCTGTGGAACTATGTGTTCAATATTTATATATTGTTCTTTATTCTCTGAATCAAGGCAAACTCTACGCATACAGTATGCACATATATACCCTTGATCAACGGCAAGCTGTTTCCGTGAGCCATCTTTGGGCATATCTTTGTAAGTGATTTTTAGCGGAGGTGATGCCCTGCGACAATCCTTTTTGTACTTTTGCAAATCCTCCGGCTCTGTTCCAGACTTCTTTATGTATCTCATTCCGGCCACTCCATCTGCTCGATTTCCAGACTGCTTCTAGCCTTATAAACTTCTGGATCATCATAATCAAGGATATCTTCTAATTGAGATAGAATTTCCTTTGCCTTTGCATAATCTTCATCGTCAAGAAACCGCGAAAATTTTTCAAACAATTCTTCGATTTCCGCAGGGCGATCTCCTACCCGCAGAATACTCCGAAGAACTGTATTTACATCTTTCCCATACGCTGATTCAATCTGCGTAGCACTACCTTCATGCTTTAGCAAAATCAAATTAGCTTCTTTGTACGATGTAATAACTTCAGGAGAATGCGTTGATACAATAAATTGAATGTTCGGGAAAACCGAAGTCAAATCTTTCAAAATTCGCTTTTGCCAACCCGGATGCAAGTGCAATTCCACTTCATCGATTACTATAATACCCGGCGTTTCAAGGATTGCATCACCAAGTTGCGGATTCAAAACCGCCATTCTATGCGCAATGTCTGCCACCATGCTTAGAACCGAGCGATAACCATCACTCATCTCATACATGGGATGAAGTTCGCGTTCACCAGCGCGATTCGTGTATTCGACAACAATTGTTCTATAACGCTGACGATATTCAACCTTTACCTTCTGTGTTTCATCGTGATCAATCAAATCCGCAAAGCACCGTTCCAATGCTTGCTGAACCGCAGTCATCTGCGGGATAGGCCCTTCTTGGCTAACGAGCAATGTGGTCTCGCTGAACCATTCTAGGAGCTGTTTGTCCGTTGCCTGCTCAGCAATGCAATCTTGATAGCCTTCAAAACGAGACTTCAGCTTTTGCTTTCCTTTTTTCTTTGCTTGCTTTTGTGCCCACAATCGACCTGTACCATAATAAGCAATAAGCGGAAGTACATCTTCCGAATGTTCTTTCGATGCGCTTTTTTGCAAGGCGGAAGCAATATTTCGCAAGTCGGATGCTCCGCCATAAGTCGTATTAGACTTGGGGCCGCTCAAAGAGCGCGACCACTTGCAGGCGACCCTGTTAACAACACCCTCACAGGAAACTTCGACCGGATAGACTGCCACCTGTTGATATACTTTTTTAACTTCATGCGCTACGTGCCGGACATCATCCGCTTTGATGCTGCGCGGAGAAGCGTAATCAATACCAAGAAAGAAGGCGCTAGCAGCAGTCAATGCCCCCATAAGTAAAGAACTTTTACCGCTTCCGTTATTGCCAATCACGATATTCATTTTTGAATTCAGCGGAATGTCTACATTCTCGAAGTTTCGGAAGTTTTTCAAGGTCAACTGGTCAATATGCATAAGCCATTTCCTTCCCAGCAATAACACGATGTAAGCTTTTGAGTATTATTTTTAGTATAGCATATATCGCCCTATGTTTCAATCGTAACAGGAAATGATTTGTCAAAAAGCACCGCATAACACATTTTCTTACGCATATTTAAAATGCCTAGTTAAAACTAGAGCAAAGAACTTTTCAAATTTCAAAAGAGATGCTATACTTTATAGTATAAATCATTTTAATTGAAAGCTGACTAAGTGCCCAATTTAAAGGCGAGGAATCACAACATATGCAAGATTTAATATCGAAACCCCAAAGTCGTCCATTGGTTTTTATAAGTCATCGTTCCACCGATAAAACTGTCGCAGAAATTCTGACAACCTTTTTATGCGGAGTTGGCGTGCCAAAAGACGCTGTATTTTGTTCCTCCCTACCCGGAAACGATATTGATCAGTGCATTTCGAAGGAGGTTAAGGAGGCGCTGAAAAGCAGTGCGGTTAATATTGCAATTTTGTCTGGCGATTACTACGAGAGTGCCTACTGCCTTAATGAAGCAGGAATTCTTTGGTTTCTTGACAATATTCCTGTTATTCCCATTACACTTCCGGAAATTGATTCAACAAATATGCGAGGCTTTCTTGGAAATGAATACAAATTGCGGAGTCTTGATTCTGACGCAGATATTTCTTATATCTACGACACAATTCAAGAAAGTCTGGGGCTTTCCCATGTAAAGACTAGTTTCTTCGTTTCAGAAAGTTTAAAACTCAAACACAGCTATTCTAATTATCTGAGTAGTCGTACTACCCATCCTGTGCCAACCCTCCCGCAAAACAATCCCACGCCATCATCAACTGACCTTTTGTCTCACGTAACCACTGACGATGAAAGAATCATCCTATACTATATTGCGAAGAAGGAAGTTCGTAAAGCCTCTTTCCAATCCATCTCGGATTGGTTGACTCAAAATGAAATTTTTGGCGTAAATATTGAAAATGCGTTTGATTTGCTTTCGTCCAATGGGCTTGGAAAAACTTCAGATGAGAATGCTTCTATATTTGAATTATCAATGGATGTATTTCGGAAACTCACTTCAAATACAATATTATTCGTCACACGGTTACACCCTTATATCAAAAAGCATCAAAAGCTTGCAGCCATCACGTTCAAGAATCTGTGGGAACAAAACTGCCTAGATTCTACACAGAAGCTGTTCGTTGCGTACCTTCAAGATAATAAAGTGAGTCATTTAGGCGCTCGATGGATGGAAGCCAGCCAGATAGCAGATATTGAGCAATGGGAAAACAGAAACGGTATGGATGCTATTCTTTCGCTTGCATACGGAAAATGTCTGGAATTTTTCATAGACAATAATTTAGTCTATGCAAGTGCATGGACTTCCTATGACAATCCTAAAGAATACACATTGTATGCGTCTTTACAGAATTGTTTGTTTGCTCCCTCAAGCGAATATTCAAATCTTTCAAAAGAGATAAAAGAGGAATATCTTTATCCGTTGCCGTTTTGACCGCACCAATCTTATTTGTGACTTCTAATCTTGCCTCTCTCCAAAATCCATCTACCAACTCATCTACGGACAGCCATTCTGGTTGAGAAACGCTGCGAAAATTACTACACATTACCTAAAATCAGTTGTTCTTATTTGTAGAATGCCAACAAAATTTTACGGTGATTCCAGAATTTCTGCCAGCGAAGCTTTCTCATAACCGGCTGACCCAACCGCATCCACTTTCAAATATGATGAAGTGCCGCAGTTTTTACTGAACTTCATCGCCAAGATTTCTGCTTTGGCGATAAGTTGGCGATTTAGCCATCAACAGCACTTCTTCATCATAATGAGGGCCGTTAGCTTAACGGTTAAAGCCACCGGCTCATAACCGGTTCAGTGGGGGTTCGAATCCCTCACGGCCCATAAAAAGAACGCAGCTATGTTATTTTTTAAGATAACACGGCTGCGATTCTTTATTTCTCGTACAATTCACGGCTCAACTGATTGCGTATCGACTCCCGGCGTTTTTTGTATTGCTGGGTGTAGATCATTAAAGTCGTGCTCGGCTGGGCGTGACCTGCTTCAGCGGCAACCGTTGCAACGCCGATGTCAGGATTCGACATGAGCAGGCTGACAAAGGTATGTCGGAACATGTGCGGGTGAATGTCGCTGATTCCCGCTTTCTGCGCCACACGCTTTACCAGCTTGTTATAGCCGTCCGGGTTGCGCGGCCAGCCGAAGTCATCAATGATGACAAATTCCTGCCCGACCAGTTTCATCAGTGATTCACGCTTATCCTCTTTGTTCGTCACCATATCCCGCTGCCAACTGGCTCCCATCAGCTTCTTTTTCGTATCCCACCATTCTTTGTACCGCTGCATAAAGGTCATATATTCGGGGGCCACATCTATATAGCGGTCATTGCTTTCCTTGGTGGTTGTGTGCTGATACCCAAAGTCTTTGAAAACCAAAAGGCTCTTGTTGACGTGAACGGTGCAGTCTCTGAAATTGAAGTCGCTCCATGTCAGCACTGCCAGCTCTGCGCGCCGCACACCCGTATTCAGAAGCGAAAGCACAATGGCCTGCTCTTGAATCGGGTATTTGCTGATTTCTGCCATCAGTTTTTTGACCTCGTCCTCATGGATGCAGTCTACAAACCGAGGGCGGGTTCCTTTTTCCGGCTTCTTGAACTCAGCCTGTACAGAATGATACCTCTCGTTTGCAAAGTGCAGCACTTGGTTGGCGAACAGCACATATTCCCGAATTGTCTTTGGGGCCAGAGGCTTTTCTTTGCGTTCAATATAGCTGCCGCTTTTGCCAAGGTCAAGGCTCATTTTGTGTTCGGAAACGTGGAGGCGATGGCGCAGCTGCTAAGATGGGGTTACTTGCTGGGGGTCTTAGGCTTGTCCGCCGCAGGCTTTTTCTCCGGGCGGTGGGGCTGGTAAAGACCACTAGGCGTATTGGGCGGCCAGCCGCCATACTCGCGGCGAATCATAGCATCAAGGGTCTTGCGGCCCAGTGCATGGGGCAGGGATTCTTTTGCATGGAAAGCATTAGCTTGCTTTTTCCATCGCCGGGATCGCCCTGCAACAGCGTAA